>Ga0302140_10001470_pt1 | contig 30679 bp, 26 predicted proteins | sample I_Bog_E1_1_FD_202095 | JGI IMG/M metagenome (GOLD analysis project Ga0302140, IMG submission 202095) | Peat permafrost microbial communities from Stordalen Mire near Abisko, Sweden - I_Bog_E1_1 | ecosystem: Environmental > Terrestrial > Soil > Wetlands > Peat | place: Sweden: Abisko, Stordalen... | reverse complement strand
GAGTAAGGTTCGTATCAACGATCTCGCGCGCGAGATGGAAGTCAAGAGCCGTCAGATTCTTGACGCATTAGTGGAACTCGGCCTGGATAGCGGCAAGACCCACTCCAGTTCACTGGAGGATTACGAGGCGGAGAAGGTTCGCGGGCTGTTTGAGCGTGGATTGCGGTCGGGCGGCCAGGGCAGCGGCGCGTCTTCGCGCGGCCCTCAGGCTGTGACTCCCAAAATCGATCTCTCTCACGTCTCCAAGCCCGGCGACGTGTTGAAAGCCATCCTGGCCAACAAGCAAAAAGAAGAACAAGAGGCACGCCAGAGCCATGCGCCCCAGGCGCCGGCGCGCACGCAGACGCCGCCAGCGCCAGCGCGGCCCGCACCGCCTCCCGTTGTGGTCGCGGTTCCGCAGCCAACCCGGCCGGAGCCGCGCAGGATTGTTCCTCAGCCGCGCCAGGCGCCGCCCATCGTCGTTCCCCCGGCGACGCCAGCCATTGCTTCCCGGCCGCCTGCCGGCCCGGTCGTTGCCAAGGCGCCTGCCGGCGTTGCCGCTCCGCCGCGTTCGGTGGTCGTGGTTGCGCCCCCGCCAGCCGCTGTTGTCGTTAAGCCGCCCGTAGCCCCAGCGGCGCCTCCAGCTACGACTCCTGCGCCAAAACCTCGCGAAGATGAGCCTCGCGTTGCTGAGCAGCCAGCCGCCGCCATCAAGCCGCCGGTGGCAGTTGCCGAGCTAGAAGCTCCCTCTGCGTCCGCGCCAACCACAGCAGTGGCACCAGCGCCTTCCTCTGCCCCGGCTGAACCTGCCGCAGTAGCAGTTTCACCCACGCAGGAGATACCCACCCCCGCGGCAGAGGCTCTCACTCCCGAAGTCACAGTTGACGGTGAATCCGCAGCGGATCAGGCCAGCCCGGCATCGCGCCGCGGCCAGGGCCATACCCACACCGCATCGCCCACCGCGGCTCTGCCTGCCCGCCGCATGGTCATGCCCCAAACCGGTCCGCGCCCCGTTTACAAGGCGCCGATTGTGGTTCCAGCCGCACCCATGCCCGGAACCGGCAACCAGGCCGCCGGCGCGGGGATTCAACGCGGCAAGCCGATCTTCGACCGCAACCGCCCTGCGAGTGGACCTGGCAGCTATCCGCAGCGCACCCCTGGCGGCCCTCCCGCGCCCGGAGGTCAATTCCCAGGCGGACCACGCCCCAAGCATCCAACACGGACCACTCCTGGCGGCTATGCCGGAACCGGCGCCCCCGGCGCTCCCGGCTCGCGTCCTGGATTTGCCCCGCGCCCTGGATCTGGAGCGCCACGTCCCGGCGGCTTTGGCGGACCTCCACGTCCCGGCGGCGCTGCGCCGCCCACTGGAGATGCGCCACGTCCGGCGCGCGCTCCTTCCAGAGGCCGTGGCGGACGCCCGCAGTATCCGAAGACCAAAGAAGGTCCGATGAAGGGCTTTGTGCCGCCGCCACGCTATGGCGGGGTGCAGTATGGCGGCGAACCGCTGCCCATCACCCGCGAGATCACCGTAACGGAAGGCATCAGCGTCAAGGATCTGGCTGAGAAGCTCGATGTCCGCGCCAAGGATCTGATCGCCACGCTGCTGATGAAGGGTGTCTTCGTTACCGTGAACCAGTCTCTCGACGCCGAGATGGTGAAGGATGTCGCCGCCAAGTTTGGCGCGTCAGCCATCGTTATCAGCTACGAAGAAGAGATTGCCAACCAGGCCATCGAAGAGGTTCTTGAAGCCGATAACATCGACGAGCTGGAAGTTCCCCGTTCGCCCGTTGTCACCGTCATGGGCCACGTCGATCACGGCAAGACCTCGCTGCTCGACGCGATCCGCAAGACCGACGTTGCCGCGGGCGAGGCCGGTGGTATTACCCAGCACATCGGCGCTTACAAGGTGAAGTTTGCCAAGGAAGGTTCGCCGGCATCCGGCCGCGAGATCGTCTTCCTCGACACGCCAGGTCACGAAGCCTTTACCCGCATGAGAGCACGCGGCGCCAAGGTCACTGACATTGTCGTCATCGTTGTGGCTGCCGACGACGGCGTCATGCCTCAGACCCTTGAGGCCGTTGACCACGCAAAGGCTGCCGGCGTGCCCATCATCGTCGCCGTCAACAAGATCGACAAGCCCGAAGCGAATCCTGAGCGTGTCAAAAAGCAGCTCGCCGATCGCGGCCTTATCCCGGAAGAGTGGGCTGGGGCCGGTCAAGAAGGCACGGTCTACGTTGAAGTTTCCGCCAAAAAGCGCATCAACCTCGATCTGCTGCTTGAAATGATCTGCCTGGTCTCCGACATCCGCGCCCCCAAGGCTACACCGGGACGCAAGGCTGTGGGCTCGGTCATCGAAGCCAAGCTCGACCGTGGCCGCGGCGCTGTGGCTACCGTTCTGGTCCAGGATGGAACCCTGCACCTCAACGACAGCTACATCGTCGGCAACACCTTCGGCAAGGTCCGCGCCATGTTCGACGACCGCGGCCGGCCAATCGAAGAAGCCGGCCCGTCAACACCGGTAGAGGTACTCGGTCTGGAATCCATGCCCGACTCCGGCGACACCTTCCTGGTCGTAGCCGACCGTGACAAGGCCAAAGGCATCGCTCAATACCGCAAGATGAAGGAGCGCGACGCTCAACTGGCCAAGAGCTCTCGCGTTTCCCTCGAGGGATTGGCGGAACAGATTCGCCAGGCTGGCGTCAAAGATTTGCCCCTCATCATCAAAGGCGACGTCACCGGTTCGGTCGAAGTGCTGGCCGACTCACTGGTCAGGATGTCTACCGAGAAGGTGCGCATCAAGGTCATCCACTCGGGTGTCGGTTCCATCACGGAAAGCGATGTTCTGCTGGCCACGGCCTCGAACACCATCATCATCGGCTTCAACGTCCGCCCGGAGCGCAAGGCTGCCGAGTTGGCCCAGCAGGAAGGCATCGAAATCCGCCTGCACTCGATCATTTACGAGTTGCAGGATGAAATCCGTCTGGCCATGCTTGGACTCCTCGACCCAACCTTCAAGGAGAACTATCTGGGCCGCGCCGAAGTCCTCCAGGTCTTCCGGATCCCCAAGGTCGGCACCATCGCCGGCTGCCGGGTCCAGGATGGCGTCATCCGCCGCGATGCCGAGATCAAGGTCATGCGCGGCGACGAGCAGGTCTTCAAGGGCAAGATCGGCTCCCTCAAGCGCGTCAAAGACGACGTTCGCGAAGTGACCAACGGCATGGAATGCGGCATCGGCCTGGGCGGCTTCAACGACCTGAAGGAAGGCGATCTCATCGAAGCCTTCTCGACTGAAAAGCTAGCCGCGGACCTTGGCGCGCTCACTTCAGCTAAGGCTTAAACCGACTCAACTGCTCAAATTCAACGGCCCGCTCCTCACCACGAGAAGCGGGCCGTTGAGTCTGGATCTGTCCTTCGCCAGGGCTTTGCGAGGAGCCTAAAGCATGCCGCAGTATCCGCAGGATAGCCGCGATCGCGCCTTGCCGCAGCTCATGGCGCCAACGAGAATATTGCGAAATCAAGTTCACTCTTGTGGGAAAGTATTTTCCCACCGCTTCGAATTCAGCGCTACCTGCCGGATCTGATGAAAAATGTGACTTGCGTCACATTAGAGCAGTAGAATCAACAGCCTGCTGGTTTGTTCTGCGGCTTGTCTCGATTTCGCGCATTTTGGCACTCATGTTGCTAACTAAGAAGTGTGGCTTCCCCGGCCGCCTGTCCCGCAGAAACAGCAAACGACTGCAAGTTGTCCACCAAGCCTGCGACAAGCACTGTCTGTACGGCTGATAGTCCAACAAAGCAAATCATGGGAGTCCACATTGAAAATGATGAACGAGAATTGTGCGCCTGCGAATCGGCGCCTGCGGAAAGCTGCGGTTATCGGCTTTTCAGCCTCTGCCCTTCTGTTTCTTACCCCCTCTGCACAAGCTACCAACCTGGTTCTTAACGGCAACTTTTCTTCGTACACAACCACTGGAAGCAATACCAACGGCCAGGTCGACTTCAACGTAACCGTTGCCGATTGGTCGATGAAGGCGGGCGGTCCAACAAGCGGTGCCGGTACTCTCGGCTACACCGAGCTGTTCACTCCCGGAAGCGCTGACACGACGGGCGTCCCCGTTTCGTTTGGCCACCAGCTCACTCTCTGGGGTCCGGGGGGCGGTCTGAGTTCGCATGACTACTCGAACAATGGCATGCCGGCCAGCAGCCCCATCGGGGGGAACTATATCGGCTCCGACGCTGCCTTTGATGTCGATGCCATTCAGCAAACGATTAACGGCCTGACCATCGGCGACCAATACGCTCTCTCCTTTTACTATGCTGGCGCTCAACAGGGGTACGATTCGAGCGATCCAAACGGCTACAGTGGCGCCACGACTGAAACCTGGCAGGTTTCCCTGGGATCGAATACCCAGACGGCGCCCGTCCTAAGCAACGCAAGCCACGGATTTACCGGCTGGAAGTACGAGACGATGGACTTTACCGCGACCGGCACCAGCGAGACGCTCTCATTCCTGGCTGTCGGCACTCCGGGCCAGACACAGCCGCCTTTTGCTCTCCTAGACGATGTTTCGCTGACCAAGACGCCGGAACCGGCAACCCTGCCCCTGATTTTCACGGGCTTGATGGGCGGCGTGAGCATTCTCCGGTCAAGAAAAAAGGCTCTCAAGATCTAACTTCCAAAATCAGCTCTCACTGAAAAGCGAGGTAGCGCCGCACGACGGGCTCTACCTCGTTTTGATTTTGGAGACTTGAATTCTTCTGCCCCCTAAGCGTAAACGTTGAGACTCGTGCTGGCCGGCGTGCTGCTCCCTGTGCCTGTGCTGCTATATGCGCTATCCAGAGCTTGGGTCGCGGGATCGGTGCTACTCGACGATGAAGCTGGGCTCATCGCGCTTTGCAAAAGCGCCGATGTCGGGTCGGAAGAGGTCGAGGAACTGCTCGGATCGGCTGAATCAAGCAGATCGTTCACCCAGCCCTCCACCTGGGCCATCGCCGCGGTAGCGTTTGCCATGGATTGCGATGGCGCGCTCTTCATATCGGCCTGGACGGTAGCAAATGCGGATTGGGCCGCAGACAAACTGCCCGCACTCAGCGCCGTGCCCAGCGCGGTCATATCGGTCGTCAGTTGCGTGCTGGCGGAAGAGCTGCCGCTGATATTCGTCAGATTCTGAGTCAGTTGCTGGTAGTTACTAAACGCCGTTTGGGCAGCGGAGAGGTTTCCCGCGGCCAGGCTCTGCTGGAGCGTCTGCCACGCCTGTTGGGTCTGCGTCAGATTGCTTGAGGCCAGGACGTACTGTGACAACCCTCCTGCCGTGAGAGCGCCAATCGCCATTCTTCTACCTCATCCGAAAGAGATCGACACTCTTCCTCGGTCATATTTATCGGCATCGATGGGAAATAATTCAGCAAATAATGCGAGCAAGTCCAAACTAAAGTAATGAATTGCACCTGATCGACTTGAATCCACACGGCGGACACAGGCTCAGCTTCCAGCTCTGGAGATGCACCAGCGCTGACTCTTCAACCTCGTCCTCCGCCGTGATTGTTATCACCGGAACCGGTCTCGCCTTAACAGACTGGGTTGTCCCGGTGGAGGGCTGACGCTTGTCAGCTCTTTTGCACCTTGGGGTCAAACTCGTCTGCCCAGGCCGAGATGCGGCCTGTCAGGTTGACGACGCGCGGGTATCCCGGCTGCTTGAGAAACTCGGCGATGCACTCGCTACACGCGCAGGATGAGCAGATTTCCGTTGACACGATTGCAGTTCGCCTTGCAGGATGGACCTGTTGACTGCCGCTTGCCGGCGGCCTCAACATCGGGTCCACTTACCGCTCCCCACCATTGCGCTTCCCCATCCCCTTCCCTCTCCCAGGGAATACAAACACTGGAGGTACGGCATGGCACACTCCGCGAAGAGTCTGCGCGTTTCAATCACTGCGCTATTAGGTCTGGCATTGACAGTTCTGCTGCTTGCGCCAGGGGCACTGGCGGCTGACTCCACCGTTGGCAAGCAAGTTGTTAAGGGCATTTTGCGGCCGGAGTTTTCGCAGGCGCCGATGGTTGGCAGGATGGACGACAACGCCGTGGTGCATCTTGCCATCGGCCTGCCGCTGACTAACAAGGAGCAGTTGGATACCGCACTGCAACAGGCCTATGACCCCAAGAGCCCCAACTTCCATCATTTCCTGACGCCCGAGGAGTTTGCTCAGCAATACGGTGGGAACGCAGCAGATTACAAGGCGCTGGTCGCGTTCGTTCAGGCGCAGGGACTGACGGTCACGGCGCAATTTCCGCACCGGTTGGTTTTGGCGGTCTCCGGCACGGCCGCAGCCGTCAACAAGGCCTTCCACGTGACCCTCTCTACCCGGAAGCGAGCCGACGGCACCGCGTTCTTTGCGCCCGATCGCGATCCCTCGATCGATGTGGACGCCAAGGTACTATACATTTCGGGGCTCGACAACTTTATCGTCTCCAAGCCTTCCAGATGGACGGGGTCAGCCGAGAGCGGCCTCTTCGGCGGGCTCGATTTTCGCAACTCCTATGCACCCGGCGTCACGCTAACCGGCAAGGGGCAGAGCCTGGGTCTGTTTGAACTGGACGGATACTACCCCTCGGATATTCCCGGTTACAGGTCGCAGTTTCCCGATGAGTTCACGGGAGCTGCAATCACGAACACCACTCAGGTTTCCGTTGCCTCAGCGCTGGACGGATTTGTGTCGACTTCCCAGCAATCGGGACCGCCGACGGGCGGCTGTAATGGAAACGACGGCGTTGCAGCGGGTGTACCAAGAGGCAGTGAGCCCACCTTCGATATCGACGTGGCCATCGCCATGGCGCCTGGGTTGGACCACGTGTATGCGTATGAAGGCTGCAACGGCGACGACGTTCTTGGGGCGATGGCGAGCAAAACCGCCGACGGTGTTCTACCCAAGCAACTGAGCGCATCGTGGACACTTCCCTACGACCCGACCAGCATCCAGTTGTTTTCCACCATGGCGATGCTTGGGCAGAGCTTCTTTTTTGCTGTCGGAGACGGCGACGCTACCTGTCCGAATGGCCAGACGTCCGCTCCGCAGGCGCTGCCATACGTCACCCAGGTGGGTGGCACCGTGCTGCTGATGAATCAGAATCCCGGTTCCTGGCAAGCGGAGACGGCTGCCAGCGATGGCGGCGGCATCTTGAATGGCGTGCCTATGCCGTCGTACCAGCAAAACGCGGCAGCACAGTGGCAGCCCAATGCAGCCAGGCCGTGGCGCATGGTGCCGGACGTTTCCATCACCTCATGCGACGGCAGCTCCCAATGCGGGATCTACAACTATTTCACAGAGAATCTCACCTCTAAAGGCCCTGGACATGGTGGCGATGGCACAAGCGCATCGTCGCCACTTTGGGCTGCCTATACGGCCCTTGTCAATGAGCGGCGGGCTCAGGTCGGGTTGGGGTCGCTCGGCTTCCTTAACCCCGCCATCTACGCCATAGCTGCGAATCCCGTGCAGTACGCGGCCGATTTTCACGACATTACCGAGGGCGCATCCAAGCCCAATACGAGTCCGAGCTGCGTTAATCCAGTGGGCAACTCCGCTGCGGTGGGATACGACATGGCGACCGGACTTGGTTCGCCCACGGCAAACCTTATCAACGATCTGGCTCCCGCGCCTCCACCGGCTCCAGTCTGCACCGCGACTCTCTTTTGCGATGTTGAGTCGGTGAAATGCACTGGGACCGATGTTGCCATTTACGGGACTGGCGATGGGGTAGGACAAGGCGCAATCTCCAGCGGCCACAATGGATCATCAACCGCGTCCCTTGGGGGCCTTTTCCCTCCGGTTTCGGCGTGCAGCTGGTCCGGCAACCTGTCTACCTGCATTACAGTGGCCCTGCCGACCAATATTTGCCCAAGCGGCAACCAGGTCAACAACCGCTGCGGGGAGGGCAGCACGAACGTCTGGTGCCAGAAGTTTCAGGAGTGCCTGCCTGCGGCTGAGGCCGCAACCTTCCACTGCCTGGCCGGCCTGCCGACCCCATAACCGGGTGACCAGCTGGCGAGTCGAAACGCAAGGTCCACCGCGGACCTTGGCGCGCTCACCACTGCCAAGGCGTAAATCAACTCAGCAGCTCAAACCAAACCGGCCCGCTTCTCACCACGAGAAGCGGGCCGTTGAGCCTGTATCTTTTCCTAGCCTCTCTGTCAGGCATGATTGCAGTTGCGGCGCCTTACAGTCGGTGTGTCAGGGCACGACTTCAGTCGTGCCGCCATGCAGCATTGAACTCTGGGCTTCAGCCCCTGCACGCTTACGCTTCTTCAAATGCGCCGATCCTGCAAGGTACTCCTCTGGTAAATTCGCCAAGCCCGCTTTCACTGGATTGTTATCGATGTAGTCTTGATGCTGCTTGAAGCTCTGCTCATCGGCGATTCGCACGTCGGAAAATCCCCTTTGCCAAACCTCGCCCTGAAATCCCAATTCCTTCTTGGCCCGAAACGAGAAGCCGCCCTTGATCAACTGCATCGCCTTCTCCAAACTCATGTCGCCAGGAACTGTCATCAGGATGTGAACGTGATTTGGCACGACGACGAAGTCGTGGACGGTAATCCTTTTGGACCGCATGGCTGATCGAAGCACGTCAATAAAGAGATTCGCCATGCGGTCGGTTTGGAACAATGACCTTCCACCCGCTGTTTGCGTGCTTACAAAGAACGTTCGCGGGCATCCAGTGGCGCTGTTCGGGTCCGACGGCCTGGAAGGTTTTGACATTGCAGCGGCTAAAGCCCTCCACTCTTTGCAAACGCATTCGGCACGACTGAAGTCGTGCCCTGACACAAACTCAGACCTGCGAAAGTTTCCTTATAGGAGAGTGAGCGGCGTCTTCCCGTTATCCGGGTCGATCTGCACTTCGAACTCCTTAGCTTTCGTGTCCTTGCTTACAATCTTAATCGTCGCGCGGTACTTCTTTGCCTTGAGAAAAACTCGGGATGTCCCGCCCACCGTCCCCCATCCGTTCTCCGACGGAAACTCGACCCAGTTCGATATTCACGACGTTTAAAGCCTGCCTCTCACCGGGATATATGTCGACAAATGGTGGATTGGGGTAAATAGACCAGCAAAGTCGATCATCCTGCACCTTGCAAAGGTGGGCTGGTGTTACATAGGCCTTGAAATTATTCGGGGGCTGAAGTACGTCAGACTCTTCGTGACTGATCGTGATATATGCGTAGACGCAATTCAGCGGAAAAATGTATCCATTGTGAACGCGCGCTGTAACTCGGCTTCCCACCAGTGGTTGGGCTTCGAGGTGCAGGCTTCGATGAAGTTTCCCAAGCCGGTATCTAGCCGCAGCAAAATTCACGGCTAAGGCCGTCAGAGCCCCGCAGGCTGCGCTGAGCAGTGGAGTTTAAAAAACGATCAGACTCATAGTTCATCATGCCCCCGGCAGGAGGACGTGTCAACGAAACGCCCAACCTAGGGCAGAGTCGGCCATCTCCCCCGCTGTTTGCGGAGAACTACCTCAGTACTTCGGCACTTTGGGGTCGATCTCATCGCTCCAGGCTAGGATGCCGCCAGCCAGGTTGACAACCCTCGGGTAGCCCACCTGCTTGAGGTACTCGGCAATGCGCTGGCTGCGGGCGCCCGAGCGGCAGTGGACAATGACCTCGCGTTCGCGGTCAATCTCGGTCAGGCGGTTGGGCACTTCGTTTTGCGGAATGAGCTTGCCGCCGATCTGGGCGATCTGGTACTCGTAGGGCTCGCGCACGTCGATGAGGTATGTGTCCTCGCCCGCGTCGATGCGGCGCTTGAGTTCTTTCACGGTGAGCTGGGGAATTCCGTTGATCACTGTTTCTCCTCGGGGGTTTGGGGGATGATGGGGTTCGATCGGGGAACGGAAGCACTCCGTGTCCTACGGACGGAGCGAACAGCGGGGACGCGAAATTCGCTTCTTTCACCCTCAGCCTATTTTAGCGGAGACGATCTGGCGCCTTCTTAGGGAACCTCCGATTAAGTCCATTCTGTACGATCAGCATTCCCTCAGGGGCTAAAGCCCAGCTAATTTTGCGACGCTTACGGCACGACTAAAGTCGTGCCCTTTCAAAACATCGACTTGACGAGAGGTTTCTTAGGATCTGCGCTCAAGCGAAGAGCGGCTCCAGAGGTGCGGGAGCCGCTCTTCAAATCGCCAGGATTGCCCAGAACCGGTCACGACCCAAGTTCTTGTTACTTGGCTTTCTTGTCGGCATCGGCAGGCTTGGCCGCGGGGTTGGGAGCCGCTGGGTGCTTGGGCTTCCAGTAATCGGGATCGGCTTTGATCCAGTCCTCGCTCACATAGCTCTGAGCCGGGTTAACCGAGTAGAGCTCGTAGCGATCGGTGTCGATGGCGGCTTCGCGGAGTTCGCGCATCTTCTTCCTCTCCTCGTCGGTGACGGCGGTCTTGAATTTGGGCTCCTCGGCATAGCTCTGATCGATATCGGCCATCGATTTGTCGGCGGTGAGGAAGATGTAGGAGCCGAGCTGGTCGCCGTACTCCATGCGATATGCTCCCCAATGATCGCTGCTTCCCGCTTTGTCAGCGAGAGTCATCCACAACTTCACCAGTTCCTCGAATTCCTTCCCGTGGCCGGGGCGAACATGGAGGATGCGGGCTTCAAGATAGCGGATATGCCCTGAGGGTGTCTGCGAATGGTAGCTCAGATCGGGTACGTAGCTGAAGATCAACTGCTTGGTCTCTTCCAGGAGTTCGCCATCGGCCACATTGATCCGCTCAAACTCCGCACCGGTGGCCGGACTGTCGAATACCTTGTTGGCCCTTTGCAGTTCGTCGAAGGAGTCGAAGTGAGCCAGATAGATGGCCCGCGACTGGCCAGACAGCGAATTGAAGGCGACATAGTGAATGGGGAACTTGGCCTTGGCCATGGCCTGGACGAAGGCGCCCTCGGTCTTGTCGTGGGCCAGGCCACCCTTGCCGGGCTTGGTGTATTCCACGGTGACCTGCAAGTACTTGGGAGTTGAAGCGGCTGCTGCTGCAGGTTCCTGCGCCGCGGCCAGCGAACTGCCAGAAACCGCGAGAGACAATCCCAACAAAATGGGCGTGATCTTACTCATGTACACGATCCTCCTTGATTTTTTAACTCTTGATTTGCTCAGAGATCACGCGCTATGGGGGAGGGGAAACCCGGGGAAGAGCGGGCGCTCACGAACTGCCTGATTATCCGGCCCACATTACATCTATGTAAAGGACAATCTCCGTTCCTTCGGAAAAATCCACCGAGGATTGGAACATCGATGTTGCGCCGAGATGCAGGCAGAGGCTGCAAAGCGACTAAGATGCGTGTTCTGCATCGCGGGACGTTCACAGCAGAGGCGCGATAGCATAAGCCAACCGGTAACGAAACAGGAGGGCCGGGAAGTAATCTGAGCCGTCAAAAATGCGTCCATAAAGGCAAGCACGTCGAGTTGAGGAGAATTGGCCTCAACCATCACTGATGGGAGCGCAGGCCACTATTGCATATACTTCATGTCATCTTCAGTCTTTCTCCTGCGGACGGCGGACCTCCTAGGGCTGTGCGCCAGCTTGCGACAGCCTATAGGGCATTCGGCGACAGCGTCGAGGTCGCTTGCCTGGACAATCCAAACGAAATCTTTCTCGCAGACATACCTTGCCCGGTGCACGCTCTCGGGCCGTCTTATCTGGGCCGGTATGGGCTCTCTTTCCGCCTGTGGCGCTGGCTCAATCGCAACGCTTGCCGCTTCGACGCCATCGTGATGAATGGGATTTGGATCTTCCCCAATCTTGCCGTCTGGTTCAGTGCCCGCCGCGCTCATAAACCCTTCGGGGTGTTTATCCATGGCGCACTCGATCCCTGGTTTAACCGGAAGTATCCGTTGAAGCACTTGAAGAAGCTGCTGTATTGGCCGTTGCAGCACACTGTACTCAGCAATGCGCAGGCGGTTTTCTTTGCGACCGGCAAGGAGCTGGACCTGGCGAAGACCAGCTTCAGTCCAAGCCAGTGGAACAGCGTGGTTGTTCCGTATGGGATCAACGATCCGGAGATGTGCGAAACAAGTTCCGAACCGCGTAATGCGGATGGGGCGAAGCAGGTTGTGTTGCACGCGGGGACTTCCGCGGAACAGGTAGAGGCGTTTTACCGAAGGATGCCAGAGCTGCGAGACCGCCGCTTTTTGCTTTTCCTTGGCCGGATTCACGAGAAGAAGGGCTGCGACCTGCTGCTGCAAGCGATTGCGAAGACAACCTCCTCGGTTCCTGAAGTGGATCTGCTGATTGCCGGGCCAGACAAGGCAGGAATGCAGGCGAAGCTCCAGCGTTTGGCCGAGAAACTTGGCATTGCCTCAAGAGTACATTGGCTCGGCTTGATTGGCGACGACCTGAAATGGGGTGCGTTCCGGGCCTGCGAAGCCTTTGTGCTGCCCTCGCACCAGGAAAATTTCGGCATTGCTGTGGTCGAAGCCCTCGCTATGGGACGTCCAGTGCTGATCAGCAATCAAGTGAATATCTTTTCGGATATCGAGCGTGACGGTGCGGGCCTCATCGAAGACGATACGCCCGAAGGCACGGAGCGCCTGCTGCGCCGCTGGTTCAAGTTGTCCGCGGCGGAACGCGATGGCATGAGCTCCCGTGCCCGGGCAAGCTTTCTTAGGCGTTTCGCCATCGGCAATACGGCCGCTGTGATCGGCAGGCAACTCGCTTCCTCACGTCTTGAGTCAAAACCGGTTCCGCGCCAATCCACGCCAGTCGCAGAGTCGCACCACCGGGATGCGTTTGCCCTCAGGAGATCCACGCTTGATAACTCGTCCGAAACCGAATTTTGAAGATGACCGTAGAAGCGTCCTAAGCGGATTGCGATCCTGCTCAAGCACGGCCAGTATCGCATTCTGTGGGGTCGATGCATTGAGCGTCCACATGGATTGCTTTCCGCTCGAAGCACTTGGTCTCTTCGGTTGAGCGGGTCAGCAGGAATGAGTCCGTGGCTGCGGCCTTGCCCTCGACAATTTAGGTTTGCTCGCCGTGGCGGCGAATCGCCTAATAGACCGCGAGAGGTAGACGCAGAATGCTCATGGCTGATCCCAGAAGGGCTCGCTGAGATATTTTTGGGCGCCGTCAGGCAAAATCGCAACGAGCACTGCGCTCCGTCCGGCAGCTGCTTCTTCGCGTGCTATCAGGAGAGAGGCCACGATGGCTGCTGCGGAGGAAATGCCCACCAGCAGTCCCTCGTCGCGCGCGATCTGTTTCGCCATCGCATAGGCAGCTTCCGTTTTCACGGTGAGCTGACGGTCGGCGAGGTGGGGGTTATAGATGGCCGGCACGATGGATGTGCCGATGTGCCTGAGGCCGTGGATTCCGTCCGCAGATGTGGCGGGCTGAACGGCGATTGCCTGAAGTGCGGGGTTCATTTCTTTGAGACGCCTTGCCGTGCCCATGAATGTGCCGCTGGAGCCCAGGCCCGCAACCAGGTGAGTAATCTGGCCGACGGTCTGCTGCGAGATCTCCGGGCCGGTGGTCCGGTAGTGCGCCAGCCAGTTGGCATCGTTTGAGAATTGGTCGACGTAGCAAAAGCGGTTTGGGTCGTTGCCGGCCAGTTCGCGCGCCCGGCGAATGGCGCCGTCGCAGCCGAGGTCAGAGCCGGTCCATTCAATCTGCGCATTGATGGCGCGGAGGATGCGCTTGCACTCCGGCGTGACGTTCGAGGGCATGGCAAGCTGGACTGGAAAGCCAAGCGCGGCGCCCAGCATAGCGAAAGCGATGCCGGTATTCCCGGTAGAGGCGTCGAGCAGAACCTTGCCGGGCGCCAGCAGACCGCGCACCCGAGCGTCCGCGACCATCGACGCGGCTGCACGATCCATGGCGCTACCGCTGGGATTGGCCCATTCGGCTTTGCCGAGCAGCGTGATGCCGGGGAGGTTGCCGGCAATCTGGTCGAGCCGGATCAGCGGCGTGTTGCCAATGCGTTCAGGGATGGAGGAGCCGGGTTGGGTTTGCATTGAGATTGTTCCCATCGAAAATTGCGGCGCGTACTGCGGTTATGCGAGAGTTGAAGAGGGCAACAGATTCTCACCGATTGATCTTTTCAATATTGTTTCAGACTGGAAGCGACCATGGCCCGAAAATCCCGCAATCCGAACTTCGATCAGACCCTAGAGATCCTGAGAACTCATGCCTTCGACGTGGCGCCCTTCGCCGCGATCGCAAACGGAGTGCTGGTCAGCAAGCATGGGGCTGCCGCGGTGCTGGTGCCCACGCAAGGCAAAGATGCGGAGACTACGCCGGCGGCGTTCGCTATCCATCCAGGCGCGCTTGTGGGGGGCCAGGTAGCGCGTTTGCTCGACCGCGGTTACCAGAAGTTCATTAAGACGGCCCAATTTGAGTTGCCGGCGTCGGCCCGTCAATTGCAGGCGATTCACCTGTTCAGCGAGGAGCTGAGCCAACTGACCGGCGGGATCAGTCTGTACAACGAGTCGCTGGGCACAACGAGCGACTTGTATGAATACGACCGATTGAAGGGCCGGGAAGCCGTAGAACCTGCGGCCGTGCGCCCCTGGGAGCCGACTGCGGGCCACTGATCTTTGGTCGGAGCGGTCGATGAATAAGGGGGCAGCGGGGGAAGGCCCGACGGCGCAGGGAGTGGAACGCCGGATCATGCCCCGGTGCGCTCTGGACGAGGAAGCGGTACTTCTGCTGGTGGGACGCGGCGCGCGCCTGCAATGCCGCATTGTAGAACTCAGCATGACAGGCTGCCGCATGTCTACAAGGGAACGTCTGCCGGCCGCCGGGGAATTACGCGTCGAAGCTTCTTTCAAGGCGCGCGGCATTGCCTTCCGGTTCGGGGGCGCCATCGAGTGGATGGATGGTTCAGGTCTGATCGGAATCCGGTTTGTTGAGCTGATTCCCCGCCGCCGCGACGAGCTTATCGAGGTGCTCCGCGAGCTGGAAGCCGAGATCGCGGCCAGGGCGGAGAAAGAAGCTGCCGAAAAACGAGCTGCCGAGGAACAGTTCCTAGAGAAAACAGAAAAGCAGGCGTCGAACCCAACCGATGCTCTGCCCTTCTTAGAGCGGTTTTGGGGGGCATCCGCCAACTCTCATCCGCAGCGGGAGCCCGAACCTGCATCAGCGCCTCAACCTACCAAACCGGATCGGACGTCCGCTTCGATGCTGGCCTCCGGGTCTGTTGCAAAGCCGGTTGCGGCCGCCGCGCCCTCGGCCATCGGCTCACAGCCGCTCCGGACACAGCCGCCTGCGGCGCAGCAAGCCGGTCCGCCGCACGCAAGGCCGACCAAGCGCGAGCGCCGCAGACAGTCCCGGCATGAGGTAGATACCACGGCCGATATCTTTCTTATCAATGTGGGATCCAGGCTGAGCGGGCGTATTCAGGATCTGAGCGTGAGCGGCTGTCGCATCCGCACAGATGAGCGTTTTCCCGTGGGCATCTATACGCGGGTTGAGACGGAGTTTCGTCTGGAAGGCCTTCCATTCCGGCTAGGGGGCGTGATCCAGGCTGTCCATGATCGTGACCGGCGTTTGGTGGGGATTCGCTTCCTTGACATGAGCAGCCGCAAGCTAGAGCAGTTGGAGCAGCTCATTGAGGAAATCGAGGAGTTGCAAGGGAAGCCGAACCTCGCCAAGCCAGGCGAAGCAGGCGAAGAACCTGTTGAAGGCTCAGGGCCTGAGGGTGTGGCTCAGGCACCGTTTGCCTCATAGGCCGCGACGGCCTGAGATCAGATTGAAGATCAGAACAATCACTGCGATGACGAGCAGAATGTGGATCAAGCCGCCTGCGATATGGAGGCTGAAACCCAGGAGCCACAGAACCAACAGAATAACAATTACTGTCCAGAGCATACCTTCTCCTTCGTGTCGCGGGCGCACGGAATCGACGTATGGATTCCGGACGCCCGCGAGGATTCACAAGCGATGACTAGTTAGAGGCAATCGCCTGAGCCTTTGCATCCCTGACTGCGTCGAGGAACGCGTTGGCTGCGGCCGGAACGGCAATCTCGCCTTCGAGAATCCGGCGGGTGGGGATTTCATGCCCGTAAATGGCTTCTGTGGAGTCTTCGTCGCGGCGAATGGCAGCGCCGGTCAGGGTAAGTCCGGCAAATAGGCCCTTGGCGCGCGAGTAGGTCAAAACCTCGGTATCGAGCTTCCAATCGGTATCGGCAGAAGCGTGGCGTCCTACCGGACCGGCTGCCGCTGAAGCGTCTCCGCCCAGTTGAAAGTTGGCATTGATCAAGTGCCGCATGCCCCGGTCGTTCTGGATGATCATGACCAGATCGACGCCTTCAATGCCGATCTGCAATCCCCAGCTTCCGCCGGTGATGGTAAAGAATGCGGGAGCGCTCCAGCCGTTTGCGGTGCGGCAAGTGGCAACGCCTCTGCCATTCTCCGCGCCGAAGACAAAGCCGCCCTTGAGCATATGCGGCACGACTGCCACGCACTTGGCGTGTTCCAGAACTTCTTCCGGAATGCCTCTATCCGGCGCCGACATGATCTCGTGCAGCACCGCGCCTGCATGATCCAGCCGGTCCGCTGTTGCTTCGCGATCAGATCTCGCCCAACCGATGCTCGTCAAGCTGAGTACTGCCACCAACGTCACAAGTTTCTTCATGAATTTCACCCTTTTCTACCCAGGCGCAGCGTCACTTGCTTTCGCGCACTGAGGCGCACCAGGTAGCTTTTACGTTAGGGCCATCCCACGGCCCAGTCTGAGCAATAAGGCTCAGGGCATGGATTGCCGTTGGTCCGGCGTCGGAATCCGAAATGGACTTCAAAATCGCCGATTTCCGCGATTCGAGGAAGCAGCATGCAACTCCCGGCATTTGAGAATGCACGTGGATAGCCATTCTCACGGATGAGTTTCTCGCCTTTTAATCTGCGTTAGCCCCGGATCGAGTACCCTGAATTTGTAAATTTTTCCAAAAGGTGTGCAATATTGAACAGATTTTCCCTCGCCCCGGGTGCGATCCTGTGGGAAAATATGGCGGCAAGTGTGCTGCCCTGTGGCAGGTGGTGAGTGTTCGGATGCATGGGCAGCTCCAGGCTCCCAAGGCTCTAACCAAGGTTGATCAATTAACCTTTCATCGCTTAGACTCCACTTTTGAGCGGGTGGCAATGCGTCGCAGCCACTGTGCAACATTCCGCGGAGACGCATCCGAAAGGAGGCCATCTCGATGATCGCGCTTGAAAAACCGCCATTCGATCCTGCGGCCTTTCTGGCCAGCACAGGGCTGGGGCGAAGAATCGTCCAACTGGCGCCCGAGAAGACTTTTTTCTCGCAGGGAGATCCGGCCGACGCGGTCTTTTATCTCCAGAAGGGCCGGGTAAAGGTCACTGTTGTTTCGTCAACCGGCAAAGAGGCAACCATCACGCTTTTGGCCGACGGCGATTTTGTGGGCGAGGAGGCGCTGGCGACCGTGGCAGGGGCACGGCTGGCGACGGCAACAGCCATAACAGCCTGCTCCGCGCTCAAAATCGGGCGGGACGAGATGATTCGCGCCATGCACGATGAGCCTGGATTTTCCGACCTGGTATTGAAGTTTCTGCTGGTACGCAGCATGCGCATCCAGGCCGATCTGGTGGATCAGCTCTTCAACTCGAGCGAGAAAAGGCTGGCGCGCATCCTACTGCTGATGGCGGAATTTGGCAAGCCAGGCGAACCGGAGCCATTTATTCCCAAGATTTCACAGGAGACACTGGCGGAGATGATCGGCACCACGCGGTCGCGGGTGAGCTACTTCATGAATCGCTTCCGCAAGCTCGGATTCATCGAATACAACGGCCGCATCCGGGTCCATAAGTCTCTGCTCAACGTGATTCTGCACGATCAATTCCCGGACGACGGAACCCAAGATGCGGCTATTCAGGGCATTTGAGTTAATAGCTCAAGCTGTTCGATGAATCTCAGTCCGGCTCTGTTCGATATTGAACAGTTTTGCAAAAAGACGAATGGCATACTCACCCTTATTCCCTTGGTGAAATTCACGGTGGGGTCTGAGATGCCTGAATCCAAATCAAAGCTGCTCATTGTGGATGATGAGTCCTCAATTCGAATATCGTTGTCGCACCTGCTCAAAGAGATTGGGTATTCTGTTCGCACGGCCGACGACGGCTTCTCCGCATTGGCTGAGATTCGCACGGAAGTCCCCGACATCCTTCTTTCCGATCTCAACATGCCACGCATGTCGGGCTTCGAGCTGCTCTCCGTAGTTCGGCGTCGGTTTCCCTCGGTCCATACCATCGCTATGAGCGGCGCGTTCAGCGGCAACGAGGTGCCCTCGGGAGTGGCTGCAGACGGCTTTTATCAAAAAGGCAGCAGTATGGGCTCATTGCTCAAGATCATGGACGCCCTTCCTCAGCCGGATCGTTCGCATCAGAGTCATGCGACTATGCTGGCGCCGATCTGGATTCAGCAAAACGAAAAAGGCCACTCAGAAGAGGCCTACGCGACGATTTCCTGCCCGGAGTGCCTGCGGACTTTTTCCCAGCCCGTGCGCGGCCCGATCAGTTCCATGCGCGAAACGGATTGCATCTTTTGCAGCAGCTCAATTCATTTTGAAAACGCCCAGCCAACAGACCGGGCGCATTCGCAGGCCAATCAAGCAACCAGCCGCGAGTCTCATCTCGCAAGCTTCCCACAGCCCTCCTGCTAAGAACAAGAAAGGGTACTCTCAATGCGTGCAATTGCCGAACTGAACGTGCTTTTGCGAACACAGATTGAATTGCCCGTTGGGCTGAAACTGGCGACAGACGAGTTTCGCGAGGGCTGGAATTTTCTGCGCTCTACGGATGTCAGGCGCCTGGAAAAGAAAATTCAGACACGTGGATGGAATTTCATCAAAATAGCCGATGGGGAGCTGCGCAGCGGCGTGGGCGAAACATCGCAGTTAGCCATTGCCAGCGCGCTCAAGCTGGCGCTGCGGCGGGTCAGTACACACTTCAATGCCGCTGAGGTGGAGCATATCGAATTAACCCAATATCCGTGGTTTTTTCTGGCCAGGGTCAGAGTGTATCCGTACCGGATTCAAGAAGGCGCGGTTCTGCCCGTGCCGGATGAAGCCGTGCCGATGCAGGTTGACGACCGGCCCCGGCGGTTGCCTCCTCAATCACCCGAGCTTTTCCCGCACTTCGGCAGCGCGATGCCCATGCTGAAGGAGATGCTGATTTCAGCGAGGGTTACAGGGATGGCTGCGGCGAAGAGTTCAGAGGCGAGGAGCGAATGACGATTCTGCAAACATCGTTGATCCTGTTTCTATTTCATTGGGGCATACGCGTTCAGCGAGAGCTTGTACGCTGTCGCGCGCGCTCCCGCTGAAGTTCGCGATAGAGTTCACTCTTTGACTGGCCTAGCTCTCTCGCGAGGCGCTTGAGAGCTTCCTTTTCATCGATTCCACATTCAGTCTGAAGGCGCACGACGCGGGCCGAGATTTTCTCGGCAACAGGGCTTGTGGAAGCAGCGCCGTCCTGGGTGCGGTTGGGGGGAAGAGCTTCGAAAAGCAGAGTAATCTCGCCGCGGACGCGATCACGGGCTGCCAGTTCGCGGCGCGCCTCCGCCACCGTTCTGCGCAAAAATTCTTCGTGAATCTTTGTCAGTTCGCGCGCCACCACTACGCGCAGATTCGGACCCCAGACGGCCTCGAGATCGGCCAGGGTCTCAACAATGCGGTGCGGAGCCTCGTAAAAAATGAGAGTACGCGCGGCACGGGAGTTTGCGGCCTCGGCGGCCAGATCTTCCAGGCGGCTGCGGCGTGCGCCGGCCTTCTCAGGCAAAAATCCCAGAAACAAAAACTCGCTGGTGGGCAGTCCTGAGGCGACCAGGGCGCTGAGCGCCGCATTGGCGCCGGGAATCGGAATCACCGGGACCCCGGCGGCAGCGGCTTCCGAACCAAGCCATGAGCCTGGATCACTGATTCCGGGCATTCCAGCATCGGAGACAAGGGCAATGCGGCCGCCCGCTTTGAGCGCGTCCAGTAGCTCGGTTGTCCGGTAGCGTTCGTTATGCTCGTGGCAGCTTACGGTAGGGGTCGCGATCTGGTAGTGGTTGAGCAGTTTTTGCGTCTGCCGGGTGTCTTCGCAGGCAATGCGGTCCACGCGCTTGAGTACGTCCAGTGCGCGCAGCGTGATGTCACCCAAATTGCCGATGGGAGTGGCCACCAGGTAGAGGCCGGGGGCGAGAGGCTTTTCCGGGTCGTCCGTCATCGTGGCCGTCAGTCCGCGGCTTCTTGCCGTTCGATGCGCCGCTGCTCGGCCAGCAACGACATGGAGGTCATCAGGTTTTGCACGCTGACGATGCCAACCACGCGCCCGCTGTCGGTGATGGGGATGAGCGCCAGGCCACGGCCGGCAGTAAGGCGGCGGATGGTGGTTCCCAGCGTGTCCTCGGGGCGGGCCACCTGGAAGGCGCGCGACATGACCGCCTGCACGTAACCGTTGCCGTCGTTGCGCAAGGCGTCCACAATGCGCTGGCGCGAGACGATGCCGACCAGTTCCGGGCCGCGGACGACGGGGAAGTCCTCTTGCAGCGAATGCACGCAGCGGACCAACGCATCGGCAAGCGTGTCCGAGGGGGAGAGCGTGGCGAAATCGGTGAGCATCACCTCGCGCATCTGCACGGTATCCACCACCGACTGGAAAAAGACGCCCTGGTCTTCAACCTGCGCGCCGATCATAATGAAGAAGCCGGCGATGATGAGCCATGGATTATGCAGCAGCATGCCGCCCACCATGGCGGTGAGCGCCAGCACCTGCCCCAGGCCGGCTGCGGCGCGCCCTGTGGGAGCGAGGCCGTGTTTGAGGGCAAAGCCGCCGCGGATGAGGCGTCCGCAGTCCAGAGGATAGGCGGGCAGCAGATGAATGACTCCCAGGCCGACCTGCATCCAGACCATGCTGCGCACCAAGTAGGAGGATGAAATAAGAGGCTGGTTGAGCAGGTGGACATCGCCTCCCGCACCCATGAACGCAGCGGCCAGCACCAATGCCGTGGCGCAATTGGCCAGCGGACCAGTGAATGCGAGGATAAATTGCCCAGAGCCCTGGTTGGAATTCTCCTGGCTCTCTGGATTGGCATAGGCGAAAAGGCCGCCAATGGGCAGCAGAAGCACGGCGCGCAGGCGCAATCCCAGCCAAGCGGCCACCAGCAGGCGCGCTGTCTCGCGCACCAGCACGGCCGCCACAAGAACCAGGAACAGGCCCATGCCGCGGATTGGCGCGTACATGCCGCCCTCTGAGGCGCTCAAGACCAGGCAGACAACTGCAAGCAGCGGAAAAAAGAGATGAACGCGCATCTCTACGCCCATCCAACGGCCCAGCGGGATTGACCAGCCTCGCATATTTGGATTGTAGTGGGTCACGGCCCTTTGCGCTTCCGCTATGCTGGTTTCAAATGCGCATCATCGCCGGACAATTTCGCTCTCGCACGCTTCAGGCACCGGCAGGCCTGGTAACCCGGCCCACCAGCGACCGTCTGCGGGAGACACTTTTCAACGTGCTTGCGCCGCGCATTCAAGGCGCGGCCTTCCTGGATTTGTATGCCGGCTCGGGTGCGGTAGGGATCGAAGCGCTGAGCCGTGGCGCGGACTACGCCGTTTTTGTCGAGAAGGCACCGACGGCACTTGCGGCGCTCCGCGCAAACCTGGCCAGCCTGGGCGTTACCGAAGGATTCAGGATTCACCCCGGCAAGGTGGGCGGCTGGCTGCGGAAAGCGGAAAAGCAGGTTGGGGCTGGCGCGCGACCCGACCCGTCACAAGCCTTCGACCTGGTCTTTCTTGATCCGCCCTATGAGGCGGCCGACGAGTATGCGGCTACACTGGGGCTGCTGGGCGGGGCGGCAGGCATGTTGCTCAATCCCGGCGCACTGGTCATTGCCGAACATCGCGGCAAGGGAGGCAGCAGAGGGCAGTTGGAGGAACGATATGGCGCGCTGGAGCACACCCGGTTGCTGGTGCAGGGCGACGCGGCACTGAGCTTTTATACTGTCCGGGAGATTGCCGTTCAGGAATCCGTGCCGGAATGAATAGGCCTGAAATTGGAGTCCATGAGTCCGAAACACGTCAAATCGTTTACCGCAGTGCTAGAGCCACTCCAATCGGCCCTGGGCTGGGTGATTGCGCGCATTCCCTTCGACCCTGCCAAGGCCTGGCCAGTGCGCAGAGGCTTGCGCGTACAGGGCGAAATCTCACACGCGAACAACAAGACCGAGGGATTCCCTTTTCGCACGTCGCTGTTTGCCGATTCGCATGGCGCGGGACACTTCCTGCTGGTGAACAAGAAGATGCAGGCAGCGGCCGGAGCCACGGTTGGGACGCTGGTTCGGATCTCCCTCGAGCCGGACATGGAAGAGCGCGAGGCGACAGTGCCGCCGGAGCTGGCGAACGCGCTCAAAGGCGACAGGCGGCTTCGCAAATGGTTTGACGGGCTGAGCCGCTCCATACGCAAGGAGATTGGCGATTGGGTCAGTGAGCCGAAGAGCGCCGGTTCGCGCCAGCAGCGTGCCGAGAGAATGGCCGAGCGCCTGCTGCTCACCCTGGAGGGTGAAATCGAGCTGCCGCCGATTCTTCATACCGCTTTTTTGCGCCAGCCCCAGGCGCGCACGGGTTGGGACGCCATGACTTCCGTGCAGCGGCGCGGACATCTGTTGGGCATCTTCCATTACCAAAGCGTCGAAGCCCGCGAGCGCCGCGCCGCCAAGGCCGTGGAAGAGGCTTTGCGCGTGGCTGGGAAGAGTCCGCGCAAGATCGAATGATCGCTTCGCCGTCCCCATCGTTACCATTGCTGAGAAGCAATGATCGAGCTGCGTTCATATTTTGGAGACTTCCGGGGCAGTTCTGTCGTCTAATTGAGTTAGATGAGTACAGCCGCGTCTATTCCGATGTATGGTCGGGGAATCGCCCCCGCAGTTCAGGAGCAGGTACGGCAGGAGAGTCTGGCCGTATCTGCCGGGCTGAAGCGCCAGGATGCCGGCCTGTTGGATGAGCTGATTGTCCGCTACCAGCATCGTCTGATGCGTTATCTGCTCTATTTAACAAGCAATCGCGAGATGGCCGAGGACCTTTTCCAGGAGGTCTGGATGCGTGTGATGGTGCGGGGAGCGCAGTTCAATGGCCAGTCCCGGTTCGATACCTGGCTGTTTACCATTGCCCGCAATCTGGTGATCGACTTCCGGCGCAAACGCACCATGTCAAGCCTTGACGAGCTTTTTGAGGGCGGAAGCGACGATGACCGGCCCATGAGCTTTGAGATCGCAGACGGCGAACCGACCCCTTTCGATCGGTTCTCAAACCTTGAGGATCGGGAGCGGCTTGCAGCGGCGCTGCTTCAGATGGATACGGTTTACCGCGAAGTGCTGGTGCTCCGGTTCCACGAAGAGTTGTCGCTGGAAGAGATCGCCAAAGTCACTCGTGCGCCTCTTTCCACCGTGAAATCAAGACTTTACAGGGGTCTTGCAGCTATCAAGCCCAAGGTAGAGCGCACCCATCCGCGTTTGCAGGGGCATGTGTGAAAGCCGACGGGCTGGTCGAGGGCAAGACCGGCGACGCAGCGGGCTCAGGCGTTGATCGCGACCTGCTTTCAGCCCTTGCCGGCAATCAGGCCAACCGCGAGTGTGCCGTAGCTCATCGTACCCGCTGCGTGGTGAGCGCGTCGCTGGGCGTGATGCAGGAGCAGAAGGCGGGACGCAAGCGCGTCAGGGCCCTTGCGCTGGCAGCCATCTTAGTTCTCCTTCTTGTACTCGGTCCGCCGGTGTGGTGGATCGTGGACACCTTGGTTGAAGAGGAGCACCTTACCGGCCTGATGAGCCAGCTTGGCATGTTGATCTTCTTCTTCAGCGCGGCACTGCTGGCCTGCGCGGTGCTTGCCGGCTGGCTGCGGCGCAAGTCCTAGCAGCAGACTCCCGTATAAATAAGCTATCGAAGCGCTCAATTGCGCAACTTCCGAATTTGCTTTCCCGTCCATCTCAATAGCAGTTAAGATTTTGCTTAAACCCTGAAAGACCCTCCGAGGGAGGGATTGCCTTATGCGCGATCCACAATCCATCTCCGCCGATGAAGACGCACGCTTGATTCCGGTGTGGTCCATCGTGGTTGCTGCCGTAGCCTTTGTGCTCGTGGAGTATTACTGCTGGATGGTTCTTCCGAGGCAGCACCATACGCCTCCCATCGGCTTTCGCATTTATCTGAATCTCTCCTGGGGCATCTTGGCCGCGCTTTATTTCCTGATGGTTGGCTACGTCAGCAAAGACGCGCCCCGGCGCGCCATGAGCGCGCGCTTCTGGATGGTGATCTGCTTCGTGATGCCAGGCGGCATTGGCGCCGTGCTGTACTTCCTGCTGCGCCAGCCGGAGGTTTCGCGTTGCCCGGCCTGCTCCACGCATGTGCAGAGCGATTTTCACTTTTGCCCGCAGTGCGACTACCGGCTCAGCGCCAATTGCGGCCATTGCTTCCGCACCGTGCGCGCTTCAGACCAGTACTGCACCCGCTGTGGCCATGAACTTGCCAAAGACCACATGCCGGCGCGGCTGCGCGTGCTGGGCGAGTAAACCTCTCCACAGCGCTGGGCGGCTCCCGGTCTATCCTGGCCACAATTGACCAGGCCGCGTGGCCTTCCTACAATCGAAGAGCCGGTCTGCATGTCCATCTCCGCTCTCATCATCGACGACGAACAACTTGCCCGCGACGAGCTCAAGTACCTGCTCGACCAAGTGGGCGGCGTGGAGGTGGTGGCGCAGGGGACCAACGGCATCGAGGCCGTGGATCTGATCGAGGAGTACCATCCCGACCTCGTCTTCCTGGATGTGCAGATGCCGGGCCTGGACGGCTTTGCCGCGATCCAGCGGCTGATGGAGCGCAACCGGCAAAGAGCAGCCGGGGGCCACGAGGCCGACCCGCTGCCGCAGATTGTCTTTGCCACAGCCTACGACCAGTACGCCGTACGCGCCTTTGACGTGAACGCTGTCGATTACCTGCTGAAGCCGTTTGATCACACTCGCGTGCAGCAAGCCGTGGAGCGGGTCCGCAGCCGCATGAGCGGCCCGGCTGCAATACCGCCAGCTGGGTCAAACGCCTCGCCGGAGTCCCAGGTCGAGTCGCAGCTTGATGCCCTGCTGCGTCTGCTCAACCGCCCTCAGGGCGCCTCGCGAGCGCCTCAACCGGCGAAGCTTATCGTGCAGGCGCAGAGCCGGCTGCTGCTCATCGACCAGGCCGATATCTGCTACGCGGCCATCGACGAGGGCGTAATTCGCGTGGTCACACCGACCTTTGAGGGCCACTCCAAATGCCGCACGCTCGAAGAGTTGCTGGAATTGCTCGACGCAGCGCTCTTCTGGCGCGCCCATCGCGGTTTTGTGGTGAACATCAACCACATCCGCGAGGTGGTGCCGTGGTTCAAGTCAAGCTATCAGTTGCGCATGAACGACAAGCGCCAGACGGAGATTCCCGTCAGCCGCGCGCAAACCCGGCGGCTGCGCGAGCTTTTCAACCTGTAGCGACTATTGGAAGCTGGCTGCGGATCGCGAGCCCAAGCTCCAAAATGGATGCTGTTGGCGAATTAAGGCTGCCTCACTGAAACTGGTCGAAGGGGATTTACATATATTTCAGAGAGACTTCCGGTTAACAACCCGAAACTAAGTACACATGAGATTCCTCGCCCATTGCCCTACCCAAACCTGCACTGGGGTTCTATTATTCTGGACAAAGCCTTATGAGAAAATGCACCGCCTTTCTCCTTTCCATGGCGTTACTCGCCTTACCTCCGTTTGCCCATGCGGATGACGGGGCCGCATCGATTGCCGAGGGCGGCATCGTGATTATGAAGAAGGAACCTCGCATCACCATGGCGAAAGAGGTGCTCCAGATATCCGACTCCAAAGTTATCGTCGATTACGACTTCCGAAACAACACCGATCAAGATGTCGCGACCGTTGTCGCCTTCCCGATTCCTACCTATAACCTCGCCCTGGAACAATTTGATCCAGCTAAGCAGGGCTTCGACGATTTCCGCCTCTGGATTGACGAAAAGCCGGCTAAGTTCGAAATTGAATGTCGCGCCTACGTTAAGGGAAGGGATGAGACCGCGTTGCTCAAGTCAATGAAGGTCGATATCGGAACCTTTGGCCATGCGAACTCAGATCACCAGTATCCCGATTTGCAGCGACTGTCAATCGAGCAGCGCCGCAGACTCGAGGGCGCTGGTCTCCTCGATAAACAAGATGGCTCGCCGATGTGGGAGGTCCGAAAGAAGTACTACTGGGCGCAAATCTTCCCTGCTTATGGTGCCGTACATGTTCGGCATGCCTACTCGCCGGTAGTTGGGGCATTGAACAGCATTAAATATGGATGGGGTGCGTCTGGAGACGTTGAATCCGCAGGAGAACTAGGTACATTCTGTATCGAGGGCGGTTTGAGGCAGGCTCTTGATAAGGTTGTTGCGGACAAACATCGAAATGCATGGTACGAATACGTTGACTTCATTCTCACAACAGCGAACACCTGGAAGACGCCAATAGAAGACTTCACTCTAGTCGTCGAGCGTCCGCATCAAAAGGATGATCTAGCTGATTACGTTAGCTTCTGCTGGAACGGGCCAGTTACGAAAAGCGACCCAGATCACTTTGTCGCGACGACAAGAAATTTTGTTCCAAATAAGGAATTGCGGATCGGGTTCTTCCATGTAAATGAGGGCGATTTCTAGTAGTGGGCGGATTGTCGCCAACCTGGAAGTAGCCTGCATCTGTCGATCAAAACCTGAAGCCTCCTTCCAGGAAAGCGGGGTTTGCGGCGATTTCCTGCGGCACGTTCGCGAATTCGTCATCAGTCATCCAAAACGCAAGCACCCCGACTGGGAGCCAATCGGGGTGCTTGCGTTTTAGGGCTATCAATTGAGTCCGGGAGCAGGGCCGGACTTCTAGCTGGCAACCTGCCGGAAGAGCCAGAAGAGCGAACCGGAGAGCAGCGCCGCGGCGGGCAACGTGAAGACCCACGCCGCCGCGATGTTGCGGATGGTGGACCACTGCAGGCCGCTGCGGTTGGCGGCCATAGTGCCAGCCACGCCTGAACTGAGAACGTGGGTGGTCGAGACAGGCATTCCCCCGTAATCGGCGGCAAAGATGGTGAACATGGCAACCAGTTCGGCAGTGGCGCCTTGCGCATAGGTGAGGTGCTCCTTGCCGATCTTTTCGCCAACGGTCACGACAATGCGCTTCCAGCCCACCATCGTGCCCATGCCCAGCGCCAGAGCTACCGCTACCTTGACCCATGTGGGGATGAACTTGGTAGCCTTGTCCACCTTGCTCTTGTAGTTGGTGAGGGCCGCGTTTTCGTCTGCGGTGAAGGCAGGATTTTTGCTCTTCTGCATCAGACGGATCGCTTCGCTGGCCACGTACATATCGTTGCGAACGTTGGCCTGCTGGCCGGACGGGACCGCTTTGAACTCCTTGTAAAGAGCCACCTCATGGTTCAGGTCTTCTACCAGTTCGCGCAGCGCCAGAATGGTGGCCGGTTGCAACTGCTTGGTGCGGATGTAGTCGGTCACTTCGGTGCGGGCGTCGGCGCCCAGGATACCGGTCTTGTCGACGTGCTGGTCGAGGATGTGTCCGGCCTGCTCAGAGGCGGCGATGAAGTCCTGGACATCGTGGCCCGTGACCGCGTGGTTGAGTGCATAGGCGGTAGGCACAGTGCCGATGAGGATGAGCATGATCAGGCCCATGCCCTTCTGGCCGTCGTTTGAGCCGTGGAAGAAGCTGACCCCGGTGCAGGTGAGCACCAGCAGTGCGCGGATGGGCCACGGCGGAGGCGTGTTGTCCTTGGGCGCTTCGTAGAGGGCGGGGTACTTGATGAACGCCTTGGAAAGCAGGAACAACAGCGCTGCGGCGGTGAAACCCACCAGCGGCGAGATCAGCAGCACCTTGAAGACCTTGGTGACCTGTTCGACGTCGATGCCGGAGGTGCCGTTACGCCCGGCCATCAGCTGGTTGGCAAGGCCCACGCCGATAATCGAGCCGATCATGGTGTGCGAGCTGGAGGCGGGAAGGCCGAACCACCAGGTGCTCAGATTCCAGATGATCGCGGCAATAAGCAGCGCGAAGACCATGGCGAAGCCGGCGCCGGAGCTGACCTGGAGGATGAGTTCGACGGGCAGAAGCGTGATGACGGTGAAGGCCACCAGACCGGAGGAAGTCAGCACACCAAAGAGGTTCCACATTCCCGACCAGACCACGGCGATGTTCGGGTCCAGCGAGTGGGTGTAAATCACCGTGGCCACAGCGTTTGCGGTGTCGTGGAAGCCATTGACAAACTCGAAGCCGAGGGCAATTAGCAGGGCGACAATCAAGAGCGCATAGGGCCAGATGCTGCCGATGGTCACGCCGCTGAAGTCCTGGGCGATTTGGGTGCCAATGTAGCCCAGACCGATTATGAGTGCGATCAATACCACGCCTCCGCTGATTCTGGCGTGGGATTTCTTCATCTTCTTGTCAAGCAGAGCTGCGGCAGGGGGACGGCCTTCGATGACTGTCGCCAAATCGGACATGGTGAGACTCCAACAATCGAGATGAGAATTCGTCCAGTCAAGTTGAGGGGGGACAACTTCCAGACTCCATCATGGATATACGAAGCAGATGAAAGGGGTGTAAATTTCAATTTAGAAGATACTGTTTCCTTCAGAAAGAAACCCAGAGGTCCAGAAAAGTCCTGGGATACGGATAGAAGTTCGCGGCAATCTGGATTCGCCGCGGCCTGCGGGCTAACTTAGGAAGACGAATATCAATCTTGCTCAAGCAAACGCGTGGGGCCGAAGCGGATTAGGAAAATCTCGCTTTGTAAGAAGGGCATGACTTCAGTCGTGCCGATTGCAGCTCCTACCGAATTTCGGCTTTAGCCGCTGCTAAAGCGCAATTGGCTCAAAACAAATGCAGCAGGGGCTAAAGCCCAGCCACCTTTCACTTGCATCTTCGGCACGACTGAAGTCATGCCCTTGTTACAAAGCCTCTTCTGCCAGTATTCGCAGGAGTGCCGGAGCTAACTTGATATTCATCCTTAGGAAATGGCGCGAAAGAGCCAGTAAAGTACGCCCGAGAGCAAGGCAGCGGCCGGAAGAGTAAAGAACCATCCCGCCAGGATGTTGCGGACGGTTGAGAAGTGCAGGCCGCTGCCGTTGGCCACCATGGTTCCGGCCACACCGGAGCTGAGAATGTGGGTGGTCGAGACCGGCTGACCGAAGATGTTGGCCGCGAAGATGGTAGCCATGGTCACCAGGCTTGCGCTGGCACCCTGCGCATAGCTGAGATGGTCTTTGCCGATCTTTTCGCCCACGGTGACCACGACGCGCTTCCAGCCGACCATGGTGCCCAGGCCAAGAGCCAGGGCCACTGCGACTTTGACCCAGTCGGGAATAAATTTGGTGGCCTTGTCTACCTTGCTCTTGTAGTTTGCGAGGGCGGCGTTCTCAGCGGGCGTGAAGGCAGGGTTGCCACTCTTTTGCATCAGGCGAATGGCTTCGCCGGCCACGTACATATCGTTACGGACATTGGCCTGGTCCTGCGCCGGGACAGACTTGAAGACCTTGTAGAGGGCGACTTCGTGGTTCAGATCCTCGACCAATTCCCGCAGCGAGAGAATCGTATCCGGCTGAAGCTGTTTGGTGCGGATGTAGTCTGTAACCTCGGCGCGTGCGTCGGGGCCGAGGATGCCGGCCTTGTCTACATGGCGATCGAGGATGTGTCCAGCCTGCTCGGAGGCAGCAATGAACTCCTGAATATCGTTGGCTGTGACGGCATGGTTGAGGGCGTAAGCGGTGGGGACAGTGCCAATGAGGATCAGCATGATCAGGCCCATGCCCTTTTGGCCATCATTGGAACCGTGGAAGAAGCTGACGCCCGTGCAGGTGAGCACCATCAGCGTGCGGATCGGCCACGGCGGCGGCTGATCGTTTTTGGGAGCCTCGTAGAGTGACGGGTAGTTGATCGTCCTCTTGGAGAGGAATAACAGCAGCCCAGCACATGCGAAGCCCAACACCGGCGAGATCAGCAGCCACTTGAGAACCCTCATCGCCTGCTCCCAATCCACGCCGGAGGTTCCGGTGTGGATATTCATCAGCTGGTTAGCGATGCCTACGCCGATGATGGAGCCGATCATGGTGTGTGAACTGGAAGCCGGCAGCCCGAACCACCAGGTGCTGAGATTCCACAGGATGGCTGCAATCAGCAGCGCAAAGACCATGGCGAAGCCGGCGCCGGAGCTGACCTGGAGGATCAGTTCCACAGGCAGCAGTGTGATGACCGCAAAGGCCACCGTCCCGGTGGAGGCGAGGACGCCAGCCAGATTGCAAATGCCGGACCAGACAACGGCGACATTCGGCTCGAGCGAGTGGGTGTAAATGACCGTGGCGACGGCGTTGGCCGTGTCGTGGAAGCCGTTGACAAACTCAAAGCCCAGGGCGATGAGCAGAGCCAGACCCAGCAGAAGATAGGGCCAGATACTGGGAATGGCTACGGTGTCCAGATCCCTGGCCACATGGAAGCCGATGTAGGCAAGGCCGCCAAGCAGCGCAAAGAGGAAAAGTATAAGCCCACCGCGGCTTGAGGATTGCAAGAGCTTGCGGTCAACGACCGAAGCTCTTGCGGGCATGACTTCAACTAACGTTGCCAGATCGGCCATTAGAAGTCTCCAAAGCGGCCGGATAGATTCCGGCGCAGCCTGGGCCTCCATGGTCGAATCG
>Ga0302140_10001468_pt1 | contig 30682 bp, 25 predicted proteins | sample I_Bog_E1_1_FD_202095 | JGI IMG/M metagenome (GOLD analysis project Ga0302140, IMG submission 202095) | Peat permafrost microbial communities from Stordalen Mire near Abisko, Sweden - I_Bog_E1_1 | ecosystem: Environmental > Terrestrial > Soil > Wetlands > Peat | place: Sweden: Abisko, Stordalen... | reverse complement strand
TGCAAATGCTCTATAGCCAACTGGTCTCGGTGGCGGCCAGCAACTACACCTTGCAACAATTGGAGGAGGAACTGCAAGGCCTCCGGGGCAAGGCGGCCAACCCGCCGCCCCCGGCCACCCCGGCCGGGTTGAACGAGGTTGCAACCACGCAATGGATCACCTTCCGGCGGGAACTGCGGCTCGAACACATCACTTTTCAATATCCCGGAACCCTGGCACCGGTCCTGGAGAATTTCAACCTGGTCATTGCCAAGAACGAGTCGGTGGGGATTGCGGGACCTTCCGGTTCCGGCAAATCCACGTTGGTGGATTTGATTCTGGGCTTGCATCGGCCGCAGTCCGGCATGATCCGCATGGACGACGCCCTGCTGACCGACGAGAATCTTCACAAATGGCGGCGCATGATCGGGTATGTGCCGCAGGAGATTTATCTGCTGGATGACACCATCGAGGCGAACATTGCCTTTGGGGTGGAACCCCGGGACGTGGATGCGGCGGCCCTGCGGGCGGCGGCGCTGGGCGCGCAGATTCTGGAGTTTATTGAAAAAGAACTGCCGCAGGGCTTTCAGTCAAGGGTGGGCGAACGCGGGGTGCGGCTCTCCGGCGGGCAACGCCAGCGCATCGGGCTGGCGCGGGCGCTGTACCACCGGCCCCAGGTGCTGGTGCTGGATGAGGCCACCAGCGCGCTGGATCACCAGACGGAGCTGGCCGTGATGGAAACCATTCACAAGTTGCAAGGCACCCTGACCATCATCACCATCGCCCACCGGTTGAGCACGCTGGAACGGTGCGACCGGATTGTGCGGCTGGAAAAGCGGAGCCGGTTGCCGGCGGCCACGGAGACGACCGGCAGCGCCGGCCAGCCGGGACCATTGAAGCCATCGGGAAAAGGCGCAACGACTGCCCCGCTCCCCGGTGATGCACTGCCTGGGGATGCGGCATTGATCCTGAGATTCAATCCGAATCATTCAATGCGACGGATCTTGAGGAGGATTTGGCCGGTCTGGATGAGCCAGCCCACGTACGGCATCCGATTTCTCATCCAGCGCCCCATCGCGCGTGCGCGCCGCCGCCGGGCTCCCCGGCGGTTTTTGATCATTCCCGCCGATTTGGCGACATTGATTGGTTCCCGGGGCGACGAGGCCATGATGAAGGCGCTCCGGGACCATCTGCGAGCCAATTATGGTGACATTCAAATCTCGGTGATGTCTGAGTGTGCGCAAGAGGAATTGGTTTTTTTTGGTTTTGAACGAATCAGGGCGCAGGGGGCGATTCCGTTTGATTGGAAAACAAGGTCTGCGGTGCTCGCGTTTGACGCCGTATTCGTGATTGGGGCCGATGTTCTGGACGGCGGCTATAGTGTTGATTGGTCGCTGGATATGTGGTCGCTGGCCTATCGGATCGCCGCCGATGGTTGTCCGGTGACGATCGCGGGCTTTAGTATGAATGAAAATGTGGCCGCAGTGATCTGGGACAAAATCGCCCGGTTTCCCAAAGGGGTCAGAATCAACCTCCGCGACCCCGTGTCCAAAAGACGATTTGACGCCCATTGCCCCGGGCTGGCCAAGCTGACGGCGGACATGGCGTTTGCTTTGAAACCGGCCCCGCCGACGGCCATTCCGCCAAGAACCGAGCGCTGGATTCAGGAGCGAAAACTGGCCGGGGATTTGGTGGTGGGGTTTAATATCAACCGCCATCTGATCAAGGACATCCCCACTTTGACGGTCACAAAACTCGTGGATGGCACGGTGGCGGTCCTGAGCCGGCTGGCCCAGACCCGGAAGATCAGTTTCCTTTTGATTCCGCACGATGTGCGCGAGGCGAGCAACGACACCGCATTGCTGGCCGAATTGGAGGATCGCCTGCTGCCGGAACTGGGGGAGCTGGTCCATCTGGCCGAAGGCTTCCATGCCGACGGCATTAAAAGCCTGGTTGGCCGAATGGATGCGGTCATTACCGGCCGGATGCACCTGGCCATTGCCGCGCTGGGGCAAGGGGTGCCCACGCTGGGAATCAACTACAACGGCAAGTTCGAGGGGTTGATGGAGCATTTTGAACTGCCCGCCTGGCTGGTGACCACGCCCAGGGAACTCTGCGACGATGAAGGGTTTGTGGAGGTGGTCAACCGGTTCCTGGCCATCCGGGCGGATTTGAGCTCGCGAATCAAGGCGAGACTGCCGGAAATAACGGCGCTGGCGGAGCGAAACTTTTTGCTGCCGGAATGGCGCTGAAGATCATTGGTGCATTCCGGTTGCAGGCGCGCCCTGCCACGATGGGCTCGCGACCGGGATTGATTGAATCATGGTCACTTGGTTGGTCGGCAGCCGGTTGCATTATCCGAAAAACGCCGCGTGGGGGCACACGACCGGCATGATTTTCCAGTCTGCTCCCAAATGATGGCCCCCCGCTGGTCGGGGATGCTCCAGGGTTTGAATCGTTCCGGGATTTGAAATGAAACTTTCCGTCATCATCTGCACGCACAATCCCAGGCGGGATTATTTGGGGCGGGTGCTGGAGGCGCTCCGGGCACAGACGTTGCCGCCGGACCAATGGGAACTGCTGCTCATTGACAATGCGTCAGCCGAGCCGCAGGCCGCCCAGTGGGATCTGTCTTGGCATCCCTGTGCCCGGGTTGTCGGCGAGCCAACCCCCGGACTTTCCTTTGCCCGCAGGCGAGGAGTGCAGGAAGCAGCCGGCGAGTTCATCGTGTTATGTGATGACGATAATTGTTTGGCCCCCGATTATTTGGCCGTGGCCTTTGAATTTTTGCGGCCGCATCCTGATGGGGCCATGCTTGGCGGTCGCGGGATTCCAATCTTTGAAGGCGGGAAACCGGCATGGTTTGATACGGTGCAACTGGCCTATGCGGTGGGCGAGCCATATCCCGGGGAGCAGGAGGTAACCAATGAATGGGGGAAACTTTGGGGTGCCGGCCTGGTGGTCAGGCGATCCGCGCTCCAATGCTTGTATGCAAACGGGTTCGAGAATAAATTGACGGACAGGCGTGGCAACCAAATCACCTCGGGGGGGGACCATGAGCTGTTCATGGCGCTGCGCATTCAAGGCTGGCGGATGTGGTATACCCCGCGACTGGTCTTCGAGCATTTAATGACCAGGAAACGTTGCGAGTGGGGGTGGTATGTCAGTTTTTTGAAAGGATGCGCCCGGAACAGTCATCGGTTTGACCCACTCCAACGAATAACGGAGCAACCCGCCACGACGCTTCGGGCTGGCTTAAAACAAACCGCCTTCTATCAAATATATCTTTCCCTCAGAATCATTTGGGGGCTTCCTGATTGGCAGAGGAAGATTTTCAAACCGTTGTTGCCCGATCGGGATAAAACTCACGAGCGGGTGTTCTATCACAAGCATCGCATCATCGGATTGCTTTCGTGCCTGGCAAGTTATCGGCAGCGGCTGCTGGCGGTGAGAAATGCCAGATGGGCGCAGCAACCGGTTCGACCGGTTGGCCGCTGACTTAATTTTGCGTCAGCTCGAAAATATTTCAATTTGCGGAGGCAGATTTTGCCAGCACATTTAGAATGACTTATCGAAGCGCCCGTTTTAACCGGCTTTGGACACGATTGACCCGGCTTTGGTTTGACAACATGGACACCCCGGCTGGCTGGAATTAGATGAAAACGTTGCTGATTTGTGAGGAAATTTTCCGGCCGGCTAATTCCGGAGGGGCGCAGCGCACAGCATTGTTGCACGAGGCATTAAGTGAATGCAGCGAGGTGCATTGGCTGGCCTTTGCCAGTCCGGCAGCTTTCACGAAGGCGGAGAATGAGTCCCGGCGGCACGGATTTCCGGAAGCGGGGCGAACGCAACCCAAAGATGGCTGGGTTTGGAAAGGACTGAAATGCCTGCCGGGCAGATGGGGCGGCGCCGCCGTATTATTGAGCCAGGCAATTCAGCCCTACGCTTTGGACCGGAGGCTAAGCGGGCATCTGGAGGAGTTAAACGGTGAACACCAATTTGACGCGGTGGTGGCGCGATACGCCAACCCAGCCCTGCAGACTGGCATGGACCGGCTCCGGGGGGTGGTGCCAACCCTGGTGGATTTGGACGACGTTCCCTGGCGGAAGATCGAAGCGCAAGTGCGGGCGGAAGCCACCCCTCCCAACTGGACTAAAAAATGGCTGAACCAGGCGCGGGTTCGCCTGGTCCGGCAAGCAACTCACGGGCGTTTATGCAAAATGGATCAGCTTTGGGTGGCCAAAGCGGGGGATATCGAAGCGTTTGGCAAGGCCGAGGTATCGGTGTTGCCGAATGTCCCGTTTCACACAAATGGGCGAGAGGGACTGCCTGCCAAACCGGGCAGCAAAACCCTGCTCTTTGTCGGCACGGTGGATTATGAGCCGAATTGGGAAGGATTGCAATGGTTCCTAAACAGGGTGTGGCCTAAAATCATTGAGCAGGTGCCGGAGGCGCAATTGCAAATTGTGGGCGGCTTGAAGGGAAAGCATCCGGTTGGCTTTGATTCCTTTCCCAACGTAAAGTATGCCGGTTTTGTGGCCGAGCTGCGTGACGCGTATGCCGGCTGTGCGTTTACCATTGCCCCGATTAAATGGGGCGGCGGAACCAAAATCAAGGTCATCGAATCACTGGCGCATGGGCGGACGTGCGTGCTCACGCCGCAAGCTTGGGAGGGGTATGAGGAGGTTTTGAAGGACGGAGAGGCATTGGCCGTGGCCGGGCCGGAGACACTTTTTGCCGAACGGTGTCTGTATTTATTGGCCCATCCCGATGAACGCCAACGTCTGGCCGAGACGGGGCGCGCCGTGGTTGGCGCACGATTTACGAAGGACGCGTTTAATCGGGAGGTGAAGCGGGTGTTGGAAAAGCTGGTGCAAACCAGGCACCGGCAGCCGGTTGAAAAAAAATGCCCGGTGAGCCCGGGCCTGTCGAACCGATGAGGTTCGTGAAAATCATGCCGGCCGTGCGCCTCCGCGCAGTGTTTTCCGGATTAATCAACCGGCGGCAGGCCGCGCCGGCTTGATGTTACTTGCTTAATGACTCATCGTATGGCACATGTCAACGGGCTCCTCCGGAGGTGGGTGACGCGCCTGGCCATCCGTCGCTACCTGCGCCAAGGCGGGGTGGAATTCGCGGACCTGCCGGAGTTTGCCGGTGCCTGGCCCGTTTTTAAGGTGGAAGGAACCCTGCGGTTGGGGGAGGCGGGTATTTTCCGCTCGTTCCGTCTGCGCTCCATTTTCACCGTCTTTGCCAACTCCAGCATGGAGGTCGGTGCCAATGCTTACATCAATGACGGGGTCAACATCTGTGCGGCCGAGCGGATTGTTATCGGCGCTTTCTGTAAGATTGCCGACTTGGTTACCATCCATGACAGCGACTTCCATCAATTGACGCCAGCGGAGGCACCGCGGAAACGCCCGGTGTTGATTGGCCGGAATGTATGGATCGGGACCGGTGCCATCATTTTGCCGGGGGCGGTGATCGGGGACCATGCCGTGATCGGCGCCGGCGCGGTGGTGACCGGATGCATCGAGGCAAAATCCGTGGCGGTGGGGGCGCCGGCCCGGGTCATCAGAAAATTTGAATGCCGCGACGACTGGGTGAGGCGGTAAGCGGAATCCAGATGTGATGGACAGGCCGAGAACCAGAGTGTTGCTGATTTCCACGGTGCCGACCCACCCGATGACGGCGGGGAATCGCGCGCGGGTTTATGCGCTCCTCGAAGCGTTGGAGACGCTGGGGGTGGATTTTCATCTGGCCTACATCACTTGGGAGGATGCGGACATCAAAGCCATGCAGGCAAGGTGGGGCGAGTCCCGGGTGAGCCTCATTGCCCAGAAGCTGACGCAAAATTATTCCGCGCTCTGGCGGCGGATCCGGAACCGCTCGCTGCGAACCCTGGGTTGGGAGCGGTTTCATCCTTCGGAAGTGGATTGCTATCGCTCGCCGGGATTGGAATGCGCCATCCTGGACATCGGCAGAATTTTTCGTCCGGACTGTGTCCTGGTGGAGTATGTCTTCAATTCCTGGATGCTGGAGCTGTTTCCGGCCTCGGTCCGGAAAGTCATCGATACGCACGACAAGTTTGCGAACCGGTATGCACAATTTCTGAAGGCGGGGGTTGCGCCGGAATGGTTTTCCACGACGCCGGGCCAGGAACGAAAAGGATTGCGGCGGGCGGATTGTGTGATGGCCATCCAGCAGGGGGAGGCAGACTATTTCCAACAGCTAAGCGGACGTCCGGTGGTGACGGTGGGGCATGTTTGCCGTCTGCGGCCGACTCCTGAGCCGGCCGCCGGGCCGATCACACTGCTTTACATCGGGTCGAACAATCATGCCAATCAGGATGCGATGACGGGGTGCCTCCAGGAAATCTGGCCGGGCCTCCACCGCCAGCATCCGACCGCGCGGTTGCTGGTGGCGGGCGGGGTTTGTGAAAGCCTGGGCCAGCCGCCCCCCGGCGTGGAACTGCGCGGGCAGGTGGCCAGTCTGGATGGATTGTACGCAGCCGCGCATATTGTCATCAATCCCATGCGGGCCGGCACCGGCTTGAAGATAAAATGTCTGGAAGCGCTGAGTCATGGAAAGCCTTTGGTGACCACGCCTGTGGGCGCGGCGGGCCTGGAAACTGGGGCGGGCGACGCATTTTTGGTTGGCCCCGACAGTGCGGGCGTGGCCCGGCATTGCCTGGAGTTGATGCAGTCGCCAGCGCGCCGATCCGATTTGGCCACGCGTGCCATGGAATTCATAAAGGATTGGAATTGCCGCCAGGCAGCGGCACTGCAAGCGGCGCTCCTGACGGTGGGGATGAGTGGCAAAGGCAAAGAGCATGAAGAATCTTAAAGTAGCCATTCTAACACGGCCGCAAAATGCCAGCCCCAAAGTCCTGGCGCATAGCTTGCAGGGGATGCTGGAACGGCTCGGGGTGGCCGCCACGATTTTTGCGGACGCGTTGCCCATGTTGGGGCGGCATTTCCCGTTGCGCTCGCCGTTGCGGCACAACTTGAGTTTCAATTATCGACTGCGCCTTAAACTGGCGCATTATCTCGGGGACCGGAGGTTGCTCAATCAATTGGCGCAATATGATGCCTTCGTGGTCAGTGAATGCACGCCCAATGCCTTCTGGAAGGGTTATTATGACGTGGAAGGCTTGCGCCGGGTGTTTCCCGGCAAGCCCATTTTGCTGCATGAAGTGTATTATCTGGGGTGCGCGCCAACGCAGATTGCCAGTTTACACGCCGCCGGCGATTTTGGCCCGGAGCGGTACGATTGGCACCTGGCCGTGTCGCCGGTGACAGAGATCCGTTTGCCGCCCGCGCCACCGTGGTCGGCGATCGGCTTGGATCTCTGCGCCGCCGGGTTGCGGCCCGCGGCCAGGAAAAAATTCACAGTGGTGGTGGATTTTGCCCAGCCTGGGTTTGAGCGTTACCGGCAGGAACAATTGCAGGCCTTGGCGGAGTCAGGCGTGGAACCCATCCTGCTTTCGGGCCGCTACACGATCGCCGCCTTGCGGGAAATTTATGCGCAGGCGGGCGCCTTTTTTCTGCAGTTTCCCGAGGCATTTGGGGTTTCCGCTGCCGAGTGCCTGGCCACGGGAGCTTGCATCTTCACGCCGGACAGCAGTTGGCCGATGAGCTGGCGGTTGAATCTGGACGCCGCCGTTCATGGTCCGGGCGAACTGGCGGATTGCTTTCAAACGTATAGCGGGGTGGGCGACTTGGTTGAAAAATTGACCCGCCTGCGTTCGGCATACAATGGGGAGACCACGCCATTCAAAGTGTTCGCATCCTTCAAGCGACATTATCCAGCATTTTATGAGGGAGATTTGGCGGCGTTGAAAAGCGTGCTGGAACGGATCCAGAACCGGGCTTTCCCAGCCCGCCAGGCCGGGAGGGCATTGACTTTTTGAGGTTATGCGCATTTTGCACGTCATCCCCTATCCGCTTTATCCGCCGCAGAACGGCGGGCAGTTGCGGTGTTTTCATTTGTTGCAGGAATTGGCGCGGGAACACGAGGTTCATGCCCTCCTCTTTCAGCGCCGGGACGAATTGCGATCGCCGGCCGCTGGCTATGCGTTTCCGGAAAACGTCCAGGTACACAACCCGCCGCCAACGCCGCCGCGGACGGTGTTTGACTGGCTGCCCAGGCGATTGGGGCCGGGCTTGCATTACCGCTGGCTGCGGCGGTCCTGGCGCGGGCCGGCCAGCGGCGTGGTGCTGGCCATGCAGCCATTGTTGCTGCCGCTCCTGACCGGGCAGGCGTTTGATCTGGTGTTGTTTGAAAGTTTGGACGCCATGATGGCCGCGCCCCTGGTGCGCCGGTGGGGACCGCAGGCGCGCCTTGTTTTGGACGCCCACAATATCGATCATAAATTGATTCCGGCGGCCGAGGTGAAAGCGTATCGCGCCACCCGCTGGGCGGAGACGCATCTGGCCGGTGCCGTGGACGCTTTTTTGGCCTGTAGTGAAACGGATCGGCGGGAACTGGAAACTTTAAACCGGCACGAAATTGCCGGCTACACGATTCCCAACGGTGTGGATACCAGCCAGCGGCCCTTTGACGATAATCCGCTCAAGGCCCAGTCCACCACGATTTTGTTTTGTGGCACGCTGAACTATGAACCAAACCGGGACGGCCTGCTTTGGTTGCATGCCAACATCTGGCCGTTGATTCGGGCGCAGGTGCCCGCCGCCCGGCTGATGGTGGTGGGACGAAATGGTGATTTGGCGGATTATGACACCATGAAGGCGGATGGGTCGGTGGACTTCATTGGCGAGGTGGAAAGCGTGCTGCCTTATTCCCAAACAGCGGGCATTGCGATCGTCCCCTTGCGCCACGGCAGCGGCACCCGCTTGAAGATCCTTGAGGCGATGAGCCTGGGCAATCCGGTGGTTTCCACCCGCATCGGGGCCGAAGGCATTGAGGCCGTTGATGGGCGGGAGATTTTGCTGGCGGACAGTCCGGAAGCCATCGCGGCGGGCGTGGTGCGCTTGTTGCGGCAACCGGAACTTTTTGAAAGCCAGCGCCGCGCGGCCCGCCAGCTGGTCGAGGAAAAATATGACTGGCGCGTGATCGGGCGGCAGTTGCGGCGCGGCCTCGAAGAAATCATCGGAAAGAGAAATGCATGAACCCCCCCTTGGTCAGCGTATTGATGACGGCGTACAACCGCGAGCCCTACATCGCGGAAGCGATCAAAAGCGTGCTGGCATCCTCATTCGCAGATTTTGAACTGATCATCGTGGACGACGGTTCCCGGGATCGCACGGTGGAAATTGCCCGGGAATTTTTATCGGATGCGCGCGTGCAACTGCACTTGAACGAAACGAATCTGGGGGATTATCCCAACCGCAATCGCGCCGCCGGGCTGGCGCGGGGCAAATATCTGAAGTATCTGGACTCGGATGACCTCATTTATCCGCACGGCTTGGCGGTGATGGTGGCGGCCATGGAGCAGTTTCCCGAGGCGGCCCTGGGCATGTGTCGCCCGGCCTCGCCGGCCGGTCCTTATCCGGCGTGCATGACACCGCGTGCGGCTTATGCCGAACATTTTTTGGGGAATGGGTTGTTTGATTTTGGCCCGACGGGCGCCATTATTCGCACCCGTTGTTTCCGGGAGGCCGGCGGGTTCAGCGGCAAGCGGTATGTGGGGGATTTCGAGATGTGGATCAAACTGGCGGCCCGCTGGCAGGTGGTCAAATTGCCGGAGGGATTGACTTGGTGGCGCACGCATGCCGGGCAGGAATATCAAGCTGGCGCTCATTCTTATGGTTATCATATGGCTTACGCCATCGCCATGGACGCGCTGGCGGCACCGGCCTGCCCCTTGTCCGCCGAGGAGCAGGGCCGGGCCGTGGCCATCAAGCGCCGCCGGCATGGGCGCGATTTGTTGCGATTGGCGGTGCGCGAAAGACAACTGCGCGCCGCGTGGCGGATCATGCAAGCAACTCAATTCAAACCCATGGATTTGCTGTGCGCGTTTCGCAGCGCGCCGTGAACCGGGGGCGAAGTGGAAAGACCGGCCATGAATAACCTGGATGTTTCCATCATCATTCCCTGCCATAACGGCGCCAGATATCTGCCGAAGCTGGCCGCTTCGTTGCGCCCGCTGCTGACGCCGCAGATTGAGGTTATTCTGGTGGATGATGGCGGCACGGATGAAAGCGCCGAGCTGTTTCAGCGCCTATTGCCGGAGGCCATTTGTTTGCGACAGTCCAACCAGGGGCCGGGGGCCGCCAGAAATCGCGGGGCGGAAGTTGCCCGGGGCGAGTTTTTTCAATTATTGGATGCGGATGACAGTATTGAATCGGGCAAACTGACGGCGCAACTGGCGTTTGCAAAAAAACATGCGTTGGACGTGGTTTATTCTGATTGGCGGATGGTGCTCGTGGATCAGGGAGGAGAAACCCGCGAACCGTGGGTGCAAGCTGCGGCAACCAAGGAGGTGGTCGAGGCGCTTTTGGGCGGCTGGTGGTTTGCCACTGCGGCCGCGTTGGTTCGCGCCACGGCTTACCGGTCGGTGAGGGGTTGCGATGTCACTTTGCATAATACTTGCGATGATTTTGATTTGTGGGTGCGGTTGGGGATTGCCGGATTCCGTTTCGGCCATGTGCCTGGGCCGTTTGCAAACTATTACCGCTACCAGTGCGTTCGGAGTATTTCCCGCCAGAACCGGCGGCAGTTTTTGGAGGGGGAAGCCAGGATCATTTTGAACGCCATGCGTTTATTGGAAGAAAAACAGGGTGCGTCGCTGGCGCGCCGCGCCGCGGCCGCGCAAAGACTTTATGGCGTGGCCAGGAATTTTTATGGTTGGGACGAGGCCCGATACCATGATTTGACCAGGGAAGTGTTCGGGTTGGATCCGCAGTTTCGGCCCGGCGGAGCCATGGGCTACCGGCTTTGCTCCCGGATGTTCGGGTTGCCGGCAGCGGAAAAGCTGGCCTGGTTCAAACGGGGGTTAACCCGGGGCAAGGCAAATTCCCGCCCCTGATTTTGTGAAAATCCTGTACCTGCAATACGCGAATCCCGGGGCCTATCCGCCCTTGGAGCACGGCGCGCGGATTTTTGCGGATCGGGGCTGGCGGGTGCGGGCGCTGGGCGTGCTCACGCCGGGAACCGAGGCATTGGAATTTTCTCCCCACCCCAACATTCAGACCCGGTGTTTGGCGATTTGCCTTCCCGGGTGGCGGCAGAAGCTGCATTTTCTGCGGTTCGGCCTGCTGGCGCTGGGCTGGGTTTTGTGGTGGCGGCCGCAATGGGTTTACGTTTCCGATCCGCTGGCGTGTCCGGCGGGCTGGCTGTTGAGCTGGCTGCCGGGGTGTCGGGTGGTTTACCACGAACATGATTCCCCCACCCTCAATCCGCGGCGGCCGGAATCCGCGTTTCAGGCATGGATTTTGTGGTCGCGCACCAAACTCGCGCGGCGCGCGGAATTTTGCGTGCTGCCCAACGCGGAGCGCATCCGGCAGTTCCAGACGCAGACCGGCACGCGCCGGCCCGTCCTGCTGGTCTGGAATTGTCCGAGCACGCAAGAGGCTGGCCCGGAAGCCGGAAGGCGACCGGCTGAATCTGAAAAGTTCATTGTTTTCTACCACGGCTCCATCGTGCCGGCACGGGTGCCCTTGACGGTGGTGCAAGCCCTCGGTCTGCTGCCGCCCCAAGTGTGTTTGCAATTGGCGGGTTATGAAACCATCGGGCACAAGGGTTACGTGGCTGAATTGCTGGCCGAAGCCCGGCGGCTTGGGGTCGGTGATCGCGTGGAGTATCTGGGGGTTTTCCGACACGACGCATTATTGCCGCTTTGTCGGCGTGCCAGTGTCGGCCTCGCGCTGATGCCACGAGCCAGCGGCGACTTAAACGAGCAAACGATGGCGGGTGCCTCCAACAAGCCCTTCGAATACCTCGCCTGCGGCGTGCCGCTGTTGGTGACCGATTTGCCGGAGTGGCGGACGACCTTTGTGGAGCCGGGTTACGCGCGGGCATGTGATCCGGAGGATGTCCGGAGCCTGGCGCAGGCCATTCGTGAATTTTTTGAACAGCCCGGGGTAACGCGGGAAATGGGACAACGGGGGCGTGAACGGATATTACACGAGTGGAATTATGAGGGGCTGTTTGCATTGGTTTTGCACAATATTGTTGAACGGCAGGATGGAATTTGAGACGTTGATGCTTGTGAATCAAAGCTTGTGTCTGGCCAGGCTTCCGCGCGCCGGGTTGGGTAATAAATTGCTCGTATGGGGAAGGGCGCGGGTGTTTGCAAACTTGAATGGTTTGCCGTTTCAGGTCACGGGTTGGAACCATTTCAGCCCCGGGGCCATTATTCGCGGCGAAATCGGGCGGCAATACTTTGGTCATTTTCGAGGCCAAAAGGAGATCAGCCAATGGGCCTGGCTCCGGGCACGCGCGCTGTTTAAGAAAATCCGCGATCCGGACGTGGCCACAATCGTCCCCGCCGCCTCCCGTATTTATGTTTTCCAAAAAGTCCCGCATTGGGGGGACTATTTTGAGCATATCCGGGATCACCGCGAGATGATTCGGACGGCACTGCTGGATGCCGTGGCGCAGCCGTTTCGCAACCAGGCAGCATGCCTGCCGGCTCCGGTCATTGGTTTGCATGTGCGCCATGGCGATTTTCGGACGCTGAAACCGGGGGAGGATTTCGCCCGTGTCGGGCTGGTGCGCACCCCGTTAACCTATTTCAAGCTTGTGGTTCAACTCATCCGGGATGTTGCCGGCGCGCCGCTGCCGGTGACCGTCTTTTCGGATGGGCATCCCGAGGCGCTTGCGGAATTGCTCGCATTGCCCAACGTTACCAGGCATCAGCCCCGGGCGGCCATCACTGACCTGCTGCTGATGTCGCGCAGCCGGATACTGGTGACCTCGGCGGGAAGCACGTTCAGTTACTGGGCGGCGTTCCTTTCTGAGGCCGCCGTGCTGCTTCATCCCAGTCATATCCACGCCCCGCTGCGTCCAGCAGCAGTGAATGGGAAAATTTTTGAAGGACCGGCTCCCTCCGTGGTTGGCGAATGTCCGGCTTTGTTGCGCGACAACATCCGGGCGATCCGATAATCATGGGCCATCAGCTCGACGTGAATAAAAGACTTGAGGCGCTTGATTTCCTGCGCGGCCTGGCCATATTCGGCGTCATCGGTGTCCAGCCAGGCGATAATGGACTATTGGTTTTATTATTAATGCTGCGGTTGGTTACGCTGATAAGTGATTGCCTTTCAATCCTCTTGTATCATATGATCGAAAAGCCGGTTCAATTGGTGTTTCGGAGCATCCCCCATGCCTCACCAGTCACCCCCCCTAGGACCATCCTCCCAGCCTGAAGTCGCTGGAAGGATCACCTGCGAGCTCGCAAACCAACATGCACGCCGTCATTGTCACGTCCCACCCGATTCAATACCAGGCTCCGCTCTTCCGGGAACTGGCCCGGCAGCTGGATTTGACGGTGGTGTTTCTCATGCGGCAGACGCCGCAGGGGCAGTCGGCCGGCGGTTTCGGCGTGGCCTTTGAATGGGATACGCCGCTGCTGGAAGGGTACCGGCATGTGTTTGCCAATAATATTGCCACCGAACCCTCACCCGATCGGCGCGACGGCATTGTTTTGTCCGGCCACGAAGCGCTGCTGGCCTCGCTCCAGCCCGACGCTGTGATGGTCATGGGTTGGTTTCCCAGGGGCAAGTTGCAAGCCATCCAATGGGCCGCCCAAGCCGGGGTGCCCCTGGTGCAATACGGCGAGGCCAACCGGTTGTCCGGGCGCTCCCTGCTCAAGCGGCTGGTGAAACAGTTTTACTTCCGCCGCCTGTTCCAAAAATTTTCCAGTTTCGCCGTCATCGGAAAATTGAACCAGGAGTTTTACCGGCATTACGGCGTGCCCGCCTCGCGGTTGCATTGGGCTCCCTATTCCGTGAACACCGATTTTTTTGCCAGCGCCTACCGGCAGCATCGTCCGGTCGTCCGCCGTCCCGGACCCTGGCGGATCGGCTTGGCGGGAAAATTGATTCCCAAAAAGCGCCCGCTGGATTTGATCCAGGCCCTGGCGCTTTCGGCCAGCAAGGACAAGGTTGAGCTGATCCTCATTGGCGATGGTCCGCTGCGGGGCGAAGTGGAAAGGCTGGCGGCCAATCGCGGTGTCCGGGTGACCATCCGGGGGTTTTTGAATCAGAGTGAAATCGTCCCCCGGGGCTATGCCGATCTGGACGCCCTGGTGCTGCCCTCCGGCGAGTTTGAAACCTGGGGCCTGGTGGTGAACGAAGCCATGACCGGAGGCATCCCGGCGATTGTATCGGATTTGGTCGGCTGCGCCCCGGATCTCATCACCGAAGGGCAGACCGGCTACGTGTTTCCCTCCGGCAATCCGGCGGCCTTGCAGGCGGCCATCGAGAAACTGGTGGCCCGCCTGGAGCAGGGTCATGACTTTTCGCCGGCGGTGCGCGCGCGCATTGCCGGCTACGCCCTGTCGCAAAGCGTTCAAGGCGTGGCCGCCGCCTTGCGGGCGGCGGCAAACACGGGAATTTAGGACGATGCGAATCCTGATTATCGGAGCGCAAGGCAGTACTCACGTGGGCGGTTCCTTGTTCCGGGCCGCCACCAAGCTGGGGCATGAGCCGCGCTTGTGCGACATCAATCAAGCCTGGCAATATGGCCGGCTGTGGCAGCGCGTGCTCTGGCATTGGGGCGGGCGGCGGCCCGCCAGACTCGGAGCCTTTTGCCGGCAAATTCTCGCGACGTGTGACACGTTTCGACCCGATGTCCTGATCGCCACGGGCATGGCACCGGTCACAGCGACCATTCTTCAAGGCTGCCGCGCGAAGAAAATACCTGCGGCCAATTTTTCAACGGACGATCCCTTCAGCCGGATCAGTCGGCGGGCAGGGTGGTTTTTGCAGGCGTTGCGTGAATATGATGTGGTGTTCAGTCCGCGCCGGGCCAATTTGACGGAATTGGAACAGCACGGCTGTCGCGCGGTCAAATATCTGCCCTTTGCCTACGATTCCGACCTGTTTTTCCCGGAACCGGCGGCGGCCGGAATGGCGAGCGATTTGTTGTTTGCCGGGCAGGCCGATCGGGAGCGCGTGCCGTTCCTCTCCGCTGCCCTCAAAGCCGGGTTCCAAGTCCGGCTCTATGGGGATGGCTGGAATGCCCATCCCGCCACGAGGGGAATCAGCTTGGGGCAGGCGGACACCCCGACCCTCCGGCGGGCCATCAGCGCCTGCCGCGTGGCGCTGGGCGGCGTCCGGCACGTAAACCGGGATGGCAACTCCATGCGCACCTTTGAAATCCCGGCGGTGGGCGCGTGCCTGCTGGCGGAGGACACTGCGGAACACCGGGAAATCTACGGGGCCGAGGGCGAATGCGTGTGGTATTACCAGACTCCGGAGGAAATGGTGACCAAAACGAAGACCCTGCTGGCCGACCCGCGACTGCGGGAACAGCTCAAGTCCCAGGTGTATCAACGCATCACCCAAGGCCATCACACTTATGGCGACCGGTTGCAGGCGATGCTGGCGGAGCTTGAGCGGGGGAAACCCAAACCGGGTTGATTTGCCCTTATTCGATGAAACGTTATTTATTTCTCACGTCCGGTGAATGGATGCTCGCAGTGATTGTCGGGCTGGTGATGGCGGCGTTGGGCTGGCCGGTCTATGGGGCCATTTCCCCTTTGGCTGGCGTCGCGTTTTTCTTGCTGGGCGTCATCTCCGTGCATCTGGTGTTTTCAAACCGGTTCATCCTGCCTTTTCCGCACGTGGCCTTGTACATCGCCATCTTGCAATATGTCATCGCTCCGCTGTTGTCACAGCGTTATCCGCCCAGCAATCCCCTGTTTGAGATTCAACCAAGTTTGCCGGAGTATCTCAAGTTTGCGGTTTTTGCCGTGCTGGCAAGTTCGGTCGGCTGGGCGTTGGCCATGGTGCGTTTGCGGCAAGACAATCCACCGCCGATTCAGGCGTCCGCAGAGTTGCTTGCCGGCTTGGACGCCCTGATTTTCGCGGGCGTGATCGGGGGCGTGGCCGGACATTTTCCGGGGATGGGCGGGCTGGGCTTTTTCTTCCTGCTGATTGGCAAGCTGCGTTATGTCGGGGTGCTGGGAAGAATGTTGTGTCGCGCCCCCGGCTGGCCCTGGAGGTTGGGCCTGGTTTTTTTCATGGAAGTATTGAATTCCACCGGGGAGACGATGTTTCATGATTTGATTCTTTGGTCCGTCTGGACGTTTGCCCTCTGGGGCATCATCTTCAAACCCGCCTGGTGGAAAATCGGACTGGCACTGGTGCTGGCCACGTTGTTACTGCCCCCCTTGCAGGAGTCGAAATGGCAGATCCGAAATGGTCTTGAGGATTTCAGTGGAGCCTCTGAGTCTGGCAACCGGGTAACCCGCTGGCTGGGTTATCTTGGCAAAGATTTCGTGCAGGAGGTGACGGGAGACTTTGACGCGGAAGCCTGGGGGGATACGATTGCCAGATATAATCAAGGCTGGATCATCAGCCGGGTCATGCAACATGTGCCGGAGGTTGAACCTTATGCCCGCGGCGAAACGATTAAAGATGCCCTGATTGCTGCGGCCTTTCCCCGTTTCATCATGGCGAACAAAGTCATTGCCGGAGGCAAGGCGAACATGGCGCGCTTCGCCGGCATGGAGCTCAATGAAAACACCAGCATGAACCTGGGGTATGCCGGGGAGATGTATGCCAATTTTGGTTATTGGGGCGGAATTCTCGGTTGCGGCTGTTACGCCTTGTTGCTGGCGGCCGTGTTTCGCTGGTTTTATTCAAAAGCCTTGACGGCCCCGTTGTGGTGGTGTGTTTTGCCTTACGTGGCCTTTCCCGCGCTCAAGGCCGAAGAGGGGCTCGCTGAAGTCATTAACTGGATCGCCAAGGCCGCCATTGTCATGGTGCTGGTCATGCTTGCCTTTCCCGCCTTTCGCAAGTCTTTGTTTCCGGCAATCGGACTCCCCTCCATGCCGCGGAAGCGCCGAAGACCAAAACCAACAGGCATGGCATGATTTTCAAGGTGACCCCCATCTGGTCGAAAACCACCTGGACGTTGATCGCGGTGCTGGTTTGCAACCTGGCTGGCTTGGCCGCCGGCTTGACCAGCCAACCGGGCATTCCCAGGCTTGACTGGCAGCCTCGCTCGGATTGGATCAACGTCCAAACGGTTGCCGGGAACCCCGCCCGGGGGGACGGCACCCATGATGACACCTCCGCTATTCAAGCGGTATTGGATCGCGGCGGCGTCAATGGCAAGACGGTCTATCTGCCCCCGGGAAATTATCGTATCACCCAAACCCTGGTTTTTCGCGGGCCGGGCAAAGGGTGTCTGGTCGTCGGGCACGGCCAGGCCACGCGGTTGTTTTGGGATGGCGTGGCCGGTGGCTGCCTGTTCCGCAGCGACAGCCTGCCATACAGCCGTTACGTTGGCCTGGTGTGGGACGGTTGCGGCCGGGCGGCGGTCGGCTTTGATCATGCGACCACCAGGCAGTTCGAAACGGAAGTCACCCACCAGCACGAAGCCTTCCGCAATTTCACGGAATGCGGCATCCGGGTGGGGCACGAGCAAAAGCTCGCCTCGGCGGAGATCCTCTACCAAAACTGCGGGTTTGAAAATTGCGCGACCGGCATCGCGTTGCAGACTTTCAACGATTACGACAACACGATTGACGGCTGTGAATTTCGCGGTTGCGGCGTCGGCGTGAATTCCCATAAATCGAACTTTTACGCCCGCAATTCGCACTTCGAAAACAGCCGGGAGGCGGATTTCATGGTGGCGGCGGAACATGGTTGTTCCATCCGGCGTTGCACCTCGACCGGTTCGAAACAATTCGTCAACGAGCCCTGGACCATCGCGCCCCTGACCATCGAGGACTGTCGGGTGGCGGATTGGACGGATGCGGATGCCGCCGTGGTCTTGAATGGCAGCCCCGTGCTCATCATGGACACCCGATTCACGACGCCTGTCCCCGGACGGATTCCCGTCTGGTGCCGCACCGCCACGCAAAAATTGATCCTCAGTGGCAATGGGCCGGCGTTGCCCAAGGAGTTGGTGCGGGGGGTGCCCCTGGAAAATCTCCTGCTCGTTCCTCGGGGCCAGGTTGCCGGCCTGGTGACCAATGCCAGCCAGCATTTTCTGCGCTCCGACCCGGTTGGGGAAGGCCGGGTGTTTGATGCCGTTCGTGATTTCGGGGCCAAAGGCGACGGCCAAACCGATGACACCCAAGCCGTTCAAGCGACCATCAATGCCGCCCGTCAGTGCGGCGGCGGCGCCGTGGCCTATCTGCCCACGGGACGATATGTGGTGACGAACACGCTGGTCGTGACGGGCGCGGATTATCAGTTTGCCGGCAGCGGCTTTGCCTGCGGTTTGGCGTGGCGGGGCCCCTCCGGGGCTCCGCTTATTCAGGTGACGAACGTGCAGGCGGTGACGCTCGCGCATTTGGCGGTGGCGCATCATGACCTCGGTCAGATGACTCACGGGGACGACATTCTGGTGCAAGCCGGCCAGCGCCAGCCCTTCAGTCTATGCCTGGACGAAATCTACGCGTTTGGGGCTTATCAAAAATCCCCGGACAAGCATGGAATCCACTTTGACCATTTGGGTTCGAACTGCGTGGTGGTGGCCGAACATTTGCAGGGGAACTTGCGGTTGGAGGATTGCGCGGCGGCAAAACTGCTGTTTCGCTGCACTTATGAGGGCACCGTCACCATTTCCGGCACCCCTCCTGAGCGCGGTGGACTGGCGGGGTTTTTGACCCGGCTTTCCACCCAGTCGGAGCCGGCCTTGCGGGTCACCGACAATCAATCGGCGGTGTTCAGCGATTTTTATGTGGAGCAAAGCGGCCGGATTTTTGTGCTGGCTGGCCAGCCGGGGCAGCCAGCCGGGGCGCTCACCATCGAATCCCCCAAACTGAATGCCTTCACCAACGCGCCCATACTTCAGGCGAATGGCTATGCTGGCCGGGTGTACTTGGGCCAGAGCCAGTTCTACTATGAACCCAAGGAAACCCGTTTCCAGTTGGGCGGCGGCGCGGGGATCCGTTTTTCGTTGGTCGGCGATTACTGGTGTGGCACCCGCCCGGTGATTTTGCCGGAAGACGCGCCCGGCATCACTTTGTCGGCGAATAGTGGGGCGGCAGACACCCCGCTGGGCTTCGCCCGGCTGGCGGTGATCACCAGCGCGTTGGATGATTTGCGGCGGTTGGGCTGCGCGGACCTGGGATGGTCCCGGCCATGAATGATGTTAAACATTATAAATAATGCCGATGCGGGCGCGATCTGCGGTTCACTGCGGAGCGATGTTTTCAATTGAATTATGGCGAGCACGACTAATGCGGCGCGTTCCCCGGCGGTGAAACGGCTGTTGGTATTCCGGTTCGGACAGATCGGTGACACGGTGGCGGCGGTGCCAAGTTTGTGGGCGCTGCGAAAACATTTTCCCGGCGCGCGGATTTTGCTTTTAAGTGAAACGCCCGCCCACCGAAGCTATATGCCGCCGGAGACGGTCTTGCCGGAATCCGGGTTGGTGGACGGGTTTGAGCGGTATGCCGGCGGCGCTTCCCTCCGGAATTTTTTTTCCGCCCGGTCGGCCATCCGGCGATTATGCCGGCAAGGCTATGACACCCTGGTTTATCTTGTGCCCAGCGGGCGCACGCGCAAGCAGCGGCTCCGGGACATGCTTTTCTTCCGGCTCTGCGGGGTGCGGCAAATCCTGGCGGCAAAGGGTTTTGCCGGCCGCCTCCACCCCCGGGACGAGGCCGGAAAATTGGCGGTCAAACCCAAAGAGGCCGACGCGTTGTTGGCGCGGCTGGAACGGGACGGCATCCCCATTCCGGCCGCCGGCGAAGGCTGCATGGATTTGCGCGTCACCGACCAGGAGCAGCGCCAGGTGGAAAGCTGGTGGCAGAAACAAAAATCCCGGCCGGAAAAACAGGCCTGGATCGCGGTCTGCCCCGGTGCCAAATGGGCCTCCAAACGCTGGCCGCTGGAGCAATACGCCGCCTTGGGACGGCGGCTTTTCCAGGCACAGAGGCTGCTGCCCGTGGTCGTTGGCGGCAGCGAGGATCGCGAAGCCGCGCAGTATTTGATTCAGCAATGGGGGGCGGGCCTGTGCAGCGCCGGGGAACTCACGGTGCGTGAATCGGCCGCCCTGCTGGCCGGAGCCCGGTTCTACGTGGGCAATGACACGGGGGTGATGCATCTGGCCGCCGCGATGAAACGGCCTTGTGTCGGCATTTTTTCCGCCCAGGACTGGCCCGGCATTTGGGAGCCGTATGGCAAAGGACACAAAATAATCCGGCTCGCGGTGGAGTGCGCCGGCTGCCAGCTCAAGGAATGCAACCGGCAGCTTGAATGCCTGAACCACATTGGGGTGGACCAGGTCTATCAAGCCTGCCGGGAAGTGCTGGGGGAGGCGGGCGAATGAACATCCACTTTGAGGAGCTGAATGCGTTTCAGCGCTCCGGTGGCATCGAAGCCGCCACCAAAGAGTTGGTGCTCCATTTGGGGACCTTGGGCGTGAAAGTCACTCGCTCTCCCCTGCACGCCCCCGCTGGTCGGCCCGATGCCGTGCATTTTCATGGAATTTGGCCGCCGCCATTGGCCGGGAGGTTTTTCAACTGGCTCCGCCAGGGCGTTCCCTGTCTGGTCACGCCGCATGGCATGCTGGAGACGTGGGCGCTCTCCCACAAGCGGGTGAAGAAAAAAGTCGCCTGGCACCTCTATCAAAGATATCTGCTAAACCGGGCGGCGGTGTTGCACGGAACTTCGAAGCGGGAAATCTCGCAATTCAAAAAGCTGGGCTTGACCCCGCCGGTCGCGCTGGTGCCTTGGGGGGTTTCCCTGCCGGCCGCCCGCCCGGAAAAGCGGTCAAAAAATGGGTGCCGCACCGCGCTGTTTGTCGGCCGGATATATCCGGTGAAAGGCCTGCCGATGCTGGTTGAGGCCTGGGCCCGGGTGCGGCCCGCCGGGTGGAAACTGCTGCTTGTCGGGCCGGATGAGGCCGGTCACCGGGCGGAGGTGGCCGCGCTGGTAAGCCAGCATGGTCTGGCACCGGCGGTCGAATTTGGCGGGGAACTGGCCGGGGCGGCCAAAGCGGCGGCTTATCGCAACGCTGATTTGTTCATCATGCCCAGTTATACGGAGAATTTTGGGATGGCCATTGTCGAGGCGCTGGCGCATGGGTTGCCGGTTTTGACGACCACGGGCACACCGTGGGCGGACCTGACGGAGCAGGGTTGCGGTTGGTGGGTGGCCCCCACGGTTGAGGCCATCTCCGCCGCGCTGGCGGAGGCCGTCGCCTTGGAGGAGTCGGTTCTGCGGGACATGGGGAGTCGCGGGCGGGATTGGGTGGCGCGCGATTTTACCTGGTCGCGAACCGCCGCCCAGATGAAGGAGTTGTATTCCTGGGTGCTGGACCAAAAAAATCCGCCCGGTTTCGTTGCCGTACCCTGAACCTTCCATGGCCTGTGATGAACGTTGATCTGTCCCAGTATTCTCCCGGTCTTGACCGGGGGGCTTCACGTTTTAAGGAGGTCCTGTGGATTGCGATCCGCTGTTTGTTTTTCGCGCCAGCCCTGCCGTGGCCAAGTTCCTTTCGCGTCTTCTGGCTGCGCTGGTTTGGTGCCAAAGTGGGGCGGGGCGTGGTGATCCGTTCCGCAACCAACATCCATTTTCCCTGGCGCTTGGAAATGGGGGATCATGTCTGGATTGGCGAGGGGTGCTGGCTGTTGAATCTGGCCGGGATAAGCATTGCAAGCCATGTCTGTCTTTCGCAACGGGCTTTTCTCTGCACCGGCAACCACGATTATACTTCGCCCGGATTCGTACTCATGGTCAAACCCATCCAGGTCGAAACCGGGGCCTGGATTGGGGCCGGCGCCTTTGTTGGTCCGGGTGTCTGTGTGGGCAGCCATGCCGTGCTGACGGCAGGTTCCGTGGCGGTCAAAACCCTTGCGCCGTTTGGCATCTATCAAGGCAACCCGGCGGTCCGGGTCAAGGAGCGCGTTATCAAAGGCCCGGAAACCGCCGGCCCAAAGTGAGTCTGCGCCCTCGCGAAATACTAAATGGACGAGCCCGCCTCCAGCCGTTATTCTTGATGCCTGAATATGGCTAAAGAAAAACCACCCGTGGCACGGGGCGGTCGCTTGTGTGTTTCCAAGCCCGATTCGCTTTGCGCCTCCATCACTTTGAGGGATCCCTGGTCCATGCCTTTAAACCATGCCTATGCTTAGCGCCGCCGCCGGGGTTTCCTCCAACCATTTGGTCGCGAAACTCAAGGCCAATTGGATTAATCTGTCTTTGTTAGCTCTGGGCTTTGTTCCCTTGGTGGGGATATTTTTTCGACTTTCATGGGACCGCCCCATTTACCAGTTTTTCCCCCTGGCGATCTTCGGGGCGGGCATGTTCGCCTGGCGGGTGATTAGCGAATCCAGCCTGCCGCTGGCGGTTGGCAGTCCGTGGGGGGATCGACTGCTCTGGGGGGCCATGGGCTTGGTGTTTTTGGCCGCTTGCGTTTTGTGGTCCCCCTGGCTGGGGTACATTGCATTTCTCCTCGGGCTGCTCGCGGTGCAATGGAGTCTGGGCGGCAAGCCCCTGGTAAAGGCCATGATTCCGGTGGGTTTGATGCTGCTGACCTTTTTGCCTCCGCCGCTGGGGTGGGATCAATTATTAACCCTGCGGTTGCGTTCCGTGGCCGTGGATACCAGCAGTTCCTTGTTGGATTGCCTGCAGGTGGTTCATGTCCGGGACGGCAACACCCTGCAATTGCCCGGCCGCCAGTTGCTGGTGGCCGAGGCCTGCAGTGGCATCAACTCGTTTGTCTTGTGCAATGCCTTCTGCCTGTTTTGGCTCCTGTGGCAGCGTCGCACGTTATGGTGGTTGTGTCTTGCCCTCCCGGCCACGAGCTTGTTTGTGGTCCTGGGCAACATCTTCCGCATCACCTTTGGCACGGCGGCGTTTTACTATTGGAAAGTGGATTTGCTGGATGGCTGGCCGCATGAAACGTTTGGCCTGGTATTGTTGCTGGTTTATTGCCTGGTGGTGATGAGTTCGGACGTGCTTTTGGCCTTCATTTTTGAGCGCTCCACCCGTATGCCGGCCACGGCCGGGGCGGGTGTCGATCCCGCCGCGCCCGCCGGCCAGGAGCGGGTGATCCTGGGGCACAAATGGGTGGGCCCGTTATTGGCCCTGATCGGTTTGGGCGTGGCGGCCACGCACGTGTTTTTGGGGGGACGCCATGGGGTGGCCCCTTTGGCCAAGCTTTCCTTTTCGTCCCCGGAATTGAAATTATCCTTGCCCGACCACCTCGCGGGTTGGGATCGCATCAATACCGGCTCCGGCGATCTGAGCCTGGTTCAAGTCTTGGGCGTTCATTCCATTGGCTGGCGTTTCCGTCGCGAGGGGGTATCGGCCACGGTGTCCGTGGATTACCCGTTGGATGGGTTTCACAATGTCCGGGTTTGCTACGAGGGCCAGGGATGGCATGCCCTGGCCGAGGATGAAATGCAGGTGCCTGGACAAAAGGATCTGCATGCCCTCAAATTGAGTTTGGCCCAGTCGTTTCAATTTGCGGAAGTATGGCATTCGGTCGTGAATAGCCAGGGCGAATGGATTGATCCGCCCAAGGCCGTCCGTTTTGGCGAGACGATGCTGCCGCAGGCGGGGTATCGCATCCAGACGATCATTGGAGGTTATGCCCGCGTGACCCCGGCGGAAGAAGAGGGGGCCGAGTCGTTATTCCTCGCCGCCCGGCGGGAATTACTACCCCAGATGGTGGCGCAACTGCGAAAGGGGGGTAAATGAATCCGCTGCATGGCATTCGCCGCTGGCTGGCCCTGCGACCTTGGCGGCAATTTTTATATTGTCTGCCGGCCTTGCTGGCTTTGGGCATGGGCCTGGTGGTGATTTCCATGATTTTCGTTCATGGCCGCATTGACATGCATTGGCGCTACCAAAACCTCGCCAAATACTACCTGGCAACCCATCAATATGAACCGGCCCGCGTGGCCTGTCTGCGTGGCTTGAATGGCCGGAACAACAGCCAGGAGCGCGCGCGCTGGCTTTATTATCTGGCGATTGCCATGAACGGCTTGGGGCAGCAGCGCGATGCCGCCGCCTTGATCAATGCCGCCGCCCCGGCCGACTCCCCGGGTTGCGTGGAGGCGCATTTGATTGTGGTGGAAAATCTCTTGAGTTCCACCAACCTCACCCCGGAAATCCTCAAACTCGCGGAACGCCACTTGCTCAACGCCCTCAAATTGGAACCCGATTCCCTGGAGGTCAACGAGGATTTGGCCCGTTATTATATCAATACCCATGAGTTGCCCAAGGCCCAGGCGCGGCTCATGAAGATCTACTCCCGCAAACCGGACACCGCCTTGTTGCTGGCCATTTCCTACGACATGCAAACCAACGCCGCCGCCGCGCTGAGCTGGGCCGATCGCGCCCTCGCGGCCTACGAACACAACCTCATGGAATCGGCCCCGAATTATCATACCGCCGACCGGATTGGACTGGTGCGTTCCGTGTACCTCAAGCAAAAATACTCCCAGCTCCAGGCCACCGCTCCGCCCTCCCCCGCCGCCGGGGCGGCACCCCAAAGCAATGTGGCGCCGCAGGATAGCCCGGCCGTCTGGCTGGGCATCGTCCGGTTGTTGTTATCCAATGGCAAATTTGCCCCCGCGTTGCAGACGCTCGAACAACAAATGCAGGTCAATTCCAATGCTGTCTACGCCTCGGCCCTGGGGGATGTTTGCGCCCTTTGGGCCCGGCAGATCGTGCCCGATAACCCAGCCGCCGCCGCCACCCACTTTCAACTCATTCAAAAAGGATTGGGCTATGACCCGGAAAATTTGGATTTGAAGTTGCTCCTGGTGCAGACCACTCATGCCAAGGATGATACCGCCGCCCCCGCGCAAAAATTGCTGGATCAACTGGTCAAGGATGCCACCGGCACCATGGCCGCCTGGTGGCAATTTGTTTTGTGGACGGATGATCGTATCCGCGGAGATTTGGCCAGCGCCCGCCAGCATTTGCAAAGTGCCTACCAATTGGACCCGGACATCCCCCAAATCAAGAACGATCTGGCCATGGACTTGTCCGCTGGCAGTCCGGCGGACCAGGCCCAGGCCCTCAAACTCATTCAGTCCGTTCTGGATCAATTTCCTTACGAGCCCGGGTTCCGCGATACCCGGGGCCATGTGTATGCCGCGCTGGGGCGCTACCGGGAGGCGTTGGCGGATCTTGAATTTGCCGTCCCCCGCGAGGCCAATGCCACCGGCACCAAAAAATTGCTGGCCACGGTCTATACGGCCTTGGGCATGACCCCGCCCACCCCTGAAGTGAGTTCCAGCAAAGAAATCGGGCAGGTCGTCACCCTGATGAACCAAAGGGAATATGCCGCCGCCATGAAAATCCTGGAAGACGAATTGCAGGCCGGATCCAATTCCGTCTATGCCCCAAAGTTGGCCGAAGTTTGTGCCGACTGGGCGGAAAGCCTCCCGGCTGACCAGGTGGAAAAGCGGCTCCAGCTCATTCAAAAAGGCCTGCTGGCGGCGCCCGACAATCAAAAATTACAGGCCCTCCTGCTGCCGATCTCCCATCTGGCCGGTCCCGCCGGGGCCGGGGCAAAAAACCTGATTGCGCGGATGGTGGGTCAGGCCAATGGCGAAACCGCCGCGCAATGGCATCTGTTTTTGGGGCAGGATGCCCGGCAGCGCGGGGACCTCGCGGCGGCGCGCCAGGAATTGCTGGCCGCCTATCAACTCGCCCCCCAGGCGCCACAAATTCAAATTAATCTGGCCAGCTTGCTGGCCGATGGCCCCCCCGCCGATTTGGCCCAGGGGTTGGCCTTGATCCAGCCCCTGCTGGATCAGTTCCCCGACAGTCCCGAATTTCGCGACATTCGCGGCCGGATTTTTGCCCGGCTCGGGCGCAATCAGGAAGCCGCCGCCGACTTGGAATTGGCCGTGGGCCACCTGGAAAATCCCGCCGCCACGCGCCAGGTCCTGGCCCGGGTTTATGACGCGCTCGGCAAAACCAAGCAGGCGCAACAACTGCGCCGGCTGTCCCCCTAAAAAAGCGTTGGACAGCCTGGGTCCATCGTCTCCGTCGTCTTCCCAACCCCTGCCGACCAAGACCTTTCTCAAGTTTCCAACCCCAACTTCGGAGTTCCGGTTGAAAACACTTTTTCGTTCGGGTCCCTTCCAGAGGGATGAAAGAATCTTGTCCTGCACCCTCAAAAAGAAAGTGACCGGCTTCATCCCAAGATTGCCAACGTGCCCTGAACGTGGCATACTCCCCTGATGAACGTGGTGCTGGAAACCGACCAACTCAATCGCCTGCGCCCGGCGCGAATAATTCGCCCGGCCGGGATCGCTTTGCCTGGGCTGGTGCCGTTGCCGGTTTCCCGGTGGCGGATGGCTTGGTCGGTCCGCTGAAAATCACCCGACCGATCCTTTCCCAGTTGCCGCCGGACCTGGATGTCGCGGCCCGATAACATCAATTTCTCATGCAAGAATTCACCGCCCTTGACGGCGCCATCCTCGTGGACAAGCCGGCCGGACTGACCTCCCACGATGTGGTGGATGTCATCCGCCGCCAGTTCAGCATCAAAAAGGTCGGCCATTGCGGCACCCTGGACCCCAATGCCACCGGCCTGCTGATCATTGTGCTGGGCCGCGGCACCAAGCTCTCCGAACGCCTCATGGGCGATGACAAGGTCTATGAAGGCACCATCAAATTTGGCGAGGCCACCGATAGTTACGATTGCGATGGCGAATTGACCGGTTCCCTGCCGGTCATGCCCATGACGCTGGATGAGTTGAATGCCGAGGCCGCCACCTATATTGGCGACCAACTCCAGGTGCCCCCCATGGTTTCCGCCATCAAAAAGAACGGCGTCCCGCTGTACAAGCTGGCCCGCCAGGGCGTGGAAGTGGAGCGCGAACCGCGCCTGATCCATATCTATAATTTTCGCTTCACCGAATACGACGAGCCGTACGGAAAATTCCGGGTCGCCTGCACCAAGGGCACCTATGTCCGCAGTCTGGCCCACGACCTGGGCCAAAAGCTCGGCTGTGGCGCCCACCTGACCACCCTGCGGCGGAGCGCCTCCGGCAAATTCGACGTGGCCGATGCGTTGCCGCTGCAATCCCTTGTCCAATTGACCGAGGCGCAGTTGATCACCAAGGTCATCCCGTATTTGAAGCTCGCCGTGGCCTGACATGAAACTCTGCCGCGCCGCCAAAGAACTGGGCAACGGCAACCAGAAGGTTTGCCTGGCGGTCGGGGTGTTCGACGGTCTGCACCTCGGGCACCAGCAGATCATCCGGCAGACCGTCACCGACGCGCGCCAGCACGATGCCTTGGCCCTGATCGTGACGTTTGACCGGCATCCCCATGCGATTGTCGCGCCCGACAAACTGCCGCCGCGAATTTATTCCCCCGCGCAAAAACTGCGGGCCGCCCAATCGCTCGGCGTGGATGCCGTGCTGGAAATCCCCTTTGACCGCGCCTTCAGCGAAAAAACGGGCGAGCAGTTTGTGCGGGAAATGATTTGTGACCTCGGCCGGGTTCACAGCGTCTGTGTCGGGGCGGATTTTGTGTTTGGCCACCGGCGCAGCGGCGACGTGGCCTTGCTCCGCCAGCTCGGGCAGGAATGCCATTTCCAAGTTCACGGCCTGCCGGCGGTGTCGCTGGATGGCGAAGTGGTCAGCAGCACCCGCATTCGGGAAGCCATCCGCGTCGGCAACCTGGATGCCGCCAGCCAGATGCTGGGCCGGCCCTATGCCATTTCCGGCCGCGTGGTCGAAGGCGACCGCCTCGGCCGGCAATGGGGCTTCCCCACCGCCAATCTGGACACCACCGGCCTGGTGTTGCCGCCCCATGGCGTCTATGCCGCCGTGACCCGCCTGCCCGAGCGCATGTATCGCGCGGCCCTGAATATCGGCCTGCGGCCCACCGTGGCGTCCGCCCGTCCGCAGTTGCGGGTCGAGGCGCATCTGCTGGATTTCAGCGGCGACCTCTACGGCCTGGAGCTGGAAGTGGAACCCGGCGTGAAACTCCGGGACGAAAAACGGTTTGCCTCCCCCGGGGAACTGCAGGCGCAAATCCAGCGCGACGTGGCGGCCGTGCGGCGGGAAGACTAACTTAAGTTATTGCAGTTGTGTTGTTTGCGTTTGCCTTGTAAATTTGCTCAACAAGCTTGCGGTCGACGCCCGGAAAAGATTATCCTTGAAGTTTCCCCAGATACGGTTAACATGGAAAGGCGTCAGTCTTCTGGTGTTCGCAGTTCCAGCTTCACAGCCATGAACGCGGCAGTTTCGTCAGAAGCCGCATGTTCACGGTGGGTGCGGAATTATTTCTGAACCCACGTTCGATTCTTTTGTCTGATTATTTTATGTTGAAACGCAAAGCTACGGCGGCGAAAAACACGCCGCATACCGCACGCAGCAGCGGCAGTCCGAAAGCGCCGAAATTGAAGGATCCGCCCGCCCGGCGGCGATTTGTCATTTCCAACAAGGCCGTCAAACTGGACGGCTCCAAGGCTGAATCTGGAACCCCCGCCAAGGCCACCCCCACTCCCAAGACCGCCGCCGCCCCCAAGACTGCCGCCGCCCCCAAGGCCCCGGCCAATGGCCAGACCCCGCCACCGACGGTTTCCATGCCCGCGATGGACTTGTCCGAAACCATCAAGACCCTGCTGCATCTCTCCCAAGAGCATGGCTACATCACCTATGATGATATCAATGACATCCTCCCGGACAATCTGAGTCCGGAAGATCTCGACGCCGTGCTTTCCAAGCTGCGCGGGTTGGACGTGGAAATTGTCATGGACCAGGCCGAGGCCGAGCGCGCCGAGCGCAAGCAGCCCGATCAGGCCCAGAACGAAGAGGTGGATGAAGACGCCCGGCTCGAGATCCTCGATGACCCGGTCCGGATGTACATGAACCAGATGGGCAAAGTGCCCTTGCTCACCCGCGAGCAGGAGGTCGAGATCTGCAAAAAAATCGAGGACGCCGAGACCGAGATGAAAAACATTGTGTACAGCCTCGGCTTCACCGCCAAGGAACACATCGCCATCGCCGAAAAACTGCTCTCCGAGCCGCCCAAGGAGCGGTTTGACCGCGTCATCGTGGACAAGAAAATCGCCAACCGCGAGGGCCACCTCAAGGATTTGCGCAAGCTCATCAAAAAAGTCCGCGAACACGACCAGAAGGTGGACGAAAAATATTTTGCCTGGCAAAAAGCGCAGCAGAAATCCCGCAAGGAGGCGTTGGAGGCCGAATTCCACAAGCTGAACACCAAGCTGCAGGAAATGTTCGCCAAGTTTTATTACAAGCAGAAAGTCGTCGAGGAAATGATCGTCGTGGCCGGCAACATCCACGAAAAGTTTCAGGCCAGCCACCGCCGGGCGCAGGAGCTGTCCGCCCTGACCACCCCGGAAAACGCCGAGGTCATCGAGGCCGAACAGCAGAAGATCCAGACGCTGGAATTGTTTGGCCGCATGCCGCGCGAGGAATTCCGCAAGGCGTATCTCGCCTTGAAGGCGGCCGCCGACCGCGGCTTGAAGGCCAAGACCCACATGGCCGAGGCCAACCTGCGCCTCGTCGTCTCCGTGGCCAAGAAATACACCAACCGCGGCCAGTCCTTCCTGGACCTGATTCAGGAGGGCAACATCGGCCTCATGAAAGGCGTCGAAAAATTCGAATACCGTCGCGGTTACAAATTCTCCACCTACGCCATCTGGTGGATCCGGCAGGCCATCACCCGCAGCATCGCCGACCAGGCCCGCACCATCCGCATCCCGGTGCACATGATCGAAATCATGAACAAGCTCTGGCGCGCGCAAAAGCAGCTCACCCAGGAGCTGGGCCGCGAGCCCACCCCCGAGGAGCTGGCCGACGAAATGCACATGCCCGTCGCCCGCATCCACGCCCTGCTCAAGATGGCGCAACAGCCCGTCTCCCTCCACGCCCCGGTGGGCGATGACGGCGACGTCAGCGTCGGCGACTTCATCGAAGACAAGTCGGCGGAAAACCCCTCCGACGTCACCAGCTACAGCCTGCTCCGCGAAAAGCTCAGCGACGTGCTCACCACGCTCACCGAGCGCGAGCGCAAGATCCTCGAAATGCGTTTCGGCCTGGCCGACGGCTACGAGCGCACGCTCGAGGAAATCGGCAAGATGTACAACGTCACCCGCGAACGCATCCGCCAGATCGAGGCCAAGGCCTTGCGCAAGCTGCGCCACCCCACGCGCGTCCGCCATCTCCAAGGCTTCCTCGAAGGCGCGGAAGTCCAGTAAGCGGCCATCTTCTCAACTCTCCACCGCCCGCGACCGCATGGTCCCGGGCGGTTTTTTATCAAGCATTTATCCCGAACTCCGAAGTGGGCAATGAAATCGAAAAGACCTATCGCGTGCCCAACGCGGTAGGGCGCGTCACTCCGTGCGCGCCGCGCCTGCAACAAGAGTGAACAAATTGTCCCCAGCGTCGTATTCCCAACCCGTTGCCTACTAATAACCGGCATTCCAGCTTCCCTCGTTCCCACATAAACCTCATTTTATGGGCTTTCTTGCCGGTTTGAAGAATTTCGGCTTACGTCCCCGGACACTGGCCATGGCAAAAGCATGGACCATGCAGGGGTGGCACGGGCCACTGGCCCGTCCTGCCGGGCTACCAGCCCGGCTGAGCGGAGCGGGGCGCACGGTG
>Ga0302140_10001466_pt1 | contig 30683 bp, 28 predicted proteins | sample I_Bog_E1_1_FD_202095 | JGI IMG/M metagenome (GOLD analysis project Ga0302140, IMG submission 202095) | Peat permafrost microbial communities from Stordalen Mire near Abisko, Sweden - I_Bog_E1_1 | ecosystem: Environmental > Terrestrial > Soil > Wetlands > Peat | place: Sweden: Abisko, Stordalen... | reverse complement strand
GCCTTATCAAAAGGGTATCGCCAGCGTGTGGGCCTTGCACAGGCTTTAATGCACGACCCCAAGGTTTTAATACTGGATGAACCCACCAGCGGACTCGATCCTAACCAATTGCAGGAGATCCGTAACCTGATAATGAATGTTGGTAAACAAAAGACTGTTATCCTCTCTACGCACATCATGCAGGAGGTGGAAGCTATTTGCGGACGTGTAATTATTATCAATAAAGGAAAGATAGTTGCCGACAAGTCTACTTCGGATATGAAATCAATGGAAACAAACATTACTGTAATTACCGTAGAGTTTGATAAAGAACCCAACAAAGAAGAACTAAAGAAAATTGCAGGGGTAGATAGTATGGAAGTTATTAATAATAAAACTTTCAAACTGCATGTATCAACTAACGTTGATATACGTCCGGATGTATTCCGCTATGCGGTGGAGCATAACCTGGCAGTGCTTACCGTTCAAAAAGAAGAAAAGAAACTGGAAGATGTGTTTAAAAATCTGACACAGGTACCGGCAAGCGCCTAGCTTCTATGGAATAAAGCAATTTTATTTTATAACAAAATATAAAATATTCTTAAAATAAATAATTTTTATTTATCAAATCTGTTTGCACCCATATATCTCCCAATAGTACACGGGGGTCTATTACATAATCAAATTTTCCACTATTCCAAAGTTTTTGGCAAGTTTATTTGCCCTGCATCAGTAGAAAAACAGGGCAATCCTTGGCATTTGTCCGGATTTTTAGTAGTATCTTTGCATTCTGTTATAATAAATAGAAAAAAAGCAAATTTTGCTCAATTTACAAATGATAGTGCTACTCACTGACATTCACATATTTAATCCTTAATATTTACTAACCCAACAATTTCTATGAAAAAAGCTAGAGTGCTGTACGTTTCCCAGGAAATCTATCCTTACATGGATGAAAAGCCTATTTCTATGATTGCACGTAACCTTCCACAAGGAATACAGGAAAGAGGCAGAGAAATAAGAACCTTTATGCCCCGCTATGGTTGTATTAATGAAATACGCCATGGACTTCATGAAGTTATCCGATTATCAGGCATAAACCAGATTATTGATGATAATGACCATCCGCTTATTATTAAGGTAGCGTCTATACAACGTGCCCGCATGCAAGTCTATTTCATTGATAATGAAGATTATTTTCAACGTAAGGCAACTTTTACCGACGAAACGGGAAAACCTTTTGCCGATAATGATGAAAGATGCATATTCTTCTGTCGTGGGGTTATTGAAACTGTCCGCAAGTTAAGCTGGACCCCCGATATTATCCATTGCCATGGATGGTTTACAAGCCTGCTTCCTTTATATATTAAGAAAGCTTGCATTGAAGATCCGCTTTTTGAAAACACCAAAGTGGTATATTCTTTATATAACGATAAGATTGAAGGCAACTTTGATAAGAATATGGCTAAGAAAGCTGAATGGGAAAATGCAGAAGCCGATGATTTATCGGTAATAAAAACCCCAACCTATAACACCCTAAGCAAACTGGCCATTAACTGGGCCGATGCTATTGTAAAAGCTGAACCCGGGCTGGATGCGGATATTGTGAAACACGCTGTAAAATCCGGCAAACCACTTTTAGAGCATACCGGTGAAGATTATGCCGATGCTTATTCCGATTTTTATAACGAAATAATGGAGCTGGAAGGAGCTTTGGTGGATGAATAAGACGGTAGCTTACGTATTCAGGTGCGCAAAGTTTTTTTTAATTGCTTTGCTATTCCCCCTTTCCCCTTTTCTTAATTCATGTAAAGACAACCCGGGAACTCTCACCCCGGCTCTGTTACCTAAAAGTGACATTATTAGTGCCTATCAAACAGATACCACTTCTGTTGTTACATCTATGTATCTCAAAGATTCTGCATTGACAAATAATGCAATCACCTGTTTGCTTGGCAGCTATAATGATCCGATTTTTGGACAATCAAAAGCATCTATTTATGCCGAGGTTTTTCCCTCCACATATGGCCTTGTCCCTTGGGCACAGGGAGCCGGAGCAAATGGAGTTCATCTTGATTCGGTGCTATTGCTATTGCAGTTAGATCCCGCTACCCCTTATGGGAGTTTAGATCAACAAACCTTTGAGGTTTATCGAACAACTGCTAATATAGATACGGGTGTAGCTTATTACTCTTCTGACTATATTCCATATAATCCAACCCCTATTGGTACGGCACAAATAACGCCCCCTAATTCCGCTGCTACTCCAAACGATACACTTAGAATACCGCTTAATAAGAATTGGTGGTTGCCATTTTCTGTTAATGTTCAAACTGGTCAGCAATGGGAAACTAATTTTAGAAATCTCATGAAAGGGCTATATATCACTACATCCAACACGCTTCAACTTCCGGGACAGGGTTCTATACTTTACCTTAATTTGTATTCATCTTTCTCAGGCATATATTTTTATTATCATTATACCGGTCCTACTCGTGATGCAGATAGTTCATATTATGTCCTACTTCCTGTTGGAGGTCTCTCAGGACAGTTTTTTAGCACTTTTAATCATAATTATGCAACCACTGCGTTAAATGCTACGCATCCTTCAGGTCCAAGAGATTCTGTAAATGCGGGTCAGTTAGTTTACATTCAATCAATGGGTGGAGTAGTTGGAAGATTAAACTTTCCCAACCTTTATAAAAACTGGTCGAAATTAGGCCCGGTAATAGTTAATGAAGCTGAAGTAACATTGCCAATCAATTTACAGGATCAAACTCCCAGTTTTGGCCCTCCGACACAACTCTATTTAGTGGGAACAAACTCAAATTGGCAAGGGTATACTATCCCCGACGAAGCTCAGCCTTATTATGGTGGCACTTCTAACGGCACATCTTATACCTTCGTAATAACGCAATACATTCAATCTATTATAAACGGAAAGAATGATTCTGACAGGGGCTTATATATTATTCCGGCAAATACTTCTACCACAGCCAATAGTGTGGTTTTATATGGGGCACAGCATGGACAATTGCCGGCAAATAAAACTTCACTCACCATATACTATACTCCGGTAAAAAAACCCTGATTTCGAAAATAAATTATGTGCGGAATTGTAGGTTATATTGGAGAAAAGGATGCGTATCCGATACTTATTAAAGGCTTGCACCGTCTTGAATACCGGGGCTATGACAGCGCCGGTGTTGCCTTGCTGACAGACCATCATCTTAATATTTATAAGTGCAAAGGCAAGGTATCGAAACTGGAGGAATTTGTGCACCAAAAAGATATTTCGGGCACCATTGGAATTGCGCACACCCGTTGGGCTACCCATGGCGAACCGAATGATGTTAATGCTCATCCGCACTTTTCGCAGTCGGGAAACATTGCTATTATTCATAATGGAATCATAGAGAATTATCTCTCTATTAAAAAGGAACTTAAAAAGCGGAATTATAAATTTGTCAGTGAGACGGATACAGAAGTATTGGCCCACCTTATTGAAGATATTAAGAACAATGAAAAGGTTTCGCTTGCTGAAGCGGTCCGTATTGCCTTAAACCAGGTAATTGGAGCCTATGCCATTGTAGTTATTTCAAAAGATGATCCGAATGAAATTATAGCCGCCAAAAAGGGAAGTCCTTTAGTTATTGGTATAGGAGAGAAAGAATTTTACGTTGCTTCCGATGCCACGCCTATTGTTGGATATACTAAAAACGTTGTTTATCTGGGCGATGAAGAGTTCGCTGTTCTTAGAAAAGACGGCACATTTACCATCAAAACAATTAAAGATCAAATCAGAACCCCTTATATAGAAGAACTTGAAATGAACCTGGAAGCCCTTGAAAAAGGCGGGTTTCCTCATTTCATGTTGAAAGAAATTTATGAGCAGCCCCGTTCCATCCGCGATAGTTTGCGCGGCAGGCTCAATGTAAACAAGGCTTTGGTAAAGTTAGGTGGCATTGCAGACTACGAAAAGAAAATTATGAATGCACAGCGCATCATAATTGTTGCCTGCGGCACTTCCTGGCACGCCGGATTAGTGGGCGAATATTTATTTGAAGATCTGGCACGTATTCCTGTGGAAGTAGAATATGCTTCCGAATTCCGCTACAGGAACCCGGTAATTAATGAAAATGATGTGGTAATAGCTATATCCCAATCGGGTGAAACTGCAGATACGCTTGCAGCCATCGATCTGGCCAAATCAAAAGGCGCCACCATAATCGGCATTTGTAATGTAGTGGGCTCTTCCATAGCAAGAGCTACCCAGGCCGGGACATACACCCATGCCGGGCCAGAAATTGGGGTGGCTTCTACCAAGGCTTTTACTGCACAAATAACCATACTTACCCTTATGGCTTTGCAAATAGCACAAGCCAAAGGAACACTAACCACCTCTAAGTTCCATGAACTATTGCAGGAATTAGATACTATTCCTGAAAAAGTTGAAAAGGTACTGCAAAAAAATAAAGAGATAGAAGCACTCGCTTCCATATTTAAAGATGCCCGTAATTTTCTTTACCTCGGACGCGGATATACTTTTCCGGTTGCGTTAGAAGGTGCGTTGAAGTTGAAAGAAATATCATACATACATGCCGAAGGTTACCCGGCTGCTGAAATGAAACACGGCCCTATTGCTCTTATTGATGAAGATATGCCGGTGGTTGTAATAGCCACAAAAGGTCCATCGTATGAGAAAGTGGTGAGCAATATACAGGAAGTGCGAGCCCGCAAAGGCAATATTATTGCCGTAGTTACCGAAGGCGATACCGCTGTAAAAGACCTGGCCAATTATATTATAGAGGTTCCGGAAACCGATGAGCATATGGCTCCTATTGTTTCGGTTGTTCCTTTGCAACTCCTCTCCTACCACATTGCCGTTATGCGCGGCTGCAACGTTGACCAGCCAAGGAACTTGGCCAAGTCGGTTACGGTAGAGTAAGAAAAATTCAGGTTCCTTACTTTGATTTGTCTTCCTATTTGGCAGAGTCCTCGATGTTCTCATCATCCAAAATATTCAAATCAACATCCAGCAATGATTTCGTTTCTCTTTTGTTATTCATTCTCTTTTCCAATGAAAGTAAAAAAGAGGGAAGAACAATAAGGTTAGATGAATAAGCCATCAATAATGTTACGGAAACAAGCAGCCCTAAAGCCCTTGTACCGCCAAATCCCGAGAAAATAAATATCATAAATCCGCAGGCCAGAATAATAGCGGTATAAATCATGCTTACGCCTGTTTCCTTAATTACCAGGGAAACTATTTCGGAAATGCTGAGTTTATACTTTCGCATATCCTGCTTGTATTTGGTAAGAAAATACATGGTTCCATCGGATGATATGCCGAAGGCGATACTGAAAATAAGTATGGTGCTGGGTTTAAGGTGAACATTGAAAAAGCCCATTAATCCAAGTGTTATAGCTAGTGGGATAAGGCTGGGTATGGTAGCAATTATAACCATACGCAGAGACATAAACAGCAAATACATAACGAGGGATACCAGTATAACCGCCAATAACACGCTCTCAATCAGGTTCTTCACCAAATAATCATTCCCTTTTGAAAAGATAAGGCAGGTTCCGGTGAAAGTTACTTTACAGCGCTTGTCTTCGGGTAGCCATGATTTGGTAGCCGAAGAATAATTGAAAATACTATCTGCTCTTGGAATGATTGCGGAGAGCACATCTTTCATTTTAACAGAGCCTATGTCCTGCATATACAGTTCTATACTGGCAAATTGCCTGGTACTATCCATAAATGCTTTAACTAAATTTTGCTTCCCTTTGGCATCCTCTAAATCCTGAGAAATAGATTGCAAATCGCTTTGGGAAGGCATAATGTAATATTTGGGATCGCCCTCATGCAGGGCTTGATTGGCAAACTTCAATCCTTCTACTACGGAGAGCGCGCGCGAGAAAATCGGATAGGCTTTCAGCATCCTCTGCAAGCGCTCCATTTTATATACTATTTTACCGCCTTCAGCAAATATGCCTTTGGGCTTCAATCCGTCTATTTCAATTTCCATAGGAAGCACACCGCCAAAACATTTTTCAAAATAGTGCATATCTGCATAAATCGGGTCATTCTGAGGGAGGTCATCTACCACATAGCCCAATGCTTTTATTCGCGATATCCCATAAATAGAAATAAGTATACTTATTATAACCACCCCATAAATTACGCCCCTGCGATTATGCACCATCTTATCAATTTTTGCAAGAAGAGAAACAGTATACTTTCTATCTAAATGTTTTGTTTGGTCGATTTTCGGAGGAGGAAGTAAACTAAAGATAATGGGGATAAGAAAAAGTGAAATAAGAAAAGTGCACATAACACCCAGTGAAGATACCAGTCCGAATTGCACAAGCGCTGCACTGTGCGTGGAACAAAACACAGCAAAACCGATAGCAGTAGTTACATTAGCCAGAAAAAGAGAAATCCCGATTTTAGAAATCATCCGTTGCATGGCTTTTATTTTATTGCCGTGTATGCGATATTCCGTATGGTATTTATTCAGCAGCAATATGCAATTGGGGACACCTATTACCATAATAAGGGGTGGTATAAGCCCCGTTAACACTGTTATCTGGTAGCCGAACAGATTTATTAATGCAGCCGCCCAAATTACCCCTGCAATTACCACCAAAAGTGGAAATACAACCAGGTAAAAAGAACGGAAAATAAAAAGCAATATGAGCGAGGTAACAATAATTGCCAACAGCAGGAACATAATCATTTCATTCATTATTTTACGTGAAATGATAGTCCTTATGTAGGGCATGCCGGAATAGTGCATGGTAAGGTGGTGCTTCACACCAAAAGCATCCATTTGGCTTTTTACAGAATCTACAATAGCAATCCTTCTTACTGTATTAACTTCATTTTCCTTAAAGGTAATAAGCATTAGCGTAGAACCTGTATGCTTATTATAAATAAAATTCTCAAAGAAAGGCAGCCGGTAAATTATTTTTTTAATACTGTCAAGTTGTTGCAGCGTGGAGGGCTTTTTGCTGAGCAAATTCTCAACGGTAATTTTGTTCAGGCTGTCATTATTCACCGTATTATAAAGGGATGCCACGGACATTACATTTTCAATTCCTCCCGTGTGCTTTATAGCCCGGTCAAGCGCATACCAGTCATTAAAAACCTGCAAATCGGTGAAAAGTCTATCTGTTTGCATGCCGGCTATCATAACCGTTCCGTCAGGGCCAAACTGGCTTTGGAATTTTTGATAATCTATCCAGGCGCTGTCATCACCGGGAAGCAATTGGGTATAGCTGTATGCTATCTTATCCTGTTTTGCCTCGTAGCCCATAAATACAGTAATTCCGGCAATAAGAATCAGAAGAAGTATCCTCTTTCTTAAAATAATATCAGCCAGCCAGTTCCACATTCTTTTGTATAGGTATTAATAGAATAATGAAAACAAATGTACATATTAACCCATAGACAGTTAAATAATGACCTTTATTATTCTTTAAAAGACAACATGGTAAATAATACTATTACCTTGTTTTTCAGAGATTACAGGCCATTGTTTAACCTGTTCTTTATAATCCTTCTTATCGAGAAATCCCTTATCCACTATCTGTAAGACAATTTTACCGTTTAATAGTTGAGGGGTTTTATTCATGCAATAAAAAACCGCATTTTGATAATTGAAATGACCATTCGCATCGATTGAAAAATCATCAAACTTGTATGTTGTTTTTAGCATGACAATGGAAAAACCGGCATCTTCAACCTTTTGTTTTATCCGGTAAAAGTCAACGATTTTATCTTTTTTAAAATAAAGAATAAAGGTTGCATGGGTAAGATCAGTATAGATACTATCAATAAAATCAAGTTTTTTTAATTGATTTTCGGTAGATTTAGAACACAAAGAACATGTAAGTCCTGCAACTTCCAACTGGGCTTTACTAAATTGCGCTGATACTGCATTAAAGACCAATAGCAGTATAGTGACAGTATAAAGAATTCTTTTCATCTGAGGATAGTAAAGGTAGATAAAGTTTGTAACGTTACAGGTATATTTCCTGACTTTATAACTTTACATACTTTTACCTTTGAGCGTGTTTCGAATACTCCTATTACTTTTTGTTTTTATTCCACCTTTTTGCGGGGCACAGGAGCTATTTCCCAATACTGATCCTGCCAGCAACGTACCTAAAGGGGTTCTGAGGATAAAATTGGAGAATGAAATTTTTACAGAAATAACCCAATTCCGCTTACAGCAAGCATATTCATTTATATATGGATTCAGTTCAAAAATTTCCCTCGAACAAACGCTGAGCTTTTCCAATCATCATGACCTTTCTCTGCCTTATAATTTTATTTATTACAATCCGGAAATAAATGGGCTGCAAACCAATGGTTATGTGTATGGACAAGCTCACCCGTTTTGGTTTGAGAATTATGCGGCAACACTCAAATACCGATTTTTCTGTTCCGATGCTTTTCAAAGGCATTTCCGCCTAGCGGCCTATTTGCAATTGGCAGGCGGCAATGAGCCCCACCCGGAAGCGGAACCCGATTTAACCGGAGATAATTCGGGAGCAGCAGCCGGATTGATTTCCACGTACCTCATTCATAAGTTTGCAGCCTCGATAACGGTTGGATATATAATGCCCCTTAAATTCCAACAGGTTGATTCTAACATAACCATAAACTATGCCAATGCCATTAACTACAGCTTATCCTTTGGGTATTTACTGCTTCCGGGCACTTATCGCAACTACAAGCAATTAAATGTAAATATCTATATGGAGTTTATGGGAGAATCGTATGGCGCAGCATCCATTAGTAAGCAGGGCGAAGCTGTTTATACGGGAGGTGTGCCTTCACTGGCAAAGGGAAGTTACCTGGAAGCCCGTCCGGGGATACAATTTATTTTTAATTCTAATACCCTACTGAGTTTCTCACCGGCATATCCGCTCATCCATCGTTCTTATACTAAAACATACCCGGTATATTATGTGCACCTGCAGCACGATTTCTCGCTTTAGTATATTAAAGCCTGGTCAACAAATCCCCTGCAATTCCTTCCTTCATGGCATAACGCGATAACCGCATTCTTTTGAGCGCAAGCTTTTTGAGCGTAAGATCGGTCAATACGGCTGAATAGGCAAACATAGGTGCGCGCATCTGTATAAGTCCGGGCATTTGTAATCGCTCCTCTACCTTAGAAACCATAAGGTCGGCATATAGTTTTTCAAATTCCTTTAAGGGAAATTCATACCCGTTAACGGCCTTTTCATGAGAAGAAATACGATGAATTATCATCTCCGCAAAACTATCAAACGAGCCCGAAGACCCAATCAATTCAACAGGCTTGAATGTTCTTGCCGCTTCAATCATATCTTCCACCATTGTTAAAATATGCTTTTCGACTTCTGCCTTTTTAGGAGCTAACGGATCGGCAGGATAAAATATTTCATATAGTCTTGAGACGCCAAGAGGATAACTTTTTTTCCAAAATATTATTTTTTCATCGGCTATAATAAATTCCGTACTGCCGCCTCCAATATCCATAATCAGGGAACACTCCTTACCTAATATCGATGCATATTTCACCCCTTCATAAATCCATCCGGCTTCTTCCTCTCCTGAAAGAATTTTTATCTCTATACCCGTTTCAATGCGCATTATGCGGGTAAATTCCTTGCCGTTATCGGCATCCCTAACCGCCGATGTTGCAAATGCATAATATTCGTCCACCTTAAATTCATCCATTTTCAGTCTGTGCGTGTGCAAAGCTTTTATGGCTCTTTGTATAGCTTCAGCGGTAATTTCCTTTTTATGAATGCCTCCTTTGCCAAGCTCCACCGGTAACTCCTTAGAATAAATAAAAACAGGTTTACCATGCTCGCCTTTTTCAGCGACAAGAAGGTTAAAGGTATTGGTGCCTAAATCAAGTATGGCAATGCGGGGCATAATGAGATAATTGTTGCAAGATAAAGAAATAACGAAAAGACAAAATATATATTTTATTTTGCTTTAACCTTCTATTTTTTAAACAGGAAGGTAAGTCCGGCTTCAAAAACATATGGGCTTCCATAGCCCAATTCAGCATTTACAGCTATGCAATGGTATACAGGCACTATAAAACCTGCCAGCACCTGAACGCTTGCTGTTGGGGAAGAGGGCACTATCGTTTTATATATAATTGCATTTGCATCCTGGGAATTTGTCGTTATCTGTTCCTTCCAGGTAGATTCACCTGCTCTTATTCCTGCATAAACATCAACACCGGCGTGTTTTAAAAAATGGTATAAAACCCTTGCAGTATAATTATACAGAACTATTTTCTCTACTTCCGATTGATTTACATTATAAAAATTACTCGGTAGTTCTTCTGAAGGATTATCCGTAACCGACTGGTAAGCTATACCTACTCCAAAGCTAAGCCACCTCATAAACGAATAATCAATAATACCATTGTATGCAGGTGACTGTGTAATGAAATATGGCCCCAGCTCACCATTTGGAATATTATCGCTACCCAATATTTCCGATTCTATAGTGCTTCCCCCTACTCCAATGCTTATATGAATAGGCCGGAAGTCGGCGCTGTCTTCCTTTTCCATTTCTGCATTTGTAATTTTATTTGCGCTGTCGAATTTAGCCTCTAAATCTTTATATGAATAGTTGACACCATTTCTATATTTAATAGAGCTAATCCTGGATTCATTAACAGAATACGATGTATCTTCCAAAATAAAATTAATTGTCTTTTTTCCAAAAGATACAACTGTCACCGCGTCTTTTTCTCCTGTTTTAAAAAAAATAGTGTCCTGCGCTTCACAAAGTGAAAAGATAAAGACCAAAAGTGAAAAAGATAAAAACATTTTTTTCATCGTGCGGCTTTTTTCACATGAAAGTTGACGCTCACATACATTTGAAATAATGCAAGACTCATTTGAGAGACTCCGTCGGAAGTAATATTGTGGGTTAAACTTGTACTTGGATCATATTTAGCAACAGTACTTGTAAAATTAGGGTAAGAAAATGAAGCACCAACACAACCTGCGCCAAAGGTTACCGATGCAAATCGGTCTGAACTGCTGGTGAAGTCAATACCTAAATAATATCCTACTCCGCTACCCTTACCCGGCGTGTTTATTGTAAGTGGGTCAACACCACCGCCCTGTTCAGAAACAGGATTGGTAGCGTTACATATCCCGGCAAGTCCCACAAAATCAACAAAGGGGAAGCCCGGTTTGCCGCCCGTTCTATAGGTTATTCCGGCTAAGTATTGCTGAAAAATATAAAAACCGCCCCAATAACTGGAAGCAATATAATCAAGCCCGGTGCCATTAAAGTCGGCATCTGCTTTTGCAACAATTCCGAAATGATGGTTGAAGTAATAGGTTGCCCTGGCGCCAAAATGAAAACCAACAATTCCGTCCCTATAACTTATGGCAGGTACGCTCGCTCCGCCATCTGCCGATAAAAAAAGATCAGTAGTAGAAGGTACTGCAGGTTTTTCTTTCTCTGTAAAGTTAAACTTTGTCCCTCCGGGATAAGCTATATAATCTACCCTCCAATTCGAAATTTGTAATTCAGTAGAATCGGGAAGTAGCAGGTAGGTAACTTTCTCTTTCCCTATTGAAGTAACTTTTCCGAGTATAATCCGGCCATTCCGGCAAGCAATCGTATCTATATCCTTATCTTGTGCATTGCAAAACGAAAAGTGAAAAGCCCAAAGTATAACAACAAAAAATAATTTCCTCATGTTCCCTATAGTATCATTTAAGAATCAGCCAAAAATAATAAAAAAACAATATATCCTTCATTAAAATAAATTCTTATCACGGTCGTCTTTAATAGTCTTCTGAGATTGTTAAAATCATGAACTTTTTAATACTCTTGATTTTAAACCTGTCCCCGTCAGCGTAATTGTTTACTTTTGCTACCTTATTAAATAAATAAATCATATTATGTTAGAAGGCTTCGTTGGGGTTCTTTCCAAAGTATTCGGCAGTAAACATGCCCGTGATGTTAAAGAACTTCAACCCGTTATAGATAACGTTCTGGAAATTGAAAAATCCCTTTTATCCATTAGTCACGATGACCTTAGGGCAAAAACGGCTGAGTTTAAAAAGAGGATACAAGACAGAATAGAAGAAAAAGAACAGACTATAAATGAACTGAAGGAAAGGGCTGATGCGGAAGTAGATTTGCCTGTAAAAGAAAAGGAAGACCTCTATACCGAAATTGATAAGCTTGAAAAAGAAATTATTGCCGATATAAAGGATGAACTGGATAATATTCTACCTGAAGCCTTTGCTGTAATGCGTGAAACCACCAGGCGTTTAAAAGAATTTGACACACTGGAGGTTACCGCTACCGATATTGATAAAGAATTAGCCGAAGAATACGACCATATAGTAATTAACGGAACAAAAGCCACCTGGCATAGCTCCTGGTTAGTTAGAGGACATAAGGTTAAATGGGATATGGTACCTTACCCTGTTCAGCTTATTGGCGGTGCAGTGCTTCACTCCGGAAAAATTTCGGAAATGGCTACAGGAGAGGGTAAAACCCTCGTAGCTATTTTGCCTATATACCTCAATGCTCTTTCCGGCAAGGGGGTGCATCTGGTTACTGTGAATGATTATCTTGCCAAACGCGACTCGGAATGGATGGGCCCTGTATTCCAGTTTCATGGGCTTAGAATTGATACTATTGACAAGCACGAACCCAATTCCCCGGAACGTAAAAAAGCCTATTTAGCCGATATTACTTACGGAACCAACAATGAATTTGGCTTTGACTACCTGCGCGACAATATGGCCCGCTCTCCGGAGGACCTTGTGCAACGCGGGCATTATTACGCCATAGTGGATGAGGTCGATTCCGTGCTTATTGATGATGCCCGTACCCCACTTATCATTTCAGGGCCTACCCCAAGGGGCGATAAACACGAATTTTTCCAAATGAAACCTCGTGTTGAAAAACTTTTGAATGCACAAAGAGCCGTTTCAAATAAATTTCTGACCGAAGCTAAAACCCTTATAGAAGCAGGAAACACCAAAGAAGGCGGACTTGCTTTATTGCGCGCCCACAGAGGTTTGCCAAAAAACAAAGCGGTTATTAAATTCCTTAGTGAAGAGGGAAACAGGGCGCTCCTTCAAAAAACAGAAGCCTTCTACTTAGCCGACCAGGGAAGGGAAATGCAAAAGGTGGATGAGGAGCTATATTTTGTTATTGACGAAAAAAATAATACCGTTGAACTTACTGAAAAAGGGTATGACCTGATTACGGGACAAGGAGAAGACCCTAAGTTTTTTATTCTTCCCGATGTGGGCGGTGAAATTGCGGAGATTCAGAAACTGGAGATATCCGATGAGGAAAAAGCGAAAAGGAAAGATGAAATGTTACGCGACTATTCCATTAAATCGGAAAGAGTTCATACCATTAACCAATTGGTTAAAGCCTATACCATTTTCGAAAAAGACGATGAATATGTAGTAATTGAGGGGGAAGTGAAAATTGTGGATGAACAAACCGGACGTATTATGGAAGGCAGGCGTTATTCCGACGGATTACACCAGGCCATTGAAGCGAAAGAAAATGTAAAAATTGAAGCGGAAACCCAAACATATGCCACAGTCACCCTGCAAAATTATTTCAGGATGTACAGCAAACTGGCAGGTATGACGGGTACTGCCGAAACAGAAGCCGGTGAATTCTGGACCATTTATAAATTGGAGGTGGTAAATATTCCCACCAACAAGGCCATGGTGCGTGATGACCGGCAGGATTTGGTTTATAAAACCAAGCGTGAAAAATACAATGCCGTTATAGAAGAAATACAAAAATGCGTTAAAGACAGCAGACCTGTTCTTGTAGGTACAACATCCGTAGAAATATCTGAATTACTCGGCCGCACACTAAAATTACGCGGTATAAAACATAATGTACTGAATGCAAAAATGCACCAGCGTGAAGCGGAGATTGTTGCCGAAGCCGGTAAACCGGGAACAGTAACCATAGCCACTAATATGGCCGGCCGGGGTACCGATATTAAACTAGGGCCGGGTGTTGCAGAAGCAGGCGGATTAGCCATTATTGGTACGGAAAGGCATGAATCGAGGCGTGTAGACAGACAGCTGAGAGGACGTGCCGGACGCCAGGGCGATCCGGGCACATCGCAATTTTTTGTATCGCTGGAAGATGACCTGATGCGTTTGTTTGGTTCAGAACGTATTGCCAAAATGATGGACCGCATGGGTATTGAAGAAGGAGAAGTAATTCAACACTCCCTCATTACCAAATCCATTGAAAGAGCCCAAAAGAAAGTAGAAGAAAACAACTTCGGCATACGTAAGCACCTGATAGATTATGATGATGTAATGAACCAGCAGCGGGAAGTGATTTATACCCGCCGCCGCCATGCTTTATATGGTGAAAGGCTTTCGGTTGATATCTCCAATATGTTTATGGATGTTTGTGAAACCCTGGTGGGAGAATATCACGGACCGGACGGAGATTATGAAGGTTTCAAATTAGAACTGTTCCGCGTTTTGGCAACAGAACCTCCGGTAACCGCTATAGAATTCCAGGAGCAGACTGCAACAGAAATTTCTGAAAAGATTTTTGAAAATGTACAGGCTCATTACTTGAAAAAAGGTGAAAAGCTGACCAAAGAAATATATCCTTTCCTGAAAAATGTTTTTGAAAATAACCAACGGAAATTTGAAAACATACAAATACCTGTTTCCGACGGAATACATGCACTGCGGGTGGTAGCAAACCTGGAAGACGCCTATAAAAGCGGTGGCAAGGCTGTAATTACCGAAATGGAGAAAACCGTTCTTCTATCGGTGCTGGATGAAGAATGGAAAGAACACCTGCGCGAGATGGACGACCTTCGTCAATCGGTGCGTAATGCGGTATATGAACAAAAAGACCCTCTACTTATTTATAAGTTTGAATCATTCGAGCTCTTCCGCAGCATGCTGGTAAGGATGAACAAAAATATTTCGTCATTCCTGCTGAAATGTTTACCTGTGGCTGATGCACCGGGTGGAGAAATTCAGGAAGCGAGGGAAGTGAGAGATAATGTTCCTTTGGAAACCAACCGCACCGGCGATGATGCTCCTGTTGGCGCAGACGGAAAACCTGCACCTGCTAAAGTTAAGCCTGCTGTAGCGGAAAAGAAAATAGGACGCAACGACCCATGCCCATGCGGCAGCGGTAAAAAATATAAGAACTGCCACGGGGTGGGGAAGGTGTAAGCACTTTGCGAATTATGAATGGAAAGTTGGGGAGAATATAATGACAGGCAACTTTTCTATCTCCCAACCCGACAGAATATAAATTGGGCTGATGAACTCCCAACATCTGATTGGCTTGCAATAGTAGTTGGGGATACAAGAGATATAGCCCTTTACAGTGAAGTTGCAGATAAGTGTATTGCTAAAAATGTTTCATATGTCTGTACTTTAGGACTTGCTTGTGAACTCATTCATGATATTTTTGACGAAGAAATTGTTGAAAAGAAAATCCAGAATGGCGATAGCACTGAATCTGAGGATGACTTTGAAGACTCTTTGATGACGGATTGGCATAATGACTTTGAAGAAGGTGTGTGGTTTGCAATTATAGCTGCAAATGATGATAGTAAGTACATTGACAAAGTTGTATGTATTGATTTAACGGATACAATAGAACGACAAAGGCTATTTGAACTTATTGAAAAAATAAAAACGGGCTATATACCACCCGACTAACTTTATATTGATTGAATCATTTCCATTTAGCGACAACCGCTTATAATAGAAGGGGTGTCCCTATGGGACACAATTATATATTTGGTAAAATTAGTGCTACCAAGCGGTAATGCCAGACGGCACTATAACGCCAATCTTTCAAAGTTTGACCTATGCACCGGCACATTGTCCCGTGAGGGACATAAGCTCGGTAGCCCTCATGTAATAATAATGTTATTTTTGTCCTGTAAGGACAATCGCTTAATTATTTATAATGGTGTCAAATACATACACACAAATCCATTTACAATGTGTGTTTGCCGTTAAGCACAGAGATGCTGTGATTGGCAGTGAATGGAGAGATCGGTTACATAAATACATCATTGCAATTGTAAATAATAACGGACATAAATTATTAGCCATAAACAGCATGCCTGATCATCTTCATCTATTTATTGGAATGAGGCCAAACCAGTCATTAGCTGACTTGATGCGTTTGGTAAAAGGAGATTCCTCTGAATGGATTAATAATCAAAAATTGGTTCGTGGTAAATTCAGATGGCAGGAAGGGTATGGCGCTTTTTCTTATTCAAAATCACAAACCAAATCGGTTATAAGCTATGTATTAAACCAAGAGAAACATCATCATAAGAAAACATTTCTGGAAGAATATAGGGATATGTTGGAAAAGTTCGAAATAAATTTTGATGAACAATATATATTTAAAGAATTGGAATAATGGGGTGTCCCTATGGGACACATTTTTTCCTTTACAACATTAGTGCTACCGAGCGGTAATGCCTGACGGCATATAAATAAATAACTTTTCCATTCCAAAAGTCATTGACTTTTTCCAAATCCCCTATTTCATACACTATCTTTGTTGTATGAAAATAAATAGAGTTTTTAGTCCACTTTTTAGAGTCATTTTAGGGCTCCTTTTTGCAGCTTCTATATTAAATTTATATTATTTAAATATGGATTTTCTTGTAACACATTTGTTGTCAATAAGTTTCAATAATCGAATTTATGATTATTTATTATTAATTCATTATATTTTCATGGTATTCCCCATTATTATTCATTGTTATTTTTCACCCCATTTTTCCAAGAGAAAATTACCGGTATATTTGACTCAGAAAACAATCATCCATCCGTAAATAAAAAATCATGGCAACCATAAATCCTTATTTAACCTTTAATGGTAATTGCGAAGAAGCCTTCAAGTTTTATAAATCAGTATTCGGCGGGGAGTACAGCCGGATAAGCAAGTTTGGGGATATGCCCCCAATGCCGGGGCATGAAATGCCTGAGGAAGAAAAGAAACGGATCATGCACGTTTCATTACCTATAAGCAAGGAAACTATTTTAATGGGCAGCGACTCCAGTCTGAGAATGGGGGAAGTAAAAATTGGTTCTACTATGTCTTTATCTATTGGTGCAGACAGTAAAGAAGAAGCAGACCATATTTTTAAAAGCCTTTCCGCAGGAGGTAAAATTATCATGCCAATTGCAGATATGTTTTGGGGCGCTTACTTCGGTATGCTAGTAGATAAATATGGCTTCGACTGGATGGTGAACTACGATTATCCAAAAAAATAAAACCGCTCCAATCCCTTGTTAGAGATAGTATCTGATTAGAAGAATAGAATCTTATGCTTAGCCGTTGATAGCTTCAGCTCCGGCAACAATTTCAAGAATTTCCTTGGTAATGGCAGCCTGGCGGGCTTTGTTATATGCCAATTTAAGGCTCTTTATCATTTCAGAAGCGTTATCTGTCGCTTTATGCATGGCAGTCATACGTGCACCGTGTTCAGCAGCATACGAGTCTAGCATAGAACGGTAAAAGCGCACCTTAAGCGCATAAGGAATCAGGTCTTGTATAATTTGTTCCTGATCAGGCTCGAAAATATAGTCGGGTACAATACCTTTTATAGTAGCTTTCGTTTTGTCTTTAGGGGCTTCTGCATTAAATGGAAGCAGTTGATCAATTCTTAACACTTGCGTAGCGGCATTTTTAAACTGATTATATACCAATTCCACTCTGTCTACCTTTCCTTCCGCATACAACTTTAATATCTCTCCTGCAAATCCGGCAACACTGCTATAATTTAAACCGTCCCAAAGTTCATTATGGGAAGCAAATATTTTTGCATTATTTTTTTTGAAAAAATCAGAAGCTTTTTTACCAATACAAGCAAAGCTCACGTTTCCCTTAGCTGCTTGTTCAGTATATTTTTCCCTTACAAGTTGATTAACTGCTTTAATTACGTTAGCATTGAATCCGCCACACAGACCACGATTAGAGGTAATTACAACTATCATTATCTTTTCAGCAGGGCGTGTAGCAGCAAAAACTCCCGCACTGGAACCTGCAGAAAGAATAAGGTTATCTAATATCTCTTTCAGCTTGGCTTCAAAAGGACGCATTTGTATAATGGCGTCCTGGGCCCTGCGCAACTTGGCAGCCGACACCATTTTCATGGCGCTGGTAATCTGTTGTGTGGAGATTACAGATGCTATCCTTATGCGTACCTCTTTTAAGTTTGGCATGAATCTTTACTTCTTATATTTCTTAGCTAAATCTAATGCAACTTTTTCTAATGTAGCTACTACATCATCAGGCAGTTTACCTGCTTTCAATTCAGCTAACACATTTTTATGCTGTGCCTCCAATATCCCCAAATATTCGGCTTCAAATTCTTTCACTTTATCTAACGGAACATCTCTGAGTAAACCTTTGGTTCCGCAATAGATGATAGCGACTTGCTTTTCTACCGGCATAGGTGAATACTGCGCCTGCTTAAGTATTTCCACGTTGCGTGAACCTTTTTCAAGTACGAATTTAGTGGCAGCATCCAAATCAGAACCGAATTTGGAGAAGGCTTCCAATTCACGGTATTGCGCCTGGTCTAATTTCAAAGTACCTGCTACCTTTTTCATGGATTTTATTTGGGCATTACCACCCACACGCGATACCGAAATACCTACGTTAATAGCAGGCCTTACACCTGCATTAAAAAGGTTGTTTTCCAAAAATATTTGTCCGTCGGTAATAGAAATAACGTTGGTTGGAATATAGGCTGATACGTCACCTGCCTGTGTTTCAATAATAGGCAGTGCGGTAAGAGAGCCTCCGCCTTTTACCAAATGCTTGATGCTTGGGGGAAGGTCATTCATATTGCTGGCAACGCTTTGATCGGCATTGATTTTGGCCGCCCTTTCCAATAAGCGGGAGTGTAAATAAAACACATCACCCGGATAAGCCTCACGTCCCGGAGGGCGACGGAGAAGAAGCGATACCTCGCGGTAAGCTACAGCTTGTTTTGACAAATCATCGTATATAATAAGGGCTGCTCTGCCTGTATCGCGGAAAAATTCACCCATAGCAGCACCTGAAAGCGGAGCAAAAAACTGCATAGGTGCAGGATCAGCGGCACTGGCGCAAACTATAATAGTGTATGGCAAAGCGCCATGTTCATCTAAAGTACGCAATACGTTTGCTACGGTAGAACTCTTTTGACCAATGGCTACATAAATACAATATACCGGTTGTCCTTTTTCGTAAAATTCTTTTTGATTGATAATGGTATCAATGGCAATAGCTGTTTTACCTGTTTGCCTGTCACCAATAATTAATTCCCGTTGTCCGCGACCTATTGGAATCATGGCGTCGATAGGCTTAATACCTGTTTGTAAAGGTTCGGTAACCGGTTGTCTGTAAATTACACCGGGGGCTTTACGCTCCATAGGCATATCGTACAATTCTCCTGTAATAGGGCCTTTTCCATCAATAGGATTTCCCATAGCATCCAATACACGTCCAAGTAAACCTTCCCCCGCTTTAATAGAAGCGATTTTCCCGGTACGTTTTACGGTTGCGCCTTCTTTAATATCTCCGGAAGGACCAAGCAATACAAGCCCTACATTATCTTCTTCCAGGTTGAGGGCAATACCCTTCAATCCGTTTTCAAACTCTACAAGTTCTCCGGCCTGAACACTGTCAAGTCCAAACACACGTGCAATACCGTCACCTATTTGAAGCACCGTACCCACCTCTTCCAGTTCTTTTTCTGTCTTAAATCCGGATAACTGTTCGCGTAATATGGCAGAAACTTCTGCCGGTTTTATTTCAGCCATGACTCTTTATAAATTAATTAAGGATATATGATTGGTTAAAATTTTTGTTGAGTTGTTTTAATTGACGGAGAACGCTCATATCGGCCCGGCGATTTCCAACGGTCAATACAAAGCCACCGATGATTTTCGGGTCTATCTTTTCCTGCAGCTCAATCCGGTTCTTAAGGAGATTGGTTAGGATGGTAAGTAATCTGCTGCGTGTTGATTCATCTAATTTTACCGCGGATGTTATGATGACAGTACTGATTTTCATTTTGATTTTATACTGATCAATAAATTCCTGTGCTATTTTTTCTAAATAAGATTCTCTTTTATTTTTAGCAAGAAGAACTAAAAACTTATCGGTGGTTTCGGTTACTTCTCCTTTTAACAAGATTTTGAAGGTGCTTATTTTTTTGTCGGTTTTAATTAATGGGCTTTGCAGCAGTAATCTGAAATCGTTTACCTTTTGGCAATACTTTAATAATTTGCACATATCGGCATACACTTCTTCAACCTGATTTTTTTCAGCAGCAATTTCTATGAGTGACTTGGCGTAACGGAATGCAATTGTTGAATTAGCCATTTGTCAATTAATTAAGATTAACTTCGTCTAATAATGTATTGACGAGTGCTTTTTGCTTTTCATCTGAAGAGAGTTCTGTCCGGATAATTTTTTCCGCAATCTCAATGGAAAGTTTTGCCACCTGATTTTTCAATTCGTCCATCGCCGCAGCTTTTTCACCTTGAATACTTTCTCTTGCACTCTGCATAATTTTATCGGCTTCTTTTTGTGCCCCCGCTTTAGCTTCTCCAATAATGCTTTCTTTGGTTTCCCTTGCTTCTTTCAAAAGCTTATCCCTTTCATTGCGTGCTTCCAGCAGAATAGCTTCGTTGCTCGATTTTAGCGCAGCCATTTCTTCCTTTGCTCTTTGAGCAGAGTCAAGTGCTTCCTGAATAGAGTTCTCCCTTTCTTTCAATGATGCCAGAATAGGCTTCCATGCCATTTTACGCAGCAAAAGGAATACAATCAGGAAGGTGATTGTCATCCAAAATATTAATCCGATTGAAGGTACTATAAGATCCATACTGAGTTATGAGTTATACGTTATGAGCTATGACCGAAAGTAACTTTGTTTTGATTCTTAACTTGTAATTGAAACTCCGGAGACCAACCAACCGTTGATGTCTCCGGAGTTCAAAATAGCAATTACTTGATAAGCAATACTAACAATCCTATTACCATACCGAAGAAGGAAGTACCTTCAATAAAGGCTATGGCAAGAATCATGTTCGTACGCAAATCAGCCATAATTTCAGGTTGACGGGCCATAGATTGAAGTCCGTTGGAACCAATTGAACCGATACCGATACCGGCACCGAGAGCTGCTAAGCCCGCGCCAATTGCACCAAGACCATAACCTATTCCAATGTTTTGTCCTGAAGCTGCTGCGTCTAATAAAACTGATGATAACATAATTATTAATTATTTAAAGTTAAAGAATCCATTGTTTAGTGATGTTCCGCTTCTTCTGTTGCCATTCCAAAATATATTGCTGATAATAGCGTGAACACGTAAGCCTGTATAAGTGATACTAACACATCTAATAAAAGCATACCCGCTGAAAACGCAACTGAAAAAACAGAAGTTAAATATCCTGCAAAATGCCCCCATAAACCTCCGAATATAAATATGAGAGCAAAAAAGGAAAGGGCTACAATATGGCCAGCCAGCATGTTGGCAAATATCCGGATAAGAAGCGTAAAGGGTTTTAATATAATACCGAGTGTTTCAATTGGACCCAGAATGGATATTTTAACCCAGGCAGGAACTCCCGGCATCCATAGGGTATGCCCCCAATAGGTTTTACCGGAGTTGAACATCATTACTATAAAAGTAAAAATTGCAAGGGTAGTAGTAACAGCTATGTTACCAGTAACGTTTGCCCCTCCGGGAAAGAATGGAACAAGGCCTAATATGTTCATCAATAATATAAAGAAGAAGAGGGTTAACAAATAAGGCATGAATTTTTCATATTTTTTCTTGCCAATACTTGGAATAGCCAAGTCATCACGTACAAATACTATAATAGGCTCAAAAAATGACTGTATGCCTTTAGGTGCACCGGTACCCCTTTTGCTATATCCTCTTGAAACAGCGGACATAATTAGCACCAACAATAAGCCCGATAAAAGAATGCTGGCTGCGGTTTTAGTAATTGATAAATCCCAAAGCTTAGCGGTATCTTCTTTATTTACAGAACCATCAGGGGCTACTGCCACAATATGCTCGCCATTCAGCTTGTAACCATTAAATACCATCCCGGCTTCCAACTTAGAAGAAGAAAACACATCTAATCCGTGAGTTGATGAGTACAATATAATAGGAAGCGGAATAGAAATATCACCTACTACATGCCAGCTGTGAGAATCGCTGACATGCTCTAAAATCATGTCTCCCGCATTGAAGGTTTTGCCTTTCTCATCAGCTGCAAAAACGATAGAAGGAACGGCAAAAAACAAGATAACTATAAGTACTAGTTTTTTGATTTTTGAAATATGTTTTAAATCAGGGTGTTGCGAGTTCATTTAGAGGGCTTTTTATAGACTTTTTTCAAAAACGCTGCAAATATAGATTTTTTCTGAATCTATAATTTCAAATTGTGAATAATTTTTGAAAGAAAAACGCGAAAGATTTTTTTGCACCTTGCATTTCAAAAAGATTACTTTCGCAGGCTTACTCCTATTAATATGTTTGGTTGCCTCTCCTATAAAAAATTTGTTTTATTCTTCGCTATTTGCTTTTCATTATTTGCTTTCCCCGGTTGTTCTCCAAAAATTAAAATAGGACTATGGGCAAAAACCCATAAGGATGCCGCATCGGCACTGGAGGCCTGGGTGACTGAAAGGCCTGATGAGGCTACCTTGCTTTTAGCTTTAGATTGCACTGACCGTAAGCTTTTTAAGAAAAAAATAACAGATGCGCTGAATACTGCACCGGAGGAACAGCCTGCCCAACAACAATATAGTCCAAAGCTGCGTGGTTTCCCCTATAGCAATGGCCGTTCAAGAAATCAGAGAGATGGTTTTGCAGACTGGTGCCGGCAATATCCGAAAGCTGCTAAAAAATTGAGAGCCCATGCTAAAGCCCTCTGTAAAACCGGGATGGGAATATTAAACGGCTCTATAAAATAGAATAGTCCGCCTTGGCGGACTATTCTATTACGAGGGTTACACTTAATGAATTAGTAAAAACGTTTTTTGCTTTTGCCGGCTCTTGATTTACCCGGAAAGTGCTTCCTTAAATGAGAATGCAAAGTAACATACTGCAACTTGGGTAAATGGTTCTTTTGGAGCCAACGGTGCAAATCAGAAAGTTTTTCATTCGGTTTGCTTTGAAGACGCTTCTTAATAGCATTGTGCGTATCTTCATTAATAACTGTTCTGAAAGGACCTGCCTGGCTTTGGCGCACTCTTGCCAAACCGCCTTTCTTGTATAGCTCAAGACAATTCATAATACGCATGAAAGAACTTCCGGTTTCCCGGGTAATATCTCCAATACCATTTATTTTACGTTCCTTCACCATGATCAAAATCTGAATTCTTGGCTTTATACGCGGCAAAGCTAGTCTGTATGCTTCTTTCAATTCCGCAAGTGATTCCTTGATTTGAGGAAGTTGATTCAACCTTAACTCACGGATTTCTTCACCAAAATCTTTGCGTGCATATTTATACAAAGTGGGAAGGCTTACCTTTAAGCCATGCTTTTTTTGCAACCATTTGTGTAATTCCTTGTAACTTGTAGGATCGCCGTTTTTCAATCTGGTTTCAAGGTCGTGCCGAATTTTTTCGGGCCATAAAAACCGCCTGTGTCCTTTATCTTGCAGTTGCATAAGGGCTTTCAGTCCTCCTTTATCGTATAATTCACTCCATTTAAGGATAGAACTGTAGCTCGCTCCGGATGCTTTAGCTACATTAATTCTAGTAGCCCTACGCTCCTTTTTAAGCGCGAGTAACATTCTTATCCTGGGTTTCAGATAAGGCTTCACTTCCTTAAGTAAAGACTTAAGTTGAGGAAGCGGTTCGGTAACTTTAGTTTCTAATAGTTTAGTCATGTCGCAATAATAATGTTTATTCATATAACATTTGCATACATAGCTCAGGATTTAACAACCGTTAACTAAATAAAAAATTTACGTTTGTCATTAAATGCTCATATCCAATTCGAAACAGATTATCACAGAAAAAAAATATTTTTTTACTTTTCCCACCACAAGCAACCACCGTCGCCCATTGCTATTTTACTGCTGTTTCAGGCATTTTTAAAGTCGAACCGGTGATTTTTTAAGACGTAAGTATGTTTTCTTCCGATAAAAATAAATTTTCGATTCGATTTTAACTTTCAGAAGTAATTATTGCAGGAAATTTTATAAATGCAGATTTTAGTTTTGCAAATAAATTTAGGGGGAACAAGGATTTGATTTTTAATTTATCTTACTAATAAATCAACCCAACATGATGAAATAAATAATATCTTAAGTTCATTCCAATTTGAACCTATTAATTAGCACTCCCCTGCTATTATTCTACAAATTAGGGTGTGCTCTTGGAAACCGGAATTATTTTCCCATTGAAAAAGGTGGCTCCACTGAGTGCAAAATCTCTAATATACGCAGCCATCAGCAAGGGAGTCATTTCAGTCTTTTCTCCGGGAAAAGCTTCTTCAAACATTTCTGTTTGAACAGCTCCAAGCATCAAACAGTTTACTGAAATATTACGATCTTTAAATTCTTCTGCAAGACATTCTGTTAAGCTAGCAAGAGCCGCCTTGCTTGAGCTGTATGCGCTTAATCCGGAAAACTTTACACTGCCCTGCAAACCACCCATACTCGATATATTTACTATGTGTGTAGGTATTTGCCCTTTGCCCATATACGGCAACAGCGCCTGCAAAAATTCAAATTGCGAGGTAACGTTTATGCGGAATATATTTTCAATATCTCCAGGGGTCAATTCTTCGAACGGTTTGTATACTAAAGCGCCCGCATTATTGATTAATATATCAACCGTGCTGATGTGCGAAAGCACTTGCAGCGTAATGTCTCTTTTAAACTCTTTATTACTGAAATCAACTACAGCAGGATAAACCGAACCACTGCGACATTCTCTTTTCAAATGTTCCAGTTTGAGCCTATTGCGCGAAATAGCAACCACTTTGTTTTTGGGGTCAGCAGCAAAAAGCTTGGTAAGTTCATACCCAATTCCTCTACTTGCGCCGGTAATTATAATATTCATGCTGGTTTTAAAAGTTTGTAAAGTTAATAAAGTTGAAAGTTATTTACCTTTATGAACTTTTTGTTTTTATGAACTTTCCACATTCATACAGTTTTGGTTGTTTAATCGCCCTGATTTCTATGATAGTGGGAGCCCTTTCCACCTTCCCATTTACCGATGCGGCAAGGAAATGGGGGCCCGTAGCTATTAATCATTTCCGATTATTTGTGGCCTTTATTATATTAAGCATTGTAGTAATGTTTTTAGATAAAAAATCTCCGGTTACATTATTTACAACTCCTTCGGCTACCGAATATGCTTATTTATGCATTTCAGGTATTACAGGACTTGTAATTGGTGATTATTTTGGATTCCATTGCCTGGCAATACTTGGAGCTAAACATTACAGTATCCTCAACACCATTGCTCCAGGCGCTGCACTAGGCTTTAGTTTTGTTATAATTGGAGAACGCCTTGATTTCATTGGCATACTCGGAATGGCAATCAGTATTGGCGGAATGATTTGGTTTGTGCTGGCCAGCGATACTAAAGAGATGGAAAAACACCAGGTACATGAATATAAAAATATAAGCAAAGGTGTTTTATTTGGTGTATTATCGGGGCTTTGCCAGGGCCTCCAAATGACATTGGCCAAAAAGGCAATCGCAGGTGAATCGTCATTAACAGCCCTGCATGCAACTTGGATAAGACTATTGGGAGCTACTGTAGCCTATTTTATTTTCACTTTCTTGACCGGTAAATTCAACGAAAAAGTACTGCTTCCTATTCGGAAGGAGAAAAGTACTATGCTTCAGGCTACTTTAGCCAGTATTTTTGGCTTGGTATTGTCTATTGTACTGGTGATGTGGAGCCTTGCTCTATGTAAAGTAGCAGTAACTGAAACCATTATTTCCTTATCCCCCATTGTAGTAATGCCTATGGCGTATTTTTTATACAAAGAAAAAATGACCGCTAAAACTTTTTTCGCAGGAATCGTATCCATTTTTGGGGTATATGTGCTTGTTTGGAGAGATTATATATGCCAAATTTTGGGTTTTCATTTACATTAATCCTTAATTTTACATTTCAATATTAATCTAAAATGCCGTTAAAAAGAGATTTGCTAAAAGATAGACTGTTAGACCCTAAGGCTTATAATACGCTTTTCATCAATATTGAGGATGAAAATAAAGCTAAAAAGGAACAGATGGATATTTTAATCGAATTGATTTGTGATGAACGACATAAATCAGACAGAACGCAGGTTTTTGCTTTCTTAAAGAAAGAACCTAAAGCGGCTGATTTGCTTATGACTGCTATTAGTGAAGCAGGACCCGAAAGCAAAAAGAAACTATTAACCGCATGTTGGGAAGCCGACCTTGATTGTACGCCTAACATTGCTATGTTTGCAGAAATTGTAATGAAAGAAGATTTTCATATTGCGATGGAAGCCCTTACATCCATTGAAAATATGCACGGACTTATTAGCACATCACAGGCGGAAGAATTATTAAACCGGATTATGGAAATATACCCTGCTCAAGCAGATACCCCAAAAGGCCACCTTTTGGCAGATCTTATAGAATTATTACGTAAATGGCAATAAAATTTAACTACAGAAAGGCGTATTTGCCATTTCTATTCATCCTTCCAGGATTATTATCTTGTAATGTTATAAAGAAAGATAACGACCCTGCAAAAAAAAGAGTTGCACGCGCATATGATAATTATCTTTATCAATCAGACGTGGATGGAATTGTTCCTAAAGGCATTAAACCTGCCGATAGCCTTAAAATATTAAACGAATACCTTACCAGGTGGATGCAGCAACAGGTTATAGTTCACCAGGCTATAAATAATTTAGACCCGAAGCAAATTGATTTTTCAAGACAGATGGAAGATTATAAAAACTCTCTCATTATTTATGCCTATGAAAAAGAATTAATAGCAGAAAAATTAGATACTACCATTGCCGAACAAGACATAGAAAATTATTACAACCAAAACAAAAATGATTTTGAATTAAAGAATGATATTGTAAAAATTATTTATGTCAAAGTATCTCAAAAAGCCCCCCAACAGGACAAACTGAAAGGATGGATTTATTCAACCGATATTAAAGATAAAGAAAAACTGGCAGCCTATTGTAACCAAAATGCTTCCAATTATTTTTTAGATGATAATGTATGGCTTATGTTTGATGATGTATTGAAAGAAATCCCTATAGAGACATACAACCAGGATCTTTTTTTGCAAAAAAACAACAACCATATCGTGCAAATTGCCGACACAAACCATGTTTACTATCTTGGTATTAAAGGGTATATGATAAAAAACAGCATTTCCCCCCTTTCCTTTGAAAAAGAAAACATTAAAAAGATTTTGCTTAACAAACGCAAAATGGATTTGGTGGAAAAAATGAAACTTAACTCCTTTGAACAGGCTCAAGTTCATAATGATGTGGAGTTGTATAAGTAATACAATAGTCCCGAAAAAAATTCGTTTACTTACGCCCTTACTCTACGCATCTTAATTATTCCCACTTTGCTAAGTAAAAGCATTACCGGGAATACAGGATCAAATTCAAACCAACGTTTTGCAAAGTTAGGGCTGTTGGGGCTTTTATGATGGTTGTTTTGAAACAGTTCTCCCAATAGGAAAAAATCCATTGGAAGCGTATTTTTAGACTTATCGTTATTATCAAAATTAGAGTAGCCATATTTATGTCCGCACCAGTTTACAATTGCGCCCTGAACAGGACCTATGAACCATTGTATGGGCAATAAAAGATAAAGAAATGGATTGGTAGCATATGCCACATAAAAAGCAGTGTATGCAATGCCAAAAGCAATTCTTGTAATCCAAAGGTCGCCTATTTTATCAATTAAAGGCCATTCCGGATAATTACCTTTAAAAGCTTCTTCCGGTTCCACTTGACGCTGTACGTAAGCGCCGTACAGATTTTTGGTTTGTATCATCATTTGCCATACATCTTTAAAAAAGTGAGGGGAGTGCGGATCCTTTTCCGTATCGCTGTATGTATGATGCATGCGGTGCAAAATGGCATACGCTCTCGGGTTCAAAAAGGAAGAACCTTGTATTATGAATGCCATAAAATAAAAGAATCTTTCCCACCCTTTATTCATGGTGAACATTTTATGAGAAGCATAACGATGATTGAAAAAGGTCTGGCAGAAAAGTGACAGAAACCAATGACAAAGAAAGAATATGATGATTACCATAAGTGCATTTACGTGTTAAAGGATTTTTTCAGAATTTACGAATATACTGCTTTTAGGGTTTATTTAATGTGATTTATATTCATCTCTGCTATTATAAAGGACGAAGCCTTTAGATACATACCTTAAAAACACTACCCTTAATCCTGCTAATTGGCTTAATTATTCTGGAGAGTAGAGTCCCTTCGCCACTCCTTCAACAAGATTCTTAGGCACTAACCTGTTTGCAAATGCGCCTACTTTATTCACCAGTCCGGGTATAACCTCCGCTTTGCCTTTTAACATAGCATTAATTCCAAATTCAGCTACTACGTCGGCTTGCATTTCAACTTTTTTGGCCTGCTTTACTATTTTTTTCACCTTGTCCATCCCCGCCCTTTCCATAAAGTGTGTTTCAACAGCGCCCGGGCTAAGGCATGTAACTGATATATTGGAACCCTTTAACTCCTGGCGTATGGCCCTGGTAAAGGATAGCACAAAAGATTTAGTGGCTGAATAAATTCCCAGATATGGGACAGCCTGATAAGCCGCGGTACTTGCCACGTTAAGTATATAACTTTTACCAGAATGCTGCTTTAGAAGAGGGATTGCTAAATGCGTAAACTGCACTGTGGTATTCATATTGAGCCCCATCATATTTAGTTGCTCATTGAGCGACAGCTTTTCAAATGCACCATTCAAGCCATAGCCTGCATTATTAACCAGCACATTAATATCGTAATTGCCTTGTTTGCACCATGCAATCACATCTTCGGCAGCATTTGATAATGATAAATCAATCGCTTTGCAGGCAACGCTTACGCCATATTTTGTTTGAAGTTCACCGGCAAGTTCTGAAAGAAGATTTTCTGTACGAGCTATTAATAGGAGGTTGTATTTGCGTTTAGCTAAACTTACAGCAAATTCTTTACCAATGCCTTTGCTGGCCCCTGTTATTAATGCGTAAGGCATGTTATTATGATTTCCCGTCAAACTTGGCAAATGCCTGCAAGTGGTGATATATAGGAGTTTTCTTTTGGCCTATGGGTTTAGGTTTTTGCTTTGGTCCGCATAACACAGGGATATACATAATCCTGCGGCGGCTCACGCCATCTTTATGATCGGAGTGCCCTACACGGTGCCACATGTGCCCGTGATGCACTACCACATCTCCGGCGGTTGCAATTACAAGCACTTCATCTTTATCTTCCTTCGTGTTACGGTAATACATCTTGGTAAAGAGCATTCCGAACAAGTTTTGTTTATGGGTGCCGGGTAATATTCTTAATCCGCCATTTACTGCAGAAGAATCATCCAGATAAATACCTATGTTAAGGGTTTCATACACCTTCTTGCCATAGAACACTTCTCGTATAGAATCGGTATGCCAGCCCATTTGTTTAAAACGGCTGTGCTTAGAATTTACATAGTGATTAAACACTACACCATCACGTTCATCATCGGTAACACGGCTCGATTTATGCTTAAGCAGTGCTTTAAATCCCTGTATGCGCGGATCCATTGCCATTTGATGAATACGTTCGCTCCATTTGGAAGTATAAGGAAAACGCTGAACTATTCTTTTGCCGTTTTCATCGTGCCCGAAAATGACCGGTATGCCGTTTACCATTTTTTCTTTAGATGCAATCAACTTTGCCTGTGCATCTTCATATCCCTCAATAAGCTCTTTTACTTCCTGGGCAGAGAAAACACCTGTAAAATGTACAAATCCGTACTTATTAAAAAAATCATGCTGTTCCTTCGTAAAAGTGCTCTCAAGTTTGAACTTGGGATAATTTTGTAACGAATTTTTCATCTAGTCTATATCGAGGGTTTGAGTGAGTTTGCAAAAATATAAAAAAAATCCTTTGCGGAGGTATAAATACTTTTCAGTTGACGGACATACAAGGTATTTACTATATCGTTTATCTCAAACTCACACATTTTGAAGCATTTAAAATTTTTATTTATTATTCTATTCCCATATTTTGAGGCATAAACCCTTGTTTAAAACTGCAAAAAGGGGGCTTTTTTTAACATTTCAAAAAAAGACGAATATTCACGGATTACAATTTGTATTTTTAGGGGTTAACTTATTGTTTTTCTGTTTGTTGCAAATGAGAATCCGGAAAAAGTAAAATTCTCATTTTGAGGGTCAAGGTAATGAATTAAAAAGTGTTTTCGTGAAAAGTCATTGACTCCCGATAGCTATCGGGAGGGAAAAGATGACTAACTTTTACAAGCAGCCTCCTCATAAAAATGCCCAATACCACTAATCAGTGGGACCTAATTAGGTCGGGTGGCGGAGCCCGCCCGGCAAATAGAATAACTTATGGTTTTTTAGAAAATGAATAAACTCCTAAGGATACA
>Ga0302140_10001462_pt1 | contig 30727 bp, 21 predicted proteins | sample I_Bog_E1_1_FD_202095 | JGI IMG/M metagenome (GOLD analysis project Ga0302140, IMG submission 202095) | Peat permafrost microbial communities from Stordalen Mire near Abisko, Sweden - I_Bog_E1_1 | ecosystem: Environmental > Terrestrial > Soil > Wetlands > Peat | place: Sweden: Abisko, Stordalen... | reverse complement strand
GCGAAATAGTCCCGCTGGTCGGCTTCAAAAGCGTCGTTAACATCTTGATTGTGGTGGTTTTACCTGCCCCATTTGGCCCCAGAAACGCAAAAATCTCACCCTCTTCAACGTCAAACGAAACGTCATCAACCGCTGTAAACGTCCCAAAGGTTTTCACCAGATTGTGAACTTTAATCATCCGCAAACCTCCGCTAATCACACTACCGGCTCAGTCCTACTAGTCAAACAAATACTGCAAAAGATTGAACTTAATGGACTTACATGCGAGAGTAAACGCTCCGTACCGGTGATGCGAAGCGTTTACTCTGACCGGACCAACTCGGCTAGCAGTCCTCGGGAGGGCCTTCGGGATTGACCGGGACCACGGGTTTGGCAGCAATGGGAGTATGAGGAACGAGCGATTCGGAAACAAGATCTGGCGCGTCGACTGGCGCTGGTTTCTCAACCGCGTGAGTCTTGAGGAGCACATCTAGTTGATAACCGGCGGTTTCTGCCTGCAAAAGTGCCTCGTCTACCGACTTACTTAGCCGCGCGGCCTCCTTCCGGTTGGGGACTGCGCTATTGGTCAGATTGAGCAAGGATGGAAGCTGCAACCAGCACAGCAATTCCTCGTAGGATTCGCGAACCAGGTACTCGTGGTCGCCCGCAATATGGGCTCCGGAGAGCCATTTCACGTCTGGATCTTGCCACAAAACGGTCGGAATTGGTGAGATTTCGCTCGTTTTGAAAGCATTTTCTGTCGATTTTGAGGCGCTTTTGAGGGGTGAAATTGTGGAAGTGGCCTCGGCTACGAGCGTTTCGGCAGCCTTGGTCAGCTTCCCTGCCGCCGATACGCGTGGCGATGAAAGACCGGTTTTGGCTTCCGGCGCCGTCTCGACTTCCCTTCCGACGCCTGCTTCAACCAGGAGCAGAACCTTGACACGAGACGCAGCGCGCCAAGCTTGCTCGCCCTCGAGTCCGAGAGCGCTGAATGACTCGGCGAAAGGCACACGGAGGCGGAGCCGATCGAACATCGACAGCGCCGCCAGCTTTGGATTTTCGGGGTCGATGGCCTCGGACAGTGTTTCTAGAACGCACCAGGCTATGACCGGTCCCCACAGGGCCGTGGCAGGAAGCAGAGGGCTGAGGTTCGGTAAAACCCGACGAGCTGCCGTTGTCCACGGCTCAGCGAATAACGCTTCGGTCGTGGGAATACGAACCGCGGCACGGAGACTCTTGCTCAGGACTGGAGCCAGAGAATTGGGATGAATTGGCTGAATTGAATGCGGTCCGTCCCAACGCGCGTAGATGGCCAGGACCGCGGGAAGAAGCGCTTCAAAGCGGGCACGAGAGCGCTCGAAGAACTCACTCGGCTGCTTGGTCCCCTGCTTCTCTGCTGTCTTTCCGGGAACGTGCGGGACCTCGCCGAGATCGGCCAGCAGACGAATGAGGCCAGGCTCGAGTACAGCGCGAAAAGCGTCATGCACGGGTCGAAGTTCCATATTGACGAGAGCTTCGTCGAGGCTGGGAACGCCACGACCGCCAAGCAGGTCGCAGAGGCGATCCCATTGTTTTTCCTGAGATGCGGTTAGCTCGTGCCAGTCGAGGAAGACATAGCATTGATAAGCGTGAAGGTCGAGCGTGAGACCGCGTTCGGCAAGATCGTTGCCCCGGCGAAGATACTCGAGACCGGTGAGTGAATCGCGCCAGGCGACGACGACCGAGTTACCACCCTTGAGGCCGAGGCCATCCCAAAGCGAGCGTTGGCGAAGCTGCCCTGAACCCTTATCGGCGTAAGCAGCCGATATGCGGACTGTGCCGTGTGAGGTTCCGTAGCGATTGTTGTAAACCACGAGAGCGCGCTCGCCTTCGTGTTGGTTGGAGTAGGCGAAGATGTTTTCGTCGACCGAGCCCGAGTCTTCATATAGGTCATAGAGCAGGAAGTTGTAGCTCTCGGCGAAGAGGCGACGGCGCTTGAGCAAGGGCGCGATTTCGCGGTCGTGACGTTCGACGAGCCAGTGATCGGGAGACTCGTCATAGCGCGGCCGCCGATACTCCATGCCGTACTTCTCGGTGTATCCCTCGACCTGCCCGTGACCGAACATGGGCAGGCCGGGCAATGTTGCCATGAGGGCTGCGACGCCGAAACACTTATCGCCTTTGCCGAATTGATCGATGGCGGTGCGCTCATCGGGATTGCTCATGAAGTTGACGTAGCGCTTCATAATGTCGGCATCGAATTCAAGCGTGTTTTTGATGACGGAGCGATAGTTGGCATTGTCTTCGTCGCGCAACATGACCATGAACGCGCTGTTATAGACGCGATGCATGCCGAGGGTGCGAACGAAGTAACCCTCCATGAGCCAGAATGCTTCGGCGAGGAGCAATGTGCCGGGGACTTCAGCAGCGACGCGATCGACGACTTCGCGCCAGAACTCGTGAGGCATGGCACGATCGAAGTCTGCCTGGCTCATGGCGTATTCGGCGCGCGAGGGGATGGCGCCGCTGGAGCCTGGGCCGGGGAACCAGAGACGATGAAAGTGGCGTTTGGCGAGGGTCATCGCGGCGTCGAAGCGGATAACTGGAAAGAGCCTGGCGACGTGGAGAATGGTCTGGATGACGTGCTCGCGAACAGCGGGATTGAGATAGTCGAGTTGGGCGGTATCGTTCCATGGAAAACTGGTGCCGTCGTTGCCGTGATAGATGAAGCGTGTTTCGCCACTGGAACAATCTCGGCGGCGGAACACGACCGCAGCATCAGTCTGCGTGTAGTAGTGGTCATCGATCTTGATTTCCACGCGACTATCGGCAGACAGGTCTGGCCCCTCAAAGCTATAGGCGGGATAGGGCGACTCGTTGCGACTCATGAACCAATCGGGATGTTCGACGACCCATGGTGAATCGATCCCCATGTGGTTGGGCACCATATCGCTGGCGAGACGAATACCGTTGCGATAGGCGCGATCGCGGAGGTTGATGTAAGCCGGTTCACCGCCCAGATCGTCGGCGATGCTGTAGTCGAACAGCGAATACGCAGAGGCCACAGCATCTTGATTGCCGCAGAGAAGCTTGATGGTCTTGGAAGCGCGACTACGCTCCCAAATGCCGATAAGCCAGAGTGAATTGAGGCCGCGGTGGGCGAGGGTGCGAAGTTCCTCGTCGGGGATTTCGTCGAGACGAGAGATATTGCAGCCGTACTGCTTGCTGAGTTGGGCGAGCCAGACATAAGTACTCTTGGCGATGAGCACGGTGGTGGGCATCCAGGCAGTATCCTGGCTGAACTTCTCGTACTCGTGCGCGGGATCGCCGAAGACGGGAACCTCGGCATGACTCGCTATAGATGGCCACTGCTGCTCACCACGCTCGCGACGGCGACGGGCGGCTTCTTCGGCTGCGGTGCGGGCTTGCACGGCGGGCGGATTGAACTGCATCCAGATGGCTAGTTCTTCTTCATGAAGAATTTCACTGGCCATCAATAAAAAGCGATCAAGACTATCACCGAGAAGCGGACGCCAGAGGCGACGAAGCAAATCAAGTTGCTCACGCAGAGAGGTGGGTGAGGCAGTGGAGGGGGCTCGCAGAAGATCGAGGAAGTTGACGGGCTTGGCGCCGGGGATGGGTATCAGCGGACGGGTGGCGAAGTAGCCGGGGAGTTGCTGGGTGACTTGGCGGTAGACGGTTTTTTCTGCGAGGGTCTTCTCTTCGAACAATTCCTCGAATGGTTTGAAGGCCTCGTTGCGATTTGCGGTCCACAACATCAGGAGTTCTTCAAGCGCGGCTTCGCGATGCGATCGGCCATCTGTCGAGCCGGCCAGCCACTGCTTGGGCGTTTCAAGGCCGCGGATCACGGTAGAGCCAGGGAAATGCTCAACGAAAGTGAGCAACAGGCTTTCGAGAGCCTCAGGGCCGACTTGAGAGCTAAACCAGGCGAGCGCATCGACCATGACATTTTTATCGAACTGCTCGCGATAACGGGCCATCAGCACGTGGCTGGCTTCGTCAATCATGCCCATGGCAAAAAGGGCGCCGGCATGGATGGCGAGCTCAGGATATTTATCTGCATCCCGAATCTGGTTCATGCGGTAAGCAAAGGTGCGGCAGGCGGCCATGTCGGCAAATATGACGTTTCCCGTGTATGAAAAGAGCTTTTCCGGGAACTGGTAGCGTTCACGCGCGCTCTGCGAAATGTGAAATTCCATCATAAAATTCGTACTCCCAAAGCCGGGCTATCGGCTAATTTAAGAACGTAATCCTCATTGGGTAACGATTCCCTTTACCGGTGATTGCTTGCCGCTCGAATATAGTTGCAAGGGTCATGCACGTTTCCGCGGCCGTGTTGTCGCCAAAGGGTAAAGTAACACTCTTGGGCGATGCGGTGCTCACTGCCTGTTTCGATGCCGAGTAGGCCGGGGTCGTTGGGGGGATTCGTTGGAAGGATCGACGGTCGAGCGCGCAGACACGGCAAAAGTCTAGATGGATGCGGAGACGGGGCGGAGCGGTCGCTTGGCGGGTTGAAAACGCCGGACGCTTTGACAACTATCGATTGGATTGCATAAGGTCTTTCAATCTGGAAATTGTTTCGTCTGCGGAGCGTGCAATCCGGCTTGGGATTTGAATCAATCCGCCGAAGTCTCAAACGAGAGCTGCACCGTACATGCCAGAAGGAGAACAGATCATCTTGGGCGCCAATCCGTTGTTGGGGGTATTTTTGCACTGGCTGGGCGGACTTGCGTCAGCCAGTTTTTATGTGCCGTATCGCCAGGTTCGAGGGTGGTCATGGGAGACGTACTGGCTGGCTGGCGGCATTGTGAGCTGGATCGTGGCGCCGTGGGTGATGGCTGGGGTGCTGACGCATGACTTGTTGGCCGTACTTCATGGAGCTCCCGGAGCGTCAATTTTCTGGGCATACTTTTTCGGGGTGCTGTGGGGGCTGGGCGGCCTGACCTTTGGATTGACCATGCGATATCTGGGGCTTTCGCTGGGCATGGCGGTGGCGCTCGGATACACGGCCATCTTCGGGACGCTGATACCGCCGATTTTTCATGGACAGTTTTTACAACTGCTGGCGCAGCGGTCGGGCGTCATAATTTTGGTGGGAGTGGGAATCTGCCTGCTGGGAATTCTGTTTGCTGGGGCGGCGGGGATTTCTAAAGAAAAGGAACTGTCGCACGAACAGAAACTGGCAAGTATTCGCGAATTCAATTTAAAACTTGGGTTGGGCGTCGCTACGTTCTGCGGTGTAATGAGTTCTTGTTTTGCGTTTGGTCTTGATGCGGGCAATCCGATCAAGGTGCTGACGCTGGCACATGGGACCAGCACCATGTGGCAGGGACTACCGGTGTTGGTGGTGGTGCTGTCTGGCGGGTTTACGACTAACTTCGTGTGGTGCGCCGCGCTCAACCTGCGTAACCATAGTTATGGCGAGTATCTTCGCATTCCTAAGGACCCGACTAAGAGCGCGAGCGAACATCCATCGATTGAAAACGCGATTGATGCTGCGGGGACGGAAATGGCAATGGAGTTCGACGCTCGCCAAGGTCCAGCACCGTCCCTTGGCTGGAATTACCTGTTTTCTGCGCTGGCAGGGGCGACTTGGTACATGCAATTTTTCTTCTATACGATGGGCGAAACGCAGATGGGACGCTATAAATTCTCGAGTTGGACGTTGCACATGGCCAGCATCATTATTTTCAGCACACTATGGGGAATTGCATTGAAGGAGTGGCGTGGAGTGAGCAGGCGAACGAAGGTGTTGGTCTTTCTCACTTTGTTAACATTGATAGGTTCGACGGTAATTGTCGGTTATGGGAACTATCTCGGAGTTATGCCGTAAGTTATGCGAGGAGATGGCCTGTCTAAGTTAACTGCTGAATGTTGATACGGGCTGTACATCAACGCTTTGCTTTGCGCAAAATCGCTGTGCCCACTTACGTACTGATTCCGCTTGGATTGGGCCGCCGCGAGCCTCGGCGGATGCTAACTGGACGGCGAAGTTGCCGACAGTTGAGCTTTCGACGTTGCCGGTTTCGACTGGGAGGCCGGTGTATTCAGACGTCAGGAGCGTGAGGAGTTGATTCAAGCTGCCACCGCCCAGGATATGAATTCGCTTGAAGCGGTATCCAAGTATTCTTTCAAGATCGGCGAGGACTGAGGCGTAGCGGCGAGCAAGGCTTTCAAAGATGACGCGCGCGAAGATGGGTTCGTTGCCGGCGCGGTCTTCAATTGGCGTAAACCCTGCGAGCCGCAACTGCTCATTGAGGCGTGATGGCATGTCTCCGTCAAGAAGGAGTGATGGCGCATCGACGGGCACGACGCCTGGATAGTGATCGCACTCCGAAGCCTGGGCAATGAGCGACGGCAGTTCCCAAGGACGCCCCGCGATTCTCCAGTGCTCAATACACTGCTTGAGAATCCACATGCCATTTACGTTGGTGTGAAAGCAGAAGCCACCGCATGCTGCGCCTTGATTGGTGAATCCGGCTGCAAATGCTTGCGGAGACGAAATCGGAGAGTGAATGAGAGTGCCTATCAGCGACCATGTGCCGGAACAGATGTAGGCTGTATTATCAAGCGAACAACCAATGCCGGCGATGGCCGACGCTGTATCGTGACAGGCGGGAGCAATGAGATCGGTGTCGTGGAACGGTGCCAACTCCGCGAGCGGACCACGAAGTTTGCCGATGACGGTGCCCGCAGGAACGATCGGCGGAAGTGAATCACTGGGGATTTGCAGTAACTCGAGTAATGGCAAAGACCAGTTCCCTGTTGCAATATCGACGAGGCCGGTGTGGGTGGCGTTGGTGTACTCGGCCACTCTCTGGCCGCCCAAGTAATGGAGCACATATTCGGGCAAACATATCCAGGGTGCACGCGCATCGATGCCCTGGTCAGCGAGCAGTTGGTAGATCGTGTTAATGCGCAAAGGCTGTGCGCCCGTGTGCTCGAACATCCATTGGGGAGCAGCGATCTGATCTGCTATTTCTTTGGCCGCAATCGTTCGCTCATCGCGATAACAAAACGGATTACTGCGTGGATGGCCGTCGTTATCAAGACGAACATAGTCGACAGCCCATCCATCAACGGCGATTGAGGCGACTCCTTCGGGCGCAGCTTGGGCGGCCTTGCGCAAGCCATCTTCCAAACCCGATAGGATGCGGTCGAACGGCCAACGCAGAGATCCGTCTGCATGCACAGGTCCGTTGGGAATGCGATGCATGACTTCGACCACCGGAAGACCGTCATGCCAGCGCAGTAGCGAGACACGACAGCTTTCTGCGCCAAGATCGATGGCGATGCGGGCACGCATTTCTACTTCCGACAACCAGTCAGACGATACGCCGGACAGGCTCATCGCAAGAAAGCCTCGGGGAGTCCGCCGTCGACAGGAATGAGATGGCCGGATGTGCAGCGCGACCTCGGGCTGGCAAGGAACAATATCGCTTCAGCGCAATCAATTGGATCGATAGGTTGATGGGTGAGGGTGCGCTTGGCGTAAAAAGTAGCGAGTAAGTTACGCAGTTCATCGTCGCTCATGGATTCTTCAAAAGCGATGACGTACTTGGTGAGTGATGCACGCACGCGATCACGCGGAAACATGGTTGACCCTTTGACGACTGTGGCAGGGCAGATGCCGTTGACACGAATCTTCGGAGACAAGCCAACCGCGAGTTCACGGACCAGGTGGCTCAAGGCCGCTTTGCTGACGTCGTAGGCTTCGCTGCCGCGTTTGGGGACAACGGCGTTCGCTGAACTGGTGAGAACAATCGACCCGTCAAGGCCTTGATCGTTAAAAAGCTTGGCAGCCTCGTCGCATAACAAGTAGTTAGCCGTCACGTTTACATCGAGTGTAGTGGCCCACAATGTCTCAGAGATGATGCCGTCGGGGGAAGACGGGAACATGGCGGCCGTGTTGATCAGGATATCAACGCCGCCAAAGGCCGCAACGGTGGCATTGAGTGCTTTGCCGATGGCCTGGCGATTACGAATATCGACGGCGGTCGATGCGATGAACTCTTTCGAGGCGATCTTCGCCAATTCGCTTTCGACGCTCGCTGCAGCTGCGGTATCGCGGTCGGCAATCATTACATGTGCACCGCGCGCGGCAGCCATCAGTGCTACTTCGCGGCCGATGCCACTGCCCCCGCCGACCACGAGTACGATGTATCGGCTGAGCTCTTTTTCCGATGGCTGTCGGCGAATTTTTGCCTCTTCGAGCGCCCAGTATTCGATCCGAAACGCTTCGCTTAGCGGCATAGCCACATAGTTGGTGAAGACCTTGAATGTGGTCGGATCCATTCCCTCGCCACATTGCGGCACGATATCTGTGTTCGAAGCCGAAACATTGCCTTCATCGAGTAAACTGGCGCCTTCCATTACATGAATAGCGTTTGTATAGAATTCGCCAGTGATGCGTGATTCGGTCTTGTTTTTACCGAAGCTGAACATGCCGAGACCAGGAATCAGGACGATGGTAGGGCTCGTATCTCGAAGCGCCGGGGAGTCTGGCTGAGCGTGAGTGTGATAGTAGCTTCGATAGTGTTCGCGGTATTCGGACAGCGACTGGTCGATGTGGTGCTTCAACGCGGGCACGTCTTCGCCTTCGGCCCACGGCACGAATAACGGCCGGATTTTGGTACGAATGAAGTGATCCGGGCAACTGGTTCCGAGAAAGGAGAGATCCTTTGCGTGAGGAGAATTCACGAAGGCGAGGACATCTTGCCCATCGCTGAAGCTTGCGATCCATCGGCGGTTTGCGCTTACTCGTCCACGCAAATAAGGGAGGATTTCGAGAGCCAGAGATTCACGATTGTGGCGGGACTTTACTAATTGGCCCCCGAATCGAATATTACCCTTGGAACGGCCGCGATTGGCGATGAACTGCCCTAGTTGGTCGATCACCGTGAGGGTGTTTACATAACACTCGCGCTGGGTGTCTCCCCACGTGAAGAGGCCATGGCCACCTAACACGATCCCATCGCAGCCGGGATTTTTCTCGACGGCGCGCTTGAGCATCATGGCAAGTTCAAAGCCTGGCCGTTGCCACGGAACCCAAATCAATTGGTGATGGAATTCGCGATTGAATTCTTCCATCTTCGCCTTTCCGTTGGCAGAAGCGGCCAACGCAATTGCCCAATCAGGATGCAGGTGATCGACATGAGGAAATGGAAGGAAGCCATGCAAAGGTGTGTCGATCGATGCTGCGACGGGGTTATTGCGAAAGGCGCAGAGCGCATACATCTCGACCATGGAATCTTCGGTTTCAGGGCCACGGTAGTGCCGTTCAAGCGCTAGCAGTTTCTGTTGGTAAAGTGTCGCGAATCCTGTTCGTTTGATACTGCCGAGATCGCCCCCGCTGCCCTTGACCCAAAGCACGCTGACGGTCTCTCCAGTCAGGGGATCATGCTCGTCGAGTTTTGAGCTGGTGTTGCCGCCTGCGAAGTTGGTGATGCGGAGGTCGGAGCCCAGCAGATTTGATCGATAACGAAGCAACTCGGGTTCATCCAGTTTGTCGGCTACGGCTGAGTCCCATCGGTCATCGAGGAATTTCAGTGTGGGGGAAGCAACGGCTGCGAACGTCATAAATTTACCACCTTCCGGAAACTGGTCGGACTGACCTTATCATATCGAAAAAACAATAGGGAATATATTTCTGCACGGAATTATCCGGGTAGGCTGATAGTGCAATGCGAGTTACTTTCATTTCATACTTCCGACGAAGCTAACGTGTCCGGCGTCACGACCCGGTGACGGACGTAGTTATACGGCGGCACGATATGTCCTCGCAAGAGCGCAATGCCGAGTTGAATCAGACGTGGACCATAACTCTCCGCACCATGAGAGACGGAACCAATAATAGCGCCAGTTCCCTTCCGCATCTCCTCGAGTACCTCGGGAATACAGTCCTGACCTACGATTGCAAAATCCTGTTCGCGCCCAGCCTGGCGAGCTGCATCAAGAACGCCGAGGGCGCTTGAATCAGTCGATGCGGCCACGAGGACCAGCTGCCCCTTGCGTTGAGTGCGCAAAAACTCTGCGACGGCTACGGCACTGGGCTGTCGCATCCCACGGCCATCGAGTCGAAGGTAATGATCGGCGGGGATTTGATCGAGCCGCTCACGAACCCCCTCAAAGGCACCACGGATTCTACTTTGCACAAAACTTCCCGCCTCAGAGAAACCTATACCCAGCACCCAATCTGCTTTGCATTTCCACTTACTGCAGGCGTGCTGCGCGAGAAGTGACCCAGCCTCATAACCAACCTCGAAATTATCAACTCCAAAGTAAGTCGCGTTGGGATGAGGTACATCGATTGCGACCAGCGGAATCTCCGCCTTTTTCAAGATATGAGCTACATGGGGAGCGACGTATTCCTCTACTTGAAATTCCAACACGAGGTCTACTCGCTGACGCACGAATTCTTCGGCATTTTTGATGGCAACATCAGGATCGTAGCGATTATCAAGTTGCAATAACTCCACGCCAGCAGCGGCTGCGGCCGATGCTATGCTCGCTGCAACGGCCACTGAAAACGGCATCTCCGCGCTCTGACCGGCAAAGCCGAATCGAAGCCGGCGGGGCCGCGAGACGAGGCGATATTGGCCGCTCTGTCCTTGTGCTACGTACCCTCGATGAACGAGCGTCTTTAGAATTCGGTAGACGCTCGTCTTCGAGATATTGGTTTGTTGAAATACGTCTTCGAGGGCGATAGGTCCATTTGTCTGCTCCAACAATTCAAGAACATCGAGGGCCTTGGAAAGGATCGGGATTAAGTAGAGCCGCTTGATCTTTGGTTTGGACAACCTGCCACTCCTCCATCTCTCACCGAATTGTGGCTGTGGCTAACATCGCTTCCCACTATGCGTAGGACGAGGCCGAGACCACTTTTCCACCACGTTCGGTGGTAACTCTTTGCACATAACCGCTCTCAGCCAGCGCAGCCAAAGGATCTTCGGGAACGCCTCGCATGCGGCGCCACTCCTTTACCAACGGTCTGACGTCGAGCCAGAATGTACTGCGGAACAACTCCTCAGCGGCGACCAATGAACAACTTCCTTGCAATCGCTCTAACTGGGATCGATCTACAAGAGCGGCCTTTAGCCATAACTCCTGTGCGGTAGACACAGTTTGAATCATAGCTTCCATTTTGCCTTTAAGGTTGTGGCTCTGGTCAATCATAAAGGCTATTTGGTCCAAGTTGTCGCGGCCGGATAAATGAATTTCATGGAAGATGCGGAATATCTGGTAAGGATCAATCGAGCCGAGCGTAAGATCGTCATCAGCATAGCGACGATCGTTGAAGTGGAAGCCACCCAACAAGCCCGTGTGCAGCAACCACGCGACGATCTGCTCGATATTCTGCGCAGAGTAATGGTGCCCAGTATCAACGAGAACGCGCGCTTGCGGCCCAGCTTTTGCCGCAAGATGTGACGACATACCCCAGTCGGCAATGTCGGTGTGATAGAAAGCTGGTTCAAAAGGTTTGTACTCGATCAACAAGCGTTGGGCGGGAGACAATTGTGCGTGCGTTCGCACTAACGCTTCTTCCAGCCACTCAATGCGCTTACGAATATTCTGCGTGCCAGGGTAGTTCGATCCATCGGGCAGCCAGAGCGAGATGTCCCGCGAACCTAATTCGCGAGCGATGGCGACAGACTCCTCCATGTGTACCATGGCGAGTTCGCGAATCTCGCGAGATGGATTGCACAAGGACCCGAACTTGTATTCCTGGCTCTGGAACAAATTCGGATTGATCGAGCCAGCAGTAACACCGAATCGGGATTCCAGAATGTGAACTGTCTTCGAATCCGAGACACCGTTTGGCAAATCCCACAGGACGTGCAAGGCCAGGGTTGGAGTAACGCCTGTAAGTTTGTGTACCTCACCGGCGTCGCTGAATTTCTCTTCGAGCGTCGAGGCAGCACCCGGCTGGAGAAACTTTCCGAATCGTGTGCCCGTGTTGGCGAAACCCCATGAAGGGATCTCAATATGAAACGCATCGAGGGCTTGAAAGGCTATTTCCTGGTGAGCCGAATCTGTCTGCATAAACCTGACTTCCTTGTTTTACTCCAAAATGTCGACGCCTGGGTCGTAGGTGTATTGTCGAAAGCCGCATCGTAGTCGGTTTGAAGCAAGTTTGTCTAATGCAACTTATTTATATCCGAATCTTGAGTAAGAAATCTCGAACTTAGCAGTTTGGGTTTGCCGAGATACTGATTGATCCGCCGTCGACCAGAACCAGACGAGCGGATTCCCTTCGAAATTCCCCACAGGAGCATTCTGGTATAATCAGAACACCGGAAGCTTCGCTTGCAATCGCCTGATTTTAAGCGACTTAAGAAGACGGAGAGGTGGCAGAGCCCGGTTGAATGCACCTGACTCGAAATCAGACATAGTCGCAAGGCTATCGGGAGTTCGAATCTCCCCCTCTCCGCCAACATGTTTAGACTCAATAACTTAATGAGCTGGCTACACGGCTGGCGACATTTTCTGCCAGATGAACAGTGAATCGTCCTCCTGAGCGGTATTACCTCTTAGGAGAGATTCCGCGTCAGTCAAGCTCTACATTCGAGTCCGGCTCAAAGATGGAACCCGCCAATACTTCAAATCTGTTTACTCCGCCAACGGCAAGGTGAAGCCGTTCTACGCCGTGGTCAATGGAGTCGCAGAGTATCACCCAAAGGGTGGCCATAGCGGTCCGGTGATCTGAGGGCGGTCTGGCTTCCAGATGAGGGTTCCGAGGCATTGCGCGATCTGGTGCGTGCGCGTGAAGCGACGAAGCAGGATGAGCGGCGAGCCCGTCATCGGCTGGGCAAGTTTCTGCTGCGCTCGGGTCACCGTCCGCCGTCCGGAATGAGAGCGTGGCCCCATCCCCATCAGATCTGGGACTCGCAGATTCGCTTTGCGCAGGCGGCCCAAGAGTCAACGCGGCTGAATTATTTGCATGAATTCGAGCACATGCGAGAACGTGTTCTGCGACTTGAGCAGGCTATCGTGGAAGCGGTGAAGCTGGCGTCGCCTGCATTGCAGGAAGCCATCACGGATCTGCAGGCACCTGCGGAGGATCGGCACATTCCTGTTGCTTTCCAAAAGGTGACGTGATATTCATGTTGGGAACCAAGAGGTGCTTGCGCAATGTCCGAAAAATCCGATGTCCCGCAGGGAACGTTGGCCCTGATGGTCCTGAAAACTCTTGATCTGCTGGGGCTGGTGCACGGCTATGGCATCGCGCGCCGCATCGAGCAAATCAGCCTCGATCTTCTCGCCGTCAACCAGGGAACGCTGTATCCGCTTCTTTTCAAGCTGGAGCATGAGGGTGCGATCGCCTCAGATTGGAGCACCTTGGAGAATAATCGCCGCGCGCGCTTCTACCGCCTCACGAAGGCCGACCACAGACAATTGCAGGCCGAAACCGGCGACTGGGAGCGGACCGTCGTAATCGTTGCACGATCCGTCGCGGCTAAAGCGGAGGATCTCGCATGAGAGCCCTGAGGCGGCTGTTGGCCCGTCTGCGAAACTACGCAACGAATCGACGCGGCGATGAACGTCTGCGCGAAGAGATACAGACACACATTGCCCTGCAGACAGAAGAGAACCTGCGCACCGGAATGTCGCCAGCCGAAGCGCTGCGGCGGGCCACACTCAAATTCGGATCGCTTGAAGCTATCCGGGAGGGTCACCACGCCGAGCAAAGCCTGCCCTTCTTCGAGAATCTGCTCTTCGACCTGCGATATGCGGTTCGTATGCTTCTGAGATCGCCAGGATTCTCATTCATTGCGATCGCCACAATCGCATTGGGCATTGGCGCCACCACCGCCATCTACAGCGTGATCGACGCCACTCTGCTGCACCCTTTGCCGTACCAACATCCTGACGAGCTGGTACAGGTTGTGGACAACCTTCCCGGTGTAGGCGCGCAGAATGTCGGCATCTCCGTGCCGGAATGGAGAGACCTAGAGAGTGCCGCGATATTTCAGTCCGTGTCGATCTCCGGCACCGGCGCGGACGTAAACCTTACCGGCAGCGCGCAGCCCGAGCGTCTCAGCTACAAACATGTTTCACCGAATTACTTCGCGGTCTTTGGTGTAAACGCGCAGTTGGGTCGCGCCTTCGATCCGCACGATGCCACTCCCGGCTTCAATCTCGAGGCCGTGATCAGCGACGGGCTCTGGAAGAGGGAATTCGGTGCCGACCCGCACATTGTGGGCAAAGCTCTTCGCCTGGACAACGACGTTTATCACGTCGTGGGCGTGATGCCGCGCGGTTTTCGCGATCTGGGCTCAACCAGCGAGGAGTGGTATACGGAAGTGTGGCTGGGAGCCGGCATGGCCGGCTTGCCCTTTCCGCCGCCACTGCGCAGTTCACGCCTGCAGGACCGAGTGGTCGCGCGACTGAATCCAAGTCTGTCGATTGCGACCGCGCAAGAGCGCCTCGATGCGCTGGTTGCTTCGCTGAAAAAGCAATATCCAGGAGATTATCCGCCGCGGGCAAATTGGACGATACGGCTGACTCCGCTCAGCGAAAGCGTGGTCGGCGGTGTTCGCCAGTCCCTCGTTCTGCTGTTCGGCGCGGTGGGATTGGTCCTGCTGATCAGTTGCGCTAACGTCGCCAATCTTCTGCTCGCCAGGGCCAGCGGGCGAGGCCGTGAGATCGCGGTTCGACAGGCCCTGGGAGCGCAAAGAACGCGCCTCATCCGCCAGCTTCTGACCGAGATTCTGCTTCTCTTCCTGCTTGGCGGAATCGCTGGTTTTGCCATTCTGTTCGGCGCCCAGCATTTTCTACTGCAGCTTGTTCCGGAGAGCCTCCCGCACCTCAATGACATATCGATCAACTGCGATGTGCTGGTGTTTGCCATCGCCGTCTCTGTCGCAGCCGGAACCATCTTCGGGCTTGCTCCCGCCTGGCTGATGAGCGGCGTTGATTTGATCGGTACCCTTCGGCAGGAAGGACGCGGCTCCAAGGGTTCCCCCGGACGTTCGCGCGCCCGCCAGATTCTGGCCGTCAGTGAATTGGCGCTTTCCCTGGTGCTCATGGTCGCCGCCAGTCTTCTCCTGCGCAGCTTTTGGGACTTGTTCAAGGTGCCGCCCGGTTTCAATCCTGACCGCGTTATGGCCATTCAAACCTGGCTTCCGGGGCCTAACGATCCCACGATGGATCCCTATCGAACCGCGACCCAGGAAGCGGTCCTGCTGCACGAGGTTCTACGCCGCAGCCGAATGCTGCCCAGTGTACAAGAAGCGGCCATCGGCGACGTGGACGCTCTTCCCCTTGGCCACAGCAATCCCAGCCAGCTGCCCTTGATTCGCGAAGGCATCGAGACGATGGACAATCAGGCTCCAGTGATAGATAGTCCCATCGTTTCGCCTGAATACTTCCACCTTTTGGGCATGTCGCTCGAGCGCGGACGCCTTTTCAGCAACCAGGACGTTGAGGATACGCCTCAGGTTGCGGTAATCAATCAGGCCGCAGCTCGCATGTACTGGCCAGGCAAAGATGGGAAGGGCGAGGACCCGCTTGGCAAACGGGTCCGTCTGCACTTGGATAGCCGCGAGCTGTTGAACTCTGCCAAGCCAGCCTGGACGACCATCGTCGGCGTGATTGCGGACGCCCGCACGGAATCGCTGGCGGACGCGGCAATTCCGCAGATCTACCGCAGCGTATACCAGCACCCGGCCAAAGACCTGGCCATCTTTCTTCGCGGACAACTCGATCCCGGCGCCATCCTCGAACAGGAGCGAAGCCAGGTTCAAGCTGTCGATGCGGGACTTCCCGTCTTCCATGCGGTGACGCTGGATGACGTGCTCTCCACCTCGCTTTCCGTCCGGCGATTCTCGATGGAAATGGTCGCGTTTTTTGCCGTCACTGCTCTGCTGCTGGCCGGGCTGGGAATCTACGGGACGATTTCCTATTTGGTGAATGAACAAAGACGTGAGATCGCCATTCGCTTGGCGCTGGGAGCACAAAGAGGCAATATCCTGATAATGGTCCTGCGCCGGGGACTCGGTCTTGCCGCCGCTGGCGCAGGGCTGGGCGTGGTCGGTGCGCTCATCGTCTCCCACCTCATGGCCGGGCTGCTCTACGGCGTGTCGTCGACCGATCTGCCCACCTTCGCTGGCGTCACCCTTGCACTCACCACAGTCGCGCTTGCCGCCAGCTATATCCCGGCGCTGCGCGCCATGCGCGTCGATCCACTCACTACCCTCCACTCAGATTGACTTATCGGCGCTGGACGGCCTATGGACAGCAAGACCTGGCATTGCAATGCGCCGCGAGCTTCCCGAATCGATCGTAAGAAACTCAACCCTTCGAGGTGACATTCAACCGATGAGATCCAGAAATCTTCTCCTTCTCACCGTCCTCTTCGTTGCCACTCTCTCGGCAACCGCGCAATCGAACTACCTCGTCGGCACCTGGGCTCTTGTCGCCGCCGACAAGATTCTCCCAGACGGGAATCGCGTCTCTGATCATTATGGGGACAATCCACACGGCATCGCTATCTTCACCGCCGACGGCCACTATGTTATAGATACCTTTCGTGCCAACCACACAAAGTTTGCCTCAAAAAACCGGCCGCAAGGATCTCCTGATGAGTCCAAGGAATCCCTGGAGGGAATGAGCGTTCACTTCGGTCGATACTCGCTCGATCCTTCTATGCACACTATTAGTTTCACCATCGATCGCGCCTCTTTTTCCGATTGGGACGAAACCACACAGGTTCGAGGCTACGAATGCAGAGGATGTCGGCGAGCTATTGGCGCACCGCGATTGTGAGACGGCGGCAGCTTTCCATTACGGAGAGGATGGCGGACAAATAAGCACAATGTCCAGTTTTTATGCGGTCTTAAGTGACTCTGTGACGAGTGATCGTGCTGAGTCTGTCAATGACGCGCTCGCGATTCTATCCCAGCGCGTTGCCCTTAATCCATTGGCGCTCAAGAAGTCAGGGATAGAGACTGAGGCAACTTGCGATACCGAGAACGAGGCCGTTTGAATCGACTACGGGCTCTGTCCTGATCCGGAGTTTCTTTGCGATGCCGCCTTTGACAACGACTGTCGCTGAGCCGGACCATCCCTGCGAAATTCCCCATTGGAAGTCATAGTGAGATGGGATCTCATCGGATGAGCGCATGTCGCTCCAAGAAATTAAATCTTCTGCAATGGAACCGGCTGCTTCGGCTTCACTCAACCCCAGCAGCAGCTCGGCCGCGCGATTGAGATGGCGGATCCGCCCCAGCGTATCCAATACGATGGTCGCTTCAGGCAGAGAACGGAACGACGCTTCGATCCAACGAGCAAGTTCACCGCGGGCGCATGCATCTGAAATCTGCTGGGTTACATCGACGCTGGCCAGGAGCATGAGGGGGTCGGTTTCCGATTTACTGCGGATGACCTGGACGGACAACTCGCAGATCAAGTATTCGTTCGCTTTTGTCTTGAAGCGGCGTCGATAGGAGGTTGTCAATTGCATTCCATCCAAGAAACCCTGGAAGCGATCGCGCGAAAGTTTCTCATCTTCATTGGCAATGAAATTCCAGACCGTCTCGCCTTCCATCTCTTCGAGCGAATAGCCGAGCAGCCTGCACTCGGCCGGATTCGCTCTGACGATGTTTCCTTTTGAATCGATAAGCAAGAGGGCCACAGGCACGCTGTCGAATAAAGCATTGCTCAACTCAGCCGCATTTTTCATCAGAGATGATCCTTGAATCTGTTCGGGCATCATATACATGATTTCATCCCACCAGGATTGGCTTCGAACGCCTTGAGCATTTCATCGATTGTTGAATATTGCGATGCAGGGAGCAGATCGAAAGTGATGGGGCTGGCGATCATGATGGTTTTCCCGTTCACCTCCATCACATGTTCGCGGCTGGTCGAAGTCAGCCGACCGATCTCCATGTGCATTGCGTCCGGCGAGAGTTGTCGACGCACAACTGCCATTAGAACCTCTCGTTCCCAATGGAAGAGTCGATCTTCGGACCGCAGGGCCTGCATCAGGTGCTGTGCAGCGATGTTCAGGTAGTCGCCTGCGGCTTCCTCCCCATAGCGCTGTTCAAGGGTACGGAGCGCAGTGAGCTTCAGCAGTACAACATAGCATTGGGGGTCAATGCCGAAAACCGGAGCGAGAAGTTTTCGGGCCTGTGTTGGTCCAGGCAACCCAGTCGGCCCCTCGAAGTTATCCCATTGGCAAACATCCGCAACAAGCCGATCCGATGCGGAATCCTCGATTGCCTGGGCTCTCTTAAGCAGATCCTTCTCGGCAGTGATGGAGTGGTATTGCGCCACGCCGATGTTGATTGCGTCTACCAGAGTTTCCTTCCGGCATGGCTTGGTGAGGAAGCGCAGAATATTTCCCTCATTCACCGCGTCTATGGCTGCGCTGAGGTCTGTAAATCCGGTAAGCAACATCCGTGCGGTATTGGGCGCTGTCTGGCGCACTTGTGCCAGAAATTCAGCGCCGCTCATGCCCGGCATTCGCATATCCGAGATCACCACGGCGAAGGGGCCGTGTTTCTCAATCGCGGCCAACCCTTCCAGCCCGCCGCGGGCCACGGTTACATAGAACTCCTTGCGCAGGAGCCGCTCATAACCGTCGAGAACACCCTGTTCATCATCGACGAAGAGGATTCTGTCAGCCAAGGGGGTTCCTCAAAAGGTGATTGTGAGGGCCTATTGCAAGTCGACGGCTAAATATAGTCGAAGACGGAGTTGTCCTCGGTCCGTATCGAATGCCGAAACAAGCAATACACCTTTAAATGTCTTATCGGCGCGGCGCACTTGCCGATCAGGGAATGGATCGGACTTTTCAACGCGATCCTGTCGTAACACATCCACAAATCGATTCGCGACAGGTACTGCGTTGCCGATAACTCTTTCAGGAGCGCCGGTTCCGTGTGCCTTGGGCCAGCGGATGAAATCTATGAGTCCTATTGTGGGAACCTACGACTCCCGGTTGGTCACGCTCTCGCTTTTGATCGCAATCGCGACGTCGTATACAGCCCTGGACCTCGCAGGACGAGTGACAGCGAATCGCGGAGGCGCGCGCCTTGCCTGGCTGAGCGGAGGAGCATTTTCGATGGGGAGCGGAATCTGGTGTATGCACTACACCGGAATGCTCGCTTTCCAATTGCCCATTCGCGTCTCGTATCACATCCCCACAGTGGTGTTCTCGCTGTTTGCCGCGATACTTGCCTCATTCATCGCGCTCTACGTTGTCAGTCGAGACCCGATGACCCCTTTGCACGTCGTGTCAGGCAGTGTGCTGATGGGCGCGGGCATTGCAACCATGCACTACAGCGGCATGGCAGCCATGCGCCTTCAGGCAATGCACCATTACGAACCGTCGCTGTGGATGCTATCGATTCTGTTGGCAATGGTGATTTCCTTCGTGGGGCTCCTGCTTATCTTCTTTACCCGCGACGAAAACCGCAGCCGGCTAATGAAACTGGCTATCGCGCTGGTTATGGGATTAGCCATTCCCGTGATGCACTATACAGGAATGGCTGCGGTCAGCTTCATGCCGATGGCGGCAGCCCCGGACCTGTCATACTCCACCGACATATCGGCGCTCGCGATCTTCGCCATCCTTGTCGTAATCTTCCTCGTCCTGGGCTTTACCTTGCTTGCTTCTCTTGTCGATCGCCGGCTCTCTGCGCAGCGTTCGAGCCTGGACGAACAACGCACCATGCTGCGTGCTCTGATCGACAACATACCGGACTATATGTATGTAAAGGACCTCAAGAGCAGATTTGTTGTTGCGAATCCTCACTTGGCGCACGAGGTAGGACTCCACACCCCGGAAGAATTGTATGGCAAAACAGACTTTGACTTTTATCCAAATGAACTTGCAAATACCTTCTATGAAGACGAGCAAAACGTAATACGCACAGGGAAGGCCTTGTATAACCGGGAAGAGAAAGGCATCGACAGCGCAGGGAACGAGCTCGATATCCTCACGACAAAAGTGCCCATACGCGACAACAAAGGAGAGGTGATTGGCATTGCGGGGGTGGGGCGGGACATTAGCGTGCGCAAGAAGATGGAGAATGCGCTTCGCGAGGCCGAACTCAAATATCGCGGCATATTCGATAAGGCCATTTTCGGAATCTATCAGAGTACGCCGGACGGCCGCCTGCTTAGCGTGAATCCAGCCATGGCCTTCATCTTTGGCTACCATTCACCGGAGGAAATGGTCGGAAGTATCACGGACATATCCGCGCAACTGTTTGTTGAGCCCAGGCGCGGCGTGGAATTCTCTCTGGTCATGGACAAGGTTGGAGGCGTGAGGAATTTTGAGTGCGAAATGTTTTGCAAGGATGGCAGGAAGATATGGCTCAACATGAGCATACGCGCCATTCGCGAATATGGACTCGTGGTGCGCTACGAGGGCATGTGCGATGACATCACTGAGCGCAATCTCTTGCGACAACAGCTTTATCAGGCTCAAAAGCTGGAATCGGTAGGACAGCTTGCAGCTGGAATTGCTCACGAAATCAACACGCCTACGCAGTACATCGGAGACAACGTACGGTTTCTGAAAGATGCGTTTCTGGACCTGACGCACCTTCTGACAAATTATGAGCGGATGTTATCGGCGGCCAAAGATAGCACCTTGACCGAGGACATAATTCAGGATGTAATGACGGCGCTGGAACGCACCGACGCAGCCTACTTGCTGGCGGAGATTCCGAAGGCTATCGACCAGACGCTCGAAGGCGTGACGCGTGTGTCTACGCTGGTCAGCGCCATGAAGGAGTTCTCGCATCCAGGCACTAAAGAGAAAATCGCACTGGACCTGAACCACGCGATCGACAGTACGATTACGGTTGCGCGAAACGAGTGGAAGTACGTAGCCAACCTGGAAACCGATTTCGATCCATCGCTTCCTCCCGTGCTTTGTCAGCCGGGAGAATTCAACCAGGTAATTCTGAACCTGATCGTCAATGCAGCGCATGCAATCGGCGATGTTGCCGGAAAGAGCGGCTCAGAGATGGGGACAATCAGAGTGCAAACTCGCAATTGCATCGAGTGGGCGGAGATCCGAATTCAGGACACGGGATCGGGAATTCCGGAAAGCGTGCAGCCCCGAATATTCGACCCATTCTTCACGACCAAGGAAATCGGCAAAGGGACTGGGCAGGGCTTAGCCATTGCGCACTCGGTGGTTGTCGACAAGCACAATGGAAGCATCTCCTTTGAGACGGAAGTAGGCCGCGGCACTACTTTCATCATTCGTCTTCCCTTTGATGGTAAGGCCGGCTCGGCCAAGGTGGCGGCCGCATGAAGCGCATCTTGTTCGTGGACGATGAGAGCAATATTCTCGACGGACTCCGGCGCATGCTTCACATGGAGCGCACCCGCTGGGACATGCATTTTGCGATCGGCGGCGATGCGGCGTTGCGGGCCTGCGAGATTGGCGGATTCGATGTTGTCATCTCCGACCTGCGCATGCCGGGAATGGATGGCGCTACGCTCCTGAGCCATATTCGAGAGCGCTTCCCTAATACCGCGCGGATCGCGCTCTCCGGATATTCTGAAGCCGGCCTGGCGGCAAACGCCGCCTCGCTCGCGCATCGGTTCCTGGCGAAACCATGCAGTGCATCTGAACTTCGAACGGCGATTGAACAGGTATGCTCGTTGCAAAGCATTTTGAATGCACAGGAGATCCGCTCAGTCGTGGGAACAATTGGAGAGTTGCCTTCTCTGTCGAGCACTTACACGTGCCTTGTAGAAGCAGTCTCAGATCCGAGTACATCCACAAGCCGGTTGGCAAGCATCATCGAAAAGGACGTCGCCATGTCGGCAAAAGTCTTGCAACTCGCCAACAGTTCGTTTTTTGGCTTGGCGCAGGAGATCACAAGCGTGCAAGGCGCCGCCACATTTCTGGGAACTGCAACCATTAAGAACCTGGCTCTCGTTGCCGAAGCATTTCGGGTTCTGGTACCTGACTCGCGCGTCCCGCAATCGATCTACGAATCGCTGCAGCGACATTCACAACAGACGGCTGCTATCGTCGCGGTCCTTCCTATAGACCGAGAGATTCGTGAAGTTGCCATCATTGCCGCACTCCTTCATGATGTTGGAAGTCTCTTCCTGGCAAGCACGATGCCCGACAAGTTCTGCACCATTCTCAGCCATGCCAAAGAGCGAGGCTGCAGGGTCTTTGAAGCGGAAGAAGAGCTGCTTGGAACCTCACACGCGGAAATCGGCGCCTACTTGCTCGGGTTGTGGGGTATCCCCGTTCTTGCCGTTGAGGCGATCGCACACCACCACCATCCTACCCGGATCCCCCACTGTGGTCTCGATAGCACGATAGCAGTTTATGTTGCAGACCTTCTGGCCCACGAGTTGGAATCGCCGCCGGGAGGTTCGACGGAATTGGATATCGAAGATTCTAACCGTGCCTGCCTGGAGGCAGTGGGACTCTTGCACAGGATGACTGAATTCAATGAGCTTGCATTACAGAGTCGAGTGGAGTTTTTGTTGCGTCCACACTCTAGTGTGATTCAAGATACTAGTTGACTGGCCAATTGTAGCGGCTCGCCTGCTGAATCGGAGCAACATTGAGAGTCGTTTTACCAATTATTAGACGTATCTTCTTTCACATTCATGGTCGTATGCCCTTGGGAACGATGAATCTTCGCTCATACCCGAGACAGGCGAGGACCGAGCAGTGATGAGGTAGGCGTCATGCAGTCACGATAAATCTGGTGGCTTGCGCATTGCGGAAACGAACGATGTTGTTGAAACACTATTGGCTGCAGACTGCTTGATTGAATACTCGAAGGGCTGAGAGTCGTCAATTGAAGATGATGCCTTAACGGAGCTGCAAACACCAACCGACTTAAGAGGACCGAAAGTAAGTGGCCCGAAGGCCACTTGACAATTTACTCATTTTATCAACGGAAATAGCCGCTTTGCTGAAGATCCGCGAACAGCCCAGGATGTTTGGGCTTATCACTGCTCCTTGCTCTACCACATGAAAGCCGGCATGTTCCGAATGGTAGTGGTGTCATGAACTCTGCTGCGAGACCCAGAAGATGTACGTCCCGCCGCAGAGCGACAAACTGTTTATGCCTCGCATCTCCTGTGTCTCTGTTTGTGCTCTCGCAAGCATTATCCCCGGCGGGGCAATCTGCATCCGTGCTGACACCCGATGCTGCAGGAAAGCATGCCGACTGGGGACCTCCGGTCAGAGACAATCAAGTCCTAGCCCATGCTCTGTTCGAACAGCTTGAAGGTCGCACAACCGGCTCCGACCAAACGTAGCGCGCTGCCATTGAAGCATGACGAATTATCGGGAGAAACGATGCAGAGAGTACTGCTCGCTATTGCTCATTGTCCCAAGAGTTTCTCAAAATATTGGACTGTTTTTTGCCGTCGTGAATAGTCGCCTCGCCGATGACGCTGAAACCCATCGCCGCATGGAATGCTTCCGACCCTGGATTCGGAGGATCGATATTGACCTCGCAGGCAAGGCTATCATGTCCCGCATCGTACGCGGCTCTGATCAGGTCAAGATAAAGCTTTGTGCCCAATCCTTGCCCGCCGCTGCTTTCAGCTACGATTACACGATCAATATAGACAAAAGAACTGCGACGTTTCTTGAACCAGATGGAATTCTGGTTCGCGTAAGGAGCGCGATGATCCATGGCTAACAGAAACCCGTTTACTCCGCCATCAATTCCCCTGGCGTAGAAAGCACAGTTGAGCAGTTCAGCCAAGCCCGGTTCATCGAGCATCGACGTTTCCACCGCATGCGCATTATTGAGCGCGAGAACGGCTGGAATATCGGTCGGAAGAAGGTCGAGGATTGCCGGTTCCCGCGAAGGTTGCATAACCTACAGACCCAGTTCAGATAGTCCCGGATGGCCATCTGGCCTTGGTCCCAGCGACCAATGGTACTTGCGATCGGACTCCTTGATGGGCAAGTCGTTAATGCAGGCGTAACGATGATGCATAATGCCGTCTTCGTCGAACTGCCAATTCTCATTGCCGTATGAGCGATACCAATTGCCGGAGTCGTCATGCCATTCATATGCGAATCGTACTGCGATGCGGTCCGTGCCAAATGCCCAGAGCTCCTTGATGAGCCGGTAGTCTAGTTCGCGCTGCCACTTCCTCGTCAGAAATTTGATAATCTCCTCTCGACCAGTAGCAAACTCAGCGCGATTGCGCCATTGGCTGTCTATCGTGTATGCGACCGCGACCTTCTGCGGATCTCGCGAGTTCCATCCATCTTCAGCTTTCCGAACTTTCTGCTCGGCGATCTCGCGAGTAAATGGCGGTACAAGGAGAAGTGTCGGTTGCGCGCTCATTGCGTAGCTCCTCGGATTTATTCGGCCTCAGCGTTCGAACACATTTGTAATACTAGTGTGTGTTCGAATTGTTGCCAATCATAATTTGGCATTAAGCTTTCGAAATGCCCTGCCTTAAGAAAAGGCACGTGTACTGTGTAGCCGCTCTAATACCAACATATGATTGCGGGTCAAATCGGGAGCGGCCATTGTCACGTTTATCTTCAGAGATCGGCCTGGAGTAGCCGGTCCGGTCACTTCCAGGAGAGACATCTGAACGTTGATTTATTGACTCAGGATAGCTATTCGGAGAGAAGTGGGCGGACTGATTCGCAGATTGCGGTCCCGGCGCGGCATAACCCAGGCAACGCTGGCCTCTCTGACCGGAAGTCACCGAACCTATTTGACACGCACAGAGCGTGGCCACGTCCTGCATTCAGTCGTTGCTCTGTTGCAGATCGTCCGCGCTCTGGGCGTCTAGAGCGCGTTTTTCGAACTTTAATCGCGGCACGATTTGTATCTCTCGAGGTAATGTTACCCGCTTTACCTGCGCTGATTAAACAGATTCCTCCGCAGCCGTGATCAGGCTGAAAGAAACAGTTTGCGATCCTAACCGCGCATGTTTGGCAGTAAGCTTCACCAATCCTGAAGACTCTCGCGCACGAATCCACACTGCACATGTACCGCCGATGAGCGAGAAAGGATTGTCGCCAATCAACGTTGCAGGACCTTCCAATGTGAATGTAATCGGATCGTTCGCATAAGGTCTTACCGCGCCGAATTCATCGGTGACGCGCACGACGACACGGGTTGTGTCCGCTCCATCAGCAATTAATTCCTGGTCATCTGGCAGTAACATCAACTTACTGTCGACACCGCGTCCCGAGAGGGTCTTTGATATGACCTGCTTCCCCTCTATGTATCCATCGATACGCAAGTCGCCCCATTCTACGCGCAGTTTACTCAGGTCGAGTTTACGCAAGTCCAGGATGAAAGGTGCATACTTCAGATGATTGAACTCGGTGCGGTCCGGGTCGAGTTCCGAGATCAGAATCCACGGATTGCTCTCAAGGCTATCGGCGCGGACGTAGATTTTAAGATGGTCGCAGTTGGAACAGAATACTGCTTGAGTAAATCCAACAGACTCGTCTCCTTTCGCCCAATGGAATGCGGGTTCGAGTACAACCTCCTCTGATGGATCGCATTGCGACTTATAGAATCCCGCAGCCGGCTTCGGCTCGCGGAAGATATCAGTTACACCGTGATAACAGATGCGATCGCCCGAGCCAAAATTGGCGTGGGTGTTGTAATCGAACGCGCACCAGCCAATGCCCCCGGCATATTGAGGATCTGAAGCGAGTTGATTGTGAATGCGCGCATGCCGCAACGTATGCTCACGTTGCCGCTCATTTTCATCCGTGGTCTTAGTAGGAAATGTGTGACCGACAAACTCCGTATTCAAGTACCGCGAATGTACCGGGGGCTTCAATGGAAAGCCAAAGTCATTCATCGTAAAGACATCTTCGAGAAACTCCGATTCTTGAAAATAGCGAATACCGCCCGTCTGTCGAGAGTCATCAAGCGCACGTGCGAACGCGTTTGTGCGAGTATAAAAATCGTGGTCATCCTTCGACTCGTTGATGCGAACTCCCCACAGAATGATCGAAGAATGATTCCAATCCCGCCTGATCATGCGGCCCACGTTGTCGATTGCTACTTTTTTCCAGCTTTCATCACCAATATGCTGCCAGCCTGGTATTTCTTCGAGAACGAGCAGACCTATTTCATCGCAGCGATCGAGGAAATGGCGCGATTGGGGGTAGTGCGATGTGCGCACGATATTACAGTGAAGTTGCTTTCGCAGAATATCGGCGTCCTTACGTTGTACGCGCGCAGGCATTGCCTGTCCAACAAACGGAAATGTCTGATGACGATCGAGTCCACGCAATTTTATTACTTTTCCATTCAACGAAAAGCCATGATCTGTGAAGGTCGCCTCGCGAAATCCTACTCGACGTGATTCTTCATCAATCACGTGCCCGCTGCGAAGAAGACGTACATGCACCGTATACAGATGCGGCTGATCAAGGCTCCACAGTTGCACGTTTCCAATTTGAGTAAGAGAAACGATTTGGCGCACCGGGTCTTTCAGCGTTTCAGTGGTGGCATATACGGGCGCGTCACTATATGGATCAATCGCATCGACCGTGTTGACTGACGGCGTCAGAGATCCAAGGCGCTGAACTGTGTACGCACCCTTAGCAATAATCTTGTCGCCATCGCTCAGTTGTACTTCAAGAGAAAGGCCATCAACGCCTCCAGTCTCGCTGGCCAGGAAGCAAGCCACATCCATGGAGGGGTTTCCACTCAGTACGTCTTTAGGTTGGGCAAAGATGTTATCAATGTAAACCTGAGGCACGATGCGAAGCGAAACTTCGCGATAGATGCCGCCGAAGGTCATGTAGTCTATTTCGTATCCGAATGGCGGAATATCTGCACGTTCAGTCGAGTCAACATGCACGACCAACACGTTCTCCGCATCCTGGCGGAGATGTTTCGTCAATTCAAACGAAAAGGGAGTGAACCCTCCTTTGTACTCACCGAGACGAACGCCGTTGATCCACACTGTTGAAGCGGTCATGACGCCTTCAAAATCGACGAATACGCGCTTACCGATGGCTGCTTTCGGGAATTGGAAACGGCGACGATACGTTGAAATAAACTCATAGTCTTTGTCGTCAAAACTATGCCATGGCAGCTCAATATTAGTATGAGGAATCGTGACACGTTCAAATTTCGAATCATCAAAGCCTGGAGACTCCGCACCATCGACTTTGGACGGATGATATCTCCAGTTTCGATTTAGAGCGAGAACGATTCGTCCATTCGCTATCGGCTCTTGTGCAGTTGCCAAAGATCCCGGCAGTGCGGTCGTGGCCAATACTGCACCGGCTGACTTAATAAACTCGCGTCGTATCATTGTTTCTCCAATCAAGGTTCAATTCATCCAGGTAACAAGTGCATCGCGCATCCGGTCAAGGGGAATAGGCCCTTGCTCTGTCAACAAAGAACACTCCGGAGGGGCGACAATATAAGCTTGGGCAATACTCTCAGCCAGACAGACACAAATGGTTGAGTGTTGATATTCCTCATAACGGCTGGCTGCCAACCAGACATATAACGACAATACCTGCGCATCCAGAGCGCTTCCCGTCAAGTCGTCCACGGCGGGCAAAGGATTTACTTGATCAGGATTTTCGAAAACCGCAACACTGGTAAACGGCTTAGGCTTGCTCCGTAATCCAAAACTCGCGGCGAGGAAATGAGGACGCGCGCGACGAAATGCCTCTGAAGCCGCCCATTCCACAAAAGAGTTCCCGAAGATCACTGCACCATTTCCAGAAAGGTACAGCGAGCGCAAGAACTCGCGAACTGCCGGATCCGCGGCGACTTCAGGAGGGCACCACGGAATCACGTCCAGCTTTCGCATGCGCGCAAACACTGCATCGGCATCGGCAAGGTCCTTGCGCATCGAGTTCATCTCATGCGAAAAAGCCTGCCGGTAAGCATCGAGCCTGTTGTAGCTCAGGAGAATTGCACGCGCCGGATCGGTTGTCGAAGACTCTGTGGCGAGTACCGCATCGATCACGCTTCTGCCTGCGTCAACTATCCATATGTCCGCAGCCGAAACGAGATGATTGCGCGCTTCGAGCAGCCCTGAAGAGTCACTACTGGTGGGTCCCCGCTGGTTGGAAAGTAGAAAACCCATGGGACTGTGCATCTGTTCGGACGAATCAAAACTCAGTGTGACCGTTCTACCGATATTGCCCCATCGCTTCCACGCATCTTGAGCTTGAATTGGAAGAGATTGCGGAATATCCAACAAGACCAAGCGGTTTTGTCGCTTGGTAGTTTCTCGGGCATTCACTTCATGCTTGTCCGCAGCATCAAAGACTGTTTGCACCGCACTACGCCATTCCTGAAAATAGGGCGAACGAGCAAGCTCCGATGAGTTTTGAATTGTCTGCTCACTTGTCGATAACTGCCAATGGCGTACTCCCATCTTCTCTTCGACCGCGCGCACATCGTGAAAGAGCACAGAAGATTGCTCTTCGTTCAAGCTCGCAACATAAAACAGGAGACGCGCCACTGACCTCCGCTCGTTGGGAAACAGAAATTGCCACTCGCGGAGTTGTTGATTGATGAAAGGAAGAAATGTCAGCGGGAAGCGTTTCAACAACCCCTTGTCCAATGCGGCCTGAAGGTCATCCGGTAAACTGTTCGTGGCCGTCATACTTCTTTCCCCCTTAAGAACTCCGCGTTCCGAACTTAAGCCTTCACTCATTTAACGTCGAAACTCTGTTAGGCACTTGCCTTGCATGTCCGCGCCATTGCAACCTAGAAGTCCGCCAAGTGTGGGACATAGATCAATATGACGAATTGGACGCTCAATGATTTGCGGCTTATCAATGGCAGAGCCTAGCGACATCATCCATGTGTCGCGCGTTGAATCCTCATTGGCGCGATGATTGAAGAAGCCGTTTGTTGATGAACCGTCCGGATCTCGCCCAAACTCCGGAAGAATAACCATCGTGGTCTTGCCGCGATATCCTTCGTTGTTCTCAATCTCGTTCCACATCTGGTAAGTAAGGCGATCTGCAGTCCTGATGCCCGCCTGGTAAAGCGCGTATGAGCCAAAATGCGCCGCTTCAACATCGGAGAACACAACGACAAGGACACGTGGAGAGAACTTGCGCATGACTTCCCGCGACATAAAGAACGTAAGTTCATCGCCGGAAGTCGGACCTCCGCTGTGCACAAAACTGGCGACGGCTGTCTTTATACTGCTTTCGACGCGAGGGTCAAGCCGATCCACGGCGTCGAACACATTCCATCCCAGACCTTCGTAGTTGTTGCCCTCCATGGCGCTTTCTAGCTCCAGCTCAACGTTATTTCGATCCACCATGTTGGCGGTTCTTCCGGTGCGCAGGGCATCTGCAATCGCCATCAGCATTAGCTGCTTGGGGAAAACAACATTGGCGCCATAGGCCGGGCCATAGCCCGATGCCGAACTTGCTCCAATGAGACTCGTGAGGGCCTTGTTGCTGGCTACAACCCATGTGTCACTGCGATCAGCACCGCGACGCTTACGATACTGCTCGAACAATGTCGGCGTTGCGGGCGCGAGTTTTCCCCAGTCGTCAACGCGTTGCCAGTTGCCGGTAAGAATGCTCGAAATAGCATTGAAATGGGCTGTTACGCCTTCATTGCGGGCATGCGGATAAAAGAGAGACTTGGGAAGCAGGTCCGAAAATAAATGTGGGATGTTCTCGAGCCCTTCCAGCGAAAACGTCTCGATACGACGAACGCCGCCGATAATGACAATGACTACTTTCTCATCTGAACTTGCCTCTGCCAGTCTCGTTTCGTCAGCATGCACTTGGGGGAGCATCATTCCCGCAACCAGCATTCCGGCTGCGCGAATGAATGCGCGCTTCGAAGCATCCAGCACAAACTCCCGATCATTATTTGAACAGGGTTCGATCGATGAATCTCGGACATTGTTATTCATCACGTCTTCCCCTGCTAAAAGTAGCCTTGATTCTCGAGCACCTGTTGAAAGTTGCAAGAATTATATTCGTGTGAGCCCCAACTCTCAATGACGATGCGAAAAGCCGATCTCATCCGGCGTAGTCAGCATCAACTCGCAGCCAACGACACCAGTTCTCCGAGGTCCAATCCCGACGAAGAATCGCTGCCACGCGGAAATGAGGAACCGATTGCGAGGGCCTGACTATGCCCTTCGAACCATACCAGGAAAGACGAACGTTCGAAGCCTGGAAGCCGCTGTTGATTGATCCAATGATAGTAGGCCCCCATATCCGCATCGATGAGGGAGCCTCTTAGATCAGGCTCGTTGTCTTGGCTGTTCGACAACATTTCGTTCATCGGTCGATGCTGTTGTCGGGGAGCGAAGCGCACCAACAGAGTAAGTGGATGCGCGCGCCGCAAAGCCTCCCGCGTTGCCCATTGCGCAAACGTCGTACTGAATATCTGAGTACCGGAACCTTCGGTAAGGAGTTTCAGAAGAAACCGATCTAACACTGGATCTCCGGCTTTGTTCATGCCTACATCCGTCGGGGTCAGGCGCGCTAAATGTGTTCGCAACTCTTCAGGGCCCATCCCCGGCCGTTGTATTTGGGTCTGTATTTTCTTGAGCAACGCGGCGCGAACGGGAGCGAGAGCGCCATATGATACGCATGTCAACGTGGGGATTTGGCACGCATTTCGTCCCCCATCTATATACCAGTGCCCATACTGTTTTGGAAGACTTTTAGCTCGCTCTGCAACCGCCGCTAGCAATAATTGGAGTCCATTGTCAGGTTTTATATCTGCGAAGTAAGTGCCGTGTTGTCGAAGATTTTGAAACAGAGCTCCATCATAGGATGACACGCCCT
>Ga0302140_10001460_pt1 | contig 30743 bp, 27 predicted proteins | sample I_Bog_E1_1_FD_202095 | JGI IMG/M metagenome (GOLD analysis project Ga0302140, IMG submission 202095) | Peat permafrost microbial communities from Stordalen Mire near Abisko, Sweden - I_Bog_E1_1 | ecosystem: Environmental > Terrestrial > Soil > Wetlands > Peat | place: Sweden: Abisko, Stordalen... | reverse complement strand
GACAGCCGGCTCAGCCGGCGAAGGCGGTCTTCCCCCAAATAGGGGCGATCGCGTGACGGCAGCCGGGGCGGCAGCCGCGAGCGCACTGAAGTGATTCAGCGGCAGGGGCGATCCGGCGCAGCATCCTGGTGAAACCAGACCCGGGGGTGCCCGATGGCCGATGCAATCGTGCTGGACACGGACACCGTCCTGTCCGCCGAGCTTGACGAGATCGAGCGCAGGCGCGCCGCCAGCGGGGAGCCCGCGGCTCAACCCGCGGCCAGGGCAAGCGAAAGCCTGGAGCAGCGGCAGGCCAGGCTCGGGCTGACGGCACTGTGCCTGTCCGGTGGCGGCATCCGCAGCGCCTCGTTCTGCCTGGGGGTGCTGCAGGCCCTGGCCGCGAAACGGTTGCTGAACCGGTTCGACTATGTCTCGACGGTGTCCGGCGGCGGGTTCATCGGCGGCTGGCTGCAGATGCTGCTGCATGAGACCGGCGACGCCGACCGGGCGCAGTCTGCGCTGGGCTCGGCCGGTCCCGCGGCACTCAGCGCGCTGCGCGGTTATACCAATTACCTCACGCCGCAGACCGGCCCGTTTTCCACCGACACCTGGTCGGGGATCGTGTTGTACATGCGCAACCTGCTGCTGAACTGGATGGTGTTTGCGCCGCTGTTCCTGCTGCTGGCCCTGGCGCCGATTTTCTACCGCACGCTGATCTACAGCCTCAGCTTCAGCGAGGTCATCGCGCTCGTGTTGCTGGCGGCCGCCGCGGGCGCACTTGGCATCGGCGCTTACCGTGCCTGTTCGCTGATTCCCAGCCACCGGTCGATCAACCCGCCGGGCTTCGCGTCCGCCAGGGACATTCTGTGGAACGTTACTGCCCCTGCACTGTTCTGGGCGCTGGTCCTGCCGGCGGTGCTCGACCATGGGCTGGCCTCACCGGAGGTGTGGACGTGGCTGGAGAGCGCCATACCGCTGCTCTATGTCGCCGCCATGCTGGTGGGCTACGGCGCGGCCTGGTTTTCCAAGCTCGGACCCGGCACGGACTCGGACTCGCTCTATCGCACCAACGCGGTTCGCTGGCTCGCCGCCTCGCTGTGCTCCGCCGGGCTGATCTGGATCGGCCTGCGCGCCATCGAGCCCGCGCACGCGGCCTGGCCGGTGTTCGTCAACAAGGAGACCTTGCTGACGGTTTTCGCTCCCCTTTGGCTGGTCGGCGTGCACGTGTTGCAGACGACGTTCTATGTCGCTTTCCGCAAGGAGGCGCTGCTGGCCGACCTGGATCGGGAATGGCTCGCGAGGTCCAGCGCGCAGGCCCTTCTGCTCGCCGTCGCCTGGACCGGCTTTGCCTTGGCTTGCCTCGTCCTGCCACCGCTGCTGCAATTCGTGTCGTCCGGGGGCGACTGGTCCCTGGCCCCCATGGCTGGGGCGGCGGCGGGAACGACGCTGGTCGGCTCCGTCGCAGCCTGGCTCGGCAAGAGGCTGACGGCCGGGATCGAGGCTCTGGCGGCGAAGCCTGGGCGGTGGACGCCGCTGCTGTTGAACGCGCTGTCGGCGGCCTACGCGGTGGGCGTGTTCGCCTTGTCGGGCGGGGTGTTGCAATACGGGCTGGGATGGGTGCAGCAGCGGCTGTTCGGCGAGACCAGCCCGATCTGGGTGCCGCTGTTGCTGCAGGTGCTTCTGGCGGTCCCGCTCTACGCGCTGACGGTGGCGTTCGGCCGCGTCAACGTCAACCGGTTCTCGCTGCACGCGGTGTATCGCAACCGGCTGGTCCGGGCGTTCCTGGGGTCCGCCCGGCCGGTCCGCAGCCCCGACCCGTTCACCGGCTTCGACCCGGCGGACAATCCGCGGCTGGCCGATTTCAGGCGGCCGGCCGCGAAGCAGCGCCTGCTGCCGGTGATCAACATGACGCTGAACGTGACCGCGGTCAGCAACGCCGCCAATGCCGAGCGCAAGGCCGAGTCGTTCACCGCCACGCCGCTGGCCTGCGGGTCCCCCGCGTTGCGCCACCCCCAACAGCGGCCGCAGGACGACGCGCGCGGCGCGTTCGTGCCAACCACTGCCTATGCCGGCATGGACAGCCTGGGCGACGTCCGGAACGCCGACAAAGGGGTTACCATCGGCACCGTGCTGACCATCTCCGGCGCCGCGGTCAACCCGAACTGGGGCTACCATTCGTCACGGGTGACCGCGTTCCTGATGACGCTGTTCAACGTCCGCCTCGGCGCCTGGCTGCCCAACCCGGCGGTGGCGACGGCGGAGCAGTTGCGGCTTGCCAAGCCGGCGAACTCGCTCGCCGCGCTGGTGGACGAGCTGCTCGGCACGACCACGGACAACAGTCAGGCGCTGAACCTGTCGGATGGCGGGCACTTCGAGAATCTCGGACTGTATGAGATGCTCCGCCGGCGCTGCAGCCGCATCGTGGCGGTGGACGCAGGGCAGGACGGGGGGTGCGCGTTCTTCGACCTCGGCAACGCCTTGCGGAAGGCGGCGATCGATCTCGGCGTGACCGTGACGGTGCGGCAGCCGATGCGCATCCATCCGCGCAGCGCAATCGAGGCGGACAAGGATCTCGCCAAAGACGCCCTGGGCGTCGCTGTCGGCGACATCCATTACCCGGACGGAAGCATCGGCCAACTGATTTATATCAAGCCGAGCTTCCTGTCGCACATCCCGGCCGACGTGCGCGCCTTCGGCCTGTCGGACAAGGACTTCCCGCACGACAGCACGACCGACCAGTGGTTCACCGAGAGCCAGTTCGAGAGCTACCGCGCGCTGGGCGAGTGGCAGATGGCGTGGCTCGCCGACGGGGTGCCGCGCGGCACGGCGCTGGAAGCACTGTTCCGCGCGGCGGACCGTGTGTCCCCCGGCCCTGGCCCGGTCGCGCTGCTGCCCGAGACGCCGACCGCGTAGCGACCGAATTCCATATCACATTTGGTTCAGTGGCCGGCGCCCAAGGGGCCGGTTAGATCAGGCGGGTTAGATCGGACGGGTTAAATCGAACCAGTAACGGCCAAAGCGCCGGAACGAGCCAGGACTGCCGCACTTGCACTCGCAGGAGGACGCAATGTCTGACCTTGGGTCTGAGAGTTCCGCCACCGAAAGCACCGGCAAGACGTTTCAACTCGGCCTGGCGCTGTCCGGCGCCATTTCGGCGGGTGCCTACACCGCGGGCGTGCTCGACTTCCTGTTCCAGGCGCTCGATGAGTGGGAGAAGCAGCGCGGTCAGCCCGGCGTGCCGGACCACCGCGTGGTCCTGAAGGTGGTCACCGGCGCGTCGGCGGGCGCCATCACCGGGGCGCTGGGCGCCATCGCGCTGGCCAGGGGCCTCAAGCCCAAGGATTTCACCCCGGATGAGGTCAACAACGCCTACCGCACCCCGGGCACAGTCTATCAGACGCTGCGATGCGTGTTGCCATCCCTGTACGACACCTGGGTCACCTATCCGAGTCTGGTCGCACCCGAGGGTAAGATTTCCTTCCTGACCGAGGAAGACCTGAAGAAACAGCCTCAGCAAGTGCAATCGCTGCTGAATTCGCAGCTCCTGGACTGGATCAAGCGCCAAGCTCTGCTGTGCCCGGCCGATGCCGATTCAGCGTTCAAGCCGGCCTATGGCTACGTCGCCGACACCCTGCACGTTTACCTGACGTTCTCGAACTTGCGCGGGATGCCGTTCCGCGTGCCGTTCGGCAACGGCTTTTACGACATGCAGACCCATGGCGACCGCGTGCACTATATCGTTACCGACCTGGGCGGCCGGACCATCCAGGACAGCCAATGGGTCAGCCACGACAAGGGTATTCCGCTATCGGTCACCACGCTGCCGCCGTACGGCGAGGTCGCCGCCGCGCTGGAAAAGGTCCCTTACGTGGAGTGGAACACCTACGGAGACTGCGCGCTGGCCTCGGCGGCGTTTCCCATCGGTTTGGCGCCGCGCAAGCTCGCTTTTCCGATCGGCCAGTATTTAGGCCGGAATTACCCGTTGAAGGTGTCCAAAGACTTCATCAATCCGAATTTTCCGCCGACGTTCCTCGCTGCCGGCAAGGATGTCGAATTCGGCTTTCTGAACGTGGACGGGGGGCTGATCAACAACAACCCGTTTGACTACGCGCAATTCACTCTGATGGGTGGCGCCTCGGCAGAGAAGACACAGGGCCAGGACGCGGACAAAGCCGTCATCATGGTCTCCCCCTTTCCCGAGGCGCCCGCCTTTCTGCCGGACGACCAGCCCGCTGCGGAACTCGTCGCCGTTGTCCGCGCTCTGTACCCGACCTTGATCAACCAGGTGCGCTTCAAGGTCGAGGAACTGGCACCCGCGGCGGATGTCAATGACCTCAGCCGGTTCCTGATCGCGCCGGAGCGCAACCTGAACGGCGTCGAGCAGCGCTATACCATCGCCTGCGGGCTGCTTGGCGGCTTCGGCGGCTTCCTGGACGAGCGATTCCGTGCGCACGACTTCCAGCTCGGGCGGCGCAACTGCCAGCGATTCCTGACCGCAGTTTTCAGCCTGCCGGGATCGAACGACATTGCCGTCGGCATGGAGAAGCTGGGAACACGTTTCCTGGCGGTACGGGAGGCAGCAGATCAGCCCGAGACCTACGTGATCGTGCCCCTGTTTGGCTCGGCTGTCGCCGAGGTGCCGCTGCCGCACTGGCCCCGCATGACCCAAGGCGCCTTCGACACCCTGCTGACTCAGATCGCGTCCCGCCTGAAAGCGGTCGGACCGGTGCTGATCCGGGCGCAAACCACGAACCGGGTGCTGCGGACTCTCGCCCTGATCGGTTTGACGTGGAGCGGCGACCGGCTGCGCCAGTACATTTCGCGATCCATTCTGAGCGACCTTGTCCGCCGCGACCAGATCGAGGGCTGGGACCTGCCGGCCCTGCCTGACGGTTTGAACCCGGACGACGCGCGCGCGGTGCTCGCGGAACTGATCAACCCGGCATTCGATCTGCGCACCGCCGCCAGCATCGCCGAGCGGACCCATCTGGAACCGCGCGCCGTCACAGCCGTACTGGAGCGGCTTCGCAAAGCGGAGCCGGGCAAGCCGTTCCTGGTCAGCACCGCCGGCGAGCGTGACGGCGAAGCGCTCTACACGCTTCCATCACAGCTATCGACGATCGCGCGGGTGCGAGCGCGGGTGCGGGGTTGGCCGGTGGTGGGGTCGGTGGAGCGGGCGCTGGAGCCGCTGGGCATCGACTGATCCTTCCGACGACCGCTCTGGACCGACGTTCGGCGTTCTTCGTCCGCCGTAGCGGTGCGGCTTGGAGCAACGGTGGATGGCGCTGCGCTGATCCACCCTACGCTTGCGGTGACCGGTCGGGGGCAGGCGGTCGGCGAATGCCGTCCGAATAGGCTGGGACGCACTGACGTCCGGCCCCCGGCCGGCCCGTCCTCGGCACGATCGTGACCGGACGCTTCTCCGCTCCCTTCGCGGAGTGCTATATCGCCGGCTGGAATGAGCCCGCGGGCGAATCGAGAATGTCGTGTCCGCGGCTTGGTAAGAGGGACCTGCGCTGATGCGGCTGCTGTCGAGCCTGCTCACCAAGTTCATCCGGACCGGCACGCTGCGTCTGATCGACGCCGATGGCGGCATGCACGTCTTTGGCGGTGCGAGTCCGGGTCCCTCCGTCACGCTGCGGCTGCATGACCGGGCGCTGTACACGAGGATGGCGCTCAACCCCGAGCTGTACGCCGGCGAGGCGTACATGAACGGGACGCTCACCTTCGAGCAGGGGGCGGGCGTGGGCGATCTGATGTCTCTGTTCGGGGTCAACCGCGGCGGATTGGCATCGAACACATCGCAGCAATTGCTGCGCCGGTTCTGGCGCGCGGTGAAGCGCTGGCATCAGGCCAACCCGGTCGGCGTGGCCGCGGCCAACGCGCGGCACCACTACGATGTCTCGACGGATATCTACCGGCTGTTTTTGGATGACGGGCTCAACTATTCTTGCGCCTACTTCGAAAACCCCGATGACGACACGCTGGAACAGGCACAGGCCAACAAGCTGCGCCGTGCGACCCTGAAGCTGGGCCTGCAGCCAGGGATGACCGTTGCCGAGATCGGGTCAGGCTGGGGCTCGTTCGCCATCCACATCGCGCAAACGACCGGCGCAAGGGTGGTGGCGGTCAACGTGTCGCCGGAACAGATCCGCGTCGCGCGCGAGCGGGCGGAGCAGGCGGGGGTGTCCGATCTGGTCGAATTCCGCGAGATAGACTACCGGACCCTGACCGGTCGCTTCGACCGCGTGGTGTCGGTCGGCATGATGGAGCATGTCGGGATCGGCCATTTCGACGAATACTTCGGTACGATACGCGCGCTGCTGAAAGATGACGGCTACGCCTTCATCCACTGCATCGGGCGCATGCGGCCGCCCGGCACGACCGGACCGTTCATCCGCAAATACATTTTTCCCGGCGGCTACGTTCCGTCGCTGTCCGAAGTGTTCGCGGCCACCGAGCGCACCGGGCTGTGGGTCGCCGATATGGAGGTGCTGCGGCTGCACTACTACCACACGTTGCGGCACTGGCGGGCACGCTTCGCCGCCAACCGCGACCAGGCCGCGGCGCTGTCCGACGAGCGGTTCTGCCGCATGTGGGAATACTATCTGGCCGCGGTCGAGGTGGGCTTTTTGAACGGCGCCAACATGGTGTTCCAGCTTTTGCTGTCCACCCGGATCGATGCGGTGCCGATCGTGCGCGACCTTCCGGCGCTGGGCGAGACCGCCCGCGGCCTGCCGGACCATGACGCGAAGCTGCCCGCCGGCGGGCCGGCAATCAGCCCGGCGACTGCAACGACTCCCTGACGTCGGCTCGGTGTCGCGGCGCGCGGGCAGACGCGCCGCCCCTGCCCAGCGGCGTCGCGGCAACCTGCTGGCACGCCGACCGTCGCGGCGCTCGGGCGGGCGGGCCTGCCCTACCCCGCACCGTGGACGCAGCCGAATTCGTGCCCGAAATCACCGCCAGGCACGCCACCGATGCCGCATCACGGAACGAGCTGCACCTGCCCAATCGTCACATAGGTCTGCCCGGCCGAGCGGTCGGCGCCCAAGGTGGAAATTGTCACCGTAACCGCGCCGCCGCTCCACAGATTCTCTGTTTTCTGCCGCGCCAGCACCGCCGCCACCGAGAACCGGAACTCGCCCGTTGCGGGCGTGGCGTGGCGCACCTCGCCGCCATGCAGCATCTCCGACATCGGGCCGCCAGTGCCGGTGTCCCAGTTGAAGAAGTTGAGCACCCCCACGTGATACGGGCTGTCGAGCGTCGGCGCGGCGCCCTCGGGCAGGTTCAGGAACACATGCAGCGGCGCCGGCGGCCGGGCGAGCAGCTTGACGCCTTTCAGGATCAGCGTCGGAGGCTGCGTCGATTGGCCTTGGGGCGCCAGCAACCGACTCTCCGCCTCCGGCATGGGCGCGAGGGTGGTCCGCGCCCCCTCGCTGCCCACTTTGAGCTCGCTGCCCTGCAACGCCGCCACCGTTACCTGCGGCGTTGCAGCCGTGGCCGCCAGCGCCGTCAGCGGTTCCGGCTGCGGCAGCCGGTCGTATTGGTATCCCAGGTTCCTGATGTCCAGTTGTCCCAAGGCCGTCACCGTCACGACGTTGTTCTTGTCATCGACAAATTCGAACTTGCGGCTCTCCCATTCCTCCTGCGACGGGGCGGTCGATGTCGTGCCCCAGTTATAGGTACTGCCGCCGGCGGCCTGCCACGCAGCCCACAGCCGGTCGATCTGGCAATGGTGGACATAGAAGATCGGATCGACGGCAGCGACCGGCACGTTCGACATGAGCCCGCCCACGTTGTCGTGGACGTTGTCATGCGGCTGAATCTCCAGGCGCCCGGCCAATCCGAGCGCGTAATATCCCGGGTCCGGCGGTTCCGCGAAGTTCGTCGAATCGTCCGATGGGAACAGCGGCTTTGCACGCAAGGCAGGGCCATAATCCGTCTGCGAAAACGGCATGAAGCCGTTCGTGTTCATCGGCACGTTCTGGTTGCCGGTCCCCGCTGCGTTGGAAAAGCCCAAACCGCGCGTATCTTCGTAAAGCGCGCTCGACTGGTCCTGGAACAAGGCGGGCAGTTGCAGCGACCCGCCCTGGTCGGATGCATAGTTCCAGTATGGCAGCGCAAAGCCGCTGCCCCCGATCGCCGACCGGATAATCTGTTCGAAATAGAACATGTACCAGCGATGCCAGGCGACGAACCAAGGGCTGCCGTGCGGGCAAGTGCCCCAACACCGTAATGCCGCCGCCTTCCAGGCGGCTTGCGGCGTTCCTGTCGCCGGCTGGCCGTAGATCAGGTCGATCCGCGCCTTGAGCGCTGCCGTGCCGTGACGGAGACCGGGCGACTCCACCGGATGAAACGGGTTGGCTGGGACTCCGTGGATGTAGGCCTGGAAGGCCCAGCTCTGCGGTTGCGGCGGAATGTTGATCGCCGGGTCCTGCATTTGCGCCACCGCCTTCGCGTACAGCGCGGCCATCTGCTGACCAGCCTGGCTATTGATATCCGGCCGCACGAACAATGGTTGGGCTCGCGCGGCAGGTGGTGACGGCAGCGCCGTGGCAGCAAGCGCCAGGCCCGCCTTCAGCAACGATCTGCGGCTCGCTGCCAGCCGGTCCTCGGTACGAGCTGTCATCATCGCCTCCCTGTGGTTTGTTGAAGCTGTTTTTGTCCCGCTCAATGAATCGACGTGGTGTCGCCCTGACCGTCGGGGATGTCGATGCGGACATTCTGCATCATGCCCTGGTCCTCATGACCGAAGATGTTGCAGAACAGCACATGCTCTCCGATATAGCGCAGCGCTGGACTGCGAACATCAGAACCTCTCTGGTCTTCCTTGTAGTTTCGTTCACGACTTGCTGGGAACCGCGGCTTGCTGAGGATAGCAAATGGGCGCCTGCGGATCGCGGTGCCAGTTGTACTCGGCTGTTTGCACGGCTATCTCCGCCACGGCCCGGCCCGCGAGCCGCGCGACCAGGTAGAAGCCCATGTCGGTGCCGGCCGAAACGCCCGCGGACGTGACATACTTGCCGGCATCCACCCAGCGCGAAACGCTGTCCCAAAGCACGGCCGGTCCGTGCTGGGAGACCCAGCCGAACGATCCATGATTGGTTGCCGCCGGCTTGCCGTCGAGCAGCCCCGCCTTGGCCAGCAGCGCTGCGCCCGTACAGACCGACGCCATGATGCCGACCTTCGCATCCATCGCGCGCAGCCAATCGAGCACGGACGGATCATCGACGAGAGGCCATGAACCGCCGCCGCCCGGCACCATGAGGAGATCGAACGGTTGGTCCAGCGCCTGGGCGCAGGTGTAATCCGGCATCACATGCGGGCCGTTGACGCTTTTTACCTTTTGCAACTCCTTCGCGATCAACACGACTTCGAACGGATACGGCGGGCCGGAGGCGTAACCGGTGCCCAGGAAGCGGGATACCGTGAACGCCTCGGCGAAGCCCCACACGTCGATGGGCTCGAAGCGGTCGAACACGAAGATTCCGATGCGTTGCGTGCGCGGATAGTCACCGTGGTCCCCCACTGAATGTCTCCTTCGCTCATCACCTTGCACGCCACGTTCTTAGGCTGCCGAGCCAGCGAACAGAGCGGTCCCGGCGTATGACGGTTACACGCGCCGTTCTCTCTTGCCGGACCTCGGGATATCGCGATCGACCGACCGGTGCAGGCTCCGGTCCACTCGCGCAGCTTACGGCTTCAGCCGACACGATCCCACGGTTGGTTTAGGCCGGACCCGGTTCCTCACCGCGGTTTGAGATCGGGAGTGCACAGCGATGCCGCGCTTGTGAGGCGCCATATCCAGTTCCGGGAACGGCACGTATGGACCCGGCCGGTCCAGGGAGCAGACGACCGCCGCCGCCGTTCGGACTATGGTATTGGAATTGGCAATCGGCACAGGTCGGAGAGGCAGCCCATGATTACCAAAGCTCGGTCGAACCGGACGATCGTTCACAAGGTCGGCCATGAACTCAAGGAATACGCGATCGTCTTCGTCTATCTGTATGTCTGCTTCGGCGCGATCATCCTGTACAAGGCTGCGGTGCTGAGGGAGGAAGGCATCAGCTACGCGCCGTGGGGGTTTGCCGCGGTCAAGGCGCTGATCCTGGGGAAGTTCATGCTGCTCGGGAACAGCATGCGCCTGGGCCAGCGGTTCACGGGCAGACCGCTGATCTACCCCACGCTGCACCAGTCCTTCGTGTTCCTTGTGTTTCTGCTGGTGCTGCTCGCGATCGAGGAAACCCTCGTCGGCCTCCTGCACGGACGCACCGTCGTCGAGTCGCTGTCCGACGTGGCGGGAGCCCATTTGTACCAGATACTGACAACGACCCTGCTGATGTTCCTGATTCTGCTGCCGTATTTCGCCTTCCGCCAGCTTGCCGGCGTGCTCGGCGAGGGCCGGCTGTCCCGGCTGTTCTTCGTCAATGGCGGACGCCCGGAGATCGGTGACCGTGCGCCCGATGCACGTTTGAGCCCATAGGGGGGCACGCCGCGGCGCCCTTGGCGGCTTTGGCACGATCAGCGGCAAGCCAAGGGCACCCACATTAGTTAGAGCCCGAGTATCGTCGCCGGCGTGTGCAGAACGATCCGCTCATCCGCCGCGGCTTTCTCCTGGACACCTGCCTTGAAGCCTGTGCGGGCGTAGAGAACGAAGTGGCGCCGATCGACGCCGCGCCCGTACGCGGTCCTGTTGGCTCGATCGACCAACGCGGCAAGGACGTCCTCGCCGACGTCGCCGCGGCGCCATTTGCACTCGCCATACACCATCGAGTCATCCAGCAACCGCCCGGCGACATCGATGTCGTAGTCGGCGCCCCACATCTGGCCAATCTGCTGGGCTGGGGCTGGCAGGCGCTCTTGCGAATGGCGGCGGGCGTGCTCGCGGCAGATTTCCTCGAACGCGCCGCCCATGAACGCATCCAGCCGAGGCGCGATCTGGTGGCGCCAGACGGCGGTGCCGAAGCCTTGCGTGACGCTCGACAAGTTCGGGCGGACGAAGCGATGCCAGAACGCCATCAACGAGTCGGCAATAAAGTAGCGGCGGTCACGGGATTTGGGTTCGGCGTCCAGCGACCGGACAGCGCGAACCAGATGCATGCGTTGCAGCCTCTCCATGTAGGGACCCAGCCTGCTGGAATCGCTGATATCCCCCACGCGACTGCTGATCTCGCCGAGCTTGGTGCAGCCGTCGGCGATCGCCGCCAGAATGCTGGCATAGCGCTGAATGTCGCGGAGTTCCGATTGCAGCAGCACGGTCGGTTCATCGACCAGCGGTCCTGCATTGGTCAGCAGCAGATTGATGACGTTCCGTTCAAGGCTGGCCGCCGGATCGCAAAGCTGAAGGTAGAACGGAATGCCGCCGAAGATGCCGTAGGCGAGCAACCGATCCTCCGGGGAGTAGTCCGGGAAAAAGCGGGCGGCATCCCGCAGTGGCAGCGGCGCGACATCCATGGCCAGGGTCTTTCGGCCGTAGAGCGGGTTCCGCTCGGCGAGCAGGTTCTCCATCTGGGCGATCATCGAGCCGCAGAGCACCAGCTTCAGCCGTCCCGCCTCCGGTGCGCCGGAATCCCAGAATTTCTGGATGACCGACGGAAGGGCCGGATCGACCTCGGCGAGGTAGGGGAACTCGTCCAGCACGACCAGCAGGCCGGGCGTGGCTTCGGCTTGCCGGGCGAGATAGGTCAGCACGCCCAGCCAGTCCCCCAGGCCGTGCAGCAGGTCGTCCGGGCCGAGAGCGCGGGCGATTTCCGCCTTCAGGGATTCCAGGTTCAAGGCGGCGGTGACGCGCGTGGCCTGGTAGAATACGTGCGGGACGGCTTTCGTCGCCTGCCGGAGGAGCGTGGATTTGCCGACCCGGCGCCGGCCGTAGATCACCAGCAGGGAGGGTCGCGGGGCGGCGAACTCCTGCTGCAGGCGGGACAGTTCCTGGCTGCGGCCGACGAACACGGCTAGTCTCATCCGGATTAGACTAATCGTGATTATACTAATCGGTCTTGGGTTGCAAGCGGGCGGCGGCGGTGCGATGCGTGGGCAAACGGAGTGACGGTGTGATGGAGATCGAGGAAGGCAGCACCAACGTCTATGCCGATCTCGGGCGGCCGGACGCGGACGAGATGCAGATCAAGGCGCAGCTCGCCGCCAAGATTGGCGAGATCATCAAGCGGCGGCGGCTGACGCAGGTCGAGGCGGCCGAGATCATCGGCATGCCGCAACCCAAACTGTCGGGCTTGCTGCGTGGGCAGTTCCGGGGGGTTAGCGAGGCAAAGATGCTCAACTGCCTGGCGCGTCTTGGGCGGGACGTGACGATCACGGTCGGTCCGGCCCGGCGACGGTCCGGGGCTGGGCACATCGAGGTTTTGTCTTGCTGACGGACGGCGGCACATTCGCGTAAAATACGCAAATTGCGCCTTTTGTTGAGGAGGAATTATGCGCGAAGTCCCGGCGACGGAGTTCACCCGCGACTTCGGCCAGTACCAGGAAATCGCCCAGCGCGAGCCGGTCGCTGTGACCAGTCATGGCCGGGTTACGGGGTATTTCGTGTCCGCCGTCGAGTTCGAGGAGATGCAATCCCTCAAGGCATACGCGCGCCGCAGTTGGGCTGTCGTCGATATGGCGGAGGCGGAAATCGAGCAGATTGCGAACAGCCGCATGCGCCCTGAACACGACCACCTCAATTCGTTGCTGGATGAGGAATAGCCTGCGCGGTTATGGCGTTTCACGAACTTGGCTTGATCGTTTCTTACGCCTACCTCGTGTGTCACGAACACCGAACCGAACAGCGACGAAGCATGAGCAAAGAGACGACTATCATAGCCAAACGGCAGAGTGACGGAACGCTGGTTCAGGTGCTGCCTGATGGCACGACCAAGCCGCTTGAAGACAAGACGGATTGGCAGCGGTTGCGGGACATGACCGAGGATGAGGTTCACGCGGCGGCGCTGGCCAACCCTGACGCGCAGCCTCTAACCGACGACGCCGTGGCCCGGATGCGCCGTGTGCCCCGCGCCAAGACGCTGCGCCGCGCCCTGGGCCTGACGCAGGAGGAATTCGCCACGCGCTACCAGATTCCAATCGGCACGCTTCGCGATTGGGAGCACGGTAGGACGGAACCGGATCAGCCTGCCCGCGCCTACCTCAAGGCAATTGCCGGCAATCCTGATGGCGGGGATGTCCGTGAGGCCAGAATGTTAGCTGTCCGGTTTGAATGACCTCATAACACCGTGAAGCGACCCTCGGAGGCGGATTTTATCGCCGCGCCCCGTAGGATGGCTGGGGATTATAGCGATTCCTTATCGTGTCCAGGTTTGCGGAGAGCAGGCTATATTTTTTGGCGCCGAAGTCTTTGCAGGAAGATATCTGAGTAGAGCCCGATATCAAATTGTAAACCCTAAAGGCGCTGCTGTGCGGATTGAGCGATTCAATAATTACGTCCCCTGTTTTAGTTGTATAAATCGGTATCTTAAGATCAAACAGCCTCCTTCGCACTTCCTCACGCGGATGCTCGAATTGGTTCGCGAAATTGCTGCTACACACAGCCACCTTTGGCCGAACTCTCTCAAAAAAACCTTTCGAGTTTGTTGCGCAGTCGGCTCCATGGTGCGCCAAGATGAGCACGTCCACTTCGCTTTTAAAAATGCTGCTCCTTCGAAGAACTGATCCTATGCTTTCATCCTCCACGTCGCCAAGACTGGCAACATTGAAGCACCCACTCCTAAAAGTCTTTATGGTCGAGTTGTCGTTAGCATTCTCAAATAAGGATCTTGGCCCATAGAATATGTCCGAATAACCCAGTTCGGAGGCGGTCTTCAGGCCATCTATATAGCCGGGTGTAATTGGGATACAAATCGCCGGACTGCCAACAGTCTTTGATCTGGCGCAAATCACCAACCGAACAATGATCCTGATCCCAACTCGTAATATGAAGGCAGTCAACGGCACTTTTATTACAAATCATTAGCTCTTTAGCAACGTTAGGCTTACTGATATCTGTCATCCTAGCTTCAATTAAAGTAAACGTCCCATCCGCATAGTACGAGAACGATGACCCGGCTTGCCCTAGATGATACGCTCTAAAGCGTGTATATATTTGCTTTGCAGGCATGAGAGCTAGCCCATTTTTCCGTTTAAACGATGTACTCTTGGCTATCTATTGTATTGTTATTCAGCCGGCGGCCGATGCCAGGTTGGAGCAAACCGATGGTTGTGAAGCGTCGGAATGGTCTGTGTTGAAGTTCCATCCGGGCGGAAGCAACTCAGGCGCATGCTCACGGATCACTGCCAGAGTAAGCTGCTCTCCGCGCCTTGATAGCTTCTCGATCCACTCTTCAGGCATGGCAGAGAAGTTTGTCGGATAGCCCGCGACCGACGCCCGTGACACCAAGTCGGCTGGGGCGTAGGAAAGCTTGTCGTCATCCTGGTCTAGATACGGAAGGACAAAACTTTTAAGGCGGCCGGCCGCTTTGAGGTCGAAAAGGCGATTCATACTGAGATGCTGGGTCCGGTTAGAAGTACAGTTGAAGGCGGCCCGCAGCCGGGAAACGGCGAAAAGGCTCGGGTTGCCTGTCCGAAGGCCGTAGCCAGCGCGGCAGGCGACGATTGTGTCAATCTCCTCAACGCCTATGCTGATCTCCCGATCCCGGTCCGGCCAGAGCGGGCACAGACCCAAATTGTCGTAGACACCACCATCTGTCAGCGTCACCCGTTCGCTGCGGAGTGAACTGTCGGGCTTGCGAAAGAGCAAGAATTCGTCGAGGGCGGGAAGAAGTAGTGGGAAAGCGGCTGACGCTGCTACCGCTTGGGCGACAGGAATTTGAGAATGCTCAATCTTCCCGAAACGCCAACTGCCTGTGGCATGCCTACCGTAGTAAAAAGCTGAGCCCGTACGAAGTTCGGCTGCAACCATGACCAATTTCGGCCGATCGGTCGACAGCGTCCCGAGAACCTTCCCTTTGAAAAGCATGGTGTCGAAGGTGCGACGAAGAATCGTGGTGCGGCTTGAAAATCGACGCGGTATCCATTTCTCCGGACCAGCGACTACATCGCTCCCCTTCCGGTCCGTGGCCCACCCAATAACGCCCATCGTAAATCGATACGGAACAAGCCAAAACCAGACAGCGATCACCAGCACGAAGCTGATCACCGCCCTGAGCCCCTCCGTCGTCGTGAATACCGTGCGCAATGCGGGACGGACGAAGCCGGAGGCGAGCACTGCTTGGGCTTGGCTATCAAACTGCGCGAAGTCACCCTCGTGTACGGCGTACATCGCGCCGATGACACTGCCGCCAGAAACCGTAGACAGAACGCGTGCCTGCTGCAGGATGCCAAGCTGCCAAAGGGTACGCAGGCACCCGAGATGAAAGGCCATAGCCCGCGACCCACCTCCGGATAGAGCAATGCCAATTTTCGGTTGGAATGGCGAAGCCAAGGCAAGAACTCCGATCCGGGGATAGCCTGTCCGCGGTCAAACTTTGTGTGGCTCCACCACCATATCAAGTGCCTGCGAGGCTGAACAGCACAATATGCATTCAGCCGGTGCCCCATGCGCCCCCCTGGCCGAAGCGCCGGTCAAGCGTCGGGATTTCTCATACATAACGCTGTGCCGCCGGTATGAACGGCCGGCATGAGGCGCTAGGCGGATGCCTCACCAGAACGGTCTCAAAATCGGCTCTCACCCTGACCAGCCCCACAGCGCCATCCGTCAGCCCTATCGCTCTGGTGTGCGCTCTCAACGCCGCGTCTTCTGCGCGTCCACAAAAGCGCGCAGCACGGCGCCGATTCGGGTCTGGTAGCCGGGGCCGAACTGACGGAACCACGTCACCACGTCGGCGTCCAGCCGGAGCGCCACCTGCGTCTTTGGCTCCGGCCGAGACAGCCCCATCCGCAGCCAGTCCACCGGCGGCGTCGCCTGGCGCTTCGGCCGCTTCGCCATCTCCCGCGTCAGGCCCGCCCGCATCTCCGTCTCGGTCACGGCAGGCCGCTGCTCCGTCGCAGCACCCGGAGGCAGTTCTGTCGAATCAGCCGCTGTTTCACCCATATTCTTCTCTCCGTGGCAAGTCCGTCCCGGTCTGTGGCCACGCACGTGGCCGTGTTTGCCGCCACAGACCGCCTGACAAGAACATATCAGGAACGCCTGCCGCATGTCCAGCGTACCGTCGGCCACCGCTCACGGCAGACCGCCACACACCGCAAAGCCAACCCGCCATGCAACAGGTCTGGCGCAAGCGACCGTCCCCCGCCCCAATCCCAGCGATCGGGTCCACCGAGGCGCCTCGCGACACGCCATGCGCCCGCATGGCGCAGCCCAGGTCACACCCCATGGCCGCCCAATAGCGTAGCGCTCCCCGCCAAGCGCCGCGCCGAACGGGACCCGTCCCCCAGGGCCACCCCAAAGACGCCCCGGCTCCCACGCCCGGACCCCCCCCGTCAGGCCGGCAGCGTCACCGTCGCCCGCACCCCGCCGCTCGGACGGTTCGCCAGCGTCACGTCCCCGCCATGGGCGCGCAGGATATTCCGGGCGATCGGCAGCCCGAGCCCCACCCCCCCGGTCTCCCGGTTGCGGCTCGGCTCGCCGCGGTGGAACGGCTCGAACACGCGGTCCAGCTCGCCGGGCGGGATTCCCGGCCCGTCATCGTCCACGTCGATCCGCACCACCCCGTCCGCCGGCGGCGCCAGCCGCACCAGCGCCCCGCCGCCGTAATTCACCGCATTCGTCACCAGATTCGCCAGCGCCCGCTTCAGCGCCAGCGACCGCGCCCGCAACGTCATATGCGCCGGGCCGTCATAGCCGATCCGCTCCGCCGCGTCGGGGCAGGCGTCCCCGGCCTCGTCCAGCACGGTGCGCAGCAGCTCGGCCAGGTCCAGCGGCGCCACCGGCTCGGCGGAGGTCGCATCGCGCCCAAACGCCAGCGTGGCCGAGACCATCGCCTCCAGCTCGTCCAGATCCGACAGCATTTTCCGCCGCTGTTCTTCATCTTCCATAAACTCGGCGCGCAGCTTCAGGCGGGTGATCGGCGTGCGCAGGTCGTGGCCGATCGCGGTCAGCAGCTCGGTGCGGTCCTGGACGAAGCGGCGGATGCGCGCGGCCATGGTGTTGAACGCGGCGGCGGCGGTGGCGACCTCCAGCGGCCCGTCCTCTGGCAATGGAGGAGCATTGACGTCGCGCCCCAGCGCCTCGGCCGCGGCGGCCAGCACGCCGACCGGGCGGGTCAGCCGGCGCACCGCCCACAGCGTCAGCAGCGCGGCGGCGGCGGTCATCAGCACGAACGCCCAGAGGAACGCCGGCGAGTGCCAGGGCCGGGGCCGCTCCACCGCCACCGTCAGGTTCAGCCAGTCGCCGTCGGGAAGCTGCATGCCGATGACAAGCTGCGGCAGGCCGGGGCCGCCCAGCATCCGCAGGTCATGCGGACGCAGGATCGGCGGCAGCGGCACAAGCCGCATGTTCACCTGCAGCTCGTGCTGCAAGTGCGGAGGCAGCTCCGGCATATCGAGCAGCGGCGGACCGTCGGACAATTCGGCCGACAATGCGGGGCCGCGCGGCAGTTCCTGCAGCACCGCGCCGCGCTGCAGCGGCGGGGTCAGCACGACGGCGCGGTACACCGTCATCGACCGCACCGCCACGTCGCGCACGAACGCGTAGCGCTGCAGATCGATGCGGTCGAAGGCGTGGATGGTCAGCCCCGCCACCTGCACCAGCGCCAGCCCGAGCAGGAGCACGACCGCGGTGCGCGCGGCCAGCGTCCGTGGCCAGAGACGCAGGCTCATGCGCGGCGGGTCACAGCCGCTCGACGGCGGCGGCGAGCACGTAACCGCCGCCGCGGACGGTCTTGATGAGCTGGGCGCTGCGGCCGCCGCCCTCCAGCTTGCGCCGCAGCCGGCTGATGGCGACGTCGATCGCCCGGTCGAACGGCCCGGCCTGGCGGCCACGCAGCAGATCAAGCAGCATGTCGCGCGTCAGCACCCGGTTCGGGCGTTCCAGCAGCGCCATCAGCAGGTCGTATTCGCCGCCGGTCAGCGCGACCTCGACGCCCTCGGGGTTCAGCAGGCGGCGGCGCGCGGGCTCCAGCGTCCAGTCGGCGAAGCGCAGCGCGCGGGCGGTGCCGGCCTCGGCGCGGTGCTCGGCATGGTCGCCGGCACGGCGCAGCACGGCCCGGATGCGGGCGAGCAGCTCCCGCGGGTTGAACGGTTTGGGCACGTAGTCGTCGGCGCCGAGTTCCAGGCCGACGATGCGGTCGGTCTCCTCGCCCATGGCCGTGAGCATCACGATCGGGACATCGGACTGGCCGCGCATCCAGCGTGCGAGTTCCAGCCCGCCCTCGCCGGGCAGCATCAGGTCGAGAACCACAAGCTGGTAGTGGCCATTGACCCAGGCGCGGCGGGCCTCCCTCGCGTCGCGGGCGGCGGTGACGCGAAGGCGGTTCTTTTCCAGGAAGCGACCGAGCAGGTCACGGATTTCCCGGTCGTCGTCCACCACCAGGATATGCGGCGTCTGTTCCATCAGCGACGAACATAAGCGATTTCGGGCGCGGCCGGCAGGCCCCGTTGCAATTGGTTTCAGTTTGTCTCGGGCACGGTGCCGGTCACGGGCCTAGTCTTGGCCAGTTCTGAAGGAGAGGCACGATGAGAAAGACGCTTTTGGCCACGGTCGCGGCAGCTTTGATCGGCAGCGCGGGCACCGGCATGCTGATGGCTTATGCCCAGCCGGCTCCCCCGCCGGCCCCTGGCGTGGACGGTGCGCTCCCGCCGCCGCATCCGGGTTGGGGCGGCCTGATGCATCACTGGGGACACGGGCCGGAGGGACATGGGCCGGGTGGTCATGGTCCGGGAACGTTTGCTCTGGTGTTCCGGCAGGAGGACCGAAACCTGTCGCCGTCGGACGTGAAGACGATCGCCGAGGGCTTCCTGCTGTGGAACGGCAACCATGACTGGAAGGTGACCGACGTCGCCCCCGCCGGCGACAACGCGGTTGGCTTCGCGCTGGCGACCAGGGAAGGCGCCGTCGTCGCGCGCTTCACCATCGACCGCCACACCGGGAAGGTGACGCGCACCGGATAGTTGCGACGGCAACGATATGGCCCTGGTATGGCCGTTCGTCTGACGCGGCCCGCGACGCTCGAAACCACAAGAAGCGCTGATCGTCGCGAGACCGGCGGGAGGTTACGAGAGTAGCGAAACCCGTTCGACGCTCGCCGCGCGCGCAAGAACCGCGTCGAGCGTCGCAAGCGGCAGCGTTTCGCGTACTGCCAGCTCCAGGTAGCTCGCGTCATAGACGGTCAGGCGGTGCTTGCGGGACAGCGTAAGGACAGCAGCGTCTTCCGGCGAGCGGTCAACCACGACCCCCAAGCGGGACAGCGCGCGCAGAAAGGCGGCGGTATCCGCCTCGGCCAGCCGCCCGCGCCGCTCGTTGACGATCAGGGTATTGCGCACTTCGAACCACCACAGGCTGGGCACAAGCGCCTGATCGGAGCGCATGCGCTCCAGCGCGAGAGCGGCGACAGGATGGTCTTCATCCTCGAAGGCCCAGCAAGCGGCTATGGACGCACCGAGGACGAACGGCATCAGTATTTGTGACCCTCCTGTCGTGCCGACAGCAGCTCAGCCACCGTGACCTTGCCGGTGCGCTTGCGCAACGCCTTGATGCCCTCGATCGCCTTACCAATTTCTTGCTGCCGGCGATCGGCCTCAGGGACGATCCGGGCGATGGGCCGGCCATGCCGCGTGATCACGACGGTATCGCCTCGCTCGACATCATCGAGCAGTTGGGGGAGGTGCGCTTTGGCATCGGAGGCCTGGACTTCGCGCATTGGGGGCTTTTTTTGGTCAATATGACTGGTCAATCCATACAGGAATCGGCGCCACACATCAACCAGATTATCGGTCTGATGTGAGACGATAATGGCAGACCGCCAGCGACCCCCTACATCCCGCCCCGGGGCGCCGCCCCCGGCGGCCCCCCCCCCCCCGCCCCCCCCCCCCCAGCGACCCCCTACAACCCGCCCGTGCCCACCCCCGTCCCGCCCCCCATCCCATCGCCCCTCCCCCAGTCAGCCCGCGAAGCGCTCGACCGCCTCATCGCCACCGACCCCGACCTGGCGACCATCGAGCCGCGAGCCGGCCCCCTGCCCTGGCGCACCCGCGCCACCGGCTTCCCCGGCCTGCTGCAAGCGATCACCTCGCAGCAGATCAGCAACCAGGCCGCCGCGGCGATCTGGGGCCGCCTGCGTGCCGTCGACGGCGCGCTGGAGCCCGCCGGGCTGCTCGCGCTCTCCGATGACACACTGCGCGCCGCCGGCCTGTCCCGCCCGAAGGTGGCGCACGCCCGCAGCCTCGCCACCGCGTTCCTGGACGGCACGCTCGACACCGGACGGCTGGCCGCCCTGCCGGACGAGGACGCCGTCGCCGCCATCGCCGCCGTTCGCGGCATGGGGCGCTGGACCGCGGAGATCTACCTGCTGTTCGCGCTCGGCCGGCACGACGTGTTTCCCGCCGGCGACCTGGCGCTCGCCGCCGCCGCCGCGCACCTGAAGGGCCTGCCGGCCCGCCCCGGTCCGGTCGAACTGCGCGCCCTGGCTGAACCCTGGCACCCGGCACGCGCGCTGGCGGCGCGACTGTTGTGGCATTACTGGCGCCACGTCACCGGCCGCCCCTCGATGGACGATGTCCCCGCGGTGTGAGAGACGATCCGCATGTATCACCCGAAGCTGGCCATCGCCCGGACTGGCCCGATCGCCGTCGTCACCTTCGACCGCCCGGAGCAGCGCAACGCCCTCAACCTGTCGATGTGGCGCGGCCTGCGCGCCACGATGGAAGCGCTGTCCGCCGACGATGACCTGCGCTGCATCGTGCTGCGCGGCGCCGGGACAGAGGCGTTCTCCGCCGGCGCCGATATCGCCGCCTTCGCCGAGGAGCGCGGCACGCGCGAGCGCGAACAGGACTACGCCGCCGTGCTGGATGCGGGCATGCAGTCGATCCGCCTGTGCCGCCATCCGGTGGTGGCGATGATCATGGGCTGGTGCCTGGGCGGCGGCGCCGGCATCGCCACGATGTGCGACTTCCGCGTCGGCGGCGAGGGCATCCGGTTCGGCATCACCGCCCGGAATCTCGGTCTTTACTACCCGTATGCCGAGATCGATCCGATCATCCAGATGGTCGGCACCGCCGTCGCCGCCGAAATCTTGATCGAGGGCCGCATCTTCACCGGCCGCGAGGCGTACGAGAAGGGCATCCTGTCGCGCGTCGTTACCGATGCAACGGTCGAGGCGGAAGCGCTGGCGCTCGCCGGACGGATCGCCGAGGGCAGCCCGCTATCGGCCCGCTTCCACAAGGCGGCGCTGCGGAACCTGCGTGGGACGCTGCCGGTCACGCCGGCGGAGGAAGCGGCGTCCAGCGACTTCACGGAGACCGAGGATTTCCGCAACGCCTGCCGTGCCTTCCTGGCCAAGCAGCGCCCAGTGTTCCAGGGCCGCTGAACCCCCAACGGAAAGCCCCAACGGAAAGCCCCAACGGAAAGCCTTCGTTCATTCATGCGCCGGTAGGATTGGGGCCGACATGGCTCCCCCCACCCCCACCCTGCCGCTGGTCCAGTCCTACCACCCGACCACGTTCCTGGATCGTGGCGTCGCAGTGCCGTTCACCACGCCGCTGTTGGCAGGAACGCGCGCGCGCCCTGCCGAGCGCGGCGGCACGGAGCTGGTGGTGCCCAACCCAAGCGGCGGGCGTGGCGTCTACATCCTGCCCTGGGGCGACCTGCGCGCGCTGTGCAATCCCACCGTGCACGACCGCCGGCTGAACGAACGGGCAGCGGCGCTGCCAGCCATCGCCCCCTCGTCGATCCGCGATGTGGCCCGGCAGGTGGCGGCCGAAGGGCTGGCCGGTCCCGCCGCACGACAGGCCGCCGAGTCCGCCCTGGAGGCCGACCGGCGCGACCGGCTGCTGACCAATTTTCTTCTGCTGATGCTGGTCGTGAAGCAGATCGGATCAGGCTTGGGCGTTCCCGCGGAAACCCCGCTCCAGCGAGCTCCGGACCTTGGTGAGCGCGCACGGCAGGCGGTGATGCTGATCGCGGCGCGCCTGGGCCAGCCCGCCGATACGGTGGCGGCCAACCTGGAAACCCTGGCCGACCTGCTCACCGGCATTGGTCTTCCCGACCAGACGGAAGAGTGCCGCATCCCCCGCCTGCTGCGGACCCTGCGCCGCGTCCATGACGAGGTCAGCGCCTGGCGCGGCCAGCGCGGCGACGGCAACAGCACCTTGTGCGCCGAGATGGTGGTCTCCGCCGGGGGGCTGACGCTGACCTGCGCCGAGACCACGCTGGCCGAGGCCCACGGCCTGACGAACGACATCACGGCCCTGCTGCGCGACTGGGCCACGGCGCCCGGGAAGATCGCGCAGGTGGTGGCGCGGCCCGACTGGCTGTTGGATGGGTGGGAACAGATTTGCAGCCTATGGGACGACGCGACCGACCCGGCCGACCGTCCCGCCGCGCTGGTCGAAATGGCGCTGCTGGTGCCCATCCTGCCGCAGGAGACCGCGTCGTGGATCGGCGTGGTGGTCGATCCGATCAAGATGGCTGCCTACCGGCGCAAGGTGCTGCTGAACGAGGACTGGCGGACCGGCATGGCGGTCTTCGCCCTCATCGCGCGCAACGAGCGTCTGCGGTCGATGGCCGCCTGACGCGAAAGGAGCGGCGATGGACCAGTCCGCAAACCGGCTGCCGGCCCAGGACCTGCGCGTTCTGAGCCGGAACCTGGCCACCGCACGCGACGAGCAGATCATGCGGGTGGTGGCGATGGTGGACGGGCTGGACCAGCGCGGCGCGGCGGACGGCATCATCGCTCCGCTGCGCGCGCGGCTGGCGGAGCTGCACCCGACCCGGCCGCTGCGTTTCAGCAGGCTGCTGTTTCTGCCGCTGGACCCGCTGATCGTGCCGGCGGCGCGATGGCGCCCGGGCAGCGCAACCGTGCCACGTACCGCACTCGCACCGCTGGCCGCGGCTGTGGAAGGCGCACTCGGACCTGCGGGAGGTGCCATAGCGGCCGCAATCGCCGGGCATTCCTCGGTGGACAAGGCGAGCATCGCCGAGGCGGGGGAGATACTCTGGCCCCGTGCCGGAGCGATCCTGGCGGCTGCGCCCGCGCTGGCCGGCTGGCCCGCCACCGGCCTGCCGACCGCCAGCGCACCGGTCATCGCCAATGCGGTCGGCGCCGTGCTGCTCGCCGCCGTGCCGCTGCGCGGTCTTGTCGCCGGGGCCGAGATCGGCGTGGTGCTGGAACCCGAGCCGGTGCAGGCGATCCTTGCCGAGGTCGCCACGTCGGGAAGCGAGGCGCTGGCCATGGCGGTCGCGGTGTTGCTCGCCTGGCTGCCCGAGGCCGCCGAACTGCTGCCGCGCGGCGCCTCGGTGCTCGGCCCCGATGGCACGACCCTGATGCGCCTGGCCGTCGGGCAGGCCGCGGAGGTCTTGCTCGACCGGCTGGAGGCAAGGGGCGGCAGCGAGGCGGTGGTCGCAAACCGCCTGGATATTTCGGGAGCGGCGGTGCGCCGAATCACGACGCTGCTCGACGCGCTGGACGCGGCAGGGCCGCCTGAGCGCCGGCGGCGCCTGGCCGCGATTCGGGGCCGCCTGGAGCAGGACTGCCGGTCGCGGTTCGCGCGCGGGATCGAGACCGGCGTGGCCGGGGCGCTTCAATCGATGGGACGCAGCCCGACGCCGAAGGGACTGGCCGGCGTCGAGGAAACGGCTCGCGGCCTGCGACAGCTTGAGGGAGCGGCCCGCCGGCTTGGCGGCGGCGCGTTCTACGACACGCTGTTGCGCGACACGGCCGCGGCGGTGTGGGCGAGCCCCGTCGACGGCCCGCTGGGCGTTGCCGACAAGGTTCGGCTGGTGGAGATCCTGTCTGGGTCCGACGAGGCGGATGCGTTGCTGGAAGGAGCGACGCCTGCGCGCCGGGCGTGAGCAACGCGTCAGGCAGCGACGGCGTCAACGGCAGCCTGGCGGTCCGCCAACGTGTCGATCAGCGGGGATATGGCACCGTGCCGCCGACCGTTACTTCCAGGATCGCCGGGCCCGATAAAGGCAGGTGAGCGTCCCCATCGGTCCACCGCCAGATCACTGAGCCACTTCACTCAGGCGCCCAGCTACGCGTCTCCTCCCGCCTGGATGACCCGATCGCTTCGGGTCATCGTCTCGACGGCTACCTCCCACGTCTATCCAACCTTGACCGCTTGCACCGCCTCCTCCAGCTCATGGAAACTCGGCATGAGATGATTGGGCACCATCTTGCGGCCCGACTCTATGCTGACCTGCGGCGCATTGCCATGCAGGTGCGTTACCAGCACGGCTCGGATTACCTCGTAGTACTTCGCTTCCTCTTCGACGATCGACTTCAGCCGGCTGGCAAACGGACCGACCATGCCGTAGGCGAGCAGCACCCCGAGGAACGTGCCGCACAGCGCACCGCCGATCATGGCCCCTAGCACCGCGGGAGGCTCGGCGATGTGCCCCATGGTCTTGATAACGCCGAGCACCGCCGCGACGATGCCGAGGGCGGGAAGTCCGTCCGCCATGCTCTGCAACGCGTGGGCACCATGCAGTTCTTCGTTCAGCGTCTTCTTCAGTTCCCGCGCCATGACGTCTTCGATCTGGTTCGGATCGTCGGCATTCATCCCCACCATGCGCAGGTAATCGCAGATCACGGCATTGGCGAAGTGGTTGGCGAGGATCTTGGGAAATTGCTGGAACGCCGTGCTCTCTTGCGGCTTCTCGATATGCGGTTCCAGCGCCATGGCGCCCTTGGTCGAGGCAAGCCGCACCAGGAAGAACAGCAGGCTCAGCAAGTCGATGTAGTCAGTTTTTTTGTAAGCCGGCCCTTTCATGATCTTGCTGAAGCCCGACAACGTGTGCTTCGTCGCGTGCATCCCATTCGCCATCAGGAAGCTGCCGACCGCGGCGCCGCCGATCGTCCACATCTCGAAGGGCAGCGCCTCCACCAAAGCCCCGACGCTGCCGCCGGAGGCGAGATAGCTGCCGAACACACAGAACAGCAGAAGAACCAGGGCGCCGATCGTGACCATGATGCGGCGATGCCGTCAGGGCTTCCCCGCGGGCGTTTGCGCCGCCGTCGCGGAAGGTGACCCAGGGAACGCCCCTAGGGAAAATCCCCCTGGGGATGCCCAAGCCATCCCTGGAGATACAGCCGGGGGTGCAGCGGATGCCGGCTGGGACATCGGCTGGGATGGTCCTTGCGGCGTCCCGCGCGGCGCCGCGCCGGATGCCGGCCCGGTCACCGCCGCACGCAGCACCACGATGGCGATCCGCCGGTTGGCGGCGGCGAGCGGGTCCGCGGGAACCAGCGGTTCCCGGTCGGCGTGTCCGGTCACGGTGCGAATACGGCTCTCCGGCAGCCCGGCATCGACAAGAAGCCGTCTCGTGGCGTTGGCCCGCTCCGAGGACAGCTCCCAATTGGTCCGCCCGGGACTGGGGAATGGCGCGGCGTCGGTGTGGCCGGCGATCGACACGCCCTCCGGCAGCCGGGTCAGCACCGGTGCGATCTTCTGCAGCAGCAGGCGCGTCCGCTCGTTGGGCGCCGCCAACCCGGTTGCGAACATCGGCTGGCGGTCCTCGTCCAGGATTTGAATGCGCAGGCCGTCCGGCGTCATGTCGATCCGCAGTTGCCGCTCCAGGCCGGCGAGCGCCGGGTCGTCGCGCACGGCATCGCGGATCTGCTGTGCCGCCTGCTCGAACGCCTGCCGTTCCTGCCGCTGCTGCTCGGCGCGCAGCTCGGCCTTGGTGGGAGCCCTCGCAGCAGCTTCCGAGTCGGGGCTGGCCTCCGGCTTTGGCGGCGATTGGGCTGCGGAGGTGGTTCGTGCCGCCCGGCCGGCGGTTACCGGCGGCGGGTCTGCCTCCGGAACATCCTGGCGAGCGATCTGCGCTTCTTCTGGCTCGCCGTCGTCATCGTCCACCGGCTTAATCGGGCGGCTGCCGGCCACCAGCTCGACCGACCCGCGGTCCGACACCATGGCGCCCTGGTCGAAAGCGGTGTGACCGCCGAACGGCTCGCCCGTGCCGGAGGAGTCGTGGCTTAGCAGGTTATGCGGGCTGAAATAGTCGGCGAGGCCTTTGCGTTGTTCCTCCGTCGTGGCGTTGATCAGCCACATCAGGAGAAAGAATGCCATCATGGCCGTCACGAAGTCCGCGTAGGCAACCTTCCAGGCGCCGCCGTGGTGCCCGGCTTCGGCTGCCTCCTCCCTGCGGATGATCACAGTCGCGCCCGCTTTGTCCTGTTTGCCCCGCATGTCCGCCGTTCTCCACGGCGCAGTGTGACCCAGCTTGCTTAACCGCCAGCTAACTTCGGACCGCGCTGCCGCAGATCTGGCCCGCCGGTCAGGGTTCGGGCAGCACCCTTTGAGGCTGCGGGGCCACGGCGTCGGGACCGACCACCCGGTAGAGCAGGTAGGCCTCGACCAAGGCGCCGTTGCGCGATCGATCCGCCGAGCCGGCCTCATCAATGGCAGACCAGGCGCCGCTTTCGGGGACGCCGCCACGCCGCGCGCTGCGGACCAGTATGCCGACGGCACCCGCCAGCCGGGCCGGTGGCAGGCGGAACAGCGCCCAGCGCGGCTCCTCGCCCACCACCGGAACGCCGGCGGGAAGCTGCAGCGCCAGCTCGGATGCCAGGCCGTATTCCTCCACGACGACAAAGCTGGCCCCAGCGCCCTCGCGCGCCGCCTCGACCTGCCTGGCGAGCCCGTCCCAGCCGGCAAGCCGCAACGCGGCCGGATCGAGCCGGGCCGGCAACGGCAGCGGCGCGATGGTCGCCTGAGCATAAGCCGCCAGCGTGATCACCGCCCCGAGCGCCACGGCCGGACGGTGCAGCCGGGGCCACACGGCCACGGCTGCGATCGCGGCGGCAGGGTAGACGATCGCCGGCCAGTTCCCCTGCACGCGGCCGCCCAACGCGTGCTGGACGAACACCAGCGCCGCCGGCAGGGTCAGCGCCGCCAGCAGCGCCGCCGCCGGGTCGCGGTCGCGCCACGCCTGCCGAGCCGCCCAGGCCACACCTCCGGCGCACAGCAGAAAGACCAGCGGCGTCGCCAGACCGATCTGGCTGCCAAGCAGCTCAGCCAGGAACTGCGGCGCCCGTTCCGGCTGCCAGTCGCCGACGCGTCCGCCCTGCCGCAGCAGGCTGGCCCAGCCGTGGGTCGCGTTCCACCACAGCACCGGCAGGAACGCTGCGCCGCCCAGCGCTGCCCCTGCCCACACCGCCGCGTGACGCCACCAGCGCCGGAGGCGCGGCACCACCAGCAGCCACAAGCCGATGCCGGCGGGGAGGAAAAGGGCGGTGTACTTGCTGTCGAGCGCCAGGCCGGCGGCCAGGCCGATCACCAGCCACCAGCCGGCGCTGCCGCCGGACGCGATGCGCGCCAGCGCCCACAGACAGGCGGTCCAGAAGAACAGCAACGGCGTGTCGGGCGTCATAACCACCGCGCCGACCCCGAACAGCAGCGTGGCGTTCAGCAGGGAGACGGCGGTGATCCCTGCGTGCCGCCCCGGCAGCAGCCGTTCCGCCGCATCGGCCAGCAGCACGGAGCCAAGCGCCGCCGAGAACGGCCCCAGCAGCCGGACCCCGAGCGCCCCCTGCCCGGCCAGAGCGGTGCCCGCGCGAATCCACAGCGCCACCATCGGGGGATGATCGGGATAACCGGGCGCCAGGGCGTGCGACCACACCCAGTAATAGGCCTCGTCGGGAGACAGCGGCAGAACAGCCGCCATGACCAGCCGCAGCAGGGTCACCGCCGCCAGGGCGGCGGCGGCAAGCCTCACTTCGCGCGCCAGACCAGCGTCGCCGAGACCGCGTAGTTCCACACCACGCCGATAACGGCGCCGATCGCACCGGCCGCCTTCCAGTTGGTGCTGGTCTCGTACAGCACCTGGGCGATGCCGACATTCGCCACGGCGCCGATGCTGCAAACCAATACGAACAGCAGCAAGCCGCGCCAGAGCCTGGGACCACGCAGCCTCTGGTCGCGATAGGTGATCTGGTTGTTGAGCTGGAAATTGAAGGCCATGGCAACCAGAGTTGCGATGATCTGAGCGGTCTGGAACGGCAGCGCGGTGGTCAGGCGGAAGCTGCCGAGCACGGTCAGGTGCACGATCACGCCAAGTGCGCCGACGCAAGCAAAGGACAGGAAGCGCAACGGCACCAGCCCGCCCAGCACCTTGTCCACCAGCAGGCCGGCGAATTGCATCAGCACCAGGGGATCGAGTTTGCTTTCGCCGGCAACCCGCTCGCGGAAGCGGACCGGAATCTCGGCGACGCGCAGCGGTGACTCTGCGGTCAGCACCAGATCCAACAGGATCTTGAAGCCCTGGCCGGTCAGTCCCGGCGCAAGCTGTTCGAACAGCTTGCGGGGCAGCATGAAGAATCCGCTCATCGGGTCGGTCAGCTTCACCGGCAGGAACCGCTGCGCCAAGGTGATGCCGCCATCCGACAGCAGATGCCGCCAGCGGCTGGACAGCCCGGCATTGTCGCCGCCCTCGACATGCCGGCTGCCCACGGCAAGGTCGTAGTCACCGGTCTGCAGCGCCGCCAGCATGTCGGGCAGCCTGGTTTCGTCGTGCTGCAGGTCACCGTCGATCACGGCGACATAGGCGGCGGAGGACGACAGCGCGCCCTCGATCACCGCGGAGGCCAGGCCACGCCGGCCGACACGGCGGATGCAGCGGACCCTGCTGTCGGTCTGGGCGATGCGGCGAGCCTCGGCGGCGGTCCCGTCGGGGCTGTTGTCGTCGACGAACACGACCTCCCAGGCGACGCCGGCGAGGGCTGCCGCCAGCTTCGCCACCATCGGCGCGACGTTTGGACGCTCGTTATAACATGGCACGACGACCGTCAGCAGCGGTGTCTGGCTGTGCAACGCAACCGTCTGCGTGGATGAAGGAGGGATATCGTCCATACGCGCCTGCCCGAACCGAGGATGCGGCGGGCCAGACCACGAAGGCAGCAGTCCGTCAAGGCAAAGACCAGTGGCAGGCAAGCCGCGGGCTGGCCGGCTACAGCGGCACGCCCGCCAGGCTGCGACTGGTGCGGATCGTCTGCAGCGTCTGCACCCGGCTCACCGTCGGCAGGCCGGTCAGCCGCTGCGTGAGCTGGTTCTCATGCGCCGTGTCGCGTGCCACCAGTTTCAGCAGGAAGTCGCCGCCGCCGCGGATCATGTGGCACTCCCGCACCTCGGGCCACGCGCCGACAAGCTGTTCGAACGCCGCCAGCACGCGTTCCTTCTGGTTGTCGAGCCCGACGATGGCGAAGAACGTGATCTCCCAGCCGAGCTTCTGCGGCTCCGGATCGGCGTGATAGCCGCGGATCACCCCCGCCTCCTCCAGCCGGCGGACCCGGCGCAGGCAGGGCGGCGCGGAGATGCCGGCGCGGCGGGCCAGCTCGACATTGGTCATGCGCCCGTCGTCCTGAAGCTCGGCCAGGATGCGGCGGTCGACGGCGTCCAGAAGGGGGGGCTCGGGGCTGGGATTCTTCATGGTCGGTCCCGGCACTATCGTTCCGTGCGCCGATCCGCGCAATATTCTTTCAGCGGTGTCCCCGCCGCAAGCCGCTTCCTGTCTCTTGCTTGCCTCGGACCGCGCCGCACCGATATGGTCAAGCTCCTGCAAGGTCCGGATTCCAGAGAATGCCTGATACCCACCGCAGTCCCGTCCTGATCATCGGCGCAGGTCCCGCCGGCTACACCGCGGCGATCTACGCCGCGCGCGCCAGCCTGTCTCCGGTGCTGGTTGCCGGGCTGCAGCCGGGCGGGCAGCTAACCTCCACGACCGACGTGGAGAACTATCCCGGATTTGCCGAGACCATCCAGGGTCCGTGGCTGATGGAGCAGATGGCGGCACAGGCCGAGCATGTCGGCACGCGCATCGTCCACGACCTGATCGTGGAGGTGGATTTTTCCGCGCACCCGTTCCGCTGCCGCGGCGATTCGGGGGATGTCTATCACGCCGATGCGGTGGTCATCGCCACCGGGGCGCAGGCGCGCTGGCTCGGCCTGCCGTCGGAGCAGCGGCTGCAGGGCCGCGGCGTGTCCGCCTGCGCCACCTGCGACGGGTTCTTCTACCGCGGCAAGCGGGTTGCGGTGGTGGGCGGCGGCAATACGGCGGTCGAGGAGGCGATCCACCTCACCCATCACGCCGAGCATGTCACCCTGATCCACCGCCGCAATGCCCTGCGGGCGGAGAAAATTCTGCAGGCCCGGCTGTTCGTCCACCCGAAGATCAGCGTGGTCTGGGACCACGCGGTCGCGGAAATCCTGGGCGGCGGCACGCCCGAGGTTGTCTCCGGGGTGCGGCTGGCGCATGTCGGGACCGGGGTGGAAACCATCCTTCCGGTGGACGGCGTGTTCGTCGCCATCGGCCACACCCCCGCCACCGCGGTCTTCGCCGGCCAGGTGGCGATGGACCCTGAAGGCTATATCCTAACCGCGCCGGGAAGCACGCGGACCTCGGTCCCCGGCGTGTTCGCAGCCGGTGACGTGCAGGACAAGGTGTTCCGACAGGCGGTCACCGCGGCCGGAACGGGCTGCATGGCGGCGCTGGAAGCCGAGAAATTCCTGGCGGCGCTGCCCGTTCTGGCCGGCAACGAGCCGTCGCTGGCCGCTGATTAGGATGGATTTGCCAAAAAGGGTGCGGAATCCGCACCCACCCGGTGCTGCGAATCGTTTAGCATGGCAAGTTGACGCTTCGGCGTGGACCGACAGGCCGCACCGAAGAA
>Ga0302140_10001456_pt1 | contig 30756 bp, 23 predicted proteins | sample I_Bog_E1_1_FD_202095 | JGI IMG/M metagenome (GOLD analysis project Ga0302140, IMG submission 202095) | Peat permafrost microbial communities from Stordalen Mire near Abisko, Sweden - I_Bog_E1_1 | ecosystem: Environmental > Terrestrial > Soil > Wetlands > Peat | place: Sweden: Abisko, Stordalen... | reverse complement strand
GTCAGCGACGTCAGCGCCACCAGATTAGCCGACGATCCGGAATTCACCAGCACCGCTCCGCGCAGCCCGTACAACCGCGCAAAGCGCTTTTCGAACTCTGCGGCGAATCGCCCCGTTGTCAGCCAGAAATCGAGCGAGCTGTCCACCAGATTGCGCATATCCGCGCCATCGAAGACCTTGCCCGAGACCGGCACCTGCGTTTCTCCGGCCGTAAACTCACGCACCGGAAACTGCTCCGCGCAGAATTCCTCCACCAGGCCCAAAATTTGCGCCCTCAGTTGTTCCGCACGTTCGCTCACGCTTTGAGAAACTCCTCGTACCACTTTACCGTGAGGGCCAGACCATCCTCGAGTGTGAATAACGGGTGCCAGTCCAGAACCTTCCGCGCTTTATCCGCACTTAGATACTGGTGCCGGATCTCATGCGAGGCTTCGTTTCTGACATCGGGCGTCAGGCTGGAACCCATCAGTTCAATCAGCCGGTTCACCAGATCCAGCACCGTGACCTGAATCTCATTTGAGAAATTGAACGCCTCGCCGGCCAGACTCTTATCCGACGCCATTTTTTCCGCCAGCAGCATGTAAGCCGCCGCGCCGTCTTCCACGTAAAAATAATCGCGCACAAACTGGCCGTCGGAACGAATCACGGGGCGCTGGTTGTTCAGGATGCTGCGAATAGTCCCCGGCACGATCCGGTTCCAGTTCAGATCGCCGCCGCCGTAGAAATTACCGCAGCGCGTCACGCAGGCGTTCATTCCGTATGTATTGGCGTAGGTGTAGGAGATCAGGTCGGCGCAGGATTTACTGACGTCGTACGGATGAGTGCCGTTCAAAGGCGTCGTCTCGTCATAGGGCAGCTTCTCCTGTACCCCATAAGCTTTGTCGGAGGAGGCAATGATGGTTTGTTTTACCGCCGGGCTGCGTCGCACCGCTTCGAGCAGCGCCCACGTCCCCTGGATGTTGGTCTCAAACGTCGAGATGGGGTTGCGATTCGCAATGCCAACAATGGTCTGGGCGGCCAGATGGAAAACGGTGTCGATTTCGTATTCGCCCAGGCTGCGCTCCAGCGTATCCTGGTCCCGGACATCGCCGCGCACCACGCGCACCTGGTCCAGCGTCCCGGTTCGTACCAGTTCGGACCGCGGAACCCAGTCGCGGACCAGGCAGACCACCTCCGCGCCCGCCTCGTTCAGCCGCCGGACCAGCCAGCTGCCCACCAGACCAGTGCCGCCCGTCACGAAAACGGGCCGGTCTTTCCAGAATGTCGCCATTACCAGACCTTCCAGGGCGCGTCGCCCGCGGCCCAGAGGTCGTTCAGATGTTTGAATTCCCTGTAAGTGTCCATCGCGAAGAAGAAACCATTATGGCAGTAAGCGGACAACTGTCCTGCGGCAGAAATACTTTCGAGCGGCTCACGCTCGAAAGTGCAGCCAGGCCCGCCTATGTAGTCGAACACTTTTCGATTCAGTACAAAATGGCCAGCCGACATCCAGCCGTCCAGCAGCGGCTTTTCCGAAAACTGATTCACTTCGCCGCCATCGCCAAGCTCCAGCATGCCGAATCGCGAAACAGGCCGCACCGCCGTAACCGTCGCCAGCCGCCCATGGCCTTTGTGGAACGCCACCAGGTCGGATATATTCACGTCGCTGAGACCGTCGCCGTAAGTAAGCAGGAACTCCTCTTCATCGATATATTTCGCAATCTGCTTCATTCGGTCGCCGGTCATCGCTTCCTGCCCGGTATCGGCCAGCGTGACGCGAAACCCGCTTTCGTCATGCTCACCGTGATAGGTGATTTCCGGTCGTGGTCCGAGCCGCACCGTGCAGTCACGGTTCATGGCTTCATAGTTCAGGAAGTAATCTTTAATCATGTTGCCCCGGTACCCGAGGCACAAAACAAAATCCAGGAAGCCGAAGTGCGCGTAGCGCTTCATGATGTGCCAGAGAATAGGACGCCCGCCCACCTCCACCATCGGCTTCGGACGGAACTCCGTTTCCTCACGCAAACGGGTCCCCTGTCCGCCACAAAGAATCACTACTTTCATAATTCGACGCCCGTGAACTCCGCCTTTCGCACTATGATATCCATAATGCTTCGCTTAACTTTCAATCGGTCCGGAATCTCCCTGCTGGCGCTCAGCGCCGCGATTCTCTGTTTGCTGCCGCTGGCCGCGCAGCCGCCCGCCGGCGCCTCTGGTGGCAGGGGCGGCAGCGGTGGACGTGGCGGCGGCAGAGGCCCCGCCATCCAGCTCACTGCCGATCAGAAGAGCCAGTATCAGGCGAAGGTCGATGAACTGAACGCCATCGTCAAAGCTCTGCGCGCCGGCAAGACCAGCGTCGACCTGATTGCCGACGTCGATATCTTCGCCAAAGCCGGCGCCTGGCTCCTGGAATTCCCCCAGGATTTCGCCAATGCGCAGGCCGTCACCAACTATCTGGCGGTTCTCGATCAGGGCATTGAACGCGGTCACCAGTTGCAGAAAGGCCAATCGCCCTGGCTGACCGAAAAAGGCCGCAAGGTGCTCGGCTACTATTCGGATCTCGATGGCTCCGTGCAGCCCATGGGCGTCACCATCCCGGAGGGCTACGACGCCACCAAACCGGATCGCCTCTATGTCTGGCTGCATGGCCGCAGCAACGGCCTCTCCGAAGCCAGCTTTATCAATGGCTTTAAGAACGTGCCGCAGTTTCCCAACACCGCCTACACCGCCGATGTCGGCCAGCTCACACTCGATTGCTACGGCCGCGGCAACAACGCGAACCACCAGGCCGGCGAAGTCGATATCTTCGAAGGCATCAAAGCGATGCAGCGGCGTTTCAAGATCGATACCGAGCGCATCCTGCTCCGCGGCTTCTCGCTCGGCGGCGCCGCCGCCTGGCACATCGCCCTGCAATATCCCGATCGCTGGGCCGCCGCGGAAATTGGCGCTGGTACTTATCCCGGCCGCCTCGTCCATGCCGCCGCGCCTTTCCCGCCTTATCAGGATGGCCCCCTGCACATCTACGAAAACATCATCGACTGGGCTCTCAACGCGTACAACCTCCCGCTCGCCGGGCATGACGGCGATGCGGACGACCAGGTATCCACCGTCGGCGCACCTCGCGGCGCAGCGCCCACGCCGAGTCGCGGACAACTCGAATCTTCGCTTCGTGTGCGCGCGCAACTCGCGAAGGAAGGCCTGCCCTCGGTTGACACTCCGACGCCAGGCATGGAAAGCAACTGGACCGTTCCCGGGACCCGTGACATCTTCATGATTTCCACCGGCACCAAACACGGAGTCGATCGCGAGGTCAAGACCAGGCTCGACGCCTTCCTGAAGCAATATGGCGACGCCGGCCGTCAGGACCCCGATCACATTCGCTTCGTGACCTGGACGACTCGCTATAACACCTGTTTCTGGGTATCGCTGGACGGTCTCGAAAAGCAGTATCAGCGCGCTGAAATCGACGCTCAGCGCAGTAATGGCGGCAAGGACTACCAGATCACGACAAAGAACCTGACACGTCTCACCCTGCGCGAAATCCCGAACGCGGCCAATATCAAAATCGACGGAACTGCCCTCCAGGCCAAACCCAGCCTGAAGCAAATCACACTCGAAAAGATCGGCCCTGCATGGAAAATCGCGAAGCCCGGAGCGCCGGCCGGTCTGCACAAGATCCACGCGCTGCAGGGACCCATCGACGACGCATTCCTCGATCCGTTCCTGCTGGTCCGCCCCACCGGCACGCCGTGGAACGACGCAGCCAACAAGGACGCTCTGCGCATCCTCGACCACTTCGACCACATGTGGGCCATGGACTACCGGGCGCACCCACGGATCAAAGATGATAAAGATGTGACCGAGGCTGATTTCACGAACTATAACGTCGTGCTCTTCGGCGATCCCGGCAGCAATAAATGGATCGCGAAGATGCTGCCGAAGCTTCCGATGAAATGGACAAAGGACACGATCACGGTCGGTGGCAATACCTTCCCGGCCGCCGAAAATCTGCCAGTGCTCGGCTATCCCAATCCCCTGCATCCCGCGCGCTATGTGGTGCTCAACACGGGCCTGACCATATCCGACGGCGATTACAACGGCGACTACGCCATGCCGCGCTTCGGCGATATGGCGGTCCTCAAAATCAAAGACCCGGCCGAGCCGCCCGAAATCATGTGGGGCGCGCTCTTCGACGAATCCTGGCAGTTGCCGAAGTGACGAATGAATCTCATCAGTCATGGGGCCGTTACCCGCAGGCAAGGCAAACCATCAGGCCCCTCTACTGGCCCTGGGAAAGATTGCCTGCGGATTCGCCAAACGGCACCATCCTCTGCCAGGGCCTCGCCAGAAGCTACGGCGATGCCTGCCTGAACGATAACGGCACACTGCTGGTCACCACAGGCCTCGACCGCTTCATGGCCTTCGATGAAGCAACCGGCGTTCTGCGCTGCGAAGCCGGCGTCAGCCTCGCCGAAATACTGCGGGTCTTCGTGCCCCGCGGATGGTTCCTCCCTGTGCTGCCGGGCACCAGCTTCGTGACCATTGGAGGCGCCATTGCCAACGACATCCACGGCAAGAACCACCACGCTGCCGGAAGTTTCGGCAACTTTGTCCGCAGCTTTCTGCTGCGCCGCTCCTGCGGCCCGGCGCTGCTGTGTTCCGCAGACAGCAACCCGGAACTCTTTAGCACCACCATCGGGGGACTCGGCCTCACCGGAATGATCGAATGGGCGGAAATCGCCCTCCGGCCGATCGCAAATGCGTGGATAGACGTGGAATCCATCCGCTACGACAGCCTCGAAGACTTCTTCCGCCTCTCCGCCGAATCCGAGCCCCTGTTTGAATACCTTGTCGCCTGGGTGGATACCTCGGCGACGGGTAAATCCATGGGCCGTGGCATCCTGATGCGCGGCAACCACAACGCCGATCCCACACTGCGCCAGAAAAGCCCGCCCGCAGGTTCCGCGCTGGACATGCCATTCGATCTGCCTTCGTTCATCCTGAATCCACTCACCATCCGCATGCTGAATTTCGCCTATTACCATAAGCAACTGAAGCGGTTTCACCGCGCGGTAGTCCCGTACCGTCCTTATTTCAGCCCGCTCGATGGTATCGGACACTGGAATCGTATGTATGGCAAGCGCGGCTTTCTGCAATGGCAATGCCTCGTGCCCACGTCGGAGGGCCGCCAGGCGTTTGCGGAGATCTTCGCCACCATCGTGCGCTCCGGCCTCGCATCGTTTGTTTCCGTCATGAAAACCATGGGTGCGATTCCCTCACTCGGCCTCCTGTCTTTCCCCGGACCAGGCGTCACCCTGGCGCTCGATTTCCCGAATGTGCCCGCTTCGTTCAGCCTGCTTGAGCGCCTCGACGACCTCGTATTCAAAGCCGGTGGCCGTATCTATCTCGCAAAGGACGCCCGCATGTCGGCCTCTCACTTTCAGCGCTTTTATCCACAGTGGCAGGCACTTGAGCAACAGCGCGACCCGATGTTCTCCTCCAGCCTCTGGCGCCGGCTGACCGGAGCCGCCACGTGACGCGAAAACTCCACAATGTCATCGTCATCGGCGTCACATCGGGCATCGCACAGGCCATCGGCCGCCTGCTCGCCGAGCGCCGTTGCCGCTTGTTTCTGGTGGCTCGCGATGCCGATAAACTCGCTTCGGTGGCAGCCGATTTGCAGGTTCGCGGCGCCGAAATAGCCGGCACATGCCACGTCGATCTCGCCGATACCGCGACGCACGCGGCCATGCTGGAATCAGCCTGGCAGAAACTCGGCTCGGTCGATGCCGCGATCATAGCGTACGGTATTCTGGGCGATCAAAAAGAGGCCGAGTGCAACTGGGCCGAAGCCGCCGCCATCCTGAATGTAAACTTCACGAGCGTCGCTTCGCTCGTCACACATCTGGCGAACGATTTCGACAGGCAAGGCTTCGGCCATCTGGTCGCGCTCGGCTCGGTTGCCGGCGACCGCGGACGCAGGACAAACTATATCTATGGAGCGGCGAAGGCAGCTGTCGAAACTTTGCTCGAAGGCGTACGGCATCGCCTCGCCCGCAAAGGAATCGCCGTCCTGCTGGTCAAGCCGGGCTTCGTCGATACGCCTATGACCGCGCACCTGCCGAAATCGCCGCTTTTCGCCAGCCCGGCTTACATCGCCGCCAAGATAGTCGGCGCCATGGAGAGCGGCAAATCGACTATCTATGTGCCGTTCTTCTGGCGGCCGATCATGTGGATCATCCGCTCACTGCCCGAGCGCATCTTTAATCGACTCTCGATCTGATCATCATGGCGACGCCTTACATCCCGGAGCCAGCCGCATCTGCGATACCGCTGTGCGTCGATCTGGATGGCACGCTCATTCGTACGGACTTGCTTTGGGAAAGCCTGTTTGCCTTCGTCGGCCACCATCCTGAAAAAATCGTGTTTGTTTTCGCGTGGCTGTTGAAGGGCAGGGCGCACCTGAAAAGAAAACTCGCGGAAAGCATCAATCTGGATGCCGCTTACCTTCCCTATAACGAGCCTTTCGTCGCGTGGCTCACGGAACAGCACGCCGCCGGCCGCCGACTCATCCTGGCAACGGCGGCAGACGAGATTCTGGCTCGCCCTGTCGCCTCGCATCTGGGTATTTTCGATGAAGTCCTCGCCAGCGACGGCACGTTCAATCTCAAGGGCAGCAACAAAGCGAAGGTTCTCCACGAGAAATTCGGCACGGCGTTCGATTACGCGGGCAACTCGGCCGCGGATTGGGAAATATGGCGCGAATGCCGGCAAATAGTCGCGGTCGATACGCCTGGGTGGCTCACGCGGCGACTCGCAAAAACCAGCCGCCTGGCCGAACAGTTTCATGCCGCAAAATCGCGCGCATCGGTCTGGCTTCGCGCGCTGCGACTCCATCAATGGATCAAGAATATTCTCATTTTCCTGCCGATTATAGCCGCGCATAAAATACTCAATCCGGACCGGCTCTTTCCTGCGCTGATCGCGTTTGTCGCCTTCAGCTTCGCGGCATCCGCCAGTTATCTGGGCAACGATCTGGTGGATCTGGCGGCGGACCGCGTCCATCCCCGCAAGCGCTTTCGGGCCATTGCGGCGGGAGATCTCAGTATTCCTGCCGCCACCGCCGCATCTCTGGCGCTCTTCGCGGGAGGGGTGCTGCTGGCCACGCTGACCGGTTCGCTCATCGTCACTCTTCTGATCTTTGTCTACGCGATTATTTCCTTCACCTACTCCATCAGCCTGAAGAAGATCGCACTGCTGGATGTATACGTGCTCTCCGGCCTCTACACGCTGCGGATTGTCGTGGGCAGCGAGGCCGGGCGCGTGCCGCTCTCGGGCTGGTTTCTTTCCTTTTCGATATTCCTGTTTCTGAGCCTGGGCTTTGCCAAACGCGCCGCGGAACTGCACCGCGTGATAGTCGCCCACGTGCCCTCCCAGGTTCCCGGCCGCGGCTATTCGGCGACGGACTTCCTGCCGGTCATGTGTTTCGGAATTGCCTCGGCGTTCGCTGCTGCGCTCGTGCTCGCCTTGTATATGCAGAGCGCGCTCGTGCAATCGCTATACCGGCATCCGCAGTTGTTATGGGCTATCTTCCCGATTTGCCTTTACTGGCTGACGCGCGTCTGGCTCCTGGCTGAACGCGGAGAACTGCAGGAGGACCCGATCAGCTTCGCGGTGAAAGATCGCACCACGTGGCTGCTAGTAGCGCTCTGCGGCATTATCCTGAAACTGGCCGCGTAAGCAGACTCGCGGATTCCGCATCGAGAAATATCGCGGCACGAGCATGCGTTCGGAGAATCGATGCGGGACACAAATTCGTCAATGGCCCCTGAAGCGCCGCCGCGACAGCCTGAGCCTTGGCTGGTCCCGGCACCATGACGAAAATTTCGTGAGCCTTCATCAGAACCGGAACTGTCAGCGTGAAGGCCTGGGTTGGCACGTCCGGCAGTGCTTGAAATGCTCCATCGTGCACCTGTTGAACCCGGCACGCTACGTCGAGTTCCACGACGCGCACGGCGCGCGGGTCGGCAAAATCGCAAGGCGGATCGTTGAACGCCAGATGCCCGTTCTCTCCGATTCCCAGCAACGCAATATCGAAACCGTCGGCCGGCAACAGCGATGCATAGCGCGCGCATTCCGCTTCCTGATTTTCCGCCTCGCCACTGACCTGATGGAAAGCCGCGGGCGTCACGGCGCGAAAAATATGCTCTTGCAGATAGCGTCGAAATGAGTGCGTCGAATCAGCGGTCGCGCCGGCATATTCGTCCAGATGGTATGCGGTCACTTTGTCCCACGCTATGCCGGATTCGGCGATCAGGGTCGCCAGAGTTTCATTCTGCGAAGGAGCGGCCGCGAAGGCCACGGTTATTCTGCCACGGGAAGCAATTTTTTCGCGCATGGCAGATGCAATTGCCTTGCCAGCGGCCGTCCCCAGCGCCGCCCGGTTTTCAGTGATGCGAATATTCATAGGCTCAGTCGATTATCACGCAGGCAGACCTGATAGAACGGTAGAGAACAATCATATGTCGGATATTATTCTTATCGCCAATGGCGACCTTCGTCTTTCCGCCAACCGTGTTTGCTGGACAGCGCAGAAGCAAACTGAAGATGCCGTTATGGCCGCCATTCGGCGCGAGGGCGGCACAGTCCGCCGCGGCCATCCGTTTGACCCGGCAAAAGGCCACGGCTTCATCGACAGCCAGAATTACGGCCTCCGCGTTTTTCGCGAGATTCCAGAGGATGCGCCTCTGGTGGTGGTGGAGGCCGTGTGGCAATACAGCCAGCACATTCTCGGCGGGCTGATCAGTCACAAGGGCCCGATCCTGACGGTCGCGAACTGGAGCGGCCAGTGGCCGGGGCTGGTTGGAATGCTGAACCTGAACGGCTCACTGACCAAGGCCGGCGCACCCTACAGCACTCTCTGGAGCGCCGATTTCACGGACGAGTTTTTTCTCGATGGCCTGCGCCGCTGGCTCAAAGGCGAAAGGCTCATTCACGACACCAGCCATGTACGCCCACTGAAGAGCTTCACGCAAATCTCCGCCGACGCTTCAGAACTCGGAGTCAGCCTGGCGAAGCAACTGAAGCGCGAGAAAGCCATTCTCGGCGTCTTCGACGAAGGCTGCATGGGGATGTATAACGCCATCATTCCGGATGAACTCCTGTTTCCGGTCGGCGTTTGTAAGGAGCGGCTGAGCCAGTCTGCACTTTACGCCGCCATGCTGCAGGTGACCGATGGCGAGGCGGCGGCGGTGCGCGCCTGGATTGAGAACAAAGGCCTGGTGTTCCGTACCGGTCCGGTGGATGAGACCGATCTGACCGATGCACAGATCGCGCAGCAGTGCCGCATGTACATCGCCGCGGTCCGAATCGCGGCCGATTACGGGTGCGAGGCGATCGGCATCCAGTATCAACAGGGCCTCAAGGACCTGTGCGCGGCATCGGATCTGGTGGAAGGCCTGCTCAACAATGTGGACCGGCCGCCCGTTCAGGATGCGCAGGGGAAGACGCTGTTCGAAGGCAAGGCCGTGGTGCATTTCAACGAAGTGGATGAATGCGCGGGCCTCGATGGCCTGATTACGAATCGGATCTGGACGAAGCTGGGATTCGATCCGGAAACCACGCTGCACGATGTCCGCTATGGCGAACCCTACAACGGCGAATACGTCTGGGTGTTTCTGATTTCGGGCGCGGTGCCTCCGCAGCATCTGGTTGGCGGTTATGCCGGCGCGGACAGCGTGCGGCAGCCCCCCATGTATTTTCCCAACGGTGGCGGTACGCTGCGCGGTATCAGTAAGCCCGGTGAACTGGTCTGGAGCCGCATTTTTGTGGAAGACGGCGTTCTCAAGGCGGATATCGGGCGCGCGAAGGCGATGGCGCTTCCGGCGGAGGAAACGCAGCGCCGCTGGGGTATGACCACGGTCCAGTGGCCGATTATGCATGCGGTGCTGTATGGTGTGACGCGCGATCAGCTCATGGGCAAGCACAAATCGAATCACATTCAGGTGGCGTATGCGCCGGATGCGGCAGGTGCAAACCATGCGCTGGCGGCGAAGGCTGCGATGTTCCAGGAACTGGGCATCGAAGTGGCCGTTTGCGGCGATAATCACGGTTTAGCTGAAGCAGGACTAGCGTGAAATATGAGCATAGTAGCCGGCGTTGATTTTGGTACCCTGACGGTTCGAGTTTCTATTTTCGATTCGGAGCGCGGGCGCTTAGGATCGGGCACGGCGGATTATCCGCTGCACCGTACCAGGACTGATCCTAACCACGCGACCCAGAGCCATGCCGACCATATGGCGGCGCTGGCAGCGGCCATGAAAGCCGCGCTCCATAGTGCGAGGGTCGCGGGATCGGCGATTGAGTCGCTTGCCATCGATACTACCGGGTCCAGTGTGATCCCGGTCGATGAAAACCTGCAACCACTGGACGATTATTACCTCTGGTGCGACCATCGTGCCTGGAAAGAAGCTGCCGAGATCACCGCCGCCGCGCGGGCAGCCCACCTTCCCGCAATCGACTGGTGCGGCGGCACTTATTCGAGCGAATGGGGATTTTCGAAGCTGCTGCACTGGCTGCGCCACAATCCGAAAAAACAATGCCAATTCGCCACCGCCCTGGAGCACTGCGATATGGCCGCGGCCACGCTCACGGGCGTTTCCGACCTTGCCGATCTGCCACGCAGCGTCTGCGCGATGGGCCACAAGTGGATGTGGAATCCGCTTTGGAATGGCTTTCCGCCGGAAGAGGTTCTGTCTTCCATCGACCCCCTCTTCGAGGGCATTCGCGGCAAGCTCGCCGGGCGTTTTGCGACTTCGTTCGAAATTGCCGGACGCCTTACCGACGAATGGGCTGGACGCTTGGGTCTGCGGCCCGGAATTCCGATTCCCGTCGGCGCAATTGACGCGCACTGGGATGCGATCGGGGCTGGCGCGCGGCTCGGGGATGTGGTGAACGTGGTGGGAACCTCAACCTGCATCATGGCGATGACGCCCGGGACCGATCTGATTCCCGGTGTATGCGGAGTGGTGCCAGGCAGTATTCATCCGGTTTATACGGGCATTGAAGCGGGGCTTTCGGCTACCGGCGATATCTTCGACGCGATTGCGGTGCGTGCCGGGTCGACTGTGTCGAAGCTCTCCGAGGGGCTGGAGCGGTATCGCGCGGGCTCAACCGGAATGCTGCGTCTGAATTGGGATAACGGCGACCGTACGGTTCTGGTGAATCCCAACCTGACCGGCGTGACGCTGGGCTGGAAGCTGGGGAGCACGGCGCAGGATGAGTTGTTTGCCGCGATTGAGAGCAGCGGATTTCATACCCGCATCATCATTGAGCGCATGGAGGAATATGGCGTGCCTGTGGAGCGCATCATCAACGCGGGCGGGATTCCGCAGAAGAATGCAACGCTGAACCGGGCGTACGCCAACATTCTGAATAAGCCGGTTTTGGTGCCGGAGCGCGATGTGACCAGTCTGGGATCGGCGATATTTGCTTTCCTGGCTGCCGGCACTTTCAAGACAATTGAAGAAGCGCAGGCGGCGTTGTCCCCGGGTTACAAAGTCATTGAGCCGGATGCGCGAGAAGCGGGCGTGTATGCGGAGATGTATCCGCTGTTCCGCGAACTGTACTTTGAACTTGGCGAAAAAAGCAACGCGTTGGCGAACTTGCGTGAAATCAGTTCGCGAACTTAGACAGGGCTGTCTTCGCTTCGTCTGAGCCGATTTCGCGGACATAGATATTGCGGAAGCGAATTTCGGAGCCGTGGGTCTGCAATTCGATCGGACCGGTCGGAAGTACTGGGATCTTGCGATCGAAATAGTTGTCGAGTACCTGGCCATCAACCGTCAGCTTGTCGTTGAACCATACCCAGGCGCGGGTGCCGATCATTTTGATGTGGAAGGTGTTCCATGTCCCCACCGGATTATCGGCCTTCACGAGCGGCCATTTGCCGGGGTTATCCGGATTGTCGTTCCACAGAGCACCAGAGCCGCGCGGCGCGCCGTTGACGACTTCGCGCAGGTTGTCCACGTCCCAGATCTGCACCTGCGGGTAGCCGCGCAGATAGATGCCGGAATCGCCGTTGTGGTTGACCATCAGCCAGTCGACATACATTTCGAAATCGCCGTAGTTCTTGTCGGTGGCGAGGAAGACGCCTTTGCCGTCGGAGACGATTTCGCCTTTCTCTTTGTCAACGCTCCAGTGGAGGTCGCGATCGGCGTTCCACTGCACCTGCATGGCGCTGAGGGCGTCGGGCGTAAGCGTGGCCTGAATGTGGGGACTGTAATCGCCCTTGAGGCCGCGCCAGCCGGTGAGGTCCGCGCCGTTGAAGAGGGCCTTGTAGCCGGCGGGCGGAGTGTTCAGCGGCGCCGCCATCAACATGGCCGTCGCGAATCCAAGTTGAACAAGTGCGATAGGTTTCATGAAATCAGTCTCCCTGTGAGCAACAGCCCTCAACTTGAAACTCTATCATCCGCGCCGATGTAATATGTCACCAGTGAGGGCGGAAAGAATGCACGCAGGATGGCACATCACGGTACTAACAGTTGCGGGGGTCGCGATCCTGGCAGCGCAAACTCCGGCCAATCGGGCGCTGGCGACGTTTCCCGCACAGCAGCGTCCGCCGGGCGACCCTGGGCTGATAGGGCGCGGCAAAACACTTTATAGCATCAGTTGCCAGGCCTGTCATGGTTCGGACCTGCGCGGCGGCGACCTGGGTGGTCCCAATCTTCTGCGCTCGCAAGTGGTGCTGAGCGACCAGGATGGCGAACTGATTCTGCCAATTACTCAAGGCGCGCGGCAGGCAACCGGAATGCCGGCAATCAGCATGACGTCGGCCGACGTGAAAGCAACCGCGACTTATATTCACAGTGTTGTGGCGACGGCAAAAGGCCAGGGCGCGCCGCCGGATGTGGGCATCGCGCCAACGACGATCCTGGTGGGCGACGCGGCAGCGGGACAACAGTACTTTGCGGCGAAATGCAGCAGTTGTCATTCGGTAACCGGCGATTTGCAGGGAATCGCTGCACGGTATCCCGACCCGAAGCTGCTGCAGAACCGCTGGGTTGCGGGTGGGAGCGGCGCGCGAGGGGCAACGAGTTCCGACAGGCGAACGGTGACGGTGAAGGTTACGAAGCCGTCCGGTGAGGTGGCGGAGGGCCGATTGGTGCGGATCGACGATTTTCTGGCGACGCTGGCGAATGCGGATGGTTCGATGACGACGATTCGGCGGGATGGCGATCAGCCGAAAGTAGAAGTGACCGATCCGATGCAGGTTCATCGCGATCTGCTTGCCGTTTATACAGACAAGAATATGCACGACGTGACGGCGTATCTGGTGACACTGAAATGAGAATCTCCATATTGTTCGCGGCGTCGCTGGTGCTGCCCGCTCTGCTTCCGGCGCAGGGCGGAGGGCTGGAACCTTCCGACATTCTCAAGCCGCTCAAGGATTCATGGCCGACTTACAACGGCGATTACACGGGACGGCGGTATAGCGCACTCACGCAGATCGATCAGAGCACAGTGAAGAATCTGACGCTCGGATGGTTCAGCAAGGTTACCGCGGGGCCCGGCGCGGGCGGCGGTCGCGGCGGAAGAGTCATTGTCGGCGGCGAAGGCAGTGGCGATTTTCCTTCGGGCACGGCCAGCTTTAAAGCCAGCGCGCTTGAGGTGGATGGAACGCTCTATATTTCCACTCCGGATAACGCGTGGGCCATCGACGCACGCGACGGCCGCGAACTCTGGCATTATTTCTGGGAGACGCGGGGCAGCACGCATATTGCAAATCGCGGCCTCGCGATGTGGCACACCTTTCTCTACATGGAGACTCCTGATAACTATCTGGTGTCGCTCGATTCGAAGACAGGGAAAGAGCGCTGGCATAAAGTGATCGCGGACCTGGCGCAGCAATATTTTTCCACGCCCGCGCCGGTTTTGATTGGAAATCATGTGATTGCAGGCACGGGAAACGATATCGACGCGCCTGGATTTCTTTCGTCATTCGATCCGGAGACCGGCGAAATGCAGTGGAAGCACTATACGGTGCCGATGAGACCGGGCGATCCGGGGCTGGATACCTGGTCGAGCCTCGACCGGGCGCAGCATGGTGGCGCGCAGACCTGGATTCCTGGCGCGTACGACCCGGAGACGAACCTTTATATCTTCGGGACGGGGAATCCAACGCCCGCGTATACCGTTGGCCGTGGCGAAGGCGACAATCTGTTTACGTGTTCGCTGATTGCGGTCAATGTGGATACAGGCAAGATGGCGTGGTACTTCCAGACCTCGCCGCACGATATGCATGATTGGGATTCGGCGCAGACTCCGGTGCTGGTGGATGGCATGTTCAACGGGAAACAGCGCAGGATGGCGCTGACGGCATCGCGCAACGGATATTTTTTTGTGGTGGATCGCGTGACAGGGGAACATCTCATTACCAGCAAGTACGGTAAGGATACGAACTGGTCTACCGGGCTGAATAAATTCGGGGGACCGGCGCGCGACCCGGAAAAAGATCCGACGGTGGCGGGGTCGATCGTATCACCGACTGCGGGCGGCACGATTAACTGGGAACCGCCCGCGTTTTCGCCCGAAGCTGGTTTGTTTTATACGGCCGAGGGCAATGGGTATTCCATCTTCTATCTCACGGATCTGGATCCGCGCGGGTCGATGGGGCTCGGCGGGAAAGAAGAGGTGTCGATTGGTTCGGGTGGCAGTTTCCTGACGGCGATCGACTACAAGACGGGTAATATCGCGTGGCGACATGCGTATCCGCAGGGCAGTGGCGGAGGCGGCGGGTTGCTGACGACCGCCGGCAAGGTGCTGTTTGCGGGCGATGGTGGCGGCAATATTGTGGCGCACGATGTTTTCACGGGAAACACGCTGTGGCACGCGAAGATCGGCAATGTCACCAACGCGCCGCAGACGTATATGCTTGACGGGCACCAGTATTTGCTGGTCGCCACGGGCGATACGCTATGGTCATTCCTCTTGTATTGATATGCGCCTGAACCTGACGCGCCGCGATTTTCTGATTGCCGGGGCTGGGGTTGCGGCGGTCGGGACGGCCCATGCGCAGAAGCCGGGGATCATTGATACGCACGTACATTTTTATGACCCCGCGAGGCCGCAAGGCGTGCCATGGCCAGCTAGGAACGATTCGCTGCTTTATCGGACAGTCTTGCCGCCGGAGTATAGCGCAGTGGCTCATCCCTTTGGCATTACGGGTGTGGTGATTGTGGAAGCGAGCGCGTGGCTGGAAGATAACCAGTGGATTCTCGATCTTGCGAGTGATCACCCGCTGCTCGCGGGATTCGTTGGCCATCTCAATCCGGGGATGGACGATTTTCCGCAAAACCTTGCCCGCTTTACGAAGAATCGTTTGTTCCGGGGGATTCGTGTGGCTGGCGCGGATATCGTGAAGGGCGTGGGCCGGCAGGCGTTTATGGATGACCTGCAACGCCTCGCGGACGCCGACCTGTCTATGGATGTGCTGGGCAATGCCAGTATGGTGGGGCCGCTGACGGCAATCGCCCAGAAGATTCCGACTCTCAGGCTCGTCATCGATCACATGCCTGTGGAGCCGCCGGGATGGAAGGCCGAGGCGATGCATGAACTCGCGTCGCATTCGCAGGTTTATAGCAAGGTATCCACGGTGCTCAGACGTGGCGTGGCGGATTACAAGGCGTCGCTCGATGAGCTGTGGGATATTTTCGGTCCGGAGCGCGTGATGTATGGCAGCAACTGGCCAGTCAGCGAAAACCTGGGGACTTACTCCGCGGTGTTCAACGTGGTGAAGCAGTATGTGACCGGCAGGGGTACGGCCGACGCCGATAAATATTTTTATAACAATTCGAAGGCCTGTTACAAATGGATCGATCGCACATGAAACTGAATCGCAGAGAAATATTGCGCGCGGCCGCGATGGTTGCCGGGGTCCGCGCGGCAGGCGCCGCCAATCGGTTCGACCTGGCGGCGGAAGAGCGCGGCCGTGTGCTCAAAGCGGCTGATCGGTACCTCTCGGAACAACCTGTGACCGTCACGGCCGCGAGTTCTCCACGCAGCGCCGGCGGTGTTCACGACTTCTTTTCCGAGGGCGATTACTGGTGGCCCGATCCGAAGAATCCGGATGGCCCGTATATCCAGCGCGATGGCCTGAGCAACCCGGACAATTTCGTGGCGCATCGGCGCGCGATGATCCGGCTGAGTCTGATTGTGCCCGCGCTGACCGCGGCGTGGAAGATCACGAAGCAGAGGAAGTATTCAGACCATGCGGCGCTTCATTTGCGCGCCTGGTTTATCGACGACGCCACGCACATGAATCCGAATTTGCTCTATGCGCAGGCGATCAAAGGCAAGTTTACGGGGCGCGGCACGGGGATCATCGACACGCTGCATCTTGTGGAAGTGGCGCGGGCGGCCTCGCGAGTTGGGCTACCGGCTGCGGATCTGGCTGGCGTGAAGAAGTGGTTCGCCTCATATACGGAGTGGATGAATACGCATCCGTACGGGATTTCCGAACGCGACGCGCTGAACAACCATGGAACCTGTTGGGTCACGCAGGTCGCGGCGTTTGCCGAACTCACCGGGGATGCGAAGCTGACTGCTTACTGCCGCGACCGCTTCACGGCAGTGCTGATTCCCAATCAGGAAGCGGCCGACGGCAGTTTCCCGCAGGAGTTGAAGCGCACGAAGCCCTATGGCTATTCGCTGTTCAATCTGGATGCGATGGCGATTATCGCTCAGACGCTCGGGTTATGGAAATGGCAGATGGCGGATGGCCGGGGCATGGCGAAGGCCATGGAATATATGTATCCGTACATGCTGGACAAAAAGAAGTGGCCGCTGCCGCCGGATGTGATGTACGACAAGGAATGGCCTGTGCGGCAGCCGTCTCTGGTGTTTGCCGGCATCGGGCTGGGTAAACCCGAGTACATCGCGCTGTGGCTGAAACTGAACCCGGATCCGACGGTGGAAGAAGTGCTGCGCAACTGGCCGGTGCGGCAGCCGCTGTTGTGGGTGTAGTTATTGAAAGAAAGCGATGGCGCGTCCCGACCAGCCGACGCCGAACCAGAGCAGAAGCGAGACAGCCGCGACTGCGGCATTGCGGATTGGCTGACGCGACTCGGGGTCGCGGCGATTGTCCTGCGGAAAACAGTGAACTGGAACGCCAGCGCGAACACGAGCAGAAGCATCTTGAGACGAAAGGGTCCGGATCGGGCGTAGCGGGTGGGGTCCGGCAGGAAGACGAGGATGCCTGTGCAGACGGCCGGGATGAGGCCCGCTTTCGACCACGGCCAGAGCTGTTCCGATAACAGCGGCAGGGGCAGCTTTCTGAAGCCGAAGCCCAGCAGACGCATATTCAGGATCACCGTTGTGCCCAACAGTATCGTCAGCCCGGCCAGGTGGAGCGACTGCAGAAGCGGGATGGCATATTTCGAATCGCGGATGAAGGCGTAATCTTTCGAGTAATAGCACCACTGCAGGAAGCGCTGAACGAGTGTATGGAACATCAGAGCTCGTACGCCATGGTTCTGCCACAGAAGATCACGCCGAGGCAGAACAGCAGCGAAAGGGCGGCAACGATGCGAGCGCCGGCGGGCATCGCGGTAAGGTCCCACTGCGCCATTTTCGGGTAGAAGCGGAGGCGGTAATAGAGGGCGTTGATCCCCGCCAGCGCCAGCAACAGCATCTTGACGCGGAAAAAACCGTTGCCGTAAGCGCGTATCGGTTCCGTGGCAAATAGCAGCGCGCCCGTGAAGAATGCGATACAGAAGCCGGCCGTCACCCAGGGCATGGTCTGTTCGAAGATGAGTGCCACAGGCTGATTGCGGAACGAGAGGCGCAGCAGGCGGAAATCCACCACCATGAGCATGCCGACCGAAAGCGAAGGCGACAGGATGTGACTGCCTTCGACCACCGGAAACAGCAGCGCGGATTGCTTCAGGCTGGTGGCCCAGTCTAAGTTCTGGAGCCAGTTCAGAAATGGGAGCGGGGACATCAGGTCGTCATTTCACCGGTTCATCAGGGCTGCGGGGGTGGTGGGGAGCCATCTGCGTTGGGTCTGGCAACGTCATGGTAGAGGCGTTTGCCATCGGGGACGATCGCGTAATACAAGGACGCCGCCCTGGATCCATCTTTCATCGGATGTCCGATTACGCTGATAGGATCACCGGGCTTGAAAGTGGTTCTCGACCAGCCTTGTTTGACCATGATATTGACCGCGTCGCCCTCAATATCCCAGGTCCCGTCCGTTTCCTTACCGGCACTTTCCGGCACTTTGACGATGATGTGGGCACGGGGATTTTCCCGGTTATACTCCAGCACAGTACCCTGGAACGTCACGTTCTTCGACATGTCGAACACGGCGAAGGAATGGTGTGCCCAGGCTGTGGCGGATGCTCACTGGTTGGTCCAAACACTACGACGACGACCCAATGATATCGCAGATTGCATCGCCTGGAGCCGAATCGAAGGCCAGGGCTAATCCCTGGTGGATCACTTCGCGGCCTCGCTTCAGCACCTGTTCGCGCCAACGCTTGCTCGAAGGGCAGAACACTTCGAGCAGCCGCTCCTTCGCGCGATCGTTTTCCGCGGCGCCGGCGACTCCGTAGTGATGGCTGCGGTTCTCCGCGCGCAACGCGGCCAACACCGCGAGGGGATGGCGAGTGCCGAATTCCTGAACGGCGAAACAGACCTGCGCGGCGGGGAACATGCGGTAATAGAGTCCGTCCTGCGCGCCATGGGGACGATATCCGATGTTTTTTGCGTCGGGGGACTGAACCCGGTTGCCATAAGCCAGTTGCATTTCGGCGGCGCTGGCAAGGCGTCCGGCATCGTCGCCGACCAGAAGGCAATCTTCTCCAAAGCGGCCGAGGCCGGTATGAACGTCGATGGCAACCAGGCGGCTCGAATCCGAGAATCTCCCGGAAATATAAAGCTGAAAACGGCGCGGCCCCTGTTCGCGGTGCTTGCCGCCGAAGAACAGCCCGCGAGGGAAATCGTACTGGCCGGAGGCAATGGCACGGCGCAGCGCAGGCATGCCGTAATGCAAGATTTTGCCGGCCGCGCGCAGCGCGAAAAGTTCGGTCAGAGGAGAAGATGGCGGGGACGCGGGATTTAGGAAGGCATCAAGCGCCACGTACCTGTTGGGCGCGCCGGAAAACTCAGCGTCCGCGCCCAGGAAGTTGCGGTTCAGGTCCACGTTGTTTTCATTGACGCGGCGAAGCCACGCCATACCGAACGGATTGAGCGCATGGGCAATGGCGATGGCGCAATCGGGAGCCGGTTCCGGGATGCCTTCTTCCAGCCATTGCAGCTGAATGGCGGAACCGGCAAAGCCTTCCACGCCGTGCAGGCCGGAGGAATGAATGAAGGCGCGTTTGGGCGCGGGGGAGCCGAACCAGCCTATATCAATTGTCAGATCGTTTCCCGCAGGTCCTTTTGCGTCAAGCAGGATCGATTCGATTTGCCCACCCTGGGCCAGGACAGCCGCGCGAAACCTGGTTCGCGCCGTGGAATAATCCGGGGAAAAGAAATCGATCACGACGGGGCTTTGACGTAGATGTATACAGGTCGGCCGAAGCCGCCGCCGCTGCTGAAAATGCTGTTGACCTGAACGACCACCTGAACGGGGACGGTGGGGAGGGAGACGATGTCGAGGGGAATCTTCACGTTGAGTTGCCATACCCCCACGAGCGTCGGCGCCAGCCCGGAATAGAGGATGTTGGCAGCCGGAAGCGGGTTGGGATCGCCAATGATATAGACCAGCGGGGTGTAAGGTGTGGATAGCGGGGCGTTAGATACGTTGCCATCGGGCGGCATGCCGGTGATGTAGCCCTGCCCGGTCATGTAAATGGTGACGAAATCGCCGGCGGTTGCGGGATTGGCGGAAGTATTCAGAGTGCCATCTTTATTTGCGATCACGCCGGTGCCGCTTCCGGTAGCCGTCTGGGTGAAAATGCCGGGCGAAACGGGTCCCATCACAACCGTCGTGTCACCGAGGACCCGACCCGTGGCGGCTTCCAGCACCTGAACATCGGCCGTGCCACTCTGCGGAGAATTGGAGGGAAATTCGAAGTTGATCTGGTCGGTCCCGGCAAAGAACAGAGGGGCGGGAGTGTTATTGACCAATACCTTGATCCCGTTCAGCTGATTCGGAAGCGGTAGAACTCCTGCGGGCGCCGAAACCGAAGTGGCGCCAAACTGACCGGTGTTTCCAGTAGAATACAGCGCCGATATTACGCCGGGAGCCATGGCGAACGGCGGATTGGTATGGAGGCCCCAGTAATTGGCGGCGTTGACGACGGCCAATCCCGGGTAGAAGATCGCGACGCGATTGGCATTGTCGGCCAGAAACAGGTTGCCCCAGTTGTCTTCCGCTACGGCGAGTGGCTGGTAATCGCCCAGGGTCGCATTCGGGGTGTATTGACCGCTGCCAATGAGGTTATTGAAATCCGGATAACGAATGGCGGCGTTGGCGCCGGGATCGGCTACCCAGATATCGCCTGTGGCCAGATTGACATTCACTCCGTGCGGCAGGCTGAGGCCCGACGTCAGAGTCAGCGCCGCGTACGGGCCACTGCTCGCGGCAGGCGCGCGGTTAAATATCAGGACGCGGTGGTTGTTGGTATCGGCCACATACAGACGGTCGTCCGAATCGACGGCGATGTGATGGGGGGCACTCATCTGATTGAGGCCGGCGCCGGATCCGGCCGAGGTCATATCGGACTGGCCGAACACGATAGTGGCCGCTTCGCCGCTGGTCAGTACCCCTGCGGTGGCGGGGAAAAACAGAACGCGGTTGTTGCCCAGATCCGAGGCGAGCAAGCTGCCGTTGCCGGTGAACGCGAGTCCATAGGGAGCGCCCATGGTCTGGGAAGTGGGGTCGGTGATTCGGGTGGTAAAACTGATCTGACCCAGCAGCAGGTCGGCCGATTCGGTGACAGCCGTGGGGGTGCCGGGCGTAAAGTTGGCGAACGGCGACGGAAAGCGAATTACCCGGCCGTTACCTGCGTCGGCCACGTAGAGATTGCCTTTGGGATCGACAACCAGCCCGGTGGGATTGCTCAGATTATTCGACGATGGTTGATTATTGGGATAGTCGGCGACGCTGTGCAGGAAATCCGGCTGCCCGATTACAATATCGGCGTATTGGCCGGGCTGGATGTTGCGCAGGTCGTAAAAACCAAGGATACGGTTGTTATAGGTATCGGCAACATACAGATGCGGCACGGCGGAGCTGAAATCGACCGCGATACCCGCGTCGGCACCGATGGAAAAATCGAACTCACGGCCTTCGATATAGTTCGGCGAGTTGAGCGTCAGCTGCGGTTGGCCCAGAACGGAAGTGGCAGGTCCGTATGCGGCGCCGTTCTGCGGTACAACAACCATGCGATTGTTGGACGAATCCGCCACATACAGGGACGAATTGGCAAAGAACACCCCGGTCGGATGCGCCAGGGTAGAAGGCCCGGCGAACTGCTGAGTCTGATTGACGCCCCCGCTGTTGAAATCGTTCTGGCCGATTACGGTGGTGGCGGCCTGGTAAAAATTATTCGTATTCCACTGTTCGACGGGCGGGAAGATGAGCAGACGGTTGTTGGAGGTATCGGAAACGCCAAGCTGATTTCCCACTGTGAATAGCGCGCCTGGCGCCTGGCCGAACTGGAACTGACTAATCGGAGGAGGCGCGGGAGTGCCGTTATAGATTCCCAACATTCGGGTTGCCGACTGACCGGTCACGAATCCGGAAGCGCCGGCGAACCAGACAAGCACGCGTCCCTGGCGTCCACTCACCGATTCAAGGACGAACAGGCGGCCGGAGGGATCGAAAGCGATTCCGGCGGGCTCGAAGATAGAAGTTAACGAGGTTAGTGACGGAGGAGTAGTGATTCCCTCGGTGTTGATCGTAAAATTCAGCTGACCCAGTACGATGTCGGCTGAAGGACCGGATTTTGCCTGAGCGCCGAGCACGCTGACGTTGAAGCGAAGAATTCGATTGTTTCCGGCATCTGTCACCCAAAGATTGCCTGCCGCGTCGAAGGCGAGCGCCGCGGTCAACGCGCCACTGGAAAGCACAAACGACAGACTGGACGCTGAAAGGCCGCCCTGATTTGCTGCACCGGTTGTGAAATCAGGCTGGCCGATGACAAGATCGGGAAAGACAGTCGCGGCCTGCGAGAAGGGCCTGGGGAAGCGGAGAATCCGGTTGTTACCCGCGTCGATGACATAGAGATTACCGGAGGAATCCACGGCGAGTCCTTCGGGAATGGCGAGGCCGGTAGTGCGCGTGCTGCCTGCAGCTGGTCCTTGCTGGAAAGTGGTGACCAGATCCGGCTGGCCAATTACGATATCGGCAACCTGGCCATTGGTGAAACTGGCTGCGGTGCGAAAACCGAGGATGCGGTTGTTGCCAGTGTCCGCGATGTATAAGAGTGAGGGATTCGACGACGTATCCACCGCGACGCTCTCAGGTGCCTCCAGCTCGCGGCCTTCCACAAGATTGGGATTCAGGCTGCTGATTGTAGTCGACAGCTGGCCGATCACGCGCGTGGGCTGCGAATTCAGAGTGATCTGAGCTATGGCGCTCAAAAGAAAAACGGGAACAAGGAGGACCGAGAGGCGAAATGGTCTCATGACTGAGGTCGGTAAGCGGAGACAAAATGCCCCCTGAACAGCAACATAGCACGTAGCAAGCTCCTGGTGCGCGATGCCCTGGCGTCAGGCAGGCAAAACACGGGGTCGGATAAACTGATTACTTGCGCATCTCCGCGGTAAGTTATCTCAATACCTGGCCCCTGGTTTGGGGATTTTTGCACGGCCCCGGCCAGGGAAAATTCGACTTCCGGTTCGATTTGCCGGCGGATTGCGCGGACGCGCTGGCGAGCGGTGCGGCGGGGATCGGCCTTGTACCGTGCGCCGAGCTGGATCGTCTGGGTCTCGATTACCTGCCGGATCTGGGTATCGCCTGCGAAGGACCGGTGCGCAGTATCCTGCTGATTTCGAAGAGGCCCTATAGCGAAATCCGTACGCTGGCCGTCGATTCGGGTTCGCGCAGTTCGGTGGCCCTGACTCGTATTCTGCTGGCTGAGCAACACGGGTGCCGGCCGCGGTTCCAGCCGATGAAGCCGGATTTGGAAGAGATGCTGGCGGTGTGCGATGCGGCGCTGATTATTGGCGATCCGGCATTGCACATTGAGCCCGATCTGTTGCCTTATCGGAGGCTGGATCTGGGTGCGGAATGGGTGGCATGGAGCGGGTTACCCATGGTTTTCGCGGTCTGGGCGGGGAAGCGCGCGCAACTGACCGCGGACGTGGCGCAGGCATTTGGGGAGTCATGCCAGTGGGGCCGGGATCACATTGATGAGATTGTGGAGCGGGCGACCAGTGAGCGCGGATTCCGTGCGGACTTGGTGCGGAAATATCTGACGGAGCATATTGTTTATGAGTTGGGTCCGCGCCACAGGGCAGGGCTGGAAATGTTCAGGAAACTGGCGAGAGCGGTGCCGGCGGAGAGCGGAGCTGGCGTTTCGTAAAGATCGACGTGCCGGGGTGGCAACACGGGCTGCGGCGAACGGGAAATCCGTAAATGGAACGGACGTCGCGTCGTGGGAGGTGAGAACGGCAGCAGTGCTTCCGGTTTCGGCAAACATCGGCGTGCCGCCGCTCGGGCCGGTATTGATGGTTCGTCACCGTATAGGGGAAGCGGTTGTCTCTCAGCTATCAAAAGGATCGGATTGAGGGTGTTGGAAGTGAGGCGGTCGGTGATTGTCCCGGCTTGGGCAGTCTTTGAGGCAATGCCGTGGAACAGAGTGAACAAGAGAGTTACATCGTCGGAATTTTCAGATGAACCCATCGGGCAAAAGAGAACTCCGGCTGGCCGGAAGGGCTTGAGTCAGGACACCTGCCGGCGGTGGGGCTTCCCTTTGCGTCGGTTTTGTGATCCACGAAAGTGAATAGGGTATTATAAGAATACTTTCCTCTGTTGCTCCTCAGTAGCTCAATGGTAGAGCATTCGGCTGTTAACCGAAGGGTTGTAGGTTCGAATCCTACCTGAGGAGCCAAATATCAATTTCGGCGTTCGTGGCTCCGTTCTCCTTGTGTTTGGTACTGCTTAGCTGGTTCGAGCGCCTCAGATTCTCAAAAGGCTGTTGGAACTCGGTCTGCAACTGGCCCTGCCGCCATGTTGCCGACTTCAGGATCAGCCTGAGAAAACCCTGCTTCTCCTGTACGGGCTGAACGGCAAATAAATCCGCTGCCCGGCTGGTCAGATCCATCAGGTTGAGTGCGTCCTGAACAACTGCCGGAGCGGCGGCGCGAATTTCGTCAATGCGGCGCGACAGCGTGAGCGACTGGCCGCGTAACTCACTGGCCTTCCGGTCATACATCTCCGGCGTTATGCGTCCCTCCAAGCGATCCTCATACATCGCATCCAGCTTTGAATCGAACCTCCGCCGTTGTTCTTCGAGGCGTGCGATTTCTCTTTCCCGTGACGCCCGTTCGTTCAGGTCGGATTCGGAGACGGCTTCATTCAGCCAGGTAAGCACTCCGGGTGGAACGACCAACTCCCGCAACGAAGCGGCGAACCGATCCTGCATGGCTTCTTCGCGGGTGTATGGCTCAGCGCATTTTCCATGGTGGCCGGTGCAATGGTAGTAAACGTACTTTCCCTTCTTCAGCTCGCCGACGAGCTGGCATCCGCAATGGCCGCAGCGAACGAAGCCGGTGAACGTGAAGTCGTGCCGGATGCGGTGCTGTCTGGTTTCAACGCGCTTGTCGATGAGGGCCTGGACTCTGTCCCATGTCTCGCGGCTGACAAGTGCATCATGCCTGCCTGCATACGTCACTCCGTCCCAATCGAAATCGCCGGTATAGATCCGCTTTCGCAGGATCTGGTGCAGCGTGCTCGTCGCTATGCGGCGGCCCCGGATGGTCCAGCCCTCCGCTTTGCACTTTGCGGCAAGCGTCTTCAGCGAATACTGCCCCGTCACAAATTCATCAAACAACTTCGTGACGGTCGCAGCGTCGTTGTCGGGAACGATTACGCGGCGTTCGTCGGGACCCTCGACATTGCGATAGCCCGCTGGTGCATAACTGGGGTAAAGGCCGCTTCTGGCCTTCTGCAACATGCCCTTGTGAGTCTCCTCGCCGAGATTCTGAGAAAAGTTACGGGCCATGAGCACACGGATGCCGTGCATGAACTTATCCGATGAGCGGGAATCGGGCGAAAGCGTGCCCGCCTCTTTTACAAAGTGAACTGTGACGCCGGAATCTTCCACTTTGCTGTAGTCGCTGATATTGCGATATAGCCGGTCCGTCTTCTCGACCAGAATGTTTCGGCACCGGCTGTTATTCTTTTTCAGGAATGCGAGCATCTGGCCGAAGCCCGTCCGCCCGCTGGTGCTGGCGGATTCGACGTCTATGAATTCTTCGAGCACGACCATGCTCTCCTGCCGGGCAAAATCGCGCAGCAAGCCCAATTGAGCCGGGATTGAGAAACCTTCCCGCTCCTGTTCCTTGCTGCTCACGCGGGCGTAGACGACGGTGTTCGTGCGTTGTACTGATCCGTTCTCCTGCATGTTCCGTCCCTCAAGGTCTCCTGTCAGAATCGGTGGAACTCACGGACGGCTGCTCACGGTCCCAGCGTGCGAGAGTTTGAACAAATTCTACCAATCTGCGTTTGTGCTCGGCCCACTGCTTTTCGGTGAGCCGATGACCGATGCCCTCTTCAATCGCGCCGCGAGCCGTCCGTTCGGCGAGAGAAGGGCCACGAGCGGTAGTCGTCTCGCCGTCTGGTTCCCGCAATCCCCAGCTTTGATCTAATGCAAACATCGCCACAAGAACAAAAAAACGCTCCACATATAACGGCCCAGAAAGGGGGGGTTTGGACAATTAATTTTTCGGTGGAATTCCGGGCGTCGGACAATCGTCGGACACACTCGCTGATTTGTCCCACGGGGGAGGCTGCTGACCGCGCACTCGTTGCGAGTGAAAAAACACCAACGCGTCCGACAGTCCTTTATGTTCCACTACCACGTCTTTGCTGCCTTTCCCGCTGTTGGCCGGTTACAAGGTGTTGCAGATTGTCGCAGAACGGCGTGATCTCTCGCGGATGTTGCAGACAGTTTTGAATCTGTTGCAGAGTGTTGCCGACGGCCTTCAACAAACACCCAATGACTCGCCCTGGTTGGCAAGATGCCAGTCACTGGCCGCGAGGACACGTTTTGTCTTGCTGGCAGGCTGCCGTCCGCTGAAGACAACGCCTCGTTTTCCCCGCCGTCGGCGGACGCGGACAAAGTCGTGGATTGTACTGGGAGCCACCGCGATCGCCAGATGTCCCACCCGGAAAACTCCACAATGCGGCGATAGCAGCTGCGTTTTCGGCACAGAGCGGAGGTCCAGTCCGCATGCAGCTTCACTTCGACCAAGGTGGTTTCTGGCGGACTTCATCCGATAAATTGCTGATATTGCGTTATATTGCGTCTATTGGCAGTTCGTCAGAGCGAAGCCGTCTCCCGGATTATTACCGAACAAAGTCGAATGGCATTGTGGGTAGTTGTGTGATCTTCGGCTACGTTCGGAATTTTTCTTGCTCAAGATCATCGCGAAACGCGTCATCCGGGCCCAAAAACACCGCAATCGGCAACAAACACCGGTAGTGGAACATAAAGGATTGTTTAGCAGGCGTGTCGTTTTTCAGACCTATACCCCGAATCTTCAGCGGTTTAGGGTGCTGTGGAATTCGGCTCTGCCGTTTAGCAGTTGTTTAGCGCCTGGAGAATGCCCTCCGACGACGAAGAAACCGCCAGGATGCGGGCACTGGCGGATGTGCGAGGCCACCCACAAGGCATTCTTGCAGGCGGCCAGAACCCGCGACTACGCGAGACCCAGCGCGTTCATGCGACCGGCGCCGGTCGTGAGTTTCGCCTCGTCTGGCTGATCGTTTCGGTCGTGTTTCGGAAGATCGCGTTCAGCGGATGGCGGGGGCGGGCGTGCTAGTCGGTCCAGTTTCCGGACGCGATACTGTCGCCGGGCGGGAGACTTCAAGGAAGGTTAGTTAGAGCTCAAAGTCGTCTCGGGCGTGTTCCTGCAATCTCCGGAACTCGAATTGCGTGCCGCGCACCGCGGCGTGAAACCAAGCTGGGCACCTATCACGGATCTGGGCGACGCTTCCGCGCACCATTTCAACGACCAGTGAAGGACGGGGTTGCTCGTTGACTGGCGTTCGCGGATTGTCATAGACGGCGAGTACTTCGATGTTCTTGCGTTTGTTCTCCTCAAACGCGCGGCGCAACATGTTCAGACTCCGTTCGTAGATGTCAAAAAGGGCGGCTTCGGAGGAGATGTGTCCACCGCGCACTCCTCTTTCCGCTACGCGTTCAGCATGCTCTTTGGCGTCGCCTCCGACGACAAAGATCATCTCGACGCGAAAGCCGTTGTGAGTGGCCCGGCGCGTTTGTTCGAACGTAACTTCTCGAAGGGTTGTTTCAAACGCAAAAGATCGTCGCCGATCGATGTGATCGTCGATGAAGCGTTCCATCTCACGGCCTGCTTGCTGACGGAAACCCATGTACCTGGCAACGTGCTCCGGTTCTGGCAGCCAAACCGGACGCCCTGCTCCGATGGCTTCTCCCAGCAAACTGGCCGCGCGAAGATCGGTGCTGAACGCGTCGATTTCCGTCTTAAATATGGGGAACAGTGAAGATTTGCCGCCGCCCGAAGGGCCTGCGACTATAAGCATCCGAGGTGCCGGCATCGAAGGCGTGACTACTGTTCTACGCTCAACTCGGCAGAAACACTTTCGATCCGCTTCCGATCAATGACGTACCCTCGCTCGTCGATCAAGCCTGCCTGAAAGGCCTGCATGCGCTCTTCCCGGACAAGCGGAGCGCTGTCGGCGATTAACGCATCGTAGAATGCGTTGCGGTCGGTTAAGTCGTCGAGATCGGCCGAATTAAGGTCGAGCGGATTCTTGCGTGGCATAGCTTCCTTACCTACCAGTATGCGCCGTTTGTCGAGACGGCGCAAATGCTGGACTGCGCTCTGCAAACGAAGAGAGGAGCTCTGTCCTTGAAAGCCGCTGTGTCCGAGTCTCCAGAGGCGACCAGAATCTGAACGTGCAGCGCGCCGGTTCGCGGCATCGGCGACGATCCCGGGCCCGCGGTCGTCTCTCGCCAGTGCGCTCCATGGGTTTTATTGCGTCCGGGCAAGTATCGGGGGTCGGTCAAGAGCGTGGGGAGATAATGTCGGAAGACGCAGTACGGCAGTTTGAACGGCGGGCGGGCTCGAAGGTACGGCGCGTGGTCGGGTATTCGAACGCGAAGACCACCGGGGCCGGCGCAACGATGACCTGAGCGTGCGGGGGAGACGAGAGAATTGGGCCTTGGCACTCATGCAGCTCTTGTGGCTTTGTGTGAACCGGTCATTTCGCGCCTCCTCGACGCTGGAGTTCGATTTTTGATAGTGGGCGGTTGGGCCGTTCAATTCCACGGATACAAAGAGCGCCGAGTAAAGGATTTGGACCTGCTCGTAGATTTCTCTGGAGACAACTGGCCGAGGCTGATAATGGCGCTAGGCCACCTCAAGGTGTCCTCCGTACCAGGCTTTGACGAGCTGTCACAGCGAATAAGGCCGTTCCGAATCTACTACGACCCGGTAGACTTGTTGACCGCTATAGGGTCGGCCTTCGCTGAGCCGCCGTTCTCACCCATGCCGAACTCCGGCAGGCGGCTTGCGGTGGCATCGTCGCGCCGTGGGGTTTCGTTTGACGAGGCTTGGGCAGATAGCGTCGAAACTGATTTCGGTGACAAGCGCCTTCGAGTCCTATCCAAGGCACACTTGATTCTGAGCAAGGAACACAGCAAACACTCGACCGATGCCGACGACGCTAGGAAACTTCTCGACGTAGGGTGATAAGATTGCCAAAACGGCAAGACAGCCGCCCTTACGCCTGCGCAACGGCGACCTGAGTGCGGTGAGCCGAGGCGTCGGAATTTGTTGGCTTTATCACGATGGACCTAACGCTACCGCAATCGGGCAAAGTCCTCAATGGAGTAACCGAGGTGGACATCCTCGCTCATATTGGTGATGAGGCCGTTGCCGTGCTCTCTTCGGACCCGTATACATACATCCAGTGTGCTTCGGAAAGCGCAGATAAGTACATCGTGGAGTTCCAGGAGGGCTCGCTCCACGAACACTATCGCTCGGCAGAATTGCTCGCCCCAGACACCGTCCGGGGTGTGTTCTTAAGGTACCTGCACGGAGAGCGGTCTTGGCGGTCCGATTTTCAATGGGAGATGATTCCCCGCGAGGCTCTTGGATCGAATCCAGTGGGAGCCCGGGCAGAAATTCGGATTGACCCCGCAACGGGCGAGGCTATGAGATTTTCGGGCGGGCTGCCCCGTGCGCCTCATGCAGGCACTTGGCAAGGCCTACTGAAGAATGTAGCTGCACTTTTTGGCTTTGCATTAATTCTGTTAGGCCCCATGGGAATTGCTATACATTACCACCGAGAAGACCTCTTAGACCGTTACTTCCCATATTTCATATGGGCGCTCGGAGCGCTAGTTGGCTGCCCTGTCATCTATCTTCTCGTCAAGAACAAGCAGTGGCAGGCGCTAACATCGTTTACTGCTGCCGCTCTGGCGTTGTGGCTCTTTCCGACGTTCGCTATCGGCAGTATCGTAGTCCTCGCGTTCCTTGTCATAGCTATCGTTGCGGTATCAAAATGGCATCGTATTATCTTGCCTCTGGTGGGCTGCTACATCGTGCTCCACTTTATCGTGAAGTACTGGTAAGCACGTTGCGGTCCGGCCCTTTGAAAGCCAGCTCTCGCGCGAATGCACCCCCGCCGGGCCCGACCGAACCCGAGAAAGACGCACGCGGAGCGGGAGGCTGGAAATGCGCCCGCGCTCTCACTCGGTGCCTCAGATCATGCCGCATGTGCGGGACGGCACAGATACGAGCATCCATGCTGGCACGTTAGCCCCAAAAGTTCGAAATGCGTCCAGGGTGGGGAGCCAAATTGTTTCATAGACTTACAGATACCACCCGTCACTGAATTGCCGTGACTTGTAGTGAATCTTGTGGGACGCTCTTCGAATCTGGTCGCGGGCCGTCTGTAGAATCCGTTTTGGGCTTGCTGTATAGTGGTCCGTCGCTTTCCGCTTAGCCAGCGTGCCTCCGTCTTGCTCTCTCCGACCGTCACGATGCGCGTGTCGAGATTCATCCTGTTCCATTGCATGGTGCGGACTTCCTTCTGGTGCATCCCGGCACGCAGCGCAAACATGGTCCCCAGATAAACCGCCTTCGACCGTTGGCGTTGTCATTGCTGCCTGGAATCAGATCCGCCTTTTCTTCTGTCGAGTATGCTTTCCCTAAGCGCCGCGCGGAGGTTCAGAATGAAACTGGCTAGACTCAATCGCCAGAAGGTCGACAAGAACGCTATGTTCCTTATTGTCAATTGACAGTCGTCTTCCCAAGCTGGACCTCGCGGGTTCGACCCCCGTCTCCCGCTCCATATTTTCAGTGACTTACAGCTTCAAGCTTCAATTCCTGAACGGCGCCTGAACACCATTTAGAAACCGACGAGCCGTAAACTTCTGAGACTAAGAGGCTTATGTCGTATACGACAAACACCCTTTAGCTCCGGTCGCCCGGTCTAATCCCACCGCCTTTTAGGCGGTCAGCTTTCAGCAGCCCATTCCGATCTCCGACAATAAGGGAAATGACGGAATACAGGCATAGCGCGCACGCGGTCTTCGATCTGAAGTATCACGT
>Ga0302140_10001453_pt1 | contig 30808 bp, 32 predicted proteins | sample I_Bog_E1_1_FD_202095 | JGI IMG/M metagenome (GOLD analysis project Ga0302140, IMG submission 202095) | Peat permafrost microbial communities from Stordalen Mire near Abisko, Sweden - I_Bog_E1_1 | ecosystem: Environmental > Terrestrial > Soil > Wetlands > Peat | place: Sweden: Abisko, Stordalen... | reverse complement strand
CGGCGAAGATCGACCCACTCCACGACACCGGTCTTTCCTGAAGACATCGCGGCGATTGCGAAGTTGCTACCTCCCGAGGTGGTACTCGTCGAGGAACTGAGCCGCCGAATGGTGATCGCCGCGCGTCGCTACGAGTTTTCAGCATCCCCGGTCTTGCAAGATCGTCATCACTTCGGATCTAACTGCTCGGGCCACATACCCCTTGGGCGCTCTTCCTTGCAGAAGTCACAGATCTCTTGAACGAGGATTCCCTCCGGATCGTCCGGATGGTCCCTGAAGCGTGTGCTGAGTCCGTGATACCGGTTTGAGTCATCGCGATAAAAGACCCGATCACAGAAGTCACAGGTCGTCGATCCCATGCGTCGTTCGTCCAAATCGTCGTAAATGTAGCAATCCCCGTCTGCCTTATAGGCCCAGTTGTTGTCCCGAAGCAGCTCGGCGCTTGCCGGCAGAGACAGATCGCGAACCTGACTGAGAATGTCAGCGACATCCTCAATGAAAAGAACTCGGCTGTCGCCAATCCGGCGATCTGGGAGTCGGAAGAGATCGGTTATGGCATCCAGGGCGGCCGCATCTGTATCTCGCGACCGTTCGCGAGGGATTGGATCGGACATTTCCAGATCCTTGCATGGCACCTGCCAATCCGCGGCGAACTGCACGGTCTGCGTGCAGTAGTTGGATCGAATACGGCTGCGGGGCCGAAGACCTCCGCCGAGGTGTCGGCGCTCGGAGAGGCGGCCCCGCATGCACGCCGAGTAGCACCTGAAGGCCGCCCGCATCCGGCTCGCAATCCTCGACGAGATCGACAAGGTCGCTGCCGAGCGCCTCGACGCCGGCGAGGACGTGGTTGCCATCGTCGAGTTCACGGAGATGTACTGCGATCTCTGGAACTCCGCCGCCGTCCGTGTCGCCGCGTCCGAGGCGCTGCGGTGAGCATCGACGACAAGCGCTGCCTTCCGACGGTGTAGCAACCTCGTGGCCGGTGAGACCAATTACGGGGATCAGGTCAATCCTGGGGCCCTCTTCCAAGTCGTCCCCCTCCGGCACATGTGGACGTGTGGAAAAGTTGGCTCCAATGCAAAGGAGATTGAGCACTGAAGTCGAAATTTCACGAGCTGTCCATGAGGCCCTAGAAGGTGATTTCACCTACCTACTGGGCGGGGACGCTGGGAGATGGTGGGCGTTCGTCGGTGAACGTCTTGAGATGGGAGCCGACGAGTTGATGGTTCGCATCGACCTTGAGGATGATTCGTCTGGCCCGTGGTTCATGTGGCTCGTCTTTAGCGTCGTTGACTGTGGCAACGCTCTCTCCTTGATAAAAGTCTCCATCCCTGACCCAGAAGGTAAACCGGAGGCAGCGCTGGCGATACCCGAGGGCCGCGAACAGGTCCCCTACTTCGTGTTGAGGTGAGCCAACGCTTTCACCGTCATGCCGGGCCGATGCTGACGCATGGTCGACGACGTGCACGGCACGACGCATCCCGCTCGCTGTCCGGGGCCGATCGTCTGGCGGGGGACTTACCGCAACGCCGAGGGCAAGGTGTTCAAGGTGACGAGCTGTGACGGCCACCCCGACGGCATGACCTATGCCAGGTGGGCGAGGTCTGCCGGCTAACCCTCCGTTCCACCAGGGTTCCACCGGACGAATTCCCCGCTCCCATTTCACACAGTCGCGATCGTGGTCGACTGTGGCGTTGGTCCGATGTTTCCGAATGGCTTGGCGAATTCGACGCTGAGCACCGAGAGTCAGCTCAACTCATTGCTGCAACGAATGCAGCGTTGGAGTTGCGATATCACTCAGCCGAAATGAAGGACGACACCGCCGTCAAGGAGCTACTGGCGATGGTCAATCCCTAAGACGGTATTGACCGGGTCGGTCCCAGCAGCACCCAGAGACTTGTCCGTCTTTGCCGCGCGTCGTCCACTACGGCTCCGGTCAGGCGGCCGGCAGCCAAAGTTCGGTGGCTCCCACCTCGAGTACAGGATTGCCATACTTATTCGCTCCAACATGGGGTGACCCCCACGCCTGAGAGCCGTCAAAAGTGCGCACGGGATTGTGTCGAGTCCCCCCTCCGACACGATCAAGACCCGACTCCTTGAGACCAACTTCCTGGTAGCGGACGTGCAGCTGGGGTGCTCCGGACACGGTCACCTCCAGATGGTCGGGAAGCACGGTTACGTTCTCGACGAGATTCCCGATGAGGTTCCGTCGCTCGGACTCGGTGGCGGCGGCCCAAGCCCGGTCGATGTCGAGATTCTCGAGGACACGGGCCACCTCCTCGAAGCGCCGGCTGACGTCATCAGCCTTCTCGAATTCCAGGCGAGCTGCCTCAGATTCTCCGTGCGCCGCCGCTATGGCCAAGGCCAGGCGAGCCTCATCCTCGGCGAACAAGTCGGCTCCGATCCTGTCGTCGTAGTACAGGCGCAGCAGGTTCCGCCGTTGCCCCTCCAGCTGGTCCACTGCGTGCAGTGAGTTTCGAGCGGGCCCTCCGCCGGCCTTGGGGGCCGGCTGCAGGGCCCGCTCGAGCTCGTGGCGAATGGCCTCCTTGAGTTGCTCGTCGTTGCCGATGAGCCGCAGTCCGAGGACGGCGGCCCAGAGGAGCCCCTCGTTCGTTCGACGGGGTTGCTTCACATTGGGTCAGCATGGCCAGCGCTCATGCCACCCGGAAACCCCAGCGGAGTGAAGTATTGGATTCAAGGCTGGGCGACGTGAAGGGTGGACAAGGCAGTCGTATAGATCTACCATGACTAGTACCATGCTCTCCCTCGAAATCGACCGAGCTGACGTCGTCGCTCTGCACGATCAAGTGGCGGCCGAGATCCGTCGGGCAATCGCAGACGGTGAGGCAAGACCGGGTGAACGCCTTCCGTTAGCCAAAGACTTAGCGGCCGTGCTCGGAGTTAACAAGAACACGGTCCTTCGGGCGCTCCATATCCTGCGGGATGAAGGGCTGCTGGAGTTCCAACGGGGTCGTGGGATCACCGTGACGGGCTCGATGGAACGTGGCTTGGTCGTGACGCGAATACGTGAGCTGGTCGAGTTCTGTCGCTCCCACGGCTATAGGCCCGAAGAGGTTGTGCGGATCATCGAAGGACTCCAATGATGCCGAAACCGCGCCGACGAGGGGTGCGGACATGACGCTGACGCTCGACAAGATGACCGATGAGGAGAGACGGCCGCTCAAAGTCTTGTTCAAGGAGGCACGACAGCGCCGTCGGCGCAGATTGATTGGCCGCCTCACCATTGCAATAGTGGTTCTCGTAGCTGCTTTAGTCGTGACTTTGAATTCGGGTGTGATCGAGGGCTCGACATCACGCGCAAACCCTTCACCACCCGTTCCAACGGCTGCGTCAGTTAGCCGAACGGGAGCGACTCTGGTAGCGGCTTACAGCAGCCTCCGAATCATCAATGCTGACTCCGGAGCGACGAGTACCTTGCCACTCCCGGCACCAGCCGGCTTGAGCAGTGACCTTGCCATGATCAAAATAGGTCGCTCCCTTGTCCTGAGTAGGGGTGACATGGCGTGGCTGTACGGTCCAGGGTTGCACGGGCCCCCGCTCGACCTGGGACCTTCCCTGCGGGTCATACCAGGACCCACGGACGGTCAGATGTGGATCTGGTCGGAGCCGTGCGCCGAAGCGGTTTGCACGGCGCCAGCTTTGGCGCAGACTAACGGCACAGTGCGTTTGGTCGATGCCGCTGGACATCAGATAGGTGCACCAATCCCACTCCCCGTGGACACCAATTGGTTCCCGACGGGTCAGAGCGTCGGTTCCGGCCTTGTGTTGGCCGTGGCGTACGGTTCCGGCACGAGTAATCAGACTGAGATCTGGGATCCACGCTCCCACGCTCCCCCCAAGGCTCTTCCCAGCTATCCGCTTGCCGCTTCTGGAGACTGGATCGCTACAGAAAGCACGAAAGACTGCCCTCCGCGCTGCTCGATTCAGCTCAACGACGTCCAATCGGGCAAGTCGCAGGCAGTTTCGTTGCCCCGAGGAGTAACTGTTTCGGGTCCCGGCGCAATATCGCCGGATGGCGGCAGGATTGCCCTTCTCGGAACTTTTCACGGAAGGCGAGGAGAATGGCCATCCATTGTCGTCGTAGTTGATCTGGAGACTCGAACCTCCCAAGTACTGCGCAACTCCGGACGTTTGCTCCAATCGGCGTACGGCCCGCCCCCCGTTTCATGGTCATCCTCGGGATGGCTCTTCGCCACCCGCATCGGAGGTCAGGACGTAGCTACATGGCGTCCCGGTTTGCGTGCAATGGTGATTCTCCCTCGAGTGCGGCTACCCGCTGTGCATCTGGATCCTCCCCAGTTTCAAACGGAGGATCCGAACCTGTTGGTACTCTGAGCTCTCACTGTGACTCATCTCGCGCCGGCTGTGGGGAGGCGAGCTGGCCTGCCACGTATGACCAAGGTGACATTGCCAGCCGAGCTTCTCGTTTGATCGAGGCGAAGGTCCGGTCGGATCCCAACCGTCGGCCTGCATTGCCAGCTCTGGGTGGGATACGGAGAACAGAACCTTCGGCACGCCAGGATCCTATGGAACTGGTTCGGCAGTCTCGTTCAAGAACGTCCCGCAGCCGGCGATCAGGGGCACCCTGGACCAGCGTGAGGCCACGCCGTTCTGGGGAACTTCAGGCATGTGAACGGGGATCAGGCTCGCGGGCGTTCCAGGGCGCTGCCACGGCTTGATCGCCGACGCCAGGTTCCTCGGGACGCCGCTCCGTGTGTCGCCGCTCGATCCGAAGGGGTTCGCTGAACCCGTGGGGCGTGGCCATGGGCAACCAGTGGCTTCTGTTATCCCGAGAGACTTGACACATACCGATAGCGGCATATATTGGCCCAGTGGCCAGAGCTTCCACGACGTCGGATGTCTTCAATGCAGTTGCCGATATACATCGGCGCGAAATCCTGGACGCGCTGATCACAGGCGAGAAGGCGGTAGGGGCGATCGTGGACGACCTCTCGATGTCCCAGCCTCAGGTTTCAAAGCACCTACGGGTGCTCGGCGAGGTCGGACTCGTTACGTGCCGGGCGCAGGGGCGTCGCCGTTTGTACCGCCTGGAACCCGCGCAACTTCGGCCGTTGCGCGACTGGGTGGCGAAGTACGAGCAGGCGATGAACGACCGACTGGACCGGATGGACGACTACCTCAATGAGCTACAGCGACAAGGAGAGCGAAATGACACCTCATCGGCATAGGTCGGCAGTCATCGAATTTCCGAGTGATCTCGAGATTGTCACCACTCGAGAGTTCGACGCTCCGATCGAACTTGTCTTCGACGTATTGACGAAGCCGGAGCATGTGCGCAACTGGTTCGCTCCATTTGAGGACACGATGACGGTGTGCTCGATCGATCTGCGCGTTGGGGGGAATTACCACATGGTCTTCGTCACCGACGACGGAACCGAGTGTTCATTTTGCGGAAGCTACTTGGAGATCGAGCGGCCGACCCGGATCGTCGACACGTGGCTGTTCGAGGGTTGGCCGGATGCGGAGGCGGTCGAGACGGTAGACCTGCACGAGACTGACGGAGTGACGAAGGTGAAGATGAACCTCGCGTTCCGTGACCAAGCTGGCCGTGACCACATGACGAAGACCGACGGCCAGGAAGACAGCTGGGACAAGATGGAGGATTACTTGAGGTCACTCGTGGATCCAACCGGAACTGTCACTGGTACTTGAGGATCGGGGCGAGACTTCAACGGCTGGTCGACGAGCGTGCCCGCAGCATTCCAGATTGCCGGCGAACTTCGGCCCGTCGTACTCGTCCGGACCCCGCCCCACTCGTGCCTGATTCGGTAGGGGAGCGTGCGGGGTGTTGCGTAGACCTGGGCAGCGCGCCCAAGGTCCACCCTCGGTCCATGGAGCACTTCGCCGAGCGCCTGGGGGTCAGCAGAGAACGGGTATGGCTGGGCGAGAACGATCCGACTCCGAACGGATTTGGCACATTCCGACGGCGTGGGCGACAGCGGGGGAGTGGACTAGACCTGCGCCTTTGGACTCTCCACCATCTACCGGCATTTCCGCCGTCGTAGTTCAAGTCCCCCCTCTGACACCGGTAATACGCTGGGACAACGCCGAAAGGCGAACCCAGCGGCGGCGGTGGCCGCGGCCCGCGTGCAATAGCGAGTCCCGATTGGTGGAGACAGCCGATTCGTACCGTGTGAAGCATGGTCCTGGCTGATGACTCCCACCTGACGAACGACGCTATTCAGTTTTGGAGCGAGCAGCTGCTCGAAGGCGTCAGCCCCGAGCTCGCCGGTTGGCTGGGAGAGCGGGTGACGGGGGTGCAGCTGCTCTGGGCCAATGTCCAAAGCCTCTAGGCGGCTCGGCCAGGTCGGGCCAGGCTTTGCCGTATGGGTGGTTTCTGCCGTGCCATTGCGTGCTTGGGCTTGGTCGCAGCGGTAGCCACCTCCTGCGGCGGTGGGAAGTCTTCGAGTACCACCACCACGTTGACCACGGGAACGACCGTTCCATCGGTCACTTCGCCTCAGTCGATCAGTTCGACTACGACCACGGCGCCGAGTTCGACCTCAACTACGGCGGAGGCCTTGACGGTGCGGGTCACGGTGAGCCCCGATCACGTCTTCGTGGGGACCGCTGTAACGTTCACCGTCGAGATCCGAGGTCCCGGCACCGGTGACAGCGAAGACGTCCACTTCGGCGACGGGGGAACGTCCGGGGCGAATGCCGGGATGGTCAAGTGTGGAGACACCGCTCGCGCTGACAACGACGGCCACTACGAGCACGCCTACACGGCCCCTGGGACCTACCAGTTCACCGACGAGGTCTCCGTCATCGGCCCCCCACCCGCCTGCGACCGCGAGGACGTGACGGGCACAGCGACAGTGCTGGTCGCGTATCCCATGCAGACAGCCATCGGGGGAGTGGTCCAATCGCCGACGGGCAACATCGCGTGCGGGATTTACTACGGAAGCACCCCCGACGACCAAAAGGTCCACTGTGCCACGCTCTCCCCGCCTCAGACAGCGGACATGACGGTCAGCGGGGCGGTGAAGTCGTGCTCGGGAAGCACCTGCAACCTGGGCAACCCAGGTTTCGAGGTCCCGGCTCTGGCGTACGGCAGCGCAACAGGAGTCGGTCCGTTCCTGTGTGTATCGGCGATCACGGGGATGACTTGTAGCGTCACGGGTGGTAGGGGATTTACGATTTCCCGCGCTGGTATCGAACTGATAGGCGGCTGAACTCGTCGGTCACCAGACCCCACCGACCGACCGACCGACCGGATCTGGGTATCGGACTCGCCGGGAGATCCGTCCTCCTCGCTGCTCGCGCACGTCCCGTCTGATTGCCTACAGTCGAACTCATGCCAGAGCCCATCGCAGACTTGTTCAATGCCCTCCTGAAGGCACTGCTTGCCGCAGAGCAAGAGGACAAGAAGGCGAATGACCTGGAGTCACTTGTCTCCAATGCCGGACAGGATGACGCTTTTGCGGCGGGAGTGCTCGCGATCGGCTCAGCTCACGAAGAGGTCGTGAGGGCCTGCGTGACGTTGGTGGAGGTCGTAAAGGACTCTCCCAGCCAATAGAAGCCGAGGGGCTCCGGGCTGAGCTTGCCCTTACGGAGTGGTCAGTAGGATTGAACGTCGCACGCGACTTCTCGTGACATCAACCCTCCTATGCATGCTTCGGCATCGCCGCGTTGATGGTTGCTTGGGGTGGCTGGCATCTACGGACGTGGGCGTACCGAGCCGTTGATTCTCCAGCCACTCGTGCACGTCGTCGTGATCGGCGGAATCGTGATCTGTGCTGTTCGGCAAGTCCGCCCTGGTCGGATGGCTGCTCTTGGACGCCACGTTCGGTGCCGTCAACCTGTGGCGGCTCTTCCAGCCCAACGAGAGGCGAGTCTTCGGGCCTTCGGCATGTGGCGGAATTGCCGGTCAGTCCCCGCGCTCGGCCTCCAAGAGCCGACTGCCGAGCGAGCGTCTGAGGTGCAGGCGCCGTCAACGGTCGATCCGGCAACAGGTTGCGTCGCGCCCGGCCTCACGGGCGGTCGCGCTGCGCGTCTCACTTCCTGGAACCTACGATCGTCCGGGCACGTCGCGATGAGGAGTGCAGATGAGGAAATGGAACTACGTAGCCATGGGCCAGATCGGGCTTTCAGGGATCACGGCGAAGGTGGCAAGGCCGTTAGCCAGCTCGATCTCGAGAAGGACCGGACGCCCGGAGGGCCAGGTCCTGGCCCTCATCGGGGCAGGATTTCTCGCCATCTCTTTGATCGACTTCCTCCGCACGGTCGACTCTGTCGTCGCTGCCGGGAGAAGGGTCGAACCTTTGTCAAAGACGCCGGTTCCCTGAATTATCGGGAGGTGCCACCCAGTGCGACACCGCTTGGCCGGCAGAGCGTTGCCAGGTCGTGCCGTGTGGCAGATACCTCGGGTTGTTCGCCCGGGTGTCGGTCAGGCCAGAGACGCTGCCCACGTCGCTAGGAAACCGGCTATTCGAGATCGGGTTTCTGCCGGCGGGCGAGGTCCAACTCGAGGAGTGCGATCTCCGTGCGGAAGTCGTCCATGACTCGATCTTCGTAGGTCTGGCAGCCAGGGCAGATCAGCCCACCGTCGTCGACCTCGATCCAGCCGTGGACCTCGTCGGGGAAGGCCCCGTCCTCGAAACGGCGCCGACACCGTTCACAGTCAGTGCCGCGCACCACCTCTGCTTCTTCGCAGAGCGCCTGCAGCTCCTCGGGGGTGAGGCACGCCTCGCAAGACATTGACCCGTCTTCGAGGACCTCCCATTCGGTGGCATCGAGCTCGATCGTCCAGTCGATCCGCCGACAGCAACGCACGCAGGTCCACCACTCACCCATCAGCCGCACCCAATCGCCGCACATCGGAGCGCTGCCCGGCCGACACTCGGCGGCCCGCAAGGGAATTGATGCGCCTCACCGCCGCGGAGCGGAGCCGCACCTTCGACCCGACGGGGAGGGCGACGGATTGCACAGCTGAAAGCTAACTGAGGAAGTCCTCGAATTCGCGGATCGCAGCAGACCTTCGGCCAACCCCGCAGGGACGGGGATCCGGTGCGAAACCCGACGCCGTCCGCCACGCCACGTGACGTGACGTGACGTGACCTGACCCCGGCTCGAACCTTCTCAGCCGTCCAGTCGGCACAGCCGACGGTCCGGGCTTGCCCGGACACTGCCTCGGAACGTCGTCAGCCACGCAAGGCTCCAGGCGCACAGCCTCCGGGACAGGTCTTCCCATGCTCCGTTGGCGCCGACGGCGCCGACGCGTCAGTCAGTCGCACCCCCGAGAGCGGGCACCTGGGGGCTTTCGGCCTCACGCCTCAGGATCTCCCAGAGCGCCTTGTTGCCGGCTATGCCTGTTGAGCCCTTCGTGCCTGCTCAGCGGGTGTGACCGCTGCCCTCGTGATGGAGAAGCCGCCTGGCCGCAGGCGTCGTGCCCACGCCTTGGCGGATCGGGCCTGCTCACGCAACGCAGCGGGGATCCGTGCAGAGAGCTGCGGCGGCCACGTCCGCAGGGCCGACGCACCTACGACCGCCGCTGGAAGGCAGAGCCAAAGCCACAACATCGGGCGTACTCCTCTCTCTCGCTCAACATCGTCAGGGCCGCCACTGACACGGCGCACACACCGCGCTGACAGGGAATGCACCGCCCAGTCGGGCGTCCGCTCAGCGCTGCGACTCGCGCTCTGCGCACCGTCGAGAAGTCGGGTACCTCGTCATGGATCTGCGCCGATCTACGATGCGAACGCAGGTCCCGGGCTCGTACTCCCGAGACCGACATCGACCTGAAGGGCGGCAGCATGACAGGACCACCGCAGGGGGGCGCAACACCTCCGGTACAGCTCCGGTGCCCCAACGGGCACCCGATCGCGCTCGACGACCGCTTCTGCCCGATCTGCGGCGCCGTCCTGCCGGCCCGCTGTGCCAACGGTCACGTTGTCGCCCAAGGCCAGCAGTACTGCCGGATCTGCGGCGCAGCCGTCGTCGTCCCCGGCCAGCTCCCCCCGCCCGGTGGCGCACCCGACGAGGAAAGCTCGAAGAACACCTGGTTGATCGTCGTGGTCGTGGTTGTGGCGGTGCTGGTCGTCGGCGGCATCCTCGCACTGGTGCTGTCCTCCAACTCGCCGAAGAGCACGACGACCACCACCACTGCCTCGAGCGAACCGCGCACCACCACGACCAGCGCACCTGCGACCACCACCACGGCCCCCGCCACGACGACGACAGCGGCCACGGTTATCGTGCCCAACGTCTACGGGCAGACCGCAGCGGCCGCGCAGGCGACCCTCGCCAGCGTGCGCCTGGTCGGCCAGACGGGTCCGACGACCACGTGCACGGGCTCGGAGGTCGCCGGCACGGTGGTAAGGACGTCGCCCACCCCAGGGGTGAGCGTGGCGCCGGGGAGCACAGTGACCCTGACGGCCTGCACCGCCCCGTAGGCGTGCCCGGCCACGTGTCACGATCGGGCGACCGTCGAGGAGGTTGCCGTGCGCATCCTGGTGATCGGCGGGACGCAGTTCATCGGACGCCATATCGTCGAGGCGGCCCTGGCGGCGGGCGACGAGGTGACGTGCTTTCACCGAGGTCGGACCAATCCGGGCCTTTTCCCTGAAGCGAGCCATCTCATCGGGGACCGAGACCAGGACCTCTCCGCGCTCGACGAGCGAGCGTGGGATGCCACGATCGATACGTCCGCCTACGTGCCACGCCAGGTCCGTGCCCTTGCAGCCGCCCTCGGTGGGCGTGGCGGGCAGTACGTCCACATCTCCTCGGTCTCGGCGTATGCGTTGACCAAAGACCCGGGTGGCACCGAGGACCTCCCACTGGCCGAACTGGATGATCCGGAGACCGAGAAGGTCAACGCGCACACCTACGGCGGCCTCAAGGCACTCTGTGAGCGGGCGGCGGTGGAGGCCTTCGGCGGCGGTGATGCCGAGAAGGTCACCATTGTGCGCCCCACCTACGTGGCCGGCCCCTACGACCACACCTACCGCTTCACGTGGTGGGTGGAGCGGGTGGCCCAAGGAGGGTCGGTGCTCGCTCCCGGACCACAGGCCAACCCTTTCCAGGTCATCGACGTGCGCGACGTTGCGGCGTTCGTGCTGCTGCTCGCCCACGAGTGGTCCGGCGGCGCGTTCCACGCAGTCAACCCGGCCCCTCCCTTTTCTTTCGGCTCGTTCCTCGAGACTGTCGTCGCCACGGTTGGCCCGGCGGGCACCGAACTCGTCTGGGTGGACTCGGACTGGCTTGCAGCGCGGGGTATCAACTCCCGGGAGCTGCCGCTTTGGGAAGGGACCGCAGAGGGGCGCAATGCGAGTGCGCTCGACCCGAGCAGGGCGAATGCCCGGGGCCTGGTGGCTCGCCCGCTGGCCGAGACGGTGATGCAGCTCCACGCCGCCGAAGCCGTCTCGCCCACGCCGTCGGCCGGCATCGGATTCGACCCGGACCGCGAAACTCGCCTCCTCTCGGAGTGGGTAGCTCGCTGACTGGGGCGCGTGGTGGTGCTCGCTCTGTAAAGGCTGACCGGCGTCACTCTGTTCCCGATCGCGTGCACCTGCTCGGGGGCCGCCCTCATCCGATCGGGTGCACGGCACCGAAGACCACTCATGGGAGACCCAGCAACCGAAGAAATGGAACGATCGATCCGGGCCCTTCGAATTGCCCTCGCACGAGTCGAGCGGGCGATCGACGCGGTCGGTAACCGCCAAGTGGTCGCTCACCACATCGCACCCGCGGAGCCCGCCATGTTGGAGAGGATGGCCGGCCACCTCCGCCAGATCCTTGGAGGCTATGCCGAGGTCGAGTTGCCGGTGGCGGCGCTGGTCGGCTCCGCTTCTCGCGGCATGAGGGCCCGGGGACCGGACGAGATCCAGTCCCCGGGCCAGCCACAGGGCACGTCGGTCGGGCTGGGACGGTGTCCATCCTGGAGCGAGAACGACAGCTGGTGGTAGGGCTTGGCGCTCTTGTGCCGTGCCCGAGGAACGTCGCAGCGATCCATGCAGCGCCCGGCACGAGAACGAGCAGGAGTGCGCCGTCGGCCACCCAATCGTGAACAGCCCAACGACTCCGACGAACGCGGCCACCACCTGAGCCGAACCGACGGGGTTTCTTCCCCAATGCGCGCCTCAGAAACTGCCATCCGCGGCGCGGGCGTCCTCCGAGGGTCCGTCAGCGAGCTCGCGCAGTCTCGGTGAAGTCCAGCTCAGAGCGACGCGGTTGAGAGCATCGCGTCGTACCCGGCAGATGCACCTCCACCACGGTGCTCATGGCTACAGTTGGCGAGAGCAGCAATAGGGGCCGCTCAACAGAAGGGGAGCCCCAAAGAAGGGCAGCATGGCTGCAGACGTAAGCGACGACTCCTCTGGCGTAACTGGCGCCACACCGTCACCGCACCGGCAGGGTCGCATCCTCGTCGTCGAAGACGATCCGGGGACCCTCGACTTCCTCGCCTTGGCGCTCGAACGCTCGGGATTCGAGGTCGCGACCGCCACGTCGGCAGGCGAAGGCCTCGAACTGCTTGCAACACACCGCTTTGACGTGCTCTTGGCGGACATCGGGTTGCCCGGCATGTCCGGGTTCGACCTGGTGCGCGAAGCAAAGCGGCTCGACCCCGACCTGGCGATCGCGCTCATGACTGCCGACGCCAGGGTGGATGTGGCGGTGCAGGCCCTGCGCAGCGACGTCGACGACTTCTTGCCCAAGCCCATTAGTCCGGTTGCCCTGATCGAGCAGGTCGATCGCCTCATCGAACGCCGCCATGCGAAGAAGTCGGGCCCACCCCAGCAGGTGCTCGCCATCGGCGCGCATCCCGACGATGTCGAGATCGGCGTCGGGGGCATCCTTCTCGGTCATCGTGAAGCCCACGATCAGATCACGATCCTTACCCTCAGCCATGGCGCCCGTGGCGGCGACGCCGCCATCCGGGCGGAGGAGGCGTCGAAGGCAGCGGCCTTGCTCGGCGCCGAGCTGATCCTCGGAAACCTCGACGACACGCGCATCGCCATTGGTGACCCGACGGTCGGGATGATCGAGGACGCCATTGCCGCCACGGCGCCGGCCATCGTGTACACCCACACCCTGTGCGACCTGCACCAGGACCATCGCAACGTGCATCGGGCCTCCATGGTCGCTGCCCGCAACGTCCCGAGTGTCTACTGCTACGAGAGCCCCTCGGCCACCGTGAAATTCGAACCGGTCCGCTTCGTGTCGATTGACGGGGCGATGGAAGGGAAGCTCGAGGCAATCCGCTCCTACCAGAGCCAGACCGCCGTGCGGTCCTATCTCGACGAAGAACTGGTGCGGGCGACCGCTCGCTACTGGGGCCGGTTCGGCCAGACCAGGTACTGCGAACCCCTCGAAGTCGTCCGCGACCGACCGCCTGCCCGGTCCTTCGGACCAGGCGAGTAGCTCGTGCTCTCAGCCGCGCCGGACTTCCTCTCCGACACCCACGTCCATTCCACCTTCTCCGACGGACGTGACACCATCGAGGAGAACGTCGCACAGGCTCGCCGTCGCGGCCTTCACCGGATCTGTCTCGTCGACCATGTCCGCACCACCACCACGTGGGTTGGGGACTTCGTCGCCGCCACGCAAGCGCTCGCCGCCACCGACCGTGGGTCCCACGAGGTGCCCCTCGAGATCCTCCGTGGGGTGGAGACGAAGGTCCTCGATCAAAAGGGTGGGCTCGATCTCCCCGCGGACCTGGGCGGTCTCGACCGCATCCTTGTCGCCGACCACCAGTTCCCGATGGCGGACGGGCCGCACCACCCCAAAGAGGTGGAGGCCGATCGCGCGGCTGGCCGCTACCGAGATGCCGAGCTGGCGGACGTGCTCATCGAGTCGGTCGGCAACTCCCTCCCAGCCGTCGCAGGCCGCGGCATCCTCGCCCACATGTTCAGCGTGCTGCCGAAGGTCGGGATGGCAGAGACCGACCTCTCGCCCGCCGGGCTCGACTGGCTGGCTGACGAGTGCCTCGCCTTCGACGTGGCACTCGAGGTGAATGAGCGCTGGGCCTGCCCTTCGCCGAGCACACTTGCCCACTTCATGGCTCGAGGGGTGCGCATCGTGTGTGCCACCGACAGTCACCGCGCCGAGACCATCGGCGTCTACGAGAAGGTCCGCAGCATCGTCGACGAAGCCACCGTCCTGGCCGAGGGAGCAGAGCGCCAGGATGTCTGAGCCCCTGAAGCGACAGACCGTGCTGGTCACCGGCGCCGGCGGGCCCGCTGGCGTCTCGGTGATCCAGGCGCTGCGTGCATTGGGACACGCCACCGTGGGCGCGGACGCGTCCGCCGACGCGGTGGGAATCCGGCTGGCCGACGCTGGCGGCGTGCTGCCGCGAGCCGAAGACGCCGACTACGCCAGCGCACTCTGCACACTCGCCGCCGAGCATGGCGTGACCTCGCTCATCCCGACCGTGGCAGAAGAACTAGTGGCCTTGCACGACTGCTCAGGTGTGCTCAGTGCCGCAGGCATCGCCTACTGGCTGCCGTCGCCCCGGGCCGTGGTGTCGTGCACCGACAAGTGGCTCTTCCACCAGGCGGCGACGGCTGCGGGCACTGCGGTACCCGAGACGGCGCTCGGGACGACCGAGGGCGTCACCGGGCCCTGGGTGATCAAGCCACGTCACGGGCGGGGGTCGCGCGATATCTACTTCTCCGATGACGCGGACGAGGTCGCCGAGCTGGTCTCGCTCGTCCCCGACCCGCTGGTGCAGCACCGGCTCTCGGGGAGCGAGTTCACCGTCGACGCCCTGGTAGACGAGCGGGGAAGGCTGGCGGCGGCGGTGCCGCGCTGGCGCCTCGAGACCAAGGCCGGGATCTCGACGTTGGGCGAGACGTTCGTCGACGACGCCGTCACCCAGGGCGTCGGTGCCCTCCTCGGCGCCCTCGGCCACACGGGGCCGGCCAACGTCCAGGGATTCGCCGCCGACGCGCCGGCGGGCGGTGGGCGCCAGGTGGTCTTCACCGAGGTCAATCCGCGATTCTCGGGGGGGCTGCCGCTGTCAATTGCTGCGGGCGCGGACCTGGTCGGCCAGTATCTGCGAGGCATGCTCGGCCTCGGCCTCGAGGCCGAGCGACTCGGCTTCCTGCCGGGCGTGCGGATGTACCGCTACTTCGCCGAGATCTTCGAGGGCCCTGCCTGACGAGGGACGTTCAGTGCGCCCCGCCGAGGCGGTCGAGGATCTCGAGCAGGAGCGGAAGCTGGAGCGGCTTGGTCAGGTACGCGGCCGCTCCCTGGTCGACCAGGCGCTCGAGCCGGCCCGGCGTGGCATCAGCCGAGAGGATCACGACGGGGATCTCCGAGGTGACTGGGTCGCGTCGAAGCTGGTGGAGGACCTCTTCTCCGTCCATGTCGGGAAGGTGCAGATCAAGGAGGATCAAGCTCGGGCGCAGCTCCTTGGCCAGCTCGAGCACCATCTTCCCCTGGATCGCCACCTGGAGGGTCTCGCTGCGACCGGCGAAGAGGCGCTCGACGACCCTGAGGCTGGCGAGGTTGTCCTCTGCGTAGAGGACCGTCGCGGCCCCCGGCGTGCCCGCCCCACCGCCGTGCCCGTTTCCCGACACGCCCGCAGAGGAGAGGGTGCCGATGGGTAGCGTGACGTGAAACGCCGACCCTTCCCCCTGGACGCTCTCGGCGGTCAGCGACCCGTGCATGGCCTCGGTCAGGGCCTTGGAGAGGGACAGGCCGACGCCGGTGCCCTCGACACCCATCGTTTCGGCGCCGAGGCGGTCGAACGGCTGGAAGAGGCGGTCCATGTCCTGCGCTGCGATACCCACACCGGTGTCCGCCACCGTGCACACGAGGGTCGTCGGCGTCGCCCCGCCGCTCGAAATGGTGACGGTGCCCTCCTCGCGGTTGTACTTGATGGCATTGGAGACCAAGTTGAGCAACACCTGCTTGAGCCGCTGTCGATCCGCCTGGACGACGCCTCCGATGTCGGAACTGAGGAGGTTGACCCGTCTCGACGCGGCAAGCGGGCGCAGCAGGGACAACGACTCTTCGACCACCTCGGCGAGCACGATCGCCTCGAGGGACATCGAGATCTCCCCAGCTTCAATGCGTGAGATGTCCAAGATGTCGTTGATCAGGGCGAGCAGATGCTCGCCGGCGGCCACGATGTGGTTGACGCTGTCAGCATTTTCCTCGCCGAGCTGCTCGAGTTGGAGGAGCTGGCCGAAGCCCAGCACCGCGGTGAGCGGGGTCCGCAGCTCGTGGCTGATCCTGCTCAAGAATTCGTCTTTCGCCTGCGTGGCGGCGATCGCCTCGTCACGGGCCACCTGCAGCTCGCGTTCACGCTCCCTCACCAGCGCAGAGGCGCCCAACAGCAACGACTGGAGACCTCCGACTTCGTCGTCGGCTACCCAGAACCGCTCCACTTCCTCGCCGTTCAGGAACTTCTCCGTGTTGCGCCGCACGTCGCCGATGCGGCGGATGATGAGGCGCAAGACGAGCACCATGGTCAAGACCCCGGCGCCGACCCCGAGCACCAGGCTCGCAATGGTGATGATGCGCACGGCATTCTCGTAGTTCTGCACCTGCGCCTGCTGGGCGGCCAGCATCTGTCGCTGCGACGCCTGCACCGCGCTGAACTCGGCTCGGATGCGGTCCTCGACGGTCTTGCCGGTCAGTAGCTCGGTGGTGAGCGCCGGGCCGTGGAGGCTGCCGTTCGCCACGCCGTTCTTGATGGTCTCGAGGATGGTGAACTCCTCGACGCCTAGCGCCTTGAGCCTCGCTGCCTGCTCGGAGCTGAAACCGTCGCCCGTCTGCGACGACAACAAGATCGGCTGCAGCTTGACCTGGGCGATGGTGTACGGCTGGAGGAACACCGGATCCCCGCTGGCCGCGTAGCCGCGAATCCCGTTCCCGGCGTCGGTGACAAGCTGGAGCACCTGATCGGCGGTGGTCAGCGACGCGTTCGTCTGGGCCGTCGCACTGAAGAGATCGTCGAGCTGCTGGGTCAGGGCCAGGTTGGCGCCGCCCATCACCAGCAGGGCGACGATCGGAGGCGCAAGCACAGCGACACCCTTGAGGCGCAGCGGCGCGTTGAACCACCAGCGTCCAAAACGCGTGCGTGGCGCCACGGCGCGAGGTTCAGCCACGTGACCCGCCCACGGTCGGGGTCACCACTCGTGAGCGAACACTGTGCGCTCCGACATTCCTTCGGCCGGTGGGGAGTGGCTCTGCACCCACGGGAGGCATCCGGCGTATCCTTGGCGCAGGGATCCCCGCGTTTGGAGTATCGATCCGTGCTCACCGATCTCAGCTTGGCCGGCAAGTGGCTGCTCGTGGCGCTCGTCGTGCTGGCTGCCGTGCCACTGCTGGTGGCGCTCTACCAGTTCGTCCTCATCACCCTGTTCTACCGGCACAATCATTACGACGAATGCGCCCCCTTCTTCCCGCGCACCGCGATCTTGCTCCCTGCATGGAACGAGGCGGCGGTCATCGGCACCTCGATCGACCGCCTGATGCTGCTCGACTATCCCATGGATTCGCTCCGCATCTACGTGATCGACGATGCGAGTACCGACGCAACTCCGGTTGTCGTCGCGGAGAAGGCCGAGCGCTACCCGGGCCGGGTGTTCCACCTGCGGCGTGAGCAGGGCGGTCAGGGCAAGGCGCACACGCTCAACTTCGGCCTCGAAACCGTGCTCGCCGACCACTGGATGGAGGCGCTGCTCGTGATGGACGCCGACGTCATCTTCGAGCCGGACGCCCTGGCCAGGATGTCGCGCCACCTCGCCGACGACTCTGTCGGGGCGGTCGCCGCCTACATCAAGGAGGGCAGCCGCCCGGGCAACTACATGACGCGCTTCATCAGCTACGAGTACGTGGCCGCCCAGGCGGCGGCGCGCCGGGCGCAGAATGTCATTGGGGCGATGGCCTGCCTGGCTGGCGGGGCGCAGTTGCACTCACGGGCGAACCTCGAGGCCATTGGAGGCCGGATCGACACCTCATCATTGGCCGAGGACACCTTCACGACGTTTTGGACCCAGCTCTCGGGCCGCAAGGTCATCTTCGAGCCGCACGCCATCGTCTGGGCCGAAGAGCCCGGGAGCATCGACGGACTGTGGAAACAGCGGCTGCGCTGGGCGCGCGGGAACGTCCAGCTGACCCGGAGCTTCTCGGGGCTCTGGTTCCGTCGCTCGCGCGAACACCGGCTTGGCAGTATCAGCTTCGGGCTCTTCTGGTTCAGCGTCTTCTTGCTACCCGCCTTCATGGTCATGGCCTCAGCCGCACTGGTGACCCTCTTCTTCGTCGACTTCTCCCAGGCCTGGGAGGCGTTTCGCTTTCTGTGGATCATCAACGTCGTCTGCTACGTCTTCATCACCACCTTCACCCTCTTCATCGACACCGAGGTGGCCCGGCGCTGCTGGCGTGAGGCGATCCTGTTCCCCGGCGTGGTGAGCCTGGTGATCATCGCCTACACCTGCTTCCCGAAGGGCTTCGCGTGGCTGGTCCACCACGGGGCCGGGGACGTCGGGTTCAGCGTCACCCACCACGATGTCCACTGGCTCATCCTCTTCGCCTTCGTTTGGCTCTCCGCGTGCATGTTGGTGGCTTGCGTCGCAAAGCTCCTCGAGCCGCATCGCGGGGGCCGCTTCCTGAGCCCTCTGTTCGTCTACATCGGTGGCTACGGCCCACTGCTGTGTGCCGTCGCCTTCTCCTCGTACATCAAAGAGCTGCGCCACGCCGACATGCGCTGGGAGAAGACCGAGAAGGTCGGCAGGGGCGCAGAACACACCCGTGCGATGGAGCAGCTCCCGTGAACCCGCCCGAAGCCGGTCCGCCGCACGTGCCGTTGCCGCCCACCCGACCACTCGCTCGTGATGCCGCCTTCGAAGAGGAGATCCGTTCGACCGTCGCCTTCGAGCGCAAGCTCATGGTGCGCGGGATCATCGCGGCCGCCATCGTCGCCGTCGTCGTCGTGGTCCGCACGCTCTATCTCTCCTGAGGGCTCAGGGCGTCCTCCGCTCAGGCCTCACCGCCCACCACCGGGGCCGCCAGGTGAATGCCGCCGAGCGAGCCCAAGAAAGTCGTGTCGCCGTAGCTGAACACCCCGCCGTCGGCGCCGAACAGCCAGTAACCGTTGCCGTCGGGGCTCTTGTGCAGCCCGACGATGGGGGCAGTGAGCGCCGCGCCGCCGAGCGAACCGTAGAAGTTGGCGTCGCCGTAGCTGAAGACCCCGCCATCGGCGGCCACCAGCCAATAGCCGTGCCCGCTCTGCGACGACTCGATGCCGACGATCGGTCGGACGAGGTGGGTGCCGCCGAGCGAACCGTGGAAGAGCGCATCGCCGAAGGCGAAGACGCCGCCGTCGGCGGCGACGAGCCAGTAGCCCCCGCCGTCGGGAGTGGCGGTCATGCCGACGATGGGGGAGTTGAGGTGTTTTCCGCCCATCGAGCCGTAGAAGCCTGCCCCGCCGTAGCTGAAGACCCCACCGTCGGCGGCGACGAGCCAGTAGCCCGCCCTGCCGGCCGCCATTCCGACGACCGGGGCGTTCAGATGCTGGCCGCCGGTCGACCCAGAGTAGAGCGCATCGCCGAACGAGAACACCCCGCCGTCGGCGGCGACGAGCCAGTAGCCCCCCGACGACGGAGTGTCGGCCATGCCGACGATCGGAGCGTTCAGTGCCCGGCCGCCCATCGACCCGTAGAACCCGGCGCAGTAGGAGAAGATGCCACCGTCGGCGGCCACCATCCGGTAGCTGTCGGCCGACGCCGTGCAGCTGACCGGCTGGCGCGCCGCGCCCGAGTTGGGATCGATCTCGAGTGACGACTCGTCGACCGCTTCGAAGGCACTGGCCGGAATGGTCTTGAGCTCTGCAATGAGCGACGGGGGCCAGGCGTTGTCGGCCGTCCCCTGGAAGTACCAGTTGCTCCCGTTGTCGGCCACGATGAGCCCGTACTGCTGCAGCGCTCGGAGCACCACCTGGGCATCGGCGGAGTACCCCGAGATGTTGAAGGTGGACTTCAGACGGAACCGTGCGCCCATGGGCGGCAGGTTGGGGTTGGCGGCCGAACCGGCTTCGTGGCGTGCGGGCCACAGGTACGACGTGTCGGTGCTCTGGGCGGTCATGGGCTGCGGCGATGGCCGTCTTCACAGCATTGAGCACCGTCGAGTTCAACATGCTCTGCTCTATGCCGACGCCAGCGATGATGCCATCGACAAGCGCCTTGCCAGCGGGCTTCGAGTCGTTCTTAGCGGCGGCATCGGACCCGGCCTTAGCGGATTCCGAACCTGCATGTGCCACGTCTGGCGTTTTGGACGTAATCCCATCGGCCACGTTCTGGCCCTGCACGGCGCCCGCCGCCCTGGCATCGCCAGTGTGGAGCAGGAGCTGGTTCGGCGTCGACATTGCGTTGGCGAGCGACGCTGTGTCGATGATGGGCTTGCCCGCGATGAGGCCGGTCGCTTGCGCTTGCGCCTGAGCGAGTGCGAGGTTCGCCGTGTTGGCCAGCTGCTGGTTGAGCTTCGTTGGCAATGCCTTGGCGAGTTGGTCGGCTGCTGCCGCCGTCGCCTCGGCCTGACTCCCTTATTTCCTGCGACGAGCCGCCGAGGCGCTCGGACTGGAACTGGTGGACCAGCTGCCGCGCACTGCTCCCGTAGTCCGAGCTTACCACCCGCCCCCGCCGCCAGGGACGCAGCCGATTGGTGGTCAAGCCGCAACGGGCAAGTACCCCAAGGTGGAAGTGAGCTTTACTCCCGAGGAAAAGGTTGCGTTCCAGAAGTGGTGCGGACCGGCGCGATGGGTCAGCACGTCTGGGCACGGTGGGCAAGAAAGCGACTCAAACGCCGCAATGTACGCTGCCGTCAACCAGATGTTGGAAGGCAAGGACCCCGGCAAGGGCCAGGCTGCCAACATGGCGCGCACCATGCTCCATGCCTGCAATATGAAGTCGACCCCATCGAAGCAGACCATCTACCGCGGCACGGGTGGTGGCGAGTTCAAGCCAGGTCAGCTCGACGCCTGGAAGAAGGCGCTGGCAGCAGGCAAGACGGTGGACTTGTCTGTCCCCATCATGTCGAACACCTACGACCCCGGCGTCTGGGCAGGCAACAACTACCGTTATGTCATCGACCCCGGCGCGCTGACGCTTGATGCTGGCCACTCCATGCTGACCGGTGAGTACGAGACGGTCACCGGTGGGATGTTCGAGGTTTACGAAATCGAGCCGAACCCGAAGAACCCCAGCCAGACCCTCATCAAGATGCGCCAGGTAGCGCACTACGCGCAATAAGGCCCTGACCAGGGACTTTGGAGTGTCTAGTAATCTAGAGGCCATGACCACCACCCCCGACCCCAACGAGCCGCAATGGACGTCCGAAGAGATTGCCAAGCACCCGCACTGGCGCGCGTCAAAAAAGGCGCACATGCTCGTGGAGAGGCTCCACCAGCACAACATTCAAGTGGCGGCTGGCCTCATCCCCGAGGACTCCCCGCCGACATGGACGACCCAGGACCAGAAGCCCGACGAGAAGGGCCTGCCGTGGTGGTTCGGCCCCAACTACAACCCGTCACCCGAGATGCTCGAAGGGATGAAGAACGAGGCGCTCGGCACGTCCCCCGGTGACAACGGTTCGGTCACACCCAGCTCTTCCTAGAGGGCATCCCTGAACATCCGCGGATGGCGTGGGTGATGACACCGGACTGGACCTCGTCCCAGCGAACGAGCCCGGGAAGGATCGGGAGCCCGGCGGCGTCCGCCGATGTCCATCCGGCAGGTCGCAGGGCATTCGACTCGAGGCTCCAGATCGCGCCGGAGTCGGCCGTCGACCCATTTGCGCTGTACTGCGCGTTGTCGAGCTCGTAGAGCATGCAGGAGGACGGGTTCACCATGATGGCGTGGCGGTCCCCGGTCGATGTGGATCCGCCCTCGATCGGGGTGTCGCTGCCGAAGGGGTACGGACCCGCATCGCTCTCATCGGCATAGAGGAAGCTGATCGGCACGAGCGGGTGGGTGGGTCCGACCACGGTGTAGGGGATGCCGTAGGGGTTCGACGGGTCACCCGAGGGCCCGAAGTCGGGGTGCAGGTTCGTCGTCGACGCGTCCATGGATGCGAGCCAGGCGGCGCTGTGGGAGTTGACGGGCAACGAGGCAATGTTCGTGTTCCAGACATTGTCCGCAGGGAACAGAGGGCAATTCGGCGCGCCGGGCAGCGGCGTGCTGTGGGCCGCCGGACTGGCTCCCGCAGGCGCACTCGTCCCCGCCCCGACGACGGCGATAGTCACGGCGGCGACCGCTGCGATGGACCAGAAAATCCCCCCTTGCCTGCGCGTTCGCTCTCGGAGCATCGTCACTGTTTCGAGCCTCCCGCCGGCGCATCCGACCGCCCGGAATCTAACGCTGCCCCGAGCGACAGGCACGGACCATCACCGGTACCTCGAGGATGACCGCGTGCGCCCCGTCGACACGCGGGCACGAAACGGGCAGACTCGCAGCGTGCTGGCCCTCCACATCCTCTCCTTTCTCGTCGGACTGCTCATCGTCGGGCTCGTGCTCGCGTCGGCCCTCAAGACCGTGGTGCTGCCGCGGGTGGGGTTCACCCGGATCGCCCGGCTGACCTTCTCGGTGACCCACCGGCTCATGATCCACGGATGGGGCGGTGACATTCGGCGGGCGAGCCGCATCTCCCTCTTCGCCCCCGTGGCCCTCGTCTCGCTGCCGCTGGTGTGGATGATCTCGGTGACCGTCGGCTTCGCCTTCATCTTCTACGGCGTCGAGGCAGGCACCTTCACCCAATCGGTGACCTTGAGCGGCTCGTCGCTGTTCACCCTGGGCTTCGCCAAACCCACTGGGGCGGGGCGCGACTGGATCACGTTCGTCGAGGCGACCATCGGCCTCGGCCTGGTGGCGTTGCTCATCAGCTACCTGCCCACCATCTACGGCGCCTACAACGGGCGCGAGAAGGGTGTGAAGCTGCTGCACCCGTTTGCCGGCACGCCCGCGTCGAGCGTCGAGCTCCTGGAGCGACTGGAACGGGCCCAGTTCACCTCGGACTCGACCGTATGGACCAGCTGCTCCAACTGGCTGGTCGACCTCCAGCAGAGCCACACGTCGTTCCCGGCCCTGTGCTACTTCCCCATGATGGAGGACGGCCAGTCCTGGGTCTGCTCGGCTGGTGCGGTGCTCGACGCCTCGGCGATCCTCATCGGTTCGCTCGACTTCTCCGACGAGGCGCTGCGAGGACCCCTGTTCACGCTGGCCTTCGGGTCACCCGCCCTGGTGCGCATCGCCAGGACGGCGGGCCTACCGGTCGCGGCGCCGATGGAGATCGCCACCCTGCTCGACCACGTGCACGAGGCGCCCCCGGCGATCTCGGTCCGACGCCAAGAGTACGAGGCCTGCATCGACCAGCTGGCGGCCGCGGGGATCCCCCGGGCCGCCGACCCGGACTCGGCCTGGCGTGTCTACGCCTGGGTGCGCTCGACCTATGACGACGCGCTCCGGGGACTGGCCGGGCTCACCGATGCGCCGAGTGCCACGCTCACCACCGACCGCCCCGCCAAGGTCGGGCGCCCCCGCATGTTCGGCAACGGACCGCTGCGCGTCGACTGGGATACGAGCGTGCCCGACAGGCGCTGAGCGCTCGCTCGTCACCCACTTCTCAGCAAGTGGCAGGATACGAGGAGCTGGAACAGCCAGCATGAGTCGACATAGGGGGCACCATGTCCGACACGAACGCCGAGTTGCACGATGACAATGGCACGGGACACGTCGCCCCACCTGAAGTGGCGCCCGGCGGGCTCGTCGTCACCCACCTGACGTGCGACGAGCGGGTCGCCCTCGGCAAGAAGGCGCGAGCGGACGTGCCGCGCAGCTCACACGGTGCGTTCGAGCCGGCCCCGGGCCGTGACCCGATCGCCCTCTTGGAGGAGCAGGCAGAGAGCCGTGTGCCCGAGCTCGTGCCGATCCGCTACGGCCGGATGCTGAGCTCGCCGTTCGCGTTCTATCGAGGCGCGGCGCTCGTCATGGCCCAGGACCTGTCCACGACGCCTCGCTCGGGCCTGCGGGTCCAGGTCTGCGGTGACGCACACTTGGCCAACTTCGGCGTGTTCGGCACGCCCGAACGTCTGATGATCTTTGATGTGAACGACTTCGACGAGACGCTGCCGGGCCCCTGGGAGTGGGACCTGAAGCGCCTGGCGGCGAGCATCATGATCGCCGGCCAGCACCGCAACTTCACCGCAGCCGAGAACCGCTCGGCGGTGCTGGGAACCGTGGCGAGCTACCGCAACGCCATGACCACCTTCGCCTCCCAGACGAACCTCGACGTCTGGTACGCGAAGCTCGACATCGACCAGGCGGTGGCCCAGCTGGGCAAGCAGGTGAAACCGATCACCCGCAAGAGGACCGAAGCGAGTCTGGCCAAGGCCCGCACGCACGACAGCATGCAGGCCTTCTCGAAGCTCACCACCGAGGTCGACGGGAAGCGCCGCATCATCAGCGACCCCCCGCTCATCGTGCCCATTGCCGAGCTGCTGCCGGGCGTGAAGGGACACGTGGTGATGGAGGGGATCCACGACCTCCTTCGGCGCTACCGCTTCTCGCTCGAGTCGGACCGCCAGGACCTGCTTGAGCAGTTCCGCATGGTCGACATGGCCCGAAAGGTCGTCGGTGTCGGCAGCGTCGGCACCAGGGCCTGGATCGTCCTGATGCTCGGCCGCGACGACGAGGACCCCCTCTTCCTCCAGGCCAAAGAGGCCCAAGCGTCGGTGCTCGAGCGCTTCGTCGGGGCATCCACCTACGAGAACCACGGCCACCGCGTGGTGGCCGGTCAGCGGCTCATGCAGGCGAGCAGCGACATCTTCTTGGGCTGGGAGCGCGCCGACGGGATCGACGGCCAAGAACGCGACTTCTACTTCCGCCAGCTCCGTGACTGGAAGGGCTCCGCCGACCTCGACAACATGATCCCGAGCGGGATGACCATGTACGGGACCCTGTGTGGTTGGACCCTCGCCAGAGCGCATGCCCGCTCGGGCGACCGGGTGCAGATCGCCGCCTACCTCGGCAAGGGCGACGTGTTCGACCAGGCGATCGCCGACTTCTCGGTCACCTACGCCGAGCAGAACGCCCGCGACTACGCCGCTTTGCAGAAGGCCGTCGCCGACGGCCGGGTCGTGGCCGAGACCGGCGTCTGAGCGCCGGGTTTCCCATCCCGGAGGCCGACGCGGCCGACGTCTGGGAGGATGCCCGCATGGCCGAAGATCACGAAGTCCACTTCTCGACACGTCTGCCCGAGACCGTGCTCGCCCCGTATGAGCCCGACGTGCTCGCACGCCTCGCCCTCGCCGAGCAGCGTGCACCCGCTGAGCGGCGAGACGCGGTGGCGGCCGTGGCGGCGTCCTCCCCGCGCTGCCTCGCGGCCTGGGCGTCGCTGGCCGAGCTGGCTGAGAACGACGTGGCCCGCTATGCCTACGCCCGCGTCGGCTATCACCGGGGCCTCGACGCCCTACGGGGTGCAGGGTGGCGGGGGAGCGGCCTGGTGCGCTGGAGCGAACCGGCGAACCGCGGGTTCCTCCGCTGCCTGGAGCAACTGCGCCGCGCCGCCGAGGCCATCGGGGAGGACGACGAAGAGGTGCGCTGCGCCCTGATGCTGGCCGAGATGGAGCCGCAGTGGCCCCTCGACGGCACCGAGGCCGCGACGCCCGGCCCGCAGTCCTAAAGGGCCGCTCACTTGCGGGGCCAGAGGCCGTCCGAGGTGGTTAGGAGACCCCGAGGCGTTGGTTGTACTGGCTGATGATGTTGTTCACGTTCGACTCAGCGCTCGACACCGCGGCCTTGGGTGAGACGTTGCTCAGGTACATCGACTGCTCGGCGGCGAGCAGGGCGGCACGCACGTCGGCGTAGGGGCCGATCACCGAGCCTGAGGTGCCCGGCGAGTTAAGGCCATTCAGCATCTGGTTGTAGGCGACTTTGTAGTAGGGGTCGCTCTGCCACAGGCGCTGGATGATCGCCGTCTGCGTGGAGCTCTTGCGGGTCGGGATATAGCCGGTCCCCGCCGCCCAGGTGGCCACGCTCGAGGACGACTCCAAGAACTCGTCGTACTCCCACGCCGCCGCCTGCTTGGCCGGCGAGGACTTGGCCGAGATGTACAGCGCCGAGCCGCCTGGCTCGATGCCGCCGCGGATGTTCGGGTTGAGCACCGGGAAGGGCCCGACGCCGAGCTGGACATTCGGGTACTGGCTGAGGAGCGTCGTCACGGTCCCGAGGGCGGCCGAAGTCTCGATGGTCATCCCGTACTTGCCGCTGCCGATGCCGAGGAGGTTGTCGAACTCGTCGGGGCCGGTGGACGAGTTCGTCGTGGCGTCCCCGCTCGTGACCAGTTCCTTCAGGTCACTGAAGATCTGGACACCGATCGACGTGTTGAACGAGCCCTTGGTGGCTCGGGCGGACCGTCCGTTCGAATTGTTGACGAACAGCTGGTTGGCCGACGCCAGCCAGGTTTCGAGGTGCCACGGGTCGAGCACCAACCCCATGCCCGACCCCGAGGCCTTGAGCGCCTTGGCGTCGAGGAGGAGGGCGCTCATGTCGAGCGGCGGGTTGTTGGGGTTGAGGCCCGCCTTGGTGAAGGCCAGCTTGTTGTAGAAGACGATCGGGGCCGAGACGGCGAAGGGGAGCGCCCACTGGACCCCGTTCACCTTCCAGTAGTTGAGCGGTCGGGTGAGGAAGTCCGACGTCGAGTACTTCGAGGCGTTCATGCACGACTGGACCGGCAAGAAGGCCCCGCTGTCGATGACCCCCTGGGTGCGCTGGTCCTCGAGCTGGGCGATGTCGGGGAGCTGCCCGTTGGTGAGGCCCGCTTGGACCTTGTTCCAGGTGTCGTCGTAGCCGGCCTGCTGTACCAGGTTGACGTGCACCTTCGACTGGGACGAGTTGAAGGTGTTGGTGAGCGCCTGAAGCGTGGTCTGGTTCGCCTGGGACGCCGACTCCCAGAAGTCGACGTCGACGACGCCGGTGGCCTTGCCGAGCGCGGAGACCGAGCACTTGGGAAGTGAGGCCGCCGCGGCGGCCGAGGCACCGCCAAGGGACCCGAAGGAGACCGCCGCCAGGGAGGAGGCCGTGAGGGCGCCCGAAACCAAAAGGCGCATGCATCTCGTGGTTGCCATGGGCACTTCCTAGCACCCCGGCATGTGAACGGCGGGCAACGCCCCGGTGAACTGCGTGACGACTATTTCACGGCCCCGGCGGTGAGGCCCCGGACGAGCTGCTTTTGGAACACGAGGAGCAGGATCACCAGGGGGACGATTGCGATGATCGTGCCGGCCAACGTGACGTTGATGTTCTGCACCTCGGTGTTGGCCAGCAACTTCAAGCCGATCTGCACGGTTCGCACGTTGTTGTTGTCGCCGGTGACCACGAGGGGCCACAGATAGTTGTTCCACGAGGCGAGGAAGCTGAACACGGCGACGGCAGCGACCGCCGGGCGGGCCAGGGGAACCGCCACCCTCGTCATGAACCGCCAGTGCCCGTAGCCGTCGAGGGTCGCCGCCTCGCTCAGGTCCTTTGGGATCTGCAAGAAGCTCTGGCGCAAGAGGAAGGTCCCAAAGCCGGTGGCCAGGAACGGCACCGTCAGGCCCTGAAAAGTGTTGTACCACCCGAGGCGAGTGACCGTGTCGAGGTTGGTGATCAAGGTGACCTCGAAGGGGATCATGAGGGTCGACAAGAAGACGATGAAGAGGGTCTTTCGGAACGGGAAGGACAAGAAGGCGAAGGCGTAGGCCGCCAGGATGGCCGTGACCACCTGGCCCACCACGATGATCGCCGTCATAATGGCCGAGTTGCGCAGATACAGGCCGAGGTGGCCTTCGTTCCAGGCGGTCGGATACGTGCTCCACATCGGGTGGGTCGGGAAGAACGGCGGCGGTTGGTGGGCGATCTGGCTGGGGGCGAGCAGGGAGTTCACGATGGCGATGTAGATCGGGAAGAGGATCACCACCGCACCGACCGACAGCAGCAGGTAGGAGATGACCTTGCGAATCCGCCGGTGCCGCCGGTCCCGGCGCGAGGCGGCCTCGGTGGCCGCCGAATGCCTGCTCGTCGGCGCCAGCGCGGTCGCGTCAGCGTGCATACGTCACCCGCCGTTCGAGATAGCGCATCTGGACGAGTGTGAGCGAGAGGGTGATGACGAACAAGACGATGGAGAGCACAGCCGCCTGCCCCGCGTTGTTGTCGATCTGGAGCGACTCGTAGATGTAGTAGATCAAGACGTTGGCGTGGACCCCCGCCGCGTTGCTGGGTCCGATGAGGATGTCGATCTGCCCGAAGCTCTGAAAGGCGTAGATCGTGCCGACCACCACGCCGAAGAACAGCGTCGGCGAGAGCATCGGGACGGTGATCCGCCAGAACCGGGTCCATGCCGAGGCACCATCGATCCGGGCGGCCTCGAGCAGGTCGTCGGGCACCGACTGGAGCCCCGCCGACATGATGATGAACGACAGGCCGAGGAACTGCCAGACCGTCATGAGGGCCACCGCTGGCAGCGCCCAGGTGGGGTTCTGCAAGATGGACGGCGTCGGGTTGATCCCTAGCCACGGGAGGAGGCCCACCACGGGGTTCATGAGGGTGCCGAACACGAGGGCGGCGACGGCCACCGAGCTCACCACGGTCGAGGAGAAGATCACGCGGTAGATGGCGATGCCCTGGAGCTTGCGGTGCGCGGCGACCGCCAGCGCCAACCCGAGGAAGAGTCCGGTCGGCACGACCATCAACACGAACAGGACGGTCGAGAGCAGGCTCTGGAGGAACGCCGACGACGACAGCACGGTGGCCGCCTGGTGGAGCCCCACGTAGTGGCTCGGCAGGTTCGGATACGGGGGGTTCTCGTAGAGCGCCAACTTGAAGTTGCGCAGGAACGGATAGAAGACGAACACGCTGAAGATGAGCAGTGCCGGCAGGATGAACAGGTAGGCGAGGGCTGCCTCGCGCTTCTTCCTCGACCGCAGGCTGCGGTGTCGGGGAGCTGCGGGCGCCTCCCGTCCCGCCCCGGCGCTCACCGCGACCGTCATCGCGTCGAGCCTTCAAGTCGGGTCCCGTCTGCCCCGAAGACATGCACCGACTGGCTCTCAACCGCCACGCGGACGTTCGCCCCGAGCGCCGGTCGCTCCACCACAGCCTCCTGGCGGACCACGAGCTGGGCACCGTCTTCCAGGCGACAGATGACGTGGGTCTCTGCGCCGAGCATCTCGACGAGCCGCACCGTCGCGGCCACCGTGCCCGCCGCGTCGAGGCGGAGGTGCTCAGGGCGCACGCCGACCGTGACCGGGCTCGCACCGACGTCCCTGCCCGGCACAGCTTCGGCGAGCTCGATCGAGCCACCGGCCACTCTCACGCTGGTGCCATCGAGCTCGCCGTCGAGCAGGTTCATGCCGGGGCTGCCGAGGAACGCCGCCACGAACGTGTTGGCCGGCCGGTCGTAGAGGTCCTGGGGTGGCGCCACCTGCTGGAGCACGCCGCGGTCCATGACGGCGATCCGGTTTCCCATGGTCATGGCCTCGACCTGGTCGTGGGTCACGTAGATGGTCGTGGTTCCCAGGCGGTGCTGAAGGGCGACGATGTCGGCCCGCGTCTGGACGCGCAACGTGGCATCGAGGTTCGAGAGCGGCTCATCCATCAAGAACACCTGTGGGTCCCTGACGATGGCGCGCGCGAGGGCCACCCGCTGGCGCTGCCCGCCGGAGAGCTGGGCAGGCTTTCTGTCCAACAGATCGTCGAGACCAAGGGTGCGCGCGACCTCGAGCACGCGCTTTTCGCGCTCGGCTTTGTCCATGCCGCGCTGGCGGAGCGGGAATTCGACGTTCTTCGCCACCGTCAGGTGCGGGTAGAGCGCGTAGCTCTGGAAGACCATGGCCACGTCGCGCTCTTTCGGGTCGACGTCGTTCACCACACGGTTGCCAATGGTGATGTCGCCCTCGGAGAGCTCCTCCAACCCGGCGACCATGCGCAGCGCCGTCGTCTTGCCACAACCCGAGGGCCCGAGCAGCACCAGGAGCTCCCCGTCGGGGATCGCCATCTCGAGCCGGTCCACCGCCGTCACATCCCCGTAGCGCTTGGTGACTGCGTCGAACGTAACCTCTGCCACCGTGACCTCTTCCTCGTCGTCGGCGAACTGGCAAGCGCAGTTCTAGCGCGCGCATGGCGTGGCGCTCGACTCGAACCACCGGTCTCCGTCAGGTGCGCTGAAGGTCGCCGGTAGCCTTCATGCCCCGAGGAGGTCCGATGGCACCCGAGTGCGACACAAACAGGCACAAGAGAGTTTCTGCCCCGATGGGCGAGCGTTGATGGCCGTGTGGCCCCCCTCACCCGGCCGGACCTGGATCATTGACCTCGACGGAGTGATCTGGCTCGCCGGGCAGGCCATCCCCGGTAGCTCCGAGGGGGTCGAGGCACTGCGGACGAGCGGCTCAAAGGTGCTCTTCGCGACGAACAACGCGGCGCCCACCGTCGACGAACTGGTGGCCCGGCTGGACAACGTGGGCATCACCGCCGCCCAGGAGGAGATCGTCACGTCGGCCATGGCGCTGGCAACGATGCTCGAGCCCGGTTCGACGGCACTGGCGGTGGCCGACGGCGGCCTCCTCGAGGCGCTCGCAATGCGCGGTGTCACGGTGGTCGACGACGGGCCCTGCGACGCAGTCGTGGTTGGATGGACGCACCGCTTCGACTTCGAACTGCTGGCGAGGGCGTCGAGAACGGTCCGGGGCGGCGCCCGCCTCGTCGGCTCCAACGAGGACCCCACCCATCCGACCCCGCACGGGCTCGAGCCCGGGGCGGGTTCGATACTCGCGGCGGTGGCCACCGCTAGTGGC
>Ga0302140_10001452_pt1 | contig 30812 bp, 28 predicted proteins | sample I_Bog_E1_1_FD_202095 | JGI IMG/M metagenome (GOLD analysis project Ga0302140, IMG submission 202095) | Peat permafrost microbial communities from Stordalen Mire near Abisko, Sweden - I_Bog_E1_1 | ecosystem: Environmental > Terrestrial > Soil > Wetlands > Peat | place: Sweden: Abisko, Stordalen... | reverse complement strand
GGGCTTGGCTTACTCGATTTTTTCGGAGTTGAATCTGTACCGTGACACCGGCACACTGGGCATTTACGCGGGGACTTCGCCCGAAAACGGCCGGCGCGTGATCGATTGCACGCTGGCTGAATTGCGCCGATTGCGCGAGGAGCCGGTGCCGGAGGACGAGTTGCGGCGGGCGCGCGAGCACATGAAAGGCTCGCTGCTGCTCAGCCTGGAATCAACTACCAGCCGCATGAGCAATCTGGCCCGGCAGTGGATGACGCACGGCCGGTTCTTCACCCTCGACGAACTGGCGCGCGCAATCGATGACGTCACGGCGGACGAGATTCAGCAAGTCGCCCGCGAGTATTTCCAGCCTGGCAAGATCGGGCTCGCCGCGGTGGGACGCGTCGATTCGCTTGGTATTACGCAAGGAGACTTGATTTGTTGAAACGCATCGGACTCCTATTGCCCGTCGCGGTTTGTACGCTGCTGGGCAGCCTTCAGGCAGCCGATTTCGCCGCCTTGCAACCGCAGGGTTACGTCAGCGACTTCGCCGAGGTCCTGGATCAGCCTACACGGGATCAGCTCAACCAGTATTGCGCCCAGGTGGAAAAGGCCACCGGCGCGCAGCTTGCGCTTGTCACCCTGAAATCCACCGAGGGCGAGCCTGTAGAAGACGTCGCCAACCTGCTCTACCGCAAATGGGGCGTCGGCAAGAAACAGACCAACGAAGGCGCTCTGGTGCTGTTCGTCATTAACGACCGCCGCACACGCATCGAGGTCGGCTACGGCCTGGAACCGATCATGACCGACGGCTACGTGGGCGGACTGCTGCGCAGCCTGCGGCCATCTCTGCGCACTGGCAACTATTCGCAGGCCCTGGCCGACACCGCAACGCAGATTGGCGAAAAGATCGCCGCCTCGAAAGGCGTCGCCCTCGGAACGCAGGCGCCGCGCCGCGCGAGCCGCCCGCATTCGGAGGGCCTGCCTGTGGGTCCGATCGTCATTGCGGCAATCATATTTATCCTCTTCCTCATTTCGCGCGGGCGGGGCGGCTCCGGCTACGGCGGGGGCATTGGGGGCTTTCTCACCGGCATGCTCATCGGTAACATCCTCGGCGGCGGTGGGCCAGGCAACCGCGGAGGCGGGGGCTTCGGCGGTTCGGATTCCGGCGACAGCTTCGGCGGTTTCGGCGGGGGCGACTCCGGCGGAGGCGGGGCTTCCAGCGACTGGTAAGCTGCGGGCGACTGGTAAGATGCAGGTAGCCGGGAGGAAGTCTATGCCCGAGTTCGATAAACTGCTCCAGCAACTCGTCGACAAACTGGCAGCGGCTCACGGCCGCTCGCTGATCAGCGTTGTCCTGTACGGTTCCGCCGCCGGCGCCGACCACCATGCGGCTTACTCGGACCTGAACGTCTTCTGCGTTCTCGACGCGGTCACTCCGCGGGAACTCGCCGCGAGCGAGCCGGTGTTCACCTGGTGGCGCAACCAGCACCAGCCCGCTCCTCTGCTGATGAGCGAGCACGAGATGCGCGCCAGCACGGACTGCTTTCCCATCGAGTTCAAGGACATGCTCGAACGGCGCAGGGTCCTGCACGGCGCCGACGTTGTGGCCGGCCTGGAGGTAGACGAAGTGTTCTACCGCGCGCAGGTGGAGCACGACTTGCGGGCGAAGCTGCTGCGCCTGCGGCAGAAGGCCGCCGGCGTGCTGAGCAACTCCGAAATGCTCATCCGGCTGATGGCGGATTCGCTCTCGACGTTTTGTGTGCTGGCGCACCATGCGTTGCACCTGACGGGAGAAGACGCGCCGTGGAGCAAACGCGAGATCGCCGGCCGCTGCGCGGAACGTTTCGGAATGAATTCCCAACCGTTTTATACTTTGTTGGACCTCCGCGAGGGCCGCGCCAAGGCGCGGGACCTGAAGGCGGTCGCACTATTCGGAACGTATCTGGAATCCATCGGCGCCCTGGTGGACGCGGTGGATAAGCTCGATCGCTAGGAGTCAAATCATGAAAGTCGCTCTCATCATCGCCGGGGTTGTGTTAGGTCTGCTCCTGCTCGGGGGAGGCGTCATCTTCTTCACGGGTGTCAGCGTAAACAACTCGCTCGTCACCCAGCAGGAATCCGTGAAGGCTGCCTGGTCGCAAGTGGACATCGCGCTGCAACGCCGCGCCGACCTGATTCCCAACCTGGTGGAAACCGTAAAGGGCTATGCGTCGCATGAGAAAGGCGTGATCGAAGCCGTCGCCAACGCGCGCGCGGCGATGGGCGGCGCGCGCACTCCAGGCGAGAAGATGGAAGCCAATAGTCAGCTCAGCGGCGCGCTCTCGCGCCTGCTGCTGGTGGTGGAGAACTACCCCAACCTGAAGGCGGACGAGAATTTCCTGCGGCTGCAGGACGAACTCGCAGGCACGGAGAACCGCATCGCCATCGAGCGGCACAAGTACAACGAGACGCTCCAGCATTACAACACGACCATCGGACTGTTCCCCAACAACATCTTTGCCGGCATGCTCGGCTTCCATCGCAACGATGAGTACTTCAAGACGGAACCTGGCGCACGCTCCGTGCCGAAGGTCGATTTCAAGAGCAAGTAGCCAGAGCCAATAGAATGCCTGCGAAATTGTTTCCGAACTACATCGACGGCCAGTGGGTCGAGGGGACGACATTTGAAAATCGAAACCCCGCGAACGTTGGCGAGGTGGTCGGCCTGCACGTCAGCGGCACACCTGGCGACATAGCTCAGGCCGCCGCGGCGGCCCACGCCGCCTTGCCCGGCTGGAGCGCGCTCACCGGTCCGGCGCGCGGCGCATATCTCTACAAAGTGGCCGACCTGCTGGACCAGCGCTTCGAGCAGATCTCGAAAGAGATGACGCTCGAAGAGGGCAAGACCCTGCCCGAGTCCAAGGGCGAGGTGCGGCGCGCGATCAACATCTTCCGCTACTTCGCCGCTGAGGGTTCGCGCTTCGCCGGCGTGCTGGCGCCCAGCGAGCGCGATCGCGTGCAGATGTTCGCGATTCGCAAAGCCATCGGAGTGGTGGGCCTGATCACGCCCTGGAACTTCCCCAGTGCGATTCCGGCCTGGAAGCTGGCGCCCGCACTACTGTGTGGCAACACGGTCGTGTTGAAGCCCGCCTCAGCCGCGCCGCTGAGCGCGTGGCGCATCGTGGAAGCCTGCCACGATGCGGGCATCCAGAAGGGCGTCGTCAATTTTGTGGCCGGCTCCGGCGGAAGTCTTGGCCGGGCTCTGATTGAAGCGCCCGCGTTGAAGGCCCTTTCGTTCACCGGATCCTGCGCGGTCGGTCACAAGCTCCATGCGGATGCATCCGCCCGGCGTTTGCGCATCCAGTTGGAGATGGGCGGGAAGAATCCAACCATCGTTCTGGCCGACGCCGATTTCAACTCGGCTGTCGAAAACGTCGCCAACGCGGCGTTCTTCTCGACCGGCCAGAAATGCACGGCCACTTCGCGCGCTATCGTCGAGGACTCGATTTACGACCGCTTTGTCGAGGCCCTGGCCGAGCGCACGCGCCGGCTGAAGGTCGGCAACGGCATGGAGCCCGGCGTCGAGATCGGTCCGTGTGTCGACGAGGGGCAGATGAACACCGTGCTTGGGGCGATCGAGCTCGGCCGGAAAGAATGCGGCGAGCCTCTCGCCGGCGGTCATCGCCTCACCGGCGCGGATTACGGCAGAGGCTGGTTCGTCGAGCCGACGCTTTTTGCGGACGTCGATCCGAACACTGCGCTTTCCCGCGAAGAGATTTTCGGCCCGGTGCTGGCTGTAACGCGCGCGCGTGATTTCAAGCACGCCATGGAACTTGCCAATGCCAGCGAATTCGGCCTGTCGGCGTCGATCCAGACTGCGAACGTCTCGCGGGTTTTCGAGTTCATTCACGGCATGGAGGCCGGGCTGCTCACCATCAACCTGCCGAGCGCCGGAGTCGAGTACCAGCTTCCGTTCGGCGGCACGAAGGATTCCAGTTTCGGACCGAAGGAACAGGGCCCGGCGGCGATCGAATTCTATAGCGATTACAAGACGGTCTACCTGCGGTATTGAGTAAGCTTGTTAGATACTGATTTGAGGCAGGCGCGCACGGCGCGCCGCACCCTCTGGTTCATATCACCGTGAGACCCGGCGCAGACAGCCACTCGACGCGGCGGGAATCTGGCACCAATAGTGGCGCACGAAGGCAGGAGTCATGAAGCTCGGTCAGATCGAATGGGACGGCCGTCTCACGGCCGCCGTGTTTGGCGATGGATATGCGCAACCGGTGCCTGGATACACGGTCCGGGAGCTCTTGGACGAAACGGAACGGCGTCACCTGAACCTGGTCGAATTCCTCAAAGAGCACGTCAGTAAAGGCCAGGTGGAAGCACCGCCCAGCATTCCTATCCTGCCGCGAGAGGTGTGGGCCTGCGGCTGCACCTACGAGATGAGCGCGACTTTCCGCGACGGCGAACACGGCACGCGCGAAGGATTTTACTACCAGGCGCACACCGCTCCGCGGCCCGAGATTTTCTTCAAGGGCACCCAGCGAGTCTGCGTCGGTCCGGATGCGAAGATCGGTCTGCGAAGCGATTCCACGTTCACGGCCCCCGAGCCGGAATTGGCGGTTCTGCTTGGCTCCAAAGGACGCATTCTCGGCTACACCCTGGCGAATGATGTGTCCGCCTGGGACATTGAGCGCGAGAATCCGCTCTACCTGCCGCAGTCGAAGATCTTCACGGGTTGTTGCGCCCTCGGGCCCTGGTTCGTGACAGCCGATGAGATCACTCATCCCTACGCGATCAACCTGGGCTGTACGATCCGGCGCGGCGAGACGCTTCTATTCGAAGGCGCGTGCTCAACAGCCAAACTGGGTCGAAAGCTCGAGTTGCTGATTGAGTATCTTCTGCGTGCCAACCCGGTGCCGGCAGGCTCGGTCATGCTGACTGGGACCGGCATCATCGTGACCCAGGAAGCGGCGCTTCAGGCCGGCGATGTTGTGACCATCACGGGTGACGGCCTCGGCAGTCTTTCGAATGAGGTGGCCCCGGTCGGCTGACGCAGCAGTGGTCCCCGGCTGTCCGGCCATGGTGTAGGACTTCTGACGGCTCTGCGTTCTCGCTTATTCGGCTTCGCCGCCCGCGGAGTCCGTCTCTTCGAGTTCATTGGCACGCGCAGTATAGGCTTTCAGCACGCGGATGCTGGATGGCGAGGAGAAGCCCGCGACGCGCAGCTTGCGGTACAGGCTGGCGAGGTTCTTGGGCTCTTTGAGATACTCGCTGAGGATCTTACCTCGCATCTTCCGCGCCAGATAATCCCGGATGAGCGCCGGCTCGTCAACGTCCTTGAAGGCCTGGGAGACCGCCTCCCGCGCCACGGCTGGCGAGACCCGCTTCTTCAGAAGGTCGCGCACCACGCGCTGCGCACCCGTCGTGCCGCTCGCGGCTCGCGCGCCCGCAATGCCCGCTGACAGGCGCTGATCGTCCACGTAACCATACGACTGCAGCGACTCCAGGACCACGCCGACGTCGCCGGGCTCTTCCGCCCTCAGTTGCAATTTCCGCCGCAGTTCAGACACCGACAGCCCGCGCTGCGACAGCGCCCGGAGAGCGTAGTTTCGAAGCGCATCGAGGTTGAGTTTGGCCGCCGTACGCTGTGTCATTAGATACAGATCTCCATATTGTCGTGGAGTACACTGGTAGCTGCAAGGAGACCTGTCGAATGGAAGACGATAAGCGGATCCCGTATTTTCTGCTCGGCCTCGGCATCGGAACCGCGCTGGGCGTTTTGTTCGCCCCCAAAGCCGGTCCCGAAACGCGCGAATTCATTCTCGCAAGAGCAGATGACAGCAAGGAATTCCTGAAGCGCAAGACCGTGGAGTTGAAAGACAACGCCACGGAAATCGTGGATCGCGGCAAGCAGGCGATCAGCAAGCAGAAGGATAATCTGTCGGCCGCCGTGGAAGCCGGCAAGCAGGCTTACCGGGAAGCGACCACAGCGCAGGCGCCGGCGCCCGTAGTGGCCAGCGACGATACGATCGAAGGCGTCTGAAAGGCGGCCTGCTTTGGCGTCGTCCGAAACGACATTCATTTTGATGGCCATCGCGGTGCTGATCTCCAGCATCGCGTTGTTGCTCTCGGCGCTGGCATCGGTGGGTACTTATCTCACCGTGCGCAAATTGCAGTCCCAGGTCAGCCCGCTGGTTCCGCAGGTGACCGAGTTCCTGCTGAATTCCCGCGCAGCGTTGGATGAGGCTCTGAAACAGTTTCACGAGACGGGCGAAAAGACGCAGGCCGTGCTCGACGACCTGCGCGCGGAAGTCGCCGGTTTTTCGGAAGCCCGGAAGGACATCACTGCCCATGTGCAGGCCCAGATCCAGCGGATCGAGCTGGTGCTTGATGACTCTTTAGCGGACATTCAAGAAGTCGTTTCAGTTGTCCACAGCGGCGTCATTACGCCCATTCGCGAAGTGAACGGCATCGTCGCCGGCGTGCGAACCGCTGTTCGTTCGTTCTTCGGCGGACGGCGTCCCAGCGTCGCTCAGGCCACACAGGACGAAGAGATTTTCATCGGCTAAGCGATTGCAGCCGCGCCAGTTATCCGGGGATCGGCGTCTTGCAGGTTTACGCTTATCAATTCTCGTTCGCTGACCTGGGATAGGCTCCCGCTTCCACCTCCCTCCGTCATGGTTATTTCCGCCATAAAGTTTCCACGTGGGTAAACTGGGTTCGTGCCCAGATTCTGCGCTGTGTTCGCCGCACTGTTTTTCGCGCTCGCCGCGAATCTGACGCGCGCTCAGGACGCCGCGCTCCCGCCCGCGGCCGCCATCGGTGCGGAACTCCATCGCCTGGAGTTGGATCCGGACGCCTGCTATCGGGTGCGCGATCTTTCTTTCGAGCGCCCCGACGTGCGGTTCTTCTTCGCGGACGGCTGGCTCGTCTTCGCCCGTCCGGTCGCCGGTCACCGGGTCGCTGCCATATACCGCGCCAGCGAATCGAGCGATGACGCGGAAATCATGCTGCGCCCCTCCAACCGCAGTGAGCGTGCCAGTCTGGCCCACTCCGCCGGCGCTCCGAACATGGATGAACATTTCGGAACGGCTGCGTTTCTATTCACCGGCGGGGGAGAGGATCTGCTCAGCGCGGCAAGAGATGGCGGCGGCAAGCCGAGCCCGGAGCGCGGGCTCCTGTTTGCGTCCGAGATGGGCGATCTCGTCCGGCGCCTCGCCAGCAATATGGAGGTGCGTATCGCCAACGACCTGTTGACGAACGCCAACCGGCAGGGAGAGAGCCTGTTCTTCGCGGCAATTGCCGGGAAATCGCTGGGCCTCTTCGATGTCGTGTACGATCCGGCAGCTTACGAGCAGGTCCTGGCCGGAAAGATCAGCAGCCGGTCACGGGAGGCATCCTTTGACGTCTGGACCAGTTTTCGCACCCGTGCCAGCTTGCGCGCCAACGCGCCTGTGCCGTCGGATTCCACGCTGACGAATTACAGGATCGAGACTTCCATCCAACCCGATCTAAAGCTGCGGGTGGTCACACACGCCACTTTGCGCGCGCAGCACCGGCTGGAAGGCGCTCTCGCGCTCGAAATCTCTCCGCGGATGCACATCACCGAAGCCACGGTGGACGGGCAAGAGGTCGAGGTCTTCCGCAAAGAGGCCGACCGCGATGCCATCTCGGGAGGGGGAGGGATCAACTCCCTGAATGAGACAGTTCTGATTGGTCTGCCGGCGCCCGTGGAGGTGGGACAAACCCGCGAAATCGAGATTCACAATGAGGGCAATATCATCCGCAAGACGAGCGAGGGCGTCTTCTTCGTGGAGGATCGCGTGAACTGGTATCCCACTCGCGGACAGGCCTTTTCCACCTATGATCTGGTCTTCCGGCTGCCAAAGGAATACCTGCTGGCGGGGCCGGGAGACGTCGTAGAGGAGAAGATGGAAGACAACGTGCGAGTGGTTCACCTCCGCAGCACACAACCTATAAGAATCGCTGGGTTCAACATCGGAAACTACCAGCATGTCCAAGTCAAGCGAGGCGATTACCAGGTGGACATGTACGCAAATTCCAAGGCCGATCCATCGGTGAGCGGGAACGACCAACATCTCCTGGCCATCCCGCCCGCGCTTCCTCAACCTGCGACGGCGCACAGAGATCCCGGTGTTGTCGAACTCATCCCCACGCCGCCTGTCAGCGTACCTGCGCGCATGGCGGCGGTGGGCGCGGAAATCGCGGAGGAGTTCGAATGGATGGCCTTGCATTTTGGCGCGCCCCCACTCAAGCGGATAGCGGTCTCTCCGATTCCGGGCACCTTCGGCCAGGGGTTTCCGGGTTTGATCTATCTGTCGACCGTGACTTATCTCGATGACGCACAACGCCGCGCGCTGCTGCGCAAGGACGCCACGGCGGAAACATTTTACAGCTCTATCATTCACGCCCATGAGACGGCGCACCAGTGGTGGGGCAACCTCGTGATCCCGGCCACCTATCATGACGACTGGATCGCCGAAGCGCTGGCCAACTACACCGCGATGCTCGTGCTGGAACAGAAGCGTGGCGCCAAGACTCTGGATTTGGTGCTGGACGAATATCGCAAGGCTCTGCTGGCGCCCGGAAAGCCAACTACTGTCGAATCTTCCGGACCCATCACCTGGGGATACCGGCTTCGGGACGACGATCACGTCAACCCCTGGGGCGCGATCATATACGGCAAAGGCACTTGGATCATGCACATGCTGCGCCGCCGCATGGGCGACGATGCGTTCCTCCGCATGCTCGCGACTCTGCGCAAACGCTACGAGTACCGGACGGTGAGTACCGAGGAGTTACGGGCCCATGCGGCGCTGTTCCTGCCTCTCGGCGACCCCGATCCGTCTCTTGAGACCTTCTTCGATACCTGGGTGTATGGCACTGGCATTCCCACCCTCGAAATGACCACAACGGTCAAAGGGAAAGCGCCAGCGGTGACCTTGACCGTTACGGTCCGTCAGAGCGGCGTTGGCGAGGATTTCGTCGCCGAAGTTCCTGTCGAAATACGGACGGCCGCCGGGGCGAAGCCGATCGTGCGCTGGGTCCACACCAGCTCAGAGCCCGCGATCTTTACGTTGAAATTGAATGCTCCGCCCCAGCACGTGGAACTCGCCCCGCGCATGGCTGTGCTGGCGAGAGGCAAGGGAGCGTGACATCGCAACTCCGCATTCTCGAACGCGAAATCACTGTTTGTGAGCGTTGCCCGCGTCTGCGCGCCTGGTGCCAGGAAGTGGCTCGCGTCAAGCGCCGGGCGTACCTCGACCAGGATTATTGGGGCCGGCCCGTGCCAGGCTTCGGCGATCCGGCTGCGAGGCTCGTCGTTGTCGGACTCGCACCCGGAGCCCACGGATCCAACCGGACGGGCCGCGTGTTCACAGGCGACAGTTCGGGCGACTTGCTTTACCGCGTGCTCTACAATGCGGGCTTCGCGAACCGGCCGGAGAGCCAGCGCCGCGACGACGGATTGCGGCTCAAGGACGCCTGGATCTCGGCCGCGGTGCGCTGCGCCCCGCCGGCCAACAAGCCCACGCCGCGGGAGATTGAGACCTGCCGTCCGTTCCTCCAGCGTGAACTTGCGCTCTTGCATCGCGCACGCGTCTTCGTGGCTCTGGGCAGGATCGCGTTCGATAACTGGCTGACGATTCTGCGCTCCCGTGGTCTCGTCGCTTCGCGCGCCGCGTTCACGTTCGCCCATGGCGCGGAGTTCGAGATTCCCAGCACGCCGCTGCTCATCGCGAGTTACCATCCCAGCCGCCAGAACACGCAGACCGGCCGTCTAACCGAGCAGATGTTGCAGCAGGTCTTTCTGCGAGCCCGCGCGGTGATCGATGCGGATTCCGGTGATGGGTCGCGCTGAGAAGCTAATAGACCCTCTTAAACAACGCCGGACAGCTAACGCCGCTTGATGCTGAGTGTTGGTAGCATTACGTCTTGCAGCCAGAAGGGAGCAACCATGCGCTGGTACCACTATGTGGCGTATTTTTTCGGGGGTGCATTCCTTGCGAACACACTGCCCCATTTGGGCAACGGGATCTCGGGGCACGCTTTCCAGAGCCCGTTCGCATCGCCGCCCGGGGAAGGCTTGTCCTCCGCGATGGTCAATGTCGCATGGGGCCTCTTCAACCTTGCCGCCGGCTATCTGCTCGTCTGTCGTGTCGGCAGCTTCGATCTGCGTAATACCCGGCACGTGCTCGTTCTGGGCGCGGGCATCCTGATCCTGTCGCTCATGTGCGCCCACGGATTCGGACGGTTCCACGGTGGGCTGTGAGCCTGCCCTTTCGAATTCGTTCGACACCCGCAACCCAGAAGCATGAGACCCGCGATAACGTAGAGAGCATGTTCACTCGTAGAGAGTTTCTTGCAACCTCCGGTGCAATTGCGCTGGGAGCCAGCGCAAAGCCGGAGCCGGCCCTGCGCATCGGCGTGATGGACGGCGTGCTGCGCCTTGCCGCGAATCCCGAAGCCGCGGCCAAAGCGAAATCCCTGGGCCTCTTGGGCGTGCAGGTGACGCTCGGCCAGAACGCCGACAAGTCCCGCATGTTGCTCGAAGACGCCGCCTTGCAGCGCTCCTGGGTGGAGGCGGCCCGGCACGCTCACGTGACTCTCGATGCCACCTACATTGACATTCTTCATGTGCATTGTTTGAAACAGGATCCGAAAGCGGCGGAGTTTGTCTCGCGGGGCATCGCCGCGACGAAGGCCATCGGCGCGCCCATCCTGATGACCGTTTTCTTCGGCAAGTGCGAGTTGCTCTCCCGCGCCGAGACCGATTACACCGTGGACGCATTTCGTGAACTCGTCCAGGAGGCAGCGCGCGCGAAGATCGTAATCGGTTTCGAGAACGTGTTGCTGGCCGACGAGAATCTGCGCGCCCATGACCGCATCGCCTCGCCGTTCTTCAAGATCTTCTACGACGTCGGCAACCTCACCAACATGAAGGGCCAGAACGCCGCGCAGGAGATTCGCAAGCTGGGTCGCGAGCGCATCTGCCAGTTCCATTTCAAAGACAAGGGCTATCTGGGAGAGGGCAAGGTGGACTTCCCCGCCATCCTCGCCGCCATCCGTGAGATTGGCTTCCACGGTTGGGCCAATCTCGAAACGAACTCGCCCTCGGGGAACGTGGAAGCGGATACCAGACGTAATCTGAATTACCTCGAAGCCCTGTTGCGGAAGTAGGATGCGATCCGCCCTCGAACGCTACTTTGAATTCGCCCGGCTCGAAACGAACTGGAGAACGGAGATCCTCGCCGGCCTCACCACGTTCGTGACGATGGCCTACATCATCTTCGTCAACCCCTCGATTCTCAGCGAGACGGGCATGCCGTTCGCCGCGGTGACGGCCGCGACGTGCCTGGCTGCCGCGCTTGGATGTTTTTTGATGGGGGCCCTCGCCCGCTATCCCGTGGCGCTGGCGCCAGGCATGGGGTTGAACGCGTACTTCACCTTCGCCGTGGTGAAGGGCATGGATGTGCCGTGGCCCGCGGCGCTCGGCGCGGTCTTCATCTCCGGCATTCTGTTTCTGATCCTGACAGCCGCGGGCGTGCGCCAGATGATCGTGGAGGCGATCCCGCGCGAATTGTACGCCGCCGTCGCGGTCGGCATCGGGCTATTCATCGCCTTCATCGGGTTCCGGAACGCTGGAATCGTCGTCGCGGATCCGGCAACCCTGGTGGGGTTGGGCAACTTGCGCGCGCCGGGGACGGTGCTTGCGCTCTTCGGCCTCCTGCTGACCGGCGCCCTGATGATCTGGCGCGTGAAAGGCGCGATGCTGCTGGGCGTGGTGGGTACAACCCTTGTCGGCATGCTCACGGGCGTTGTGAAATGGGCTCCGCAGCCCTATTCGGTGACGGCGATCTCAGCTACATTTCTGAAGTTGGATGTTTCGGCGGCGCTGAAACTCGGCCTGCTCGAGATCATATTCGTATTTCTGTTCGTCGACCTCTTCGATAACATCGGCACCCTGGTGGCCGTGGGCAAGCGCGCGAAGCTTTTCGATGATGACGGCAAGATCCCGCGACTCAACGCCATCCTGACTTCCGACGCGCTCGCGACCACGGCGGGCTCGCTGCTCGGCACGTCAACTGTGGTGAGCTACATCGAGAGCGCGGCCGGAGTCGTCGCCGGCGGACGCAGCGGCGTAACGGCGATTGTCACCGGCCTTCTTTTCGTTGTCGCGCTCTTTGTCGCACCCGTCGCCGGTGTCATCCCGGTGCAGGCCACCGCGCCGGCGCTCATCCTGGTTGGCGCGCTCATGCTTGCTCCCGCCGGCGAGATCAAATGGTCGGATCCACTGCAAGCGATTCCGGCCTTTCTCACCATGACCGCCATCCCCTTGACGTTTTCCATCGCCAACGGGCTCGCGTTCGGCTTCGTCTCATCAACCATCCTGAAACTGGCGGCCGGCAAAGGGCGGTCGGTCCATTGGCTCGTCTACGTTCTCGCCGCGCTCTGTGTCGCGCGCTTCATTTATCTTGGGAAAGGGTAAGGCGCGATAGGCGCCTTCCTGCCAGCATCTTTCGAAGATGGCACGGCGGACGGATGCGCCTGCAGCGGAGCAAAGAAACCAGACATGAGCAGTGATCCCCCAACAGATGTTGTCATCGAATCCATGACCGAGCAGGATTGGCCCCGGGTTCGGGCCATCTACGCGGAAGGCATCGAATTCGGCGACGCCACTTTTGAGACCGCGCCGCCAGATTGGGAGACCTGGAACGCCACGCACCTGCAGGTCTGCCGTCTGGCTGCGCGCTCCGGCGTCGAGGTCATTGGCTGGGCCGCGTTGAGCCCGGTATCAAGCCGTGAGGCCTACGCCGGCGTCGCCGAGGCAAGCCTCTATATTGCGGCTTGCGCTTGCGGCCGCGGCGTTGGTTCAAAGCTCCTGGCCGCCCTGATTGAAGCCTCCGAACAGGCAGGCATCTGGACGCTCCACTCCTCGACATTTCCCGAAAACACTGCCAGCCTCGCGCTCCAGCAGCGCTACGGCTTTCGTGTCATCGGCATCAGGGAAAGAGTGGGATGCCACTACGGTCGCTGGCGGGACACCGTTCTGCTCGAACGCCGCAGCCGTGTCACCGGCATCTGATGCCCCGAATGGATACCGGCTCCTGTGGCGCACGCTTTAGCGTGCAGCGGCGAGATTCGTCTCGGACGAAGGCATGGCGGCATGAATACCGCCACTGCACGCTAAAGCGTGCGCCACAACGGCCGCAGGCCGTGCGCAGATGGCACGGGCTTTCTTTGCGCGTGCCTACAGCAGATCTTCGCGCTTCTGCTTTTCCAGCAGTTTCACCACATCGCCGACACGCTGCGCCTGATCCTTGCGCGCGACCAGCAATGCGTCGGGCGTCTCGACGACGATCAGATCGTCCACGCCCAGCAGCGCCACCAGTTTGCCGGGAGCGTGCACCAGGTTGCCGGACGCGCTCACAAACAGCGCCTCGGTCTGAGTGGCGTTGCCGTTGGCGTCTTTGGGCAGTAGGTCATGCACGGCATTCCAACTGCCGACGTCGTTCCATCCGATATCTCCGGCGGCAAAGCCGACCACGCCCTGCGCCTTTTCGAGAATGGCATAGTCCACCGAGATGTTTTCGCACCTTGGAAAGACCGCCGTGAGCTTCGCGGCGAAGTTTCTTGCGCCAAACTTTGGCAGCGACTCAATCAGCGCGGCTGTCTGCGGCAGGTGTTCCCGCAGCTCCGCCAGGAATACATCGGCGCGCCAGAAGAACATTCCCGCATTCCAGCAGAAATGGCCCGCTTCCAAAAACTCCTGTGCGGTCACCGGATCGGGCTTCTCGCGGAATCGGACGATCTCTACCGGCTCAAGAGATCCGGCAGTCATCTTCCCCTTAGGAAACTCCAAGTAACCGTAGCCTGTCTCAGCCCACCTCGGCTGGATCCCGATGACCGCCATGCGGCCGGCCGCGGCGGTCCGATACGCCGCTCGCACTACTCTCAGAAAGGCGGCCGGTTTGCCAATGTGGTGATCGGCCGGGAAGACGCCCATCACGGCGTCCGGATCCGCGTCGTGCAGGACTTTTGCCGCAAGCCCGATCGGCGGCGCAGTGTTGCGCTGGGCGGGCTCGGCGAGAATCTGGCGCTTCGGCACGCCGGGCAGTTGCCGCGCGATCTCTTCTCGCAAGTGCTCGTTGGTCAGAATCCAGATTCGCTCGCGGGGGACCAGTTTCTCCAGCCGCGCCACGGTCTGCTGGATGAGTGTGTCTTCTCCAAGGAACCCAAGCACCTGCTTGGCGCGCTTCGTTCGGCTGCGAGGCCAGAACCGAGTCCCTCGCCCGCCTGCGAGGATGAGCGCGTGAAAGTGGTCTTGCTGCATTAATTCAAAGGATAGCCGCGAACGAACATGAACGTTCGCTTCCAGCGCGTTTTGGAGAAGAAGTTGAGTCCCAAATCGAGCAGGTGATCCAGAGAAATGAAGTTCGGGTCCGTCAAATCCGCGGTTGAAGCATCGTAGCTCCAGAAGATCACGGCCGGTTTGCCCACGATATTTTCACGCGGCACCAGCCCCCAATAGCGCGAGTCGAGCGAATTGTCCCGGTTGTCGCCCATCGCGAAGTAGAACCCTTCGGGCACCACCAGTTCGCCGTTCTGGACGTTCGCCTGGAGCATGTCCAGACCGCGTTGCAGCACCAGGCCGTCGGGTGGCGCCAGCGGGAAGTTGTCGCGATATTCGTTCGGATACTCGATCTTATGCACGACGTACGGCTCGACCGGCTTATGCCCGTTGAGATAGAGGTCGCGGTTGATCAGGTGGATCCGATCCCCGGCTACTCCTACCACGCGTTTGACGTAATTCTCTTTCGGGTTCACCGGATACTTGAACACGATGACGTCGCCGCGCTTCACATCCGTATAGGGCAGAAAGAATGACCCGAGGGAGGAATGGGGCGAGAAGGCCAGCTTGTCGACGATCATGTGATCGCCGATGAGAACCGTATTCTCCATGGACGAAGTCGGCACCACGAAAGCCTGCAGCAGCGTCGCGGTCCCAAAGACCAGTAAGAGAATGGTTACCGTCCACTCGGCGATGAACGAGCGTACTTTCTCCGCGAAGTCCGGTTTCGCGCCGGGAGCGTCGTTTACCACAGCCACCGGCGTCGCCGGATCGGCCTTCGTGTTCTTGCGTTTCATCTTGTCTGTTGACCGCCGCTCAATTCGCAATCTTCAGCCACGGTCTCATGTTCCAGTAGGATAACCGCGGATGATCATAAGCGTTCGTCTCCAACGCGTCTTCGGCACGAAGTTCCGTGCAATGTCCCAAAGATGCCGGAAGTCGATGCCGGAACTCACCAGATCTTCCGTGGGTGAGTCGAAGGACCAGTAAACCAGCAGCGGCTTGCCGATGATGTTCGCTCGCGGAACGAAGCCCCAGTAGCGGGAATCGAGCGACCCGTCCCGATTGTCGCCCATGGCAAAGAAGCTCTCCGGAGGTACGACGACCTCACCATTAACTACGTTTTTCCGGAGCATTTCGATCGCTCGTTCATCCACGCTCGTGTTCGGATCGGACGGGAAGTTGTCCCGGTAGGAGTCCAGGTAAAAAGTCTTGTGATACTTGTAAGGTTCCTGGATCGGATTGCCGTTCAGCCAGACCTGTTTGTTGACGATTCGAATGTGGTCCCCGGGAACGCCGATGACCCGCTTCACGAACGTCTGCTTGGTGTCCACCGGAAATCGAAAGACGATGATGTCCCCGCGCTTCACTGGCGTGTACGGCAGCAAGTACTTGCTTACCGGGCCGGGCGGCGCGTACGAGAGCTTGTCCACCAACAGGTGATCGCCGATCAGCAGCGTGTCTTCCATCGAGCCGGTGGGAATAACAAACGCCTGGACCAGCGTGGTCGTCCCGAAAAGCAGCAGCAGAATGGTGATGGTCCATTCGGCGATCGCATTGCGCGGCGCGTCAAGCGGAGGTGCGGCGTTGGTGTGTTCCGGCAGCATGGCCGGCGGCGTTAGTGCGGCTTCGGAGCCGACCGTTATCTCCTGATCACTCACTGCCTGTCATTGTACCGGATCGCGCCCTGTCCTCACTGTGCCTCCGGCTGAGTCTCCACCGTTTCGGTGAACGTTGCCCGGCCTCGCAGGAACAAGGTGAGGCGAAACCGCACCGGAGCCGAGGCTCCCCGGTAGATGACGCCGCCGCGCGCCAGATCGCCGGCCGAGAGCGGCTGTCTCTTGCTGGCCGTGCCCTCTTCGATGAGCAGTTCGCCACTCCGCGCCTCTCGCAACGCGGGCATTTGGGGATTCCACTTCAACCGAAAACTCTCCCCAGCCCGCGAAACGCTCAGGCTCAAGTCGTAAGGGTCCGCGTTGAGAGTCTGGCTCTGAGAGGCGTTTATCGTAAGCACGAGGGCCGCTCCGATGAAGCCTCCCAGCACCATAAAGGCAAGCGGGAGCCACAGCCAAACCCATCGATAACGCCTGACAGGCGTCTGCCGGGCATCCATCTGGACTTCTGGCGCGCCGGCTGGATTGGGCGGCAATTGGCTTTCGCCATACCCCGCTGGAGAAGGCCGGGATTCATGTCCAAGCGCGGCAGTCTCGCTTTCGGCCTGCCACTCGTCCGCCGCCGAAGGCGGGCTCCGCCGGATCCGCAGCCGGCCCATTCGGGTCATATCCGGCTCTCGCGCCGGCTCCCCGGCAAATGGCGGCGACGCTATCGGCAATTCGGCTGGCGGCGTCTCCGCGACTCGCCGAAGCTGTCCATTCGCCGGGTCGTCTGCTGCCTCAACCGGACGCGCGACCCGCTCGCGCTTCGGCGCGGGCGGCAGTTGCATCTCTTTGCGGCGGAAGACGAAAGTCTCATGCTGCGCCTTGCCGGAGAAGCGCCCGTTCTCGCGGGTTAGAAAGACCGCCTCACTAGGTCGCGATATGAATGGCTTTACGAGGAGACAGATGGCGTCCTCGTCCGGAAGCCGCGCGTCCAGGAGCGCCAGATCGGCTTCGTCCAGCCGTATCGGTTCCCGCGTGTGGCTGCGGACGAACCCGACTACACGCAGCCCGGCGCCGGATTCCACCGAATGTGCCGCCAACTCCCGGTCCAGGGCCGGCATGTCTACTTCGCACAGATTGTAGGACGGCCCGTGAAGGTGAGCGCACGGAATCCCGATGAACTCCTCGATCCGCACCACCGTCTTCCCGCCTGTTTCAACGCTCCCCAGCAGCAGCCCGCCCACCTCCGCTCCGCGTTTTGGAAGCGCGCCGAAGCCGCGCATGACCGCAAAGCTGATCTGGTCGACGGCGTCGCCGCTCAATTGAACGGCGACTCTTTTGCCCGCGGGTTCCCAGACAAAGAAACCGGAGGAGGCGGAATGAGTTGACGGCTGAGTGGACGGCGTGAGATCCATGGAGCAAGCAGGAGCCAATCCCCGAGGGGCTTTCTCGTCTTGTACTCAATCGTAGGCGCGCCGGGCCGGGCAACACAAGCCGCCGGGTACGCATATGCTATAAAGTTCGGACTATGGGTTCATGCTGGGATTACGCCGCAGGCTGGGCGGTAGCCCGGATTGCCTGAAGCTCAGTTCCATTTAGATTTGCCCACATGAAGCGAACCCTTTCCCGTACTCAGATTGCCCGCGAGCGGGCCATGGCGGAGACACCGGCGCTGTGACGGACCATCTGACACAGGCCCTGCTCGACGTTCTCATCTTCTGGATGCTGACGACGCCGCATGAGTTCGCTCATGCCTGGGTAGCCACGAGGCTGGGCGACGATACGCCGCGGCGCGATGGGCGCGTCACCCTGAATCCTCTGGCGCATGTGGATTTGTTCGGCACGGTGATCATTCCGCTGGCAACTTCGCTACTCGGCGGCGGCTTCCTCGGCTGGGGACGCCCCGTGTTGACGGACCCGCGCAAATTGCGGGGCGGCAAGTATGGGATGGCCCTGGTCGCATTGGCCGGCCCAGTCAGCAATCTCATTTTTGCCGGCATCATCGTGATCCTTGCGAACTTCCTGCCGAACGCCGTGGACATACTCTTCCGCGCGGTCTACCTGAGCATTTATCTCGCACTGTTCAACCTGATCCCGCTGCCGCCGCTCGACGGCTCGAAGGTCCTGCTCGCAACCGGGTTCCCGGTGCGCTGGTACATCGAAATCTCGCGTTACGGCTTCCTGCTGCTGATGGTCCTTTTCTATTCGACCGGTTTGGGCCGATGGCTGGCCGTGACAACCTTGACGGGGAGTTCGGCGCTTTTTCGAGCATTCGTCTTGCGTCTCTAGCCGGGTTGGCGCTCAAAACGCCTGTTTGCTCTCATCGCCACGCGGCTATGATGATCAGATATGAAGATCGCGCTGCGAACCGCCCTGGCCGTTTCTCTAAGCGTCTGTGCGTTGTCGGCTCAACCGCGTCCGCAACCGGGTGCGGACCAGAACGAGCGGCTGAAGTACATCAAGGAACACTACACCAAGTCCGAATTTCTGATTCCAATGCGTGACGGCGTCCGCCTGTTCACGCAGGTCTTCGCGCCGAAGGATACTTCTCAGACCTACCCGTTCCTGCTCAATCGCACGCCTTATACAGTGGGCCCGTATGGCGCCGACAATTACCCGGGGCAACTCGGCCCGGGGCAGACCGATCTGTTCGTCAAGGAAGGCTTCATCTTCGTCCGGCAGGACGTGCGGGGGCAGGGCAAGAGCGAGGGCACGTTCGTCCACGTCCGTCCGGTGAATCCCAACAAGAAATCGTCCAAGGACATCGACGAACCGTCGGATACCTACGACACGGTGGACTGGCTGGTGAAGAACGTCCCGAACCACAACGGTAAGGCGGGCATCTATGGGATCTCCTACCCGGGCTTCTACGCGGTGATGGGAGCGATCGACGCACACCCGGCCATGGTCGCCTCTTCGCCGCAAGCGCCGGTCACCGACTGGTTTATCGGCGACGATTTCCGCCACAACGGCGTGCTGTTCCTGCCCCACGCTTTTAACTTCCTGGGAAGCTTCGGGCAGCCCAAACAGCCCGAGGGGTTGAACGGCGGCATTTACGTCGACATGCAGACTCCGGACGGCTACGACTTCTTCCGCCGTCTCGGGCCGCTTCAGAATGCCGATGAGCGGTACTTCCGGGGACGCATTGAATACTGGCGCGAGCTGATCGAGCACGACACTTATAGCGAGTACTGGCAGTCACGCAATCCGCGGCCGTTCCTCAAGAACGTCAAGCCGGCCATCATGGCCGTCGGTGGCTGGTATGACGCCGAGGATGTCTTCGGCCCGTTGGGCGTCTACCAGGCCGCCAAGAAGCAGAGCCCGAATTCGTCGCTGATGATCGTTGAGGGACCATGGGTCCACGGCGGATGGTCGAGAGGCTCAGGCGACCGGCTCGGGGAAGTTCAGTTCGACAGCGAGACTTCCAAATACTTCCAGGAGAACATCGAGTACCCGTTTTTCCTGTGGCATCTGAAGGGCAAGGGCGAGGGCGCGAAACTGCCCGAAGCCTACGTCTTTGAGACGGGACGCAATGAGTGGCACAAACTGCCCGCGTGGCCGCCGAAGGAAGCGAAACCCAAAACGCTCTATTTCCACGAGAGCGGCAAGCTCGATTTTGCGAAGCCCGAGGCGAAGGGCGAGGTCTTCGACGAGTATGTCAGCGATCCGGCCAAGCCGGTTCCGTTCACGCCCGAAATCACGCGCGGCATGAGCTACAACTACATGGTGGAAGACCAGCGCTTCGCCTCGACGCGCACGGACGTGCTGACGTACGAGACCGATCCGCTCGAAGCCGACTTCCGCATCGCCGGGCCGTTGAAGGCGTCGCTGTTCGTCTCTACAACGGGTACCGATTCTGACTTCATCGTGAAGCTGATCGATGTCTATCCCGGCGACTATCCCGACCATGACGGCATGCCGTGGAATCTGCACATGGGCGGCTACCAGAGGTTGCTGCGCGGCGAACCCTTCCGGGGCAAGTTCCGGAAGAGCTTCGAGAAGCCCGAGCCGTTCGTTCCAGGCAAGCTGGACCGGGTGGAATTTCAGATGCCCGATCTGTTCCACACCTTCCGCCGCGGCCATCGCATCATGGTGCAGGTGCAGAGTTCGTGGTTCCCGCTGTGCGACCTGAACCCGCAGAAATTCATGCACCTCTACGAGGCCAAAGCGGGTGACTTCCAGAAGGCGACCGAACGCGTCTTCCGGAGCGCCGATGCGCCCTCGTCGCTGACCGTCCTGGCGCTCGAATAGTTGCGCCGTGGCAGTGGGACAGACGATCGCTTGCGTCGTCTGTCATCCAGACCGCGCCGATCAACGCTATCGAATCGTAAATCGGCGAGGGCCATGGTTAGTTTCGACAGACCACGCAGGGCGATGGTCCCACCTCTTCCATCGCCAGTGCAGTAGTCTGTCTTCATGCGCGTTGTTACACCGGCCGCCGCTGCTCTCTGTCTGCTGCTCTCTGCGCAGGCTCGCAGCGCTCCATCGGATACGTCCTTTCCCGATCTGGCGAAGCTGGATTCATACATCGAAAAGGCGCGCGCCGAATGGGAAGTGCCAGGCCTGGCGGTCGCCATCGTGAAGGACGGCAAGGTCGCCTTCGCCAAGGGCTACGGAGTGAAGGAGCAGGGCCGCCAGGATGCCGTGGATGCCGATACGCTGTTCGCCATCGCCTCGAATACGAAAGCATTCACGTCGGCGGCGATCGCGATTCTTAGCGATGAGAAGAAAGTGAAGTGGGACGAGCGCGTCTCGGACATCCTGCCGTATTTCGAACTCTACGATCCGTGGGTCTCGCACGAGATGCGGGTCGACGACCTGCTCTGCCACCGCAGCGGGCTGAAGACATTTTCAGGCGATTTGCTCTGGTACGGAACTTCCTATTCGCGGGAAGAGATCATCCGTCGCGCGCGCTATCTGAAACCGGCGTTTCCGTTTCGCGCCGGATACGGCTATTCGAACCTGATGTTTCTGGCCGCCGGCGAAGTGGTGGCCAAGGCCTCCGGCGAGAGTTGGGATGATTTTGTGCGCGAGCGCATCTTCGCGCCGCTGGGCATGAAGCGCACGATCACCTCGACCCGCCAGCTCGACGCAACGGGCAACTTCGCGACTCCGCACAGCTCGTTTGAAGGCACGGTGGAGCGCATCGATTGGGTGAACTGGGACACGATGGCGCCCGCCGGGGGCATCATCTCCAGCGCCAACGACATGGCCCGCTGGATGCTGCTGCAACTTGGCGCCGGCGCTCTGGATGGCGCCAGGATCTTCAGCGAGTCCGCGCAGCGGACGATGTGGACGCCGCACAATGTCATGAGCGGCCCGTCGCCGGGCTCGAAAGAAAGCGATACGCACTTCCGGACATACGCTCTGGGTTGGAGCGTCTCGGATTTTCAAGGCCACTTCACAGCCGGACACGGCGGCGCCTATGACGGCATGTTCTCTCAAGTCTGGCTCATGCCCGAGGAGCGGCTGGGCATCGTCGTGCTGACCAATTGCGACCGCGGCGTGATGGCTCCGATCGTGGATCGCATTCGCGATGCCTATCTGGGGCTGCCCGAGAAGGACTACAGCAAGCTGGCTTGGGAAACGTCCAAGCTCGCGAAGTCGGCTAAGAAGGATGAACTCGCGCCGAAGAATGCCCGTCCGCCGATGGCGCTCGACTCCTATGCGGGCACCTTCGGAGGCGCGATGTATGGCGAGGCGACAGTCAGCGCCGAGGCCAGCGGTCTTGTCTTGCGGCTGCTTCCAAATCCAAACCTGGTGGCTGACCTCACTCCCCTCGACGCCGACACGTTCACGCTGAAATGGAGGAAGAAATTCGCGTTTTTCGCTGGTGGACGGGCGCAATTCATCCCGGACACGAAGGGCCGAATCGCGGAGCTGCGGCTGGACGTGCCGAACAACGATTTCTGGTTCGACGAACTGGAGTTGAAAAAGAAGTAAAAAGTGGAGCGCCGCCCCACACATGCTAACCGGCGCTTCGGACCAGCGCGGCGACGGGGATGCCCCCGACCGGGATCATCGTAAAGAGTGCGGCTTTCCTCGCGCGTCCCTGTTTGATCGACGAGATGCGGATCACTCCCAGATCGCCCGAGCCCTGATTTAACACCAGAGCGTACTGCTGATCCGGCGTCACCACGATTGGACCCGGTTGCACGCCGACCCCTGTGACCGCGACGACCTTTTGCGTGTCGGTGTCGAAGACGCTCACCGATCCGGCGGCGGGACTCGAAACAAACAAATAGGACGGAGCCGAAGAGCATGCCATCTGACCGGGCGTCCTGCCGCTCAGGGAAGTCTGGGCGACCTCGGTCTGGTAGGGGTAGACAATCACGATGGCGTCGCGGCCTTCGCCCGTGATGAAGAGTTGCCCGCCATCGCTGGTGAAACAGAAGTGATCCGGCCGCAATGCCAGGGGCAGTTCCGTCATCACCCGCCGCGACGCGGCGTCGATGACGGAAAGCAGCGACGCGTTTCGCAGCGCCACCATGGCCACGCGCCCATCCCAACGGAATCGCACCACGGTCCCTTCCGCTCCGAGGCGCAATGGCTCAGAGGCTTTTCCCGAGGCGAGATCTACGAATTGCGCCAGGCCGCCTTCGAGGCACACGCAGGCCAGTGGTTTACCGGGCGCCACGTCGAAGTCGATCGCGCGGGCCGCCAGATTCACCTGCGCCATCGGCCTCAGGTTGGAGGCGTTCCAGGCATGCAGCTTCGGATCGCCGGCCGAGGTCCAGATGATCCCGCGGTGATCTTTGCGAACGACAGGATTCCCCGTACCGGCCGTGGCCCGGGCGACCGTCTTCCTGAGCGTCAGATCCACTTGCTCCAAGACGGCTGTGCCGTCGTCCGCCTTGCCCCCCACGAAAGCCACCGGCTTCGTGGGATCGGGGTGGGCAAGCAGCAGGGAGGGCTGGCACGAGAGCGGGATACTGCGCCGGAGGGAGAAGGACAACAGGTCGACGGCGGCGATCGTACGGCTGCCGGCCACTGCAATGTAGGCGAAGCCGCGGTAGCCTTCGGCGTGTTTGCCCTTACAGCCCGCGGCCAGCGCGCCTCCCGCCGCCAGGAATCCTCTGCGAGTCCAGACAGACGCTACAGCCATGGCAAACGGCTCACAGGAAGGCCATGGTCTTGATGCCCGAGATGTCGAAGGCCTTGCGGCATCGCATTTGCTTGCACTGCGCTTTGTCGTCGATCAGCACCATGTAGCTCTGCGCTTTTAGAAACTTGGCGCGGTCGCGCTCGTCGCCGCCGGGCGGCAAGCGGTCCTTTTTCGTCCGCACTACCCACCGCAACTCGTGCTCATCCGTGGCACGGCAGTACGGGCAGGTCAGCCGCATCGTCTTTTTCGCTTGAGATTCCGTATAGTACTGTCGTTCGTCCACTGTTACGTTGACCCCAGCCCATCATCTCACAGGGGCGGCGGCATGCTGCCAGTTGTGCATAGCGCCGGCGCCGTCGTCTCCCCGGGGCCGTCAGCGCCTTCGCGACGGGATAGTCTTACGCGCCGGCCGAACCGGTCCCGGGGAGAAACGTGACAAGCGCGAACTCGCGGGCGCAAGGCTATGAAGAATCAATGCTTTAGAAATCGGCGTGGGTTCATTCATGCTTGGGGTATGCTACGCTCGAAGGGAGTTCGAGCTTCTGGCTCAAGCGCTCTGCCGGAGTAGCCCCACCAGTTGGCTCCCCTCGAAGCACGCAGGAGTTTTCCACAAGCCGCGATGAGCATCCGTTCCTTGTTTAGTCTGTTCTCCTCTGACCTGGCCATCGACCTGGGCACCGCCAACACGCTCGTCTTTGCCCGTGGTAAGGGGATTGTTGTCAATGAGCCCTCGATTGTGGCGATAAACAAGAACAACGGCGAGGTCGAGGCCGTCGGCAAAGAGGCGAAGGAGATGGTTGGCCGGACGCCGGGCAACATCGTCGCCATCCGGCCCATGAAAGACGGCGTCATCGCCGATTTCAAGGTGACCGAGCGGATGCTGAACTACTTCATCCACAAGGCGCACGGCCGCAAGATGCTGGTGCATCCGCGTATCATCATCGGCGTGCCGAGCGAGATCACTCAAGTAGAAAAGCGGGCTGTCATCGATTCGGCTTACCGGGCCAAGGCGAGCGAAGTGCATCTGGTGGAGCAGGCCATGGTGGCCGCGATCGGCGCCGGCCTGCCAATCACGGAGCCGTCCGGCAATATGATTGTGGATATCGGCGGCGGCACGTGCGACGTTGCGGTGATTTCGTTGTCGGGCATCGTGTACTCCCGTTCGGTCCGCGTCGCAGGCAACGAAATGGACGACGCGATCATGCAGTTTTTGAAACGGAAATACAATCTGCTGATCGGCGAACGCACCGCGGAGATGATCAAGATCACGATTGGCAGCGCCTACCCGCTGGACAAGCCAATCACCATGGAAGTGAAGGGCCGCAACCTGATCGAAGGCGTACCGAAGACCATCGTCATCGGAGACGAAGAAATTCGCGAAGCGCTCGCTGAGCCGGTGTCGACCATCATGAATGCGATTCGCGTAGCGCTGGAACGGACGCCGCCCGAGTTGAGCGCAGACATTAGCGATCGCGGCATCGTGCTGACAGGCGGCGGCGCTTTGCTGAAGAATCTGGACCGGCGGATTCGCGAAGAGACCGGATTGCCGGTCTCGATCGCCGAGGACCCGCTGGCATCGGTCGTGCTGGGAACCGGGCGAATGTTGACGGACTTCAAACTACTGCGCCGGATCGCCATCGAATAGGCGTCCCTCGGGCTGACGCCCCGCGCGGTTTTTTCTCATGGATGGGCTGTTCAGTAGATACCGGAATCTGAGCGTCTTGCTATTACTTTTGGCCGGGCAGTTGATCTTGCTTGCCTGGCAGATCAAGAGTAATGGCGATACCAGGCTGATTCGTGTCTGGGCGGTCACCGCCGTGACTCCTATGGCGCGTGGCATGGAGGCGACGCGCGATGGCGCAGGCGGCTTCCTGGCCCGCTGGTTCATGTCCGGCAAGCTGGAACGGGACAATGCCCAGTTGAAGCGCTGGACCGCGCAGCTCCAGATTCGGAACGAACTCCTGCAGGAGCAATTGCAGCAGGCGGGCCGGGCCCAGGCGTTGCTTGCGTTTCGCAGCGAGTTGCCCTCGAAAAGCCTGCCATCCCGTATTCTCGGCAGTGCCCCGGGAGTCCAGTCGGGCGTCTTTATCCTCGACCGCGGATCGTCGGAAGGCGTGAAGCGGGGCATGGCGGTGGTCACCGGCGTCGGCATTGTGGGCCAGATCGTGGCGGCGTATCCAACCGCGTCCCTGATGATGCTGGCTAGCAGCCAGGGCTTCGCGGCGGGCGTGATTTCCCAGAAGAACAAGACGCATGGTCTGTTAAAAGGGGAGGGCGGGACCTGCCACGTCGACGGAATCCGGAACGAACAGCCGCTCGAAAAAAATGAGTGGTTTTACACCAGCGGAGAGGACCGGATTTTCCCGCGTGGGCTGCGCGTCGGCCAGGCGGGGTCGATCAAGGATGGCGTGGAAGGCAAAGAGATCGAGATACGGCCCGTGGCCCTGGACGCCGACTTCGCCGAGGTGCTGATTTTGCTGGATGCGGTGCATGGCCAGATTCCCGAGCCGTCGACGCCCTCCAATCCCGCCGTGCAAATTCTGGCTCCGCCTCCGGAGGACCCGAATGCGCCCGCGGGCGCTCCGGTTTCACCCGCGACGCCGAATGGAACGCCCGGCGCGTTGAACACCGATGCCGACCGCATTCGAGAGCACTACAAGCGAGTCATCGAATCGCAAGGCTTTCAGGTGGGCACCACTCCGTATCGTGCGCCCGATTTCAACCGCCAGCCCGCGGCGGCGCCGGCGCCAGCTCAGCCCACGACGACCGCCGCACCGGACGACAAGTCACCCGCCGGCAAGACACAACCAGCGCAGGCGCCCGCTGGGAAACCGGTTCCGGCGGCGGGACAGCCGGCCCCAAAAAACAAGCCGCCCGTGCAGGATCCCCGATGACGGAATTCGACGATTCGGCGGTTCATCTTCCCCCCGCCCGCCTCCGGGTGTGGGTCTTCCGCCCTTTGACCTGGGTGCTGGTGCCCGTGGCGGCAATCCTGTTTCAGGTCTACGTGCCGCGCTTTTTCGGCTTTCTCTCCTACCTGGAATTGCCGCTGCTGGTGACCGTCTACTTTTCGGTCATGCGCAGGCAGCCGCCGGCCGGCGCGCTCATTGGCTGCCTGATCGGCCTGGCTCAGGATTCGTTATCTTCGCTCCCGCTTGGCATGTACGGCATTGTCAAGACTGTGATCGGCTATTCGGCGGCCAGCATCAGCCTGCGCTTCGATGTCGAGAACTCGGGCCTGCGTTATCTCATGGGTTCGGGGTTCTTTCTGGCGCATCAGGTGCTCTTCTGGGCGCTGTCGCACGCGCTGCTGGGCAGCCACGACGATTTGAGATTGCCGCAAACCATCATCGCAGCCTTTCTGAACGGTGTTGTCGCGCTACCGCTCTACCGGGTGTTCGATAAACTGAAGACAGAGGCGCAATAGAGGTTCGCCGCATTACCCGCCGTGGCAAGAATCCAAGGAGATCGAGAACACGAGGCGCCGAGAGTGGTGCATTTTCTCCGCGACGAGACCTACTCGGGCGCGGCGAAGATAGCAATCTTCCAATACCTGACGGTAGCCGTCTTCGTGTTCCTGCTGGCGGGCTATTGGGACTTGCAGGTGCGAAACGAGGGGCTGTATAACTCCAAGGCGCAGCAGAACCAGATCAAGTCTCTGCCGATGCCCGCGCCACGCGGCAGGATCCTCGACCGTGATGGCCGTGTCATCGTCGATAACCATGCCTCCTTCCGCCTGGTTCTTTCGCGCGAGAGCTTGCGGGAAGATCACGTTGAACCGATCGCACAGGGGCTCAACCTGGACGTCAATGATTTCGAGGCGCGCGTGCGCCGCTTTGAGCGCCGTCCCAGTTATTTCACGATTCCCGTGAAAGAGGAACTGACGTCCGGCGAACTGGCCTTCGTCGAATCTCATCGTAATGACCTGATGTTCCCGGAGATGGAACTCATCAAGTCGCAGTTCCGGCTCTATCCCAAAGACGGCATCGCTTCACACCTGATCGGTTACGTCGGTGAAATCAGCGATGCGGAATTGAACTCCCCCGAATGGGCGAGCCACAACCCCGGCGACCTCATCGGCAAGATGGGCATCGAACGCACCTACAATGACTTGCTGACCGGCATCGACGGCCAGCGGCAGGTTCGCGTGGATAATCGCATGAATACCCGCGAGGTGCTGGGCATGAAACCCGCCGTGCCCGGCAGAGACCTGAAGCTGACCATCGACCTGGACCTGCAGACCGTGGCCGAAATGGCCATGGAGGGCAAGCATGGCGCGGTGGTCGCCATAGTGCCAGCTACCGGCGAAGTTCTCGCCTTCGTCTCGTCCCCGAACTATGACCCGAATCTTTTCCTCGGGCGGTCCAAGTCCTCCGATGTCCGGGCGCTGCTCGAAGATCCGGCCAAGCCGTTGTTCGATCGCGCCGTTCAATCGCAACTTGCTCCTGGTTCCACGTTCAAGCCGATCGTGGCGCTGGCGGCGCTGGAGACGGGTGCTATCGACGCAAACACGACGTTCCACTGTTCGGGCGGCGCGACCTTCTACGGCCGCTACTTCAAATGCCACACCAAGGCTGGGCACGGCACCATTGACCTCCACCGCGCCATTGCCCAAAGCTGCGACGTGTATTTCTACAACGTCGGCAAGATCATCGGCATCGACACCATCGCCAAGTACGCGTCGATGGTTGGCTACGGCCGGAAGACGGGTATCGATATGCCGGGCGAAAAGGAAGGCACAGTGCCCTCGACAGCCTGGAAGATTCGCACGCAGCGCGAAAAGTGGTACGAAGGCGAAACCATCAGCGTGTCCATCGGCCAGGGCGCGACCACCATTACGCCCTTGCAGCTTGCCTATGCCTATAGCGGGCTTGTGAACAATGGCGTCTGGATGAGACCGCACATCGTCATGGACGGCCGTCAGCCGGTCGTGGACCACTCGTCGGTGATCCATCCCGAAAACCTCGCAAAGGTGCTGGACGGGATGTGCGCCGTGGTGAACGAAGGCGGCACGGGGGCTTCCGTACATATGAACGACATCGTGCTATGCGGCAAGACAGGCACGGCGCAGCGCGCCTCCAACGATCTCTTGAAGACCAAGACGGGCGATGTCAATTTCCGCGACGACGCCTGGTTCATCGGTTTCGCCTCGCGCCAGAATCCGGAGATCGTCGTGGCGGCGCTATTTGAAAACGGCCGGGAAGGCCCGCTCGCCGCGCCCATCGTCCGTGACGTGATCAAGGCATATTTTGACAAGAAGGCCCGGCAGAAGCAGGCTGGCCCGCCGCAGAATCTCTCGGCCGCGATTGGCGGCCCGGGGCCCGTTCTCGCGGCGCCCGGATTGAGGTCCCACTGATTCCTCTCCCGCTCAGCCGCTACCGCTTCCTGCGCGACATCGACTGGCCCATGCTGCTGATCGCATTGGCCATTTGCTCGCTCGGGATTCTCCAGATTTACTCGGCCACGCACGCGACGCCGTTGCGAAGCGCGTGGATGAAACAGTGCGTGTGGGTGGCGTGCGGATTGTTTCTGATGTGGGTGATGGCGCGGGTCGACTACCACAACCTGTTGAGCCAGGTGCCCGCCTTGTATGGATTCACCCTGGGCTTCTTGCTTCTGACGCTGGTCACGGGCACGTTCGTGTGGGGTTCCAAGCGCTGGATTCCTCTTTTCTTCGGCTTGCGTTTCCAGCCGTCTGAACTGGGTAAACTGGTGATAGTATTACTGGTAGCCCGATACTTGTCCGAATTGCGCAACGATCGGCTCGAGTGGCGGGACTTATTGAAGCTCGGGATCGCGGTCGGAATTCCGGCCGCATTGGTCCTGGCGGAGCCGGACATGGGGACGACCCTGACGTACCTTCCCATTCTGGCGATCGGCGTTTTTTTTGGTGGTCTTCGCTGGCAGCACGCTGTGACGGTGCTAGTGGTTGCGGCCGTGCTGTTGCCGGCTGGCTGGTTTCTGATTAAGGATTATCAAAAGGCCCGGCTCGTTACTTTCCTCGATCCGATGAAAGATCCGACCGGCAGAGGCTATCAGGTAATCCAGTCGAAGATTGCGGTAGGGGCTGGCGGGATTTGGGGTAAAGGAGTCGCTCGCGGCTCCCAGACTCAGCTCCGGTTCCTGCCGGTGGCGCACACTGATTTCGTGATCTCGGCGTTTGCCGAGGAGCATGGTTTTGTTGGCATTCTGGTCCTGTTCGCGCTGTATTTTCTGCTCTTGATGCAGATCGTGCAGAATGCACAAAGAGCGCCGGACCGGGCCGGGATGTTCATCTGTATGGGTGTGGGCTCGCTGCTCCTGTTTCACTTGCTGGTGAATGCGGGAATGGCTGTGGGCCGCATGCCGGTGACTGGCATTCCGCTCCCTCTGATGAGTTACGGAGGGTCGAGCATGATGTCGGTATTTGCAATGCTGGGGTTGGTCAACAATGTCCGGCTCCGGCGGTTCGGATCGTGAAGCGACTGTAGAGTCAAGTGCGGCCGGTTGGGGAGTCCACCCGGTGCCAAGTGTCCGATCAAAGGGTTTGCCGAACGCGGCCGGCACGTGCGCGCCGCGCCCCCGGAGAAGGCCGAGATGAGTGATCGCCTCGACCGGGTGGAACAACAGGTTTATTGACTGGACCAAGGCCGCCTCTGAATTCCGTTTCGCGAGATGCGCGGGATTCGGATCAGGTCTCAAAGGCACCCGGCTCGACTGCTCCTCGCCCCGCTCCACTCGGTGGTCGCTCACCGCAGCGGAGGTAGTTCATGTCGTCCAAGGAACTGGTGATCAGCCAGAACCGCCACGAGACCAAAGTTGCCATTCTCGAAGACGGGCAACTGGTCGAGATGTTCTTTCAGCGGGCCAACGAGTATTCGCTGGCTGGCAGCATCCACAAAGGGCGAGTCACGCGAGTGCTGCCCGGGATGCAGTCCGCGTTCGTAGACCTGGGTCTCGAACGCGATTGCTTCCTTTACGTCTCAGACTTCTTTGAAGAGCACGCCGACGAATTCGATCGCGTTGACGATCGAGGCCGTGAGGTTCGCGGGCGTGACCGGGATCGCTCCCGCGAACCGCGCGAGTCGCCCGAAGCTTCGCCGGTCCTCGCTTTGCCCCCGGTGGCGAATGGGGAACGCAAAGACGCAGAGTTCACGCCGGTTGTCGCCGTCCCCGCGCAGGAAGAAGGAATAGCTCCCGCAGTCGACGCAACGAATGGCGCCGCGTCCGGCCCTGTTGAAGGTTCGCCCGACGCCCACCGCGATCGCCGCGGAAGGCGCAGCCGTCGCAGACGCCGCGGTAGCCGCGGTTTCCCCGAATCCAAGTACGCCTCGCCGGCGGACGAAGCGGCCGCGCCGGCCCAATCAGAAGCAGATCCCGAAGGGGAAGCGGATGTGAAAGCCGAAGAAGCGCGCGAGGAATCCGCCGCGCCCGAAGTTTCCACGCCGCCTGCGGAGGAGTTCCTGCTCCTGCCCGGCGAGTCTCTCGCCAAATACCGGCGCAGCATTCCACCCACGGCGCCCGCTTCCCGCTCGTTGGATGAGCAGGAGATGGTTGAGCCAGGGCCCCTGGCTGAAGACGAAGTGGAAGCCGATGACGCCGCCGAAGCCATTCTGGACCGCGTTGATGAGATGGAACAGCGGGCCGACGCCGCCGCTTCGCTGCAGCCCGGGAATGGGGAATCGTCTCCGGAAGCACTGGCCGAAGAGGCGGAAGCAGCGTGCGAAGCCGAAGAAGGCGCGGAGCCCGAGGCTGATGCTGAGGCCGAATCCGCGCCGGCGCCAGAACC
>Ga0302140_10001449_pt1 | contig 30850 bp, 32 predicted proteins | sample I_Bog_E1_1_FD_202095 | JGI IMG/M metagenome (GOLD analysis project Ga0302140, IMG submission 202095) | Peat permafrost microbial communities from Stordalen Mire near Abisko, Sweden - I_Bog_E1_1 | ecosystem: Environmental > Terrestrial > Soil > Wetlands > Peat | place: Sweden: Abisko, Stordalen... | reverse complement strand
TTATCGACCGTTAACCCCGTTCGGCCGCGCGTCGCGAGCAAGGATGAAGGGCCACCCATGCGTTACGAGCTCTACTACTGGCCGGGCATTCAGGGCCGCGGTGAATATGTCCGCCTGGCGCTGGAAGATTGCGGCGCCGGTTATGCCGATGTGGCGCGCAGCGACCGCGGCATGGCCGCGATGATGAAAATGATGGAGGCGGGCGCCGGCACGCCGCCATTCGCGCCGCCGTTTCTCAAGGCCGGCCGGCTGGTGATCGGGCAGACCGCCAACATCCTGCTCTATCTCGGGTCGCGCCACGGCCTGGCGCCGAAGCCGGAGGCGGGCCGGCTGTGGGTGCACCAGCTGCAGCTGACGATCGCGGATTTCGTGCTGGAAATCCACGACACCCATCATCCGCTTGGCCCCTCGCTGTACTACGAGGACCAGCGCGCTCCGGCCAAAAAGCGCACGGGCGAATTCTGGAACCAGCGGGTGCCGAAATATCTCGGCTATTTCGAGCGGCTGCGGCAGGGCACCGGCGGTTCCTATCTCACCGGCCGCAGGGTAAGCTATGCCGATTTGTCGCTGTTCCAGATCGTGGAGGGCCTGCGCTATGCCTTCCCGAAGCGGATGAAGGCGTTCGAGCGCAGCATTCCCGGCGTGGTCGAGTTGCACGACCGCGTCGCCGACAGACCCAACATCAGGGCCTATCTCGCCAGCGACCGGCGCATCGCCTTCAACGAGGACGGCATTTTCCGGCACTACCCTGCGCTGGATCTGGAGTGATCCGCGCGGCTTGGCAGCACGTCGATCGCCGGAACCCGGGTTTACCGGCTGCGCCCGTCGATCGGCGTCATCGGAAGCTTTGCCAGTTCGATTCCGTCGATACAGCTGACGTTCAGCGCCACCACCTCGGTACCGTCCGGCTTGCTGCCGCGCGCGAACACGTCGACGCCGCAGTCGATGCAGAGCTGATGCCGGATCGCGTGCTTGTTGAAGAGATATTCCCGCAGATTGTCGCGGCCTGCGCGCAGCTGGAAATTCTTCGGCGCAAGGAACGCGAAATGCAGGCCCTTCTTGGTGCAGATCGAGCAGTTGCAGGCGGTCACCATCGCAAGGTCGCTGGTGCATTCGAAGCGCACCATGCCGCAGTGGCAGCCGCCGGTGTAGACCCTGGTTTGGGGCATCGTTGCGTTCCGTCAATGGCGCCACAGTATAGGCCATTTTCCGGAAAGCCGGTCGGCGGCTGCTTTGTTTTATCCTCGCCGCGACCGGTCGAGGTCGGCGGAGAACGCCGGACCGCAACCGGCGGTCCGGACCGACCGGAAACTTCAACCCTCCTGCGTCGTGGTTCAGACCAACTGATCGATCCGTGTTCCCTGTCCCGGGGGCAGGGCGGCTACCGCCGGCTGCGCCGCCGCGGCATCGGCGGCATCATCGTCGGTATTTGCCTGCGGCGGAGGTGATGCGACGGCGTCGGGCGCCTTGACCGGGGCCGATGCCGCAATGCTTGAAATCATCGAGACGCTCATTGGAAACATCCTTTGCTGTTGGCCCCGACTGTGACGAGGCCATCACCAACGCTTCATGAATCCAAACCGTAAAGGGTGAGCCATCGGGGCCAATCCGCCCACATGGTGAACGGGAGTTGCGGGCAATCCCGGAAAAACTGCCGATAAAACCACCGATCCTGGCCAACGAGAGCCGATTGCGGCCGGCGCGGCAGGTGGCTATTCGTCGGCGCTGCGCGAGATCGTGATCGAGGCTTCGGTCCTGGTGCGGACGCAGCGCATGTCGAGGCGGCGGTAGCGCGTCGCGACATCGTCGCCGTGGAACAGGCCCATCCGCTTGATGCAGCGGGTCGCGCCCTTCAGCATGTCGTCCTTCGGCAGGGTGAAGATGATGGCGCTGGCGCTGGCGACGAGATCGAGAAAGGCCGGCGCCGGCTTGCGGCTGCCGGTTTTGGCGAACAACTCATTGCTGACGTTGCGGCTGGAGCAGCCGAGCGTGATTTGCCTGGCCTGCGGATGCGACAGGTAGATGACGTTGGCCGCGGTCTTGCCGACGCCGAGACCTTCGATCTGGTTTTTCAGCTGTGCGGCGAGATCGTCGCAGCGGTCGGCGCGCGCCGGCGCCGCGCCGGACACGGTCAGGGCCATTGCGGCCAATAGCGCGAGCCCGGCGGGAAAACCTGAGGAGGCCGGGCTTTGAATCGAAGTTGCAAGACGGTAGTTTGTCATGGATACCCCCGGGCCATTGAAGCCCGTGCGCGAGGTTCATGCAAGGTCTGCCGGCTCTCGCCGGGGCGTGGCGTGATCGGCTCGTGATGACGGCGGGCTCCGCGAAATGCGCCTCGAACCCCAGCCCTGCCACGACGGGATCCGGGGACCTTTCAGCCATATGAACATATGGCATTCTGTGCACACTCGCTGACGGTACGCTTCACCTGGCGTAATGATCAGCGCATGATCCGCGCGCTGGTGGACGCCTACGCGGCGAAACAGAAGGGGAAGGGCTGAGACGCGGCCAGATGCCGCCTGCCTCACGACAACGCAGGTCCTGCAATGTCGTCGTGGGTCTGGCGGGCGCTTCCTTTTGGCGCAAAAGCGCTTAGAACAATGCAACTGCCGGCACGGCGTCCGATGCGGACGCTTCCCGCCTTCGAACCCGCGAGCACCCCATGAACGCCCCCACCGCCTTTCCCGACCCGAAACCGGTTCCGCCCTACAAGCACACCCCGCTGTTTCCGCTGGGCGCCGACACCACGCCCTACCGCAAGATCAGCGCCGAGGGTGTGCGGGTCGAGCAGGTGCTCGGCCGGGACATGCTGGTAGTGTCGCGCGAGGCGCTGCGGGCGCTGTCGGAAGCCGCCTTCGGCGACATCAATCATTATCTGCGGCCGGGGCACCTGCAGCAGCTGCGCAATATCCTCGACGACAAGGAGGCCAGCGACAACGACAAATTCGTCGCGTTCGATTTCCTCAAGAACGCCAATATCGCCGCCGGCGGCGTGCTGCCGATGTGCCAGGACACCGGCACCGCCATCATCATGGGCAAGAAGGGCGCGCGGGTGCTGACCGACGGCGACGACGAGGCGGCGCTGAGCGAGGGCGCGCGCGACGCCTATCTGCGCCGCAATCTGCGCTATTCGCAGGTAGCGCCCTTGTCGATGTACGAGGAAAAGAACACCGCCAACAACATGCCGGCGCAGTGCGAGATCTATGCCGAGGGCGACGACGCCTACAAGTTCATGTTCATGGCCAAGGGCGGCGGCAGCGCCAACAAGAGCTTCCTGTTCCAGGCCACGCCCTCGGTCTTGACCCGCGACCGCCTGCTGGCGTTCCTCAAGGAGAAGGTGCTGACGCTGGGTACCGCGGCCTGTCCGCCCTATCATCTGGCGATCGTGATCGGCGGCACCTCGGCCGAACTGTGCATGAAGACGGTCAAGCTCGCCTCCGCGCGCTATCTCGACGCGCTGCCGACCCACGGTTCGGCCGACGGCAATGCGTTCCGCGATCTGGAGATGGAGCAGGAGATCCTGAAAATGACGCAGTCGCTCGGCGTCGGCGCCCAGTTCGGCGGCAAGTATTTTTGCCATGACGTGCGGGTGATCCGCCTGCCGCGCCACGGCGCCTCCCTGCCGATCGGCCTCGGCGTGTCCTGTTCGGCCGATCGCCAGGTGCTCGGCAAGATCACCAGGGACGGCGTCTATCTGGAGGAGCTCGAGCACAACCCCGCGCAATATCTTCCCGCGGTCGAGCAGGCGCTCGGCGGCGAGGTGGTGAGGATCGACCTCAACCGGCCGATGCCGGAAATTCTGGCGACGCTTTCAAGGTATCCGACCAAGACCCGGCTGTCGCTGACCGGCACCATGATCGTGGCGCGGGATTCGGCGCATGCCAAATTGCGCGAGCGGCTGGAAAAGGGCGAGCCGCTGCCCGACTATTTCAAGAACCATCCGGTGTACTATGCCGGTCCGGCCAAGACGCCGGACGGATACGCCTCCGGCGCGTTCGGGCCGACCACCGCCGGACGGATGGACTCCTTCGTCGATCAGTTCCAGGCCGCCGGCGGCTCCATGGTGATGGTGGCAAAGGGCAACCGCGCGGCCGCGGTGCGCGAGGCCTGCAAGAAGCACGGCGGATTCTATCTCGGCTCGATCGGGGGGGCGGCCGCCAACCTCGCCGAACACTGCATCAAGAAGGTCGAGGTGGTGGAATATCCCGAACTCGGCATGGAGGCGATCTGGCGCATCGAGGTCGAGGATTTCCCGGCCTTCATCATCATCGACGACAAGGGCAATGATTTCTTCAAGGAGTTGAATCTGGGGTGAGGCGGGGGCGCCTGACGGTTCAACTCTTGTCGTGTCCCGGGCGCGGTGCAGCGTTCTTCACGCTGCTCCGCAGAAGCGGGACCCAAAGGAAGCAGCGCGTCGTCATGGGCCCCGGATCAGCAGCGCACCGCCAAGCGCGCTGCTGATCCGGGGCACGCCTCCCACGATGGCTGCTACGCCCGCGTGCCCGTGAACGGAAAGCTGCCCATCGGGCCGATGCCCATTTCGCCGCTCATGGAGTCGCCGGCAACCTTGCCGGTGAAGGCCAGCGTCAGCGGCATCGGATTGGTGATGGAGATTTTCCAGGCGACGTCGTCGCCGCTGGTGGTGCCGTCGAAGATCTCGCCCGAATTGCCGTCGGCGGCCTGCGTTCCCGTCAGCGTGCCGCCCGAGCTCTTCAGGGACAGCGTCGCGCTGCGCTCGCCCATCGGCGTGCTCATGGTGATGTTCCAGTTTCCGTCCACGGCCATCTTGGGTCTCCTCGTGCTCTCGATTTCGCAAAACCGGAATGGTTCTGGGATTCGGCAGGCTTCCGGCGGCGGTATAGCGCATCTTTCAGCGCAAGCCGAATCGGCGATCAGGCGCGGGCCGCGCGTATCCGGTTGGTGACCAGGATGCGGAATGCGACATATTGCACGGCGAAGGCGGCGATCTTGGCCCCGAACGCGACCACCGAGACGTACAGCCCCCACAGCGCGATGTCGCCGGTCATGGCAATGGCGATGGTGCCGGCGCCGAGCGCGAACATCAGCGCGGCCCAGCCATAGCCGGCAATGGTGACGTATTCCGGAATCGTCGCGGCGACGATCGGCGGCATGTAGCGCAGCATCCAGCCGCGCTTCAGCATGATCGCGCCGATCGCAAAATGCGCGATCGCGGGTTTGGCCAGCACGAAGCGTGGATCCTTGGTCAGCAGCGTGGCAGAGCCGAGCGCGATCACCAGCGCCAGGCTGGCATAGGTCATGAAGCCGAGCTGCTGGCCCTTGAGATGGGCATGGATGACCTGGGCCACCGCGCCGGCGATCGCGACGCCGGTCGCCACCAGCACGTTGCCGGTGAGGAAATACAGCGCCAGGAACACGATGGTGGAGAAGAAGTCGGTAGCGAGCTTGGCGAATACGTCTTTCATCGCGATGTTGCCTCCAGCGTTTTACCTTGCCACCACGGCCTCACGGCGCGCCGGCGGAAACCGCCGATGAGGCGAATTTTGCCTGCCGGTGCTGCGGATACCATCTGGTGAAGTAGATCGCGGTGTTGCGGGCGGCGAACGCGATCGCAATGCCGATCCAGAACGGCAGGCCCGGCAGGCAGATCATCAGCAGGTTGGCCATCAGCATCAGGAGGAAGGCCGCGGCCCACGCCCAGGTGATGACATAGTTGGCGGTGAGGAAGCCGGGCAATGCGGCGGTGTCGGCGTCGACCATTTCGCGGGCATATTGCAGCGTGAACGGACGGCGGATCGCCAGCGACCCGAGCGAAATCGCGAGCACGCCGCCGTCGACCGCGAACTTCACGGCCGCACCGCTCAGCCCCGTGTCGGCCAGCGTGAGGTAGCCGCCGAGCGCGGCGAACAGGACGACCGAGCCGGCACTGAGCAGCTTGATCGAACGGCCGCGCACGACGTCATGGGCCACCACCAGGAGAGCGATCGCGGCCGCGGTAAACAGGCTTGCCGCGGCCGAGGTGACCAGCATCAGCGCCGTAAACGCGCCATAGGGGGCAAGGATCAGGAAAATCGCCATGACAGCCTCACTGACCAATCTTTACGATGTAAAGATGTGGGTAACCCTCAAGGGCGGCGACGTCAAGCTTGATCTTTACAACGTCAAGATAAAGTGATGCGCGCGGCGCGGCGCGTGAACCCCGGCCCGCGATGCCCGGGAATGACGGCTGAGCGGGGGGCGGGTTGTTGCTTCCGCCGCGCCTGCCTCACGCCGCCCCGACCCAGTTGCCGTGAAATCCGTCGGGAACCCGGTGCCCCAGCTGCACCAGCGCCACCGGGCCCGGTGCGACGTCGGTGGCGTTGAACACCGCCAGATCGCTGCGGTTCTCGCCGGCGCGCCAGACCACGGCCAACAGCCAGCCATCGGCCTCGGCGGCCTCGCTGTCGCGGGCCACGAACACCGGCTCGGAGATGGTATCGCCGGCAGGCAGCAGATATTGGGCCAGCCGCGTTCCCCTGCCGTCGACATGGACCACGCCGGAGAGCGCGCCGAACATCGGCAGGTCGGGGTTGGCGCTGGCGTACCAGCCATGGCCGCTGGCGCGACCGGCGCGGCGATCGTCGATGCGCGGGAATTCGCCGGCGATGTCGTCGAGATAGGTCTGGGTGAAGCGGTCGGTATTGCCGGTGAGATCGAAAGTCCAGCGGCACAGCCGCGCGCGCGACTTTTCGAAGTCGGTCGGCGAGCCATCGGGATGCGTGAACAGCGGCGCTTCCTCGCACTGCATGACGTCGGCAACGATGCGGTGGCCTTCCTCCCAGGCGTTCATGACGTGGAAGACGTAGCAGTTTTCGGCCCGGAACCAGACGATGCCGCTGGCAGAACCCTGTCGCTTCATGACGCCGACATAGGCGCCCTTTTCCGGCTCCCAGGCGTAAGCCGGCCGGCCCGCCATCGCGCGCTCCATGCTGCCGGTGATGGGCAGCACCGGAAACAGCAGGTGATTTTCGGTGACGATGAAGTCGTGCACCATGCTGGCGTAGGGCGCCTCGAAGCGATCGAACCGCGTCACCGCGCCGGACGCATCGACGGATCCGAACGAGAGCGTAGGGGTAAACGGTCCGCCCGCATTGTAGCCGAAGAACACCATCTCGCCGGTGACCGGATCGATCTTCGGATGCGCCGTGAACGGCCCGGCAATGCCGCCGCCGTAATTGCAGTAGCCGCGGCGGCCGAGCGTGCCGGGCTCGATCTCGGTCGGCGGATGGCCTTCCTCCAGCGCCAGCAGGCGCCCGGCATGAAAGATGATGTTGGTGTTGGCGACGCCCTCGTCCCGGGGGGTCGATGCCGGTGCGCCCGGCAGCCTGCGGCCGAAGCCGCCGAACAGCGCGCGGCCGGCGTCATGTTCGGCCTGCCACTTCGGGGTCCGGATCCAGCGGTTGCGGTAGCTGGCGCGGCCATTCTGAAGTTGGAAGGCGTGCAGCATGCCGTCGCCGACGAACCAGTGCGCGCCCGGCGCCTCGAATTGCGGATTGGGACCGTTGCGATAAAGCGTGCCGTTGAGCTCGCGCGGCAAGTCGCCGACGACTTTCAGAAACGGCGCATCGCATTCAAACGGAATCGGCGCCCGGTTGGTCCGCGCGGTTTCGATCGCCTCTGGCTGCTGCATCGGTCGCTCCCAAGTTATCTTTACATCGTAAAGATACGCTAGAGGAGCATTCGATGGCCGTCAAGTGAAATCTTTACAGTGTCAAAATCATGACCTATAACACGCCGATGATGAAAAGACCCGGCAAGGCCCTGACCCGCGTCCGACCTGGTTCCGGCGGCATAGCGCCGCCGCGCAAAGGCGGCACCGGCCGGACCGCGCGAAAGCGGGGCGGCGACCGGACCGCGACGGCAGGCGAAAGCGCGCCATATCATCACGGCGCGCTGAGCGACGCCTTGCTCGAGGCGGCGGAAAGGGTGCTCGAACGCGACGGCCTGGCCGGGCTGACGCTGCGCGCGGTGGCGCGCGAGGCCGGCGTGTCGCATGCCGCCCCGACCCATCATTTCGGCGACCTCACCGGCCTGGTCAGCGAACTCGCCGCAATCGGATTCCGCCAATTCAGCGCCGCAATGGCGGCGGCCGGCGCTACCGGCAAGGCCCTGGCCCGCGCCAAAGCCTATGTCGGCTATGCGCAGGCGCATCCCGGCATGTACGGACTGATGTTTCGCAGCGAGCGTCTCGATATGAAACGGCCGTCGCTGCACGAGGCCGCCGAGGCCGCGTTCGCGGGATTGACCGGGGTGGTCGGCGCCAGCCGCCAGGAGCGGATTTCAGAACAGGCACTGTCGCTGGAACAGGGCGCGGCGATCGCCCGGGCATGGTCGCTGGTGCACGGTTTCACCACCCTGCTGCTCGATGACCGGCTGTCCGACATTCTGCGCCGGCTTCCCAAAGGCATCGACGCCGAAACCCTGCTGGAGGCGATGCTGATGCAGCCGGTCGGCCTGGCGCCGGGACCGTGATCGGCGCTCCGGCCCGGCTGCAGGATCGCGCCGCGGCGGTTGACCGCGGCGCCCCGGAACCCGCCGCCCGGTATCACGCAATCTGGGGAAGGTTTGCCGCGGACGCGCGAAACACCTGACATTCCAGCGGAATCGTTTTAGAACAGCGGCTTCGCGACTTATCGCCTTCATCAGCGTCAGTTCTCAATCGATCATGCCTGCCATTTCGCCGAACAAGCCTTATCGTGTCGGCCGCTCCCGCACCGGGCTCGGCCTGTTTGCCACCAAACCGATCAAGAAGGGCGCCAAAATCGTCCGCTATTTTGGTCCGTTGCTGGATTCCAGGAAGAAGAAGGACGACGCGGTCGAGAACAAATATCTGTTCGAGCTCAACGGTCGCTGGACCATCGACGGTTCGGTGCGCAAGAACATCGCCCGCTATATCAATCATGCCTGCAAGCCGAACGCCGAATCCGACGTCAACCCGCGCAAGCGCAAGGTCGTGATCCGCGCCATCAAGAAGATCGAGCCGGGCGAGGAGATCAACTACGATTACGGCACCGACTACTTCAAGGCGTATCTGAAGCCGATCGGCTGCAAATGCGACGCCTGCGAAAAAAAGCGCAAGAAGAAGCGCGCCGAAGCGAGGGCGGAAAAACTCCGGCTGAAGGCCAAGGCGGAGCGCAAGGCCTTGAAGGAAGCCGAAAAGCAGGCGGCCAAAGCCAGCCGGGAGCTCCAGCAAAGGCGCAAGCGGAAGCGGACATTGAAGCCGGGGCTCAACGGCAAGGCGCGGCACGCCGGCGGCCAGCTGCTGAACGGCCACGGCGTAAAATCCGTCCGCAAGGCCGGCGCCGCGAAGTCCGGGATGCCCGCCAGCGCCGGCGGCAGGCAGGCGCAGCAGCGCCACACTTCGGCTTAGCGGAGCGATTCCACGAACCCCCATGGGAATGTCATTCCGGGCTCGCGCGCGCCGCGCTTGGTGCGTCACCCGCGCCCCGCAATGACATTTTCGGGTTGATCGTTGCTGCGACCGAATGATTTGAGCTTCGAACGCTGAACCCGGCTTGCGGTCGCCCATCCTGGGCGGCGATCGTCGTTGGTTCGCTTGACAATCTCTATCCTGATTTTGTCAGGCCGCCGCCCCGCCGCAGCCCGACATAGTGCTGCTCGGCCACGACGCCCACCGGCATGTGGATCACGGCGGTTCGGGCAGTCGCCGGAATGCGAGGCGTGCTGACAGGGATCGAGGGGCCATTCGATTACCTCGCAGGTCATGGAAGGCGTGAAATCCGCATGCTAGATTTTCCCGCATGAACGCAACAAATGCCGCGGCGCACGCCGAGAAGAGCCGGCCGGTCCATGTCGGCGATCACTTGCGGCAATGGCGGCAGCGCCGCCATCTCAGCCAGCTCGATCTCGCCGGGGACGCCGAAATTTCCGCGCGCCATCTCAGTTTCGTCGAGACCGGCCGCGCCGCGCCGTCGCGCGACATGGTGCTGAAGCTCGCCGAGCGGCTCGACGTGCCCTTGCGCGAGCGCAACGTGCTGCTGGTGGCGGCCGGGTTCGCGCCGGCGTTTCCGCAACGGCCGCTGCAAGATCCCGCGCTGAAAGCGGCGCGGGCTGCGGTCGATCTCGTGCTCCGGGCGCACGAGCCCAATCCGGCATTGGCGGTCGACCGCCACTGGAATCTGGTCTCGGCCAACCGCATGGTGACGCCGCTGTTGGAGGGCATCCCGGCGCGGCTGCTGGGCCGGCCCGTCAACGTGCTGCGGCTGAGCTTTCATCCGGAGGCGCTGGCAGCGCGCACCGTCAATCTTGCCGAATGGTGCGGGCATCTCAAGGAGCGGCTGCACCGGCAGTGCGAACAGACCGCCGATCCCGAACTGATCAAGCTCTATCACGAAATCAGGGCCTATCCGGTCCCGGCGCGGTCGGCGCCGCTGCCGGCCGACGCCGTCGCGATACCGTTCAGGATGCGGCTCGGCGGCGAGGTGCTGAGCTTCTTTTCCACCACCATGATCTTCGGCACGCCGGTCGACATCACGCTGTCGGAACTGGCGCTGGAAACGTTCTTTCCGGCCGACGATTCCACCGCCAGCCGGATGCGGGGCATGGCGGCCAATCTCAAATAGCGCCTTGCCTGCGCTGCGGTCGCTGATTATCTCTGGGACTCGCCTAGCGAGGACGCCGCCATGAGCAGCCTGAAACCGCTTCAGATCGACATCGTCTCCGACGTGGTGTGCCCGTGGTGCTATATCGGCAAGCGCCGCATCGAAAACGCGCTGGCGCTGGTGCCTGACGTTCCCGTCGAAATCCACTGGCGGCCGTTCTTTCTCAATTCCTGGGTGCCGCGCGAGGGCATCGGCCGCGACGAATACCTCACCGCGAAATTCGGCTCTGTGGAAGCCTACAAGGGCATCGCCGGCCGGGTGGTCGCCGCCGCCGGCGAAGAAGGCCTCGTCTACCGGCCGGAGCTGGTACGGCGCCAGCCCAACACCATCGATTGCCACCGCCTGATTCACTGGGCCGACGCCTTGGGCAAATCCGCCGCGATGAAACAGCGGCTGATGGAATTGTATTTCCGCGACGGCGGCGATCTCACCGATACCGGAGTGCTGGTGCAGGCGGCGGCCGATTGCGGGCTGGATGCCGAAGAGGTGCGCCGGCGCCTGGCCACCGACGAGGACGTCGAACTGATTTCGGCGCAGGCCAAGGACGCGTCCGACAAGGGCATTTCCGGCGTGCCGACCTTCGTGTTCGCGCAGAAATATGCGGTGTCCGGCGCCCAGCCGGCCGACCAGCTCGCCCGCGCCATCCGCCAGGTCTCGGCTGAGGTGAACGCGCAAGCGGCGGAGTAGGGTGCAAACCCGCAGCGTCCTCTTGATATAGTTCTTATTTGTAGCTACAATAATTAGATGAAGATCACGTTCGATCCGGTCAAGCGTGCTATGGCGCTCGCGGACCGCGGGCTTGATTTTGAGGATGCGGCAGAGCTGTTTCGCGGCGATACCTTGGACTTTCCTGACGACCGCCGGGACTATGGCGAGTTGCGCATGCTCACGGTCGGCCATCTTCACGGACGCATGGTGATCGTGATCTGGACACCGCGCGGAAACGCGCGGCGCGTGATCTCGATGAGGAAAGCAAATGCCCGCGAAAAAGCGCGTTTTGAAAAGCGATTTGAAAAAGGTTGACAGCCATGTCGTGCAGCCGCGCGAATATGATGAAATTCCCGAATTGACGGCAGAATGGTTTGCGTCGGCCGACCATCATCGTGGCGGCAAGCTGGTTCGGCGCGGCCGTCCGAAATCCGACGATCCGAAACAGCTTGTCTCGCTGCGGCTCGATGCCGATGTCCTGCGATGGTTCAAGCGCAGCGGCGCGGGATATCAGTCGCGCATTGGCGACGTCCTCAGGCGTCATGTTCAGCAGAGTACCGCGCGCAAGAAGAAGGCGGGGTAGTCGCTTCCGCATTCGCGGCAGTAATCACCGACCTTATGTCGGTGGAATTGCTGCCGGCGGTTTCCCCCGGCGGTTGCGGATCAGGCGAACGGCCCACCGCGCCGGCGCGCGGACCAGGCTGCGCAACCTCATGGCGGCGTGGATCAGCCAGATGGCCGGATCATTGCGCCGCAGCGGAATCAGCACGTCACCGATGGCGAAGCGGCCGCGCCAGATCGGGTTGATCATCGGATGATCCGGCGTGGCGGTGGAATCCGCCGATGCGATCGCCGGGTCGGCGCAGAGATGCCGGGTCAGATCCAGCGTCAGCTGGACCCCGGGCGAGAATTTCGCAAACCGCTCGTCGACGCCGAGCTTGAAGTAGAATGCGCGATCCTGATGCCGCAGCACGATCGCGGCCGCGACCGGCGTGTTGCCGGCGTGCAAGCTCACGATCTCGCATTGGCCGGATGCGGCGAGGGCCATGGTGGCGCGACGGACAAAACTGGCGTCGCCGGCGTGCTGCAGTAGCGCGGTGCCGGCCTTTCCTTTCCAGCCGCTGGCCTCCAGCGCCAGGAACTGCTCGACCGCGGCTGCGACCTGCTGCGGCGTCCGCGCCACCTGGAAAACCACGGCGCCGTGGCCGGCGAGGCGGTTGCGCTGGCGGCGCAGCTCCTTCATTTTCTTGGGCCCGAGCCCGTCCCGCAGCACCCGCTCGGCATCCCCGGTCGCATCGAGGCTGGCGCGCACCAGCGATCGCAGCCGTTTTGGCTTCAGCCCGTCCTGCCGCAAGACCTCGGTGAAGGCGTGGACGGTGGCGCCGTCGAGTGCGGCATCGCGCAGGATCAGCGCATGGGCGCCCGACAGGCGCGCCTGCCGCACCAATTTCATCGCCGCCTCGCAGGCCATGTCGCGATCGAGCAGCGGCGTGCCCAGCGTGCCATAGGGATCGGCGCTGACCAGCGCGGGCAGCGGAATCCGGCAGGCGCGCCACAGTGAAATCGCGGGCAGCAGGCCGATCAGCCGCGCGGCGCTCCCCGGCGCCGGCGAGACCTCGCTCCAGGCGCTCAGCGCGAAGGCACCGGTGCGGCCCGGTGCGGTGGCATTCACCGCCAATTCCCAGCCGGGCAGATAATAGCCATTCGGCTCGATGGCGCGCTCGGCGAGCTGCCGCCATGACTCGGCGGTCACGGTCGTGAGCGGCGCAAACGCATCGCCGGGCACGGCGGAGCGCTCGCCGCCGGCGTGTTGCGCAGGCCTGCGACCGATCGCGGCTGGATTTGCAATCTCGACCACGTCCCGTTCCCCGTTCGCGGGTGGACCCGCGTCATCGGCGGAAGGCTAGCGCAAAGATTGGAAATTACCGTTGGCGCCGGGATTCAATTCGAGCGGTAATGTTAACGGGCTGTTGACCATGCCGGCCGGCGGCTTACGCCGACAGCGAGGCCGGATTGCTTCGGCCCGGCACCGCGGCCAGCAGCTCCCGGGTATAGGGATGCTCGGGCGCTGCGAACAGCGTCGCGGTCGGCTTCAGCTCGACGATGACGCCGCGCTGCATCACCGCGATGCGGTCGCAGATCTGCGCCGCCACGCGCAGGTCGTGGGTAATGAACAGCATCGAAAGCCGCAGCCGGATCTTGAGGTCTTCCAGAAGGTCGAGCACCTGCGCCTGCACCGAGACGTCGAGTGCGGAGACGGCTTCGTCGGCGACCAGGATTTCCGGGTCGAGCGCCAGGGCGCGCGCGATGCCGATGCGCTGCCGCTGGCCGCCGGAGAATTCATGCGGATAGCGTTGCATCGCGCCGGCATCGAGGCCGACCAGCGCCAGGAGATCGCGGGCGCGGGCTTGCGCCACGGCAGGGTCGGCGCCATGCGCGATCGGCCCGTCGCTGATGATCTGGCCGACCTTGCGGCGCGGATTGAGCGAGGCAAACGGATCCTGGAAGATCATCTGGATGCGGCGGCGCTGGTCGCGCAGCGGCTTGCCCGCAAGCCGCGTCAGATCGACGTCGCCGATCCGCACGGTGCCGCGGTCGGCATCGATCAGCCGCATCACCAGGCGCGCCACCGACGATTTGCCGGAGCCGGACTCGCCGACCAGCCCGAGCGTCTCGCCGTGAAGAATGCTGAAGTTCACCTGGTTCGCCGCCTGCACCCTGCGGTCGGGCTTGAACCAGCCGCCCGGGGTGACAAAGGTCTTGTCGAGGCCGATCACGTCGAGCGCCCTGTTGCGATCGGCCAAGGGCTCGCGTTGCGGCGGCGTGAGCGAAGGCACCGCGGCGAGCAGGGCCCTGGTGTAGGGATGCTGCGGATGATGCAGCACCGTCGCCGCGCGACCCTGCTCGACCACCTGTCCATGCCGCAGCACCACGACGCGGTCGGCGATGTCGGCAACCACGCCGAAATCGTGGGTGATGAACATCACGGCCATGTTGCGGCGGCGCTGCAGGTCGCGGATCAGTTTCAGGATTTGCGCCTGGGTGGTGACGTCGAGCGCGGTGGTCGGCTCATCCGCCACCAGCACCGCGGGCTCCAGCGCCAGCGCCATCGCGATCATCGTGCGCTGACGCTGGCCGCCGGACAATTGGTGGGGGTAGGCGCGGACGATTCGCGCAGGGTCGGGCAGACCGACTTCGCTCGCCAGCGCCAGCGCCTTGGCGTTGCGCTGGCGCGGCGTCAACAGGCCGTGGGCCTCGAACATTTCCGTGATCTGGTCGCCGATCCGCATCAGGGGATTGAGCGCGGTCATCGGTTCCTGAAACACCATGGCGACGCGGCGGCCGCGCAGATCGCGCCAGCCGTCCTGGTCGAGCGCCAGCAGGTTGCGGCGCTCGAAGGTGATCTCACCGGTCTCGACGCGGACCCGGTCCGGCAGCAGTCCCATCAGGGCGTGCGCGCACATCGACTTGCCGGAACCGGATTCGCCGACCACGCAGACGATTTCGCCGGCCACCAGATCGAACGAAACGCCGTCGACGGCGTGGCGCCGCTCGCCGCCGGGCGGCAGCGCAATCCTCAGGTCGCTGATCGCAACGGCCGGTGCTAAGGGCATGGTCAGCGGCCATCCCCTGCCAGCCGCGGATTGAGCGCGTCGTTGAGGCCCTCGCCGACCAGGTTGAGACCGAGCACGGAGATCAGGATGGCGATGCCGGGAAACACCGTGATCCACCAGGCCTGCCGGATCACGGTGCGGCCGGCGCCGACCATGTAGCCCCATGAAATCAGGTTGGGATCGCCGAGGCCGAGGAACGACAGCGAGGATTCCAGCAGTATCGCGGTCGCCACCATCAGCGAGGCCAGCACGATTACCGGTGACAGCGCGTTGGGCAGGATCTCGCGCCAGATGATCCAGCCGCTGGTCTGGCCGGTGACGATGGCGGCCTGGACATATTCGCGGCTGCGCAACGACAGCACCTCGCCACGCACCAGCCGCGCCACCGGCGGCCAGCTGACGATCGCGATCGAGGCGACGATCGAATAGATCGACGGCTGCAGGACAGCCACCAGCACGATCGCCAGCGCGAAGCTCGGAATGGTCTGGAAGAATTCGGTGAAACGCATCAGCGCGTCGTCGATGCGGCCGCCGAAATAGCCGGCGGCGGCGCCGAGCGGCACCCCGACCGCGAGCGCCGCCAGGGTCGAGACCAGGCCGACCAGCAGAGAAACGCGGGCGCCGAAAATGATGCCGGCGAAGACGTCGCGACCCAGCGCATCGGTGCCGAGCGGTACGGCTGCAAGGCTGAACGGCGGCAGGAACGGCCGCTGCACCATGCGCCACGGCGAATTCGGAAAGACCAGCGGCCCGAACACCGCGACCACGATGGCGATCACGAGGATGACCAGGCCGATCAGCCCGCTGGGATTGCGCAGCAACTGTTTTAGCAGCCGTATCATGCCGTGAATTCGATGCGCGGGTCGACCAGCCGGTACACCAGGTCGGTGACCAGGTTGAAGATCAAAACCATCGCCGAGCAGACCACGAAGACGCCGAGCAGAAGATTGTAGTCGCGCTGCAGCAACGCCTCGTACATCAGCCGGCCGATGCCCGGCCAGGCGAACACGGTTTCGGTGAGCACGGCGCCGCCGATCAGGGTGCCGGTATGCAGGCCGGCCAGCGTCACCACCGGCAGCAACGCGTTGCGCAGCACGTGACGGCGCTGGATCACGTCGTCCCTGAGTCCCTTGGCGCGGGCGGTCTTGATGAAATCGAGCCGCTTCACCTCGAGCATCGAGGCGCGGGTCATGCGGGCATAGGTCGCCATGAAAAACAGCCCGATCGTCATCGCCGGCATGATCAGGTGCGCGCCGACGTCGAGCAGGTGGGCGAAGCCGGTGTAATTGGCGCCGATGGTCTCGTAGCCGAAGCTCGGCAGCCAGTCCAATGTCACCGAGAACAGGAGAATCGCCATCAGGGCGATCCAGAACAGCGGCGTGGCATAGAACACCAGCGCGATCACCGTGATCGCGGTGTCCGCCCAGGTTCCGGCCCAGCGCGCCGCCAGCGTTCCAAAGAAGACGCCGAGCAGCAGCGAGATCGCGAACGCGGTGATGGTCAGCAGCAACGTCGCCGGCAGCCGGTCGATGATCAGCTCCGAGACCGGCATCTGCTGGCGGAAGGAAAAGCCGAGATCGAAACTGGCGATGCCCTTGACGTAGAGCCACAATTGTTCCGGCAACGGCTTGTCGAGGCCGAATTTCTCGCGCAGCTGGGTGACGAACACCTGGTCCCCGGCACCGGCTTCACCGGCCATGACGGCGGCCGGATCGCCGGGCGCGAGCCGGATCAGGAAGAAGTTCATCACGATGATGGCGAGCAGGACCACCGCCCCTTTCACGATCCGCTGGGCGACAAACGACAGCATCAGGCGCCCATCAATCTCGCGTCAGGACCGGCCGGCACCAGCGCCCGCGCCACGCGGCGCCGCGCCGTGGCGGGCTCACTTGTCGATCCAGGCGTCGCGGAAGCCGTCATTGACGCCGATCGCCGTGGTGATGAGGTTCTTGATCCGGCAATGCGTGATGGTCGGAAACTGCAATTCCAGCATCCAGGCCACCGGCACGTCCTCCACCAGGATCTGCTGCGCCTTTTGGTAGAGTTCCTTGCGCCTGGAATCCGGCGTGGCCACCGCGCCGTCGGCAAACAGCTGGTCGATCTGCGGATTCGAATAGCCCTCGACATTGTTGAAGACCTGGCCCTTGGCGATCTGGCTCGTGACGTAGTTGCGGCCGACGCCGAGCGCCGGATCGCCGTACTGATAAAGATAGGTGAAGGCGATATCGTAGTCCCAGTCGCCGATCTTCTGGTTCGAGCCGGGCACGTCGGTGGCGACGGTTTCGATGTTCAGCCCGACGTCCTGCAGGTTCTGCTTCACCGCCTCGCCCCAGCGCTGCCAGGTTTCGCCATAGGGCAGCGGCATCAGCCTGATCTTCTCGCCATTGTAGCCGGCCTCCTTGAGCAGGGCCCTGGCCTTGGCCGGATCGAACGGATATTTGGCCACCTCGTCGGTATAGAATTTGATGGTCGATGCCGACGGACCGGTCGCCACCTTGCCGAGCCCGTTCCAGATCACGTCCTTGGCGAAGTCGCGGTCGATCGCGTACAGGATCGCCTGGCGGATTTTCTTGTTCGCGGTCGGACCGGCGCGATTGTTGAGCCACAGCCACGCCAGCGGACTGAAGAATTCCCAGCCCGCGCCGGTGACGCAGGTGTCCTTCAGCTTGCTCAGCCGCGGCACGTCGAAGTTTTCGACCGAGCCGCCGGGCAGCACGTCGACCTTGCCGGTTTCGAAGGCCACCGAGCGCGCGGCGGCGTCCGGGATCACCTGCCAGTAGATCTCGTCGATATAGGGCCTGCCCTTGACATGGTAGTTCGGATTCCTGACCAGGCGAATGTAGGAGCCCTTCCGCCATTCCTTGAACATGAACGGTCCGGTTCCGATAGGCGCGTTGTTGTAGGGATTGGTCTTGTAGTCGGTGCCTTCGTAGAGATGCCTGGGGATGATCGGCAGCGAGCCAACCTCGAAGATGCCGAGGAACGGTCCGAACGGCTGTTTCAGCGTGAACACCACGGTGAGGTCGTCGGGCGCCTCGACCTTTTCAAGCTGCAGCAGGTTGCCGCGCGCGCGGGCATGAGTCTGCTTGAGCATCTCGATCGAGAACAGCACGTCGGCCGAGGTGAACGGCTTGCCGTCGTGCCAGCTGACGCCCGGCTTGAGCCTGAAGGTATAGACCCTGGCGTCATCGCTGACGGTCCAGCTTTCGGCCAGTCCGGGCAGCGGCTCCAGTTTCGGGCTGTAGCGCAGCAGGCCTTCAAAGATGTTGCCCGAGACCATCTGGGTCGGGCCGTTCTGGATCAAAGCCAGATTGAGGCCGGGCGGCTCGGGCTGGATCACCGCGTTGATGACGCCGCCCGGCTTCGGCTCTTGCGCGCCCGCGGTGGCGCAGAAGCAACAGGCCAGGACGAAGCCGATCGCGATCCTCTTCAGCATGACTGACATCTTTCTGCGCCCGATCCATCCCGCCGGTTAAGGGCGGGCAGTTTTCCGTGTAACAACAACGGCTTCAGCTCGGCCGAAATCCATTTCGGAAAACAGGCTCACATGGCGTCAATCCCTGCCGCAAGACGAAACTATCGACAATCGGCGGCTAAAAGATAGCCAGCGAAACGCGCAAGGGCGGGCAGAGCGAAGCCCGCCCATCACGATTGCCGAAAAACCAAGATGCTGCGCACCGCGCGAACAGCGCCTGCCGACCGATGGTACTTTGCATGGGGTTGTTTTCGATATTTTGGTTGGGAGCGTGCACCGCGCCGCCTTGCGGCGGTCTTTGGCGTGCCGATCGCCCAAAACAGCGAAGGTGCCCCTTGAGCGAGGTCGGGCGGTCCCACGGCTAGATCGGCTCAAAGCTTTCGGAGGCACAGTTGTCGTCGGGCTCGATGCGCCGACGGTCGAAGATGACCCCGCCATCGATCGTGACCCGATAGGTCTGGACGCCCAGCGGTTTGCCGGTGGCGGAGGTGAGGTCGGCCCTGACGCAGGCGGTCCAGCCCAATCCGCGGAGATCGTGGCGCGGCGGCGAAACCTGCACATTGTGCGGGTACGACGTCGCGATGAAAACCGAATCGAGATTCTTGCGCACCAGCTGCTTGACATCGGGGGCCGGTTCGGGCGGCGGCGGCTCGCTGGCCTTGGCGCGCATGAACTCCGGCACCGGCGAACGGCTGTCGGCGATACCGCAGCCTGCCAGCAGCAACGCGCCGCCCGCCGTCAACGCCATATAGACAACGAGCCGTGCCATCCGCCGACCTTATCCCGCGCCCGTTAACATAGCCGCCGGCTGCGCCGGCTCCCGGCCCTGAGCTAGCAACAATTATCGAAACCGTCCACGGACCCCGCCTGTCCCGCCGCGACACGGCACCCCGCACCGAGCGCCGCCGCGAGCCGAATTTCAATTGCGACAGACCGGCTGTCGAATCCGGCGGTTTTTCGCCTCGCGCTCGCTCCCGGCATGAACCGCTTCACGACGCTTGCGACCAATAGGACAGGGTGTTGCACGGGAGTGACCTCATGTTTCGCCATGCGCTTTGCGCCGCGACGGTTGTTGCCGCGATGCTTTCGGGAATGGACGGCGCGCTTGCCGAGAACCGTCTGGCACTGGTGATTGGCCAGTCGGCCTATCGCGCCGTCCCGGCGCTGCCCAATCCGGCTAACGACGCCAGGGCGGTGTCGCAATTGCTCGGCGATGCCGGGTTCGAGGTGCTCGATGCTGCGGATCTGTCGCAGAACGAGATGCGCGAGAAAGTCAGCGCGTTCGCCGCGCGCGTGGCCGCGAAGGGCCCCGACACCGTTGCGCTGGTGTTCTACGCCGGTCATGGGATGCAGATCGACGGCGAGAATTTTTTGGTGCCCATCGATGTCGATCCGAAGCGGGAAGCCGACATTCCGCTTCAGGCGGTGCGGCTCAACGACATTCTGAATACCCTGGCATCGGTGCCGAGCAGGATGCGCATCCTGCTGCTCGATGCCTGCCGCGACAACCCGTTCCCTGCGATCAACGGCACCGCCGGCCATGGTCTGGCACTGGTCGATGCCAGGACCGGCGCTCCCGGCACGTTCCTGTCGTTTTCGACCTCGCCGGGCGCGGAAGCCGAGGATGGCGATGGCGCCGACAGCCCCTACACCGCGGCGCTGCTGACGGCCGCGAAACAGCCGGGCCTTTCGATCGAGGACACCTTCAAGCGCGTGCGTGTCTCGGTCAACCGGGCGACCGCGGGGCGGCAGACCCCCTGGGACAGTTCCTCGCTGACCGACGATTTCCGGTTTTTTCCCGGACCGACTGCGGCCGGACCGAGCCCACCCGCAGCCCGGCGCACCGTCGAGGAATGGCGCCGCGAATTGCAGGGCAAGCCGGTCGAGGCGGCCAACGAGATGATCGTGGCTGACGGCAGCGAGCAAGCCTATGAGGCGTTTGTCGGATTGTTCACCCAGCCGCCGTTCGGCCCGCAGGCGCGCGAGTGGCTGGATCGCCATCGCAGGATGGTGGCCTGGAACAACGCCGTGATCGCCAACACGGCGGCGGCGTATCATGCGTTTCTGGTGCAATATCCCGACAGCGACCTCACCGCGACGGCGCGCAAGCTGGAAGATCGGCTGCGCAACCGGCCGAACATCGCCGCTGGCCCGGCCGTCGCCCTCGGCGGCGCGCCGAACGCCTCCGGCGCGGCTGCGCAAACCCCGGCGGCGGGGTCGGGCCAGCCCATCAACGCCTCGCTGCCCGCGCCGAGCTGTCCGTGCGGTGCGCCGTCCGTGCCGCTGAAGAAGGTCGAACTGCCGCCCGGCAAGCACGCCGATCCGGATGCGCCCAGGCATGCCAGTTCGCGGCCGCCGCGACGGCGGCGCGATCCCGATGATGATGACGATGTCGTGGTCTATCGCCGCTTGCCGCCTGCGGTCTATGGCGGGCCGCCAGCCGGGCCACCGATCGGCATCGGCGTTGGCGGGCTCGGCGGCGGAGGCATGGGCAGGTTCAGGGGCGGATACTGACGCGGAAAACGCCGCGGCCGCGGTCACAGCATCGCAAAGGCGCTGGTGACCATGGCCACCGCCTTGTTGTCGCCGGCGCTGGACAGGGTGACGCGGCCAAAGCTCATGGTGCGCCCGAGCCGGACCACCCGCGCGTCGGCCAGCACATCGGACGACGTGGCGGCCCGCATGAAGTGGGTGGTCTGATCGACCGTGGTCATCGGCCGGTAGCCGCGGTTGGCGGCCAGGATGGCGATCACCATCGCGGTGTCGGCAAGCGCCATCAGGGCCTGGCCGCAGACGATTCCGCCGTTCCGGCACAGGCGTTCGGAGAACGCCATGCGGAGGGTCGCGCCCGGCTGCCAGTCGGCCGTCGCGCCCGGCGGCGGCACCGTTTCGAGGCCGGCGACCGACAGCCCGAGGTCCTGCACCCATGGCGCAAACACGTCGCCAAGCACGCGCCTGGCTTGTTCGATATCGAATTCCGCGGCTTCCGGCGGCTGTTGCATGAATGCTGGTTCCCTCACCCGAGACGGCAGCTCTTTGGCATGTTAGAGCGCCTCTGGCAGCTCCAAGCGCGCGGGGCGGCGCGGCTTGAAAATGCCCGACTTCGGGCGGTATGATAACGGCGTGGGGAGAGCGGGTCGACGATGTTGAGGCGCCTGGCACTGATTTTCAGCGTGATCGCGATCGGTGTTGCGCTCAATGGCTGTACCAAATGCGGTCCGATCTGGGACGACTGGCTGCATTCGCCGAAATCCTGCAAGTCGGACGGGTTTTAGTGCCGCGGCGCGACCGGATATTGCCGAAACAAACAGGGAGCATGCCATGAAGGTTTTGCGCATCGCGGCGGCCATCGCGTTGCTGGCAGGGCCGGCCTACGCGCAAATGCCCAGCGTCAATCTCATGCCGGAGGTGACCTCCAAGACGCCGGAGGAAAAGGAAGCCGAGGCGGCCAGGGACAAGGCCTACCGGGAATCGCTCAAGAAGATCCCGGACGCCAAGACCACTGCGGATCCCTGGGGCACCGTGCGCAGCGACACGCCCAAGCCGTCGGCCGCGGTGAAGCCGCGGATCAAGACCGGCAGCACCGCGAACTAAACCCGGCGCGGCTGTCTGCGCGGGAAATATCGGGAAATATCGGGAAATATCGATACACGTCGAGATTGTCCTTCACCTCGCCCCGCAAGCGGCGCGTGGTCGAGGCAGCGGTTCCGCCGGAGGCCCGTTCGGCCGGGCCGTCAGGCCAGCACGGCGGATTGATCGAGCAGGGTTTCGTAGCATTCGCAGGACATCCGCAGCAAGGCCGGCCGGTCGAGGATCTTGATCACGCCGCGCGAATAGGTGATCACGCCGGCGTTCTGCACCCGGCTTGCGACCTCGGTCACCGAGGTCCGCCGCACGCCGAGCATTTCGGCAAGGAATTCCTGGGTCAGCGGCACGGTGTCGCTGGCGGCGCGATCGGCGCTCTGCAGCAGCCAGCGGCAGAACCGCGCCTCGATCGGGTGCAGCGCATTGCAGGCGGCGGTGACCCGCGCCTGCGACAGCAGCACCTCGTTGTAGCGGATGCAGAGATTGCGAACCGGATCGGAGACCGCGGCCACGGTGCGGAAATTGGTGGCGGCGATCTTGCTCAGCGCCAGCGGCATCTGCACCACGACGCGAACCAGCGACCTGTAGAGGCCGAGCCCGGCCATCCCGCCGACCACGCCTTCGCGGCCGACGGTGGCGGTCTCGATCGCCTTGCCGTCGCGCAGCACGGCGAGCAGCGACAGCATGCCGTAATGCGGAAAGTAGACCTGGTCGACCTCGTCGCCGGCCTCGTACAGCACCTGCCCCTGGGCAAACACCACGGTCGACAGATGCGGGAGCAACCGATCGAAGTGGTCGCGCGGCAGCGAGGCGAGCAAAATGTTGTCCAAGGGAAGACCGCCGTTGGAGTCGGGCACTGGCACTGCGATATCCCGCCCGGTCGGTCGGGCCGATTTACCGCAGGGGTTGAAAGGACGCTCCGAGAGGGCGATCCGCGGAAAGACTACTTATAGGAAGAAGAAGACTGCGCTGTCGGTCCGGTAGCCGTCATAGCCCTGGGCGCGGGCCGCGCTATCCCGCTTGATCGGCGCTTGCGCCGCAACGGCTTGGGCGCGGCGTCGTTTTGTGGGCTGAAATCCGGAGTCGGAAACCGGACGCAGGCGGTTGTCGTTGCCGCCCGCTGGGTCGTCTACCCGACTTCGCTGGCCAATCGGTGCTTCTTGTCGGTCCTCGGCGCCAGCGCGGTATCGCCCAGCAGCCGGTCGAATTCCTGCTTGGAGATCTCGTAGCATTCGCAGGCGCGCTGCTGCAGCGCCTGGTGATCGAGGATCGTGACATGGCCGCGGCGGTAGCGGATCAGCCCGGCCTTCTGCAAGCCACCCATCACGTCGGTGACCGTGGTGCGCCGGACCCCCAGCATCATTCCGAGAAATTCATGGGTCAGCAGAAAGTCGCCGGATGGCATCCGGTCGCGCGTCATCAGCAGCCAGCGGCAACAGCGCTGTTCCACCCGGTGCAGGTGAGCGCAGGCCGCCGATTGCGCGACCTGGTTGAAGAAGGCATGGGCATAGCGCAGCATGACCAGGTTCAATGTCAGGCTGCGATCGAGTTCGCCGCGGAACAGGCGGGCGTCCATCTTCAGCGCCGTCCCCGGCACCTGCACATAGACCGATGACGGCGCGACGCGGTCGCCGAGACAGATCGGCAGGCCGACGATGCCTTCGCTGCCGATGGTGCCGACCTCGGCGCTGGCGCCATCGGCAGTGGTGATGACCAGCGAAGCCACGCCGTCTATCGGGAAATACACCTGCTCGATCGGGCGCGATGCCTCGTACAGGCCCTTTTTATAGTCGAAAACCTCCTGCGACAGATGCGGACGCAGCCGCTCGTAATCGTGATCCGACAGCAGCGACAGCAGCCGGTTGGTTCGTCGAAGGCGGTGCGGCATCGCGATTGTTTCCTGCGGTGGTGCTGGCTCAGGGCCAATCAGTCGGCGTCCGGGTGGGGCACCGGCCGGCCAAACGCCGCGCCGGCGTTTTCCAGGGAGATTTTGCCCCAGGGAGTATTGCCCGGCGCTGGCCCCGGAGCGGCGTCTTCATCGGCGAGCCTGAGTCGTGTTCGGCGCAACGCCGAAACGGGCCGACGCAGCGCCATGTCCGGCCTGGTCGCGACACTGGATAACGGCGCCATCGGTCTCGCTCGCAACGATGCGGCAGTCCCTCGGGGCTCCCGGTCGCCGGCGCCTGGGGTTACGGCCGACAATGCCAAAACCCTATCAGCAATATGTCCGGCATGCGACTCAATTTCGGGCCTATCCGGATCGGCCGCGATCCCTATATCGGGCCGGTCGTCATTTGTGTGGAGTTGCGACATGGCCTTTCGCCCGCGCGATCTTGCAGACCGGATGGCCGGCCGGCGCCGTGCGGACGATGGCTATCTGCGCGAAACCTTCACTTTGCCGCGTGACAAGGCGCGGGCCAGGGCGCGCGATTTCCTCAGCCGCTATCCCAAGGCCGCCTATATGAGCGGGGTCGAAAGCTGGCGCGAACTGCCCGGCGGGGAGATCGAATTCACCATGCGGCGGCTGCGCAGCGCCGATTGATCGCCACCGCGTCGCTCCAGGCGGCGCCGCCGACGCGCCGTTAGCGGTTAATGGGCCGCCCGCGTTCTCCGTAGAACTACGGAGATGAATGCGCCGTCCCGGCAGCACCCGAATCTCGGCTGCGCGTCTCGGTTGCGCGGGGCTATGGAGCCGGTTTGCCGGTGTTCATGAGCTGGGATACGGCGGTGAGAAGCTGGGCCGGCGCGAACGGTTTCGGCAGCAGGATGCTGTTGGGAACGCCCTGCGAGGCCCATTCCGCCGCGCTGTCGCCGCTCATATAGACCACCGGAAATTCCGGATCGATTTCCCTGGCGCGGCGGGCGACCTGCCAGCCGTCGATCCCGTCGCGTCCGAGATTGATGTCGGTGACCAGCGCCCGGTAGCTGGCTTCGGCGGCGTCGAGCAGTTCCACCGCGTCCTCGCCCGAGGAGGCTATCACGACCTCGAATCCCCCGCCGCTCAGGGTCTCTTCCACCACGGTCTGAATGAGCTGGTCGTCTTCGACGACGAGGATAACGAGCAGATCCTCCAAGGCGCACTCCCCCGTTCCCCGCTGCGAATGTACAGCCTGCCGGAGGTGGTAAGCGCGCAGCGGCGGAATGGTTCCCGCAGGGCGGGATCGGGCAGGTGTCGGCGACCGCAGCAGCCGGTTTACGGGGAGGGCGCCGAAGCCCCGGGCGTGGCCGCCCTGTCCACTACTCGGGGTATTCGGCGATCACGCGAAGACTGAAGATCGGCCGGTGAGTTTCATCGGCAACTTCCATCCGCCAATCCGATCCCGCCTGGATGGGGCGGTCCAGCTCGCGCAACAGTTCGCCGGTGGATTTGGTGGCCTCCAGCTGCACCGCCCCGATGTCGGGAAGTTCGATCCCGTCGCTGTGGTAGGAGGTGAAGCCGCCCTGGCGGACCATGAAAAAGTATTTAGGCATGCGTCCACCCTCGCGGCCCCATGCCACACGCCAAATTTTAAGGCAAGGAAGCCGGGACTGTCTGTGCAAAACAGCTCACTTCGGCAAAATGTACCCGAGATTCTACGGGGAATTTGGCTATCCGCTGCATCCCCATGGCCCGGCCCGGTCAAATCCAGCCGCCAGCGGGTAAAATCGATGGTTCTGGCCTTTTCGGGGTACTGGCCGAATTAGGCCACTCGCGGAATCAAAACAGGCCACTGGTTTCAGTCGATACCTTTGAGGGACCATGCTTGAGGCACTTGAGGACTACGTAAAGCGGCAGAAGAAGCGCCCAGGCATCACAGAAACGAAAGAGGCCGCCAACTGAGGCGGCCTTACTCTGGGTGAAGCGCGGCGATCTGCGCCCGCAATTTCTCTATCAGTTCGTTGGTCCGCTCGACCGTAAGTTCGTCGGCGATAGCCTGCTGTATCCTGCGGTACCGCTCAATCGTCTTCTGAATCGCGTCGCACTTCTCACACATGGCCTATGAGTATCAAACAGCACACAACGGCGCGGCCCGGTAGACGACGTAGGAACCCGTTTCCACAACTCAAATCAGGCCACTCCTCTTTTCAAATCAGGCCACTAGGGGTCGAAACAGGCCAGTACCCAATATCGGAGTGAAGGAAATCGAGCGCCTGATTAAGAAGCTCGAATTGGACAAGGAGATTCTGGCTGAGGGCGATGACAGCGACATTCAGCAAGAACTTGACCAATGAAAGAGGCCGCCAACTGAGGCGGCCTATCTATGCGTGGGCGCACGCAGGCCCGGCGACGCCAACCATCGGTCGATGATGAGCGATGCCGCTCCCATTTTTTCAGATCTGTGTAGAAGGTCTTTTCGCGCATCCCCCGCCGGGAGGGTTTTGGCGGTGTGCTCTAGATCCGCCGCGCGTCGTCCAAGCAATTCTTGAAGGGTGCGATCCCGGGGCATGTAGATAAATCCGGTTAATGAGTCGTCAATGTACCATGTCGGCCGCCCGACCAACGGTCAGAACAGCTCATCCCCGGTATACTACGGGGCAAATCAGGCCACTGCGCATTTCAAAACAGGCCACTAGGGGTCGAAACAGGCCATTACCCTTTTCGGCGGCGATATTGTACTTGACAAACCCAGCTCCATGGCATACCCTTGATTTACATAAGGGAAACAGGTGTCATGGCCAATTCGATCCTTTCCGCCAAAGTCATGCAGAACGAAGCCGCCGCTATCGCTTGGGTTGAGGCACGCGTGTGGCCCAATGGTCCGGTTTGCCCGCATTGCGGCGGGGTTGAGCGGATTGGCAAGATGGGCGGCAAAGCTACCCGGATCGGGCTTTGGAAGTGCTACCAGTGCCGCAAGCAATTCACCGTCAAGGTCGGCACCGTTTTCGAGGACAGCCACGTCCCGATGAACCTTTGGTTGCAGGCGATGTACCTGCTCTGCTCTTCCAAAAAGGGCATTTCCAGTAACCAGCTTGCCCGGACCTTGGGCGTCACCCTCAAGACCGCTTGGTTCATGTCGCACCGCATCCGTGAGGCCATGCGCGTGACCTGCGTTGGCCCGATGGGCGGGGCTGGCGAGATAGTCGAGATCGACGAAACCCTCATGGGCAAGGTCGAGGGCGCGCCCAAGCGGCTGCGCAAGGGCGGTAGTCAGAACCGCAACATTGTCGTGACCTTGGTTGAGCGCGGCGGCTCTGCCCGTAGCTTCCACGTTGATGGCAAGGCGATCAGCGATGTGATGCCTATCATTCGCGAGAACGTGAAGCGCGAGTCGTGGATCAATACCGACGAAGCCAAACTGTATTACGATGTCGGCAAGGAATTTGCCCTGCATCAGACCGTCAACCACAGCAAGGACGAATATGTCCGCCGCAGTGGCGTTCGCAGCTTCCCCGAGGGCGAGGAATACAAGGTCACCACCAACACCGTTGAGGGTTACTATTCGATCTTTAAGCGTGGCATGAAGGGTGTTTACCAGCACTGCCAAGAGAAGCATCTGCATCGGTATCTGTGCGAGTTCGATTTCCGTTATAGCAACCGCGTTCGGTTGGGCGTAGATGACGTTGAGCGTACCGCTCGCGCGGTGCAAGGAATCGTCGGCAAGCGATTGACCTATAGGACGGCTCGTCACTGAGAGGCCATATGGCAAAAGCCGAAAAGCCAAAACCGGCAAAGCCGAATAAAAAGGATCAATACGAGCGGTTTCAGCAAACCGCTCGCGATCTTGGTATTGACGAGGCCGAAGGTGCAGAGGCATTTGAGCGCGCCTTTGAGAAGATAGTTCCGTCTAAGTCGTCTCAGAAAACCTAGTCGCCAGATGATTCATAAAGGAACGAACGTGCTCCAACACGCCAAGTGCCTGGTGCTCATCGTATGGCGCGCCGCCGTGCGAAACGTAGTTGCGCCAGCCATCTTTGAAGTAAAAAAACTCTTTCGCGGCCTCGGAATAAAACTTCATCCAATCGGACTTAGCTGCGGTTTTCGGCCACTTGTTTCCTATTTCCCTAATCTCGGCCTCAATCTGCTCAATGATTGTCTGCCATTGCTGTACGTCGAAAACGAGATTTACAGCCGTAGCCATCTCGCGTAGGCCATGCTCAAGCACGCGCATTGCATGAAAAACAGCCGCCGTATTGTGGCCAAGCGCATAGCAATCGACTGCGCAAGGTGCATCTTCCCCAATTTCCGGAAAGGCTTTTAGGGCGGCTTCCCAATCAGCCTGCAATCTCAAAACCTTTTGAGCTTTTTGGGCTGGATATAGATAAAAATATTTGTAGTTGATCCCGGTTTCAAACGCTTCACGGAGTGCCCTAACTTCAGCGACAAAATCGTGAAGTGTCATCTTGTATCGAAGTTTCCCCGTAAAAATCTCGATCCGATCATGGGCCGCTTGCAGTTCAAGCTTGTTAGCGAGGGTTGTTCCGTATTGCAGCGAGCCCCTCATCGTCTCCAAATCTACATTGTTAACCTCGCGCCAATCCAAGCCCGATGTGTCCAAGTATTTTGTAATTTCCGGTACATATCGGAGGTTAGCAGCCGCCCTTTCTGCCTCAATCCTCTGGGCAAAATTGCTTTCCATCTTGGCTAGACTGCCCACGTAGAAAACAAGGCCGTAAACCTGAAAATTGATCATGATGTCCCACAAGCTCCAAAGCTTGCCGGGTCCACGATTTACCCCGGCGCTACTCATGGTAGCACCAATGGGTTTGTGAAGTACAATATCGCCTTTTCGGCAAAAGAACATATTGCGAACGAGGAACAAATAGGGTACGATGTTCCCACAGTCGCCGTTCCACCTCTCTCGCCACCGTTTGTCCCGCTAGCGAATCCCCGCCATAAGGAGCAACACCCATGTCCGCCACTGCCCTGCGTATCGTCGAAGGATCCTCCATGGACAAGACCAAGGCCCTGTCCGCCGCGCTTTCCCAGATCGAGCGCCAGTTCGGCAAGGGCTCGGTGATGAAGCTCGGCAAGAACGACCGCTCGATGGACGTCGAGACCATTTCGTCGGGCTCGCTCGGGCTCGATATCGCGCTCGGCGTCGGCGGCCTGCCGCGCGGCCGGGTGGTGGAGATCTACGGGCCGGAATCCTCGGGCAAGACCACGCTGGCGCTGCATACGGTGGCCGAGGGCCAGAAGAAGGGCGGCATCTGCGCCTTCATCGACGCCGAACACGCGCTCGACCCGGTCTATGCCCGCAAGCTCGGCGTCAACATCGACGAACTGCTGATCTCGCAGCCCGACACTGGCGAGCAGGCGCTGGAAATCTGCGACACCCTGGTGCGCTCCGGCGCGGTCGACGTGCTGGTGATCGATTCGGTGGCAGCCCTGGTGCCGCGCGCCGAACTCGAAGGCGAGATGGGCGATGCGCTGCCCGGCCTGCAGGCGCGGCTGATGAGCCAGGCGCTGCGCAAGCTCACCGCCTCGATCAACAAGTCCAACACCATGGTGATCTTCATCAACCAGATCCGGATGAAGATCGGGGTGATGTACGGCTCGCCGGAAACCACCACCGGCGGCAACGCGCTGAAATTCTATGCCTCGGTCCGGCTCGACATCCGCCGCATCGGCGCCATCAAGGAGCGCGACGAGGTGGTCGGCAACCAGACCCGCGTCAAGGTGGTCAAGAACAAGCTGGCGCCGCCCTTCAAGCAGGTCGAATTCGACATCATGTATGGCGAGGGCGTCTCCAAGATGGGCGAGATCCTCGATCTCGGCGTCAAGGCCGGCATCGTGGAAAAGTCCGGCGCCTGGTTCTCCTATGACAGCCAGCGGCTCGGCCAGGGCCGCGAGAATTCCAAGGCGTTCCTCAAGGCCAATCCCGACATGACCGCCAAGATCGAGGCGGCGATCCGCCAGAATTCCGGCCTGATCGCCGAACAGATCCTGGCCGGCTCGCCCGAGCGCGACGCCGAAGGCGAGGAAGAGCCCGCGGAAGATTGAGTTTTTTCGCCACAGCGGTCGCCGCGGACGTTGCGTTGCCGACATCGCCGGTGCCCGCTGCGTTTTGCGATGGCATGTCGCATTCGCGCTGGATCGCGCGGCCTTTACCACTCGTCATTCCGGGGCGCGCTGTTGCGCGAGCCCGGGATCCATAATCCCAGTGCCGGCGATGGCTTACCAGGTCTATCTCCTTGCCAGCAAAAAGCACGGCACGCTCTACCTTGGCGTGACAAACGATATCGTGCGGCGCGGGCACCGGACCAGCGCGACGCAAGGTTTTGCCAAGCGATATGGCGTGGACAGACTGGTCTGGTTCGAAATCTACGACGACGCAATGACGGCCATCGCCCGCGAAAAAGAACTGAAGAAATGGCGGTACTAGTCTTGGAGGGGCCCGTCTCCCGCAAGTCCACGGGGACGGGAGCTTTAAAACTTCATTACAATTCTAGCTTGTATAATGGAACAAAACTGATCATGCTGCGCTCTTTTGATGCAGCAGTGTGCCCTGTGGATAGCGTCTCATCACAAGTATATAACACCATAGTAAAATACCTAGGGCCCCACGGCCCTGATGCTTTATTGGCTTTTGTAATCTTCGCGGGTGTTTTGGGCGCTATCGTGGGCGGTCTCGACCCCTACCTGGCTACCGGATTTGGTATTGCTATCTATGGGCTGTATATATTTCGCCGATGGGGTGCCGAACGGCACGCAGAGCGGATGGCTGAAACGGAAATAGCCAAAACGGAGTTGGAACTTCAGAGGTACAGGGAGAGTCAACTACTCAAGATCGAACGCGCAAAAGTAAAGGCATTAAGTCCCCCACATGCTGGCAAGGGCGACAAAAAATGAGCCATTTTTCAGAGTTGGATTTTAGCACGCTGGTCGCGCTGGCTGCGGTCTTTTGCGC
>Ga0302140_10001446_pt1 | contig 30878 bp, 32 predicted proteins | sample I_Bog_E1_1_FD_202095 | JGI IMG/M metagenome (GOLD analysis project Ga0302140, IMG submission 202095) | Peat permafrost microbial communities from Stordalen Mire near Abisko, Sweden - I_Bog_E1_1 | ecosystem: Environmental > Terrestrial > Soil > Wetlands > Peat | place: Sweden: Abisko, Stordalen... | reverse complement strand
AATCGCAGCGGATCATTGGTTTATAATTCCGTTAATTACCCAAAACCCTGGGACGGCACTTATAACGGCAAAAACTTGCCCGTAGGAACGTATTACTATGTTATCGACCTGAAAAACGGAAAAAAACCACTTGCGGGTTCGGTGACCATTATCAGGTAATTTAGACTGTGCCTGCTGCATAAAAAAACGCTGTTTTCTGCAACTTCTTTTTTATCAGTACCGTAAAAAGAAATTATGAGGGGTTATGTAAATGTTCCGCGGTCTATCTACTGCAAGGTATGCAAGGAATGCGGCTCGCGCCCTGTTATTGCGCTGGTCGACGATATCGGGTATATTGTAAAATGTTCAAAAGACGACCGGCATTACCAAACGATGCCCGGCCTGATAGACATCGAAGACTGGAACCGGCATAATACCGTTCCGTTTTCATCAACCGACTATAACCTTAACGCAATGATAGCCTGGTAACGGCTTTTTTACACGTGCGATTCGATATTTAAGCTGCCTTTTGAATGATTAACCGGACTAGTTTCTCCATGTTGTACTCATTTTGTATGTTTAAATCAATTAAACAGAAAAAAATGAAACGATTCTCAAAGCTCGTCCACACAAAAGCAGCCTACGCTAAATTTGCGATCTTAATGCTTGTGATTTTGTTGCCTTATCCCGGCTATTCGCAAAATCCCGGGAATGCCAATCAGCCTGTTTTCAATCATGCTGCATTATGTGCTAAGGACTTAAGTAAAACTGCTGTATTTTACAGCACAGTTTTACAGCTTCAAAAAATACACCACCCTTTTAATGATACCTTACATGTTTGGTTTAAGATCGGAGAGGGGCTCGCCCTGCACGTTATCCAGGGCAATTGCCCGGAAACCGTTCATGACATCAGCATTCATCTCTGTTTCAGCGTGCCAAACCTTGATTTGTTTATGAAGCACCTGGACAATTTGAATGTAAAATACGGGAATTGGAACGGCGAAGCTAAGAAAGTGCAAACAAGACCTGATGGGGTACACCAAATTTATTTAAGGGACCCTGACGGTTTTTGGATAGAGGTGAACGATGCCAAATAATGATATTTATGGAAAGCGATGATGAAACTGGTAGAAAAATTTAAGCATTTTGTAGGATTCGACAACCCTGACCTGTCGTTGGAAAACAAACTTTTTAACGCAATTTGTTTGTTGTTGGTGCTTAGCCTGCTGAGTGGGCTGGTGAACAACATTATATTAGGCTTCCCCTTGTACCTGATGCTCGTGGAAATCTTCGTCATCAGCATTTGTGCATTCGCTTTTTATAAAAGCAGGTATGTGGCCTATAACGAAAATATGTCACTGGCGTTCATTACGTTGGGTATTCTTTCATTTATTCCGGGATGGTTTTTCAACGGCGGTATCGAAGGATCGTCGACTTTGTCAGGCGTTTTCCTGGTAGTGCTCATCATCATATTGTTAAACAGGCGGTATCATTTGTTTTTCATTGGTTTCCTTATGTTCGTTATGGTTGGCTGCTATTTTTTAGAAAAAAGATTCCCGCAATGGACATCGCCGCTTAGAGACATCCATCAAAAGGAATCGGACCTGATTTCGGCTGCAGTTTCGAATATTTTATTTGCCGGTCTGCTGATCAGTTTTTTGAAAAGGAGCCACGAAAAGGACAAACTACGGCTGATTAAGAACAGCGAAGAACTTTTGTCGTCGAAGGCCGAACTTTCTGCAGCTAAAGATCAGGCTGAAGGGGCAACCGTAGCCAAATCAAATTTTTTGGCTAATATGAGCCATGAGATACGAACACCGCTTAACGGGATTATTGGCACTGCCCAGTTGCTGGCGTTGTCCGATCTTTCTGCTGAGCAGCGCGAACTCCTGCAAACCCTACAGTCGAGCAGTAATTTATTGATCAATATTATTAGCGATATCCTCGATCTGTCAAAGATAGAGGCTGATAAACTTACCCTTTATCCAAAACCTGCTAACATTCGCAATTGTGTTAAAACAGTTTTTGAGATAAGTCAGCCCGGCGTTACCGCGCCCGGGAAAAATATTGCCCTGACTTATAATATCGACAATAACCTTGTAGAGTATTTAAAAATGGATGAAAGCCGCATCCAGCAGATACTGGTAAACTTATTAGGTAACGCTATTAAGTTTACCGATGAAGGGTTTGTTGCCCTGCACGTTTCCGGGGTAAATATTGGCGAAAAAATACAGCTGGTCACATTTAGCGTGAAAGATACGGGCATTGGTATTGGCGAGGAGGCCTTGTCGCAGTTATTCAAGCCGTTCTCGCAGGTAAATAATACTGCGCTAAGAAAATACGGCGGCACAGGCCTGGGCCTGTCAATTTGTAAGAAACTTGTTGAAATGATGGGCGGTAAGATATGGGTGGAAAGCAAGGAATCCGAGGGTTCGGTATTCAGCTTTAGCGTGCCCCTGCAGGTGAGTGCGGGCGCTATGGTTAAGGAAGAACAGGAATTGAATAGTGAAATTTACCGGTATCGGCACATCGAAATATTGCTGGCCGAGGACAATAAGATGAACCAGATGATCGCCAAAAAGATATTTGGCAAGATTGGCTATGACATCGACATTGCTGATAACGGGCGATCGGCCGTTGAAATGATGGAGAAAAAGAACTTCGACCTGGTGTTTATGGATATCCAAATGCCCGAGATGGATGGTTTGGAAGCTGCATCCTATATCCTGAAAAAATACGGTAAATCGGCGCCGCCTATAATTGCCATGACGGCAAATGTGTTAAGCGAAGATGAAAGCAAATGTAAGGAGGCTGGCATGAAAGATTTTATCAGCAAACCGTTTACCATCGAACGGCTGGAGAAGGTGATTCGCAAATGGTCATCGAAAGATGAACCCTCCCAGGAATTTGCTGCCTTTTCATAGATAGTTGAAAAGTGCCACAAAATGATGCAAAAATACCATTATAATGGTACTATGATCTATACCTTTGTGGTGTGGAAAAAACACCCATATACGATATCTGCACCCTTACGGGTAACAGCGCTGACGATATACTGATAAGCCGGTTTGCCCCATACCTCGATCATCATAGAAACCTGAGCGCAACCCACCGGCATTCTTTTTATCACATGGTGCTTTTTGCCGATGGCGCCGGAACGCACGCTATCGATTTTGAAACGTTTGCCGTCAAACCGTATCAGATCTATTTTATGATACCAGGCCAGGTGCATTCCTGGAGCTTTGAGGGCTTTACCGATGGTTATATCATCAATTTTTCAGCAGCTTTTTTTCAGCCGCTTTTATTAAACCCGGTGTACGCCGAAAGCTTTCCTTTTTTCAGGGGCGATGTTAAAACTTCCGTCATCGACCTGCCGGTTAGTCATCAAAAAAAAATGAAAGACCTGTTTGAAGAGATCATCAGCGAGACCGGTCGCAATGATGCCTCGGGAATGAACATGATCCGGGTATTGATGATGCAGCTTTTTATTTTAGTGGGCCGGTTGAGCACACCGGATATGCATAAAGGTCCGGCATCCTATAATCAAACACTCATTCGTAATTTTCAAAATCTTATTGGCGAAAACTATACTCGTTTAAAATTGCCAAAAGACTATGCCGAAATGCTGTATATCACCCCAAACCATCTCAATGCAGTTTGTAAAGATATATTAGGAATGTCTGCCGGTGACGTGATTCGCAACCGGTTGGTGCTGGAGGCCAAACGCCTGTTAACCAATCAGCAGCTAAACATCAACGAGATCGCCTTTGCACTTAACTTTAATGACAACTCTTATTTCACGAAGTTTTTTAAAAAGGCCGGGGGCATAACGCCCGAGGCGTTTAGAAAGCAAATATTAAATATTAATACCCATGAATAATCAATTAGCAATGGTGGAAAGTAATGATAAAAAATTATCGGTATGGCCGGCTTTTGTACACGCCCGGTGCCCGCAATGCCGTCGGGGCCCAATGTTTTCGACCCCGATGTACGGAATAAAATCGCAAAAAATGAACAAAACCTGCCCGCATTGCGGAATGACCTTTGAGCGGGAGCCTGGTTATTTTTATGTTGCCATGCTAATAAGCTATGCTATGTTTGTTGCCGAGATGGTTACGCTGGCAATTGCTACGAGCGTGTTAACAGGCGGCAGCCGCAATCCCTGGCTGTACATTGGTGTAATTATATCAGCAGGGGTGGTGCTTTCACCATTTAACTTCCGGTATTCCAGGATCATACTTTTGTACTGGCTTACACCCGGTTTGCATTATCAACCCGAATTGAGCGGAGACGACGTAAAAGCAGAATAAGGTTCGCCTGAAAGCTTTTCATTCCATTGTAACAATTGTGTAATGGTTTAAGGCTTTCATTACAATTTCATTTTCGGCGGATAACTTGTAGCCATAAACTGTTGATGATGGAAAAAGTGCTTTTTGCCGAAAAATTGGCGTATAACAATATTCTTTACATTGGTGATAGTGCCAGGGATTGCCTTAAAATAATCGAAAAATTCACTGCCCGGCTGCGCCGGATCGAAAACCTATATGCGGGCTTGTTCAGCAAAAACATTGACGATCAATTACCCCGCCCGCAGCTTCAGCACTACATACAATATCATTTTGAAGGCGGAATTGCAATTTTTAGATTTAGAAACGAGGACGACCTTCCGAGCATCGTTCGCAATGAATGTTTGGTGGCCTGCCAAAGCCTTGTTTTTGAGCAATTGCTCCTTTCGTCTTTGCCCACTTACCCGCTCAATTAAAATTATATCACTGTAAATCAGTAATTTGTAATTTTTTTAACAAAAAATTATTATAGTATTTGCAACGTACGTTTTTAATGCATACCTTTGATTTATGCAATTTACAAAGGATATGGATGGCGGGATGATCCCCACAAAAACGGAGATGGATGTGCTGATGATTCTATGGAAGTATGGCCCGTCAACTGTGCGTTTCGTACACGACAAACTGAATGAACAAAAGGAGGCGGTGATTTATACTTCGACGCTGAAGCTGATGCAGGTGATGAAAGAAAAGGGGATGCTTGACCGGGACGAAACCAATATGAAGCATGTTTACAATGCGGTGCTGCAGGAAGGTAAAGTCAAGGGCGGTATGCTCGACCGCTTTATCGACAATATGTACAACGGCTCGCCAAGTGATCTGATCGTTTCGTTATTAGGCAACGAAAAAACGTCGGCTGATGAATTGCAGAAAATAAAGGACTTGTTAAATAGCATAGACAAATAGAATTTCGCGATATGTATTTACAACCGGCAGCCATCACCGCTTCACAGCATTTCATCCAGGCATTTAGCTGGATGTTGCTGCATTCGCTGTGGCAGGGTTTGGTGCTGGCCATCCTTAGCGGATTTTTGTTGGTATTGACTAAGAAATCAAGCTCGGTCGTACGGTATAACCTTTTGCTGGTTCAGCTATTTATTTTTATAACCGCCTGTATTTTAACATTTTCCTGGGAGTGGCATAAAAGTCCAATACCTGGTTTTGTTGGTGCGGTCCCGCATCCCGGGCCTGCGCAAGTACTCTTTTTTGAGCTGAATGCAAATGGTTTGCGACATTTTGCAAAAAATTGTATTTACTGGGTTTCGGCAAATTCAACAGTAATCGTTTTTATTTGGCTTTTGCTTTTTGTCTTTCGCTCCGTGCGGTTGATGGGCAGCCTGGTTTACCTTCATCGTGCACGCCACAGGTTTATTTATCAACCGTCTGAATATTGGGCCGATAAGGTTGACGGACTATGCCGCAAACTGCAACTGTACCGGGCAGTACAGTTGCTCGAGTCGGGCTACGTGAAAATGCCGATGGTCGTAGGACATTTAAAACCCATTATCCTGGTACCGGTGGGTTTGATTGCCGGATTGCCGGCAGGGCAGGTGGAGGCCATATTATTGCACGAGCTGGCCCATATACGGCGGAACGACTACGTCGTAAACATTCTTCAGACGATTACCGAAACCGTCTTCTGTTTCAACCCCGGCTTGTTATGGATATCTGCTGTGTTGCGGGATGAACGTGAGAATTGCTGCGACGATATTGCGTTGGCGCAAACCAAAAATAAAAAGGAATTTGTACAGGCGCTCATCAGCTTTAAGGAACATGCATTGTATGGAACAAAGCACCAGGTAGCTTTCCCCGGTAAAAAGAATCATCTGCTCAACCGCGTAAGCCGGATCATCGGCAATAAAAACCCGGCGTTCGGCATGTCGGAAAAAGCTTCGTTTGTCGCAGGCCTGCTTATCCTGTTGACGATGATCACAACAGCCGCTATTACCGGGTCGCACCACGTTCGTGTTGCTAATAACCGGCCGTTTATTAGCGTTATCCAGTCGACCCCTAAAACGGATAATCGCCAAAAGACAAAAACGGTTGTTAATTCACCCACCCGAAAAGTGCGCATAAACCCAACAGTAGAAATAACCCGTACTGATTCTATTTCCGCTTCAAAAAATGATAGCCTGGAGTTTGTTTTTGCGAAAAAAAGTACCGATATACAGCCAATAGCAGCTGACCGGGCAAAAAAACAGGCAGTTCTTTCACAGCACGACCGTAACACTCAGGCCGAAGATCCAGCCGCAGAAAAATTGCAGGCTGACCGTGATCAGGAGCAAGCAAAAAAAGACCAGGCACAAGCAGTTATCGACCAGGAACAGGCACGCCGCGATCAGGCGCAGGCCGTAAAGGACAGGCAGGGGGGCTTAAAAGACCAGGAGCAGGCACGCCGCGACGAGGAACAGGCACATCGTGACCAGGAGCAGGCACGGCTAAACCAGTTGCAGGCTGAAAAGAATGCTGAACAGGATGCCCGCAATAGCGAACAAAGTAAGTTGAATGAAATACAGGCGGCCAAAAATCGTGAACAGGAGGCGAAGAATGACGCACAGTCGAAGAAAAATGAAGAGCAGGCCGCGCGGAACAAGGAACAGGCCCGCCTGAATGCGATCCAGGAAAACAAGAATCGGGAACAAACTCGTTTAAACGAAATACAAGCTGAGAAGAACCAGGAAAAAGCTAAACAAAGTAATGTGAGTGTGCAGGAATAACGCACAGCAATATATTCGGCCATGACCATGCAAGCGGAACGCGCAACCGGGGCTTAAGCAAGGCGTTATAAATCGAAAAATTTCATGTTTTTTAAAATTTTGCCCTTGGGGCAGGGGTGGTATTGTATTGTTCAAATTTTAAATTTAAAATCAAATGAAAACCAATTACATCAAAACAAGTATATGGCTGTTATTCAGCCTGTTTTTTGCGCTGACAACCAAAGCACAGACAGCCGATTCAGGCAGCAATGCCCGGACAGTTAACATATCATCCAGTTATGACAATGTTAGGAACGACGGCGGTAAACGCGTTGAAACCATGGAGTTTACCTGGAATGACAAGGAATATAAAGCAACCCTGGTGAACGATAAGCTGACAGAACTGTCCGTCGAGGGCGAAAAAGTTGCCCCTGCCGACTGGAATAAATACAACGACGCAATTGCGGCTATTAGGGAGCAGATTGCGAAGAACCGCGAACAGGAAAAGAAAAACAGGGAACAGGCGCGGTTAAATGAGATACAGGCACAGAAAAACCAGGAACAGGCCCGGTTAAACGAAATACAGGAAAAGAAAAACGAAGAACAGGTAGCCCGCAACCGCGAGCAGGACCGATTAAATTAAATACAGGCCCAGCGTAACCAGGAGCAAGCCGCGCGTAACCAGGAGCAGGCACAGCGCAACAAGGAGCAGGAAGAGAAAAACCAGGAACAGGCGGTAAAAAACCAGGAGCAGGCACGCCGCAATGAAATTCAGGCCAAAAAAAATGAGGAGCAGGCTAAGGAAAACGAACGTTTTATAAAAGAAATTACAGCCGACCTGGTGGCCGATAAAATAATACCCAATGCCGACGGGCTGCACGGTTTAACCATCGATGGTGACGAAATGATCGTCAACGGGGTTAAGCAGCCCGAAGATGTAAACAAGCGGTATGTGGAGAAATACCACAACTTTTTAAAGGGCAGTTTTTCCTTTTCAAATGAAGGTACTATTCCGGGGAAATAAAAAATCTAACCGTCAATGATAAAATCAGTCAAAAAGATGAAAAGATTCATTGGGCTTTTTGCTGCAATGGCGTTTATCTGTGGTCACACGTTCGCCCAAAATCACATCGCCCGTATTGATAGCCTGGTCACCGCATGGTACAATAATCACGACCTGAGTGGCAATATTTTAGTGGCCATCCATGGCAAGATCATTTATAAACGATCATTGGGTTATGCCAATACTGCCGAACGGATATTGAATAATGATAGTTCGACCTTTCAGATCGCATCAGTCTCCAAAACTTTTACTGCCGTAGCCATTTTGCAGTTGAAAGAAAAAGGCAAGCTGAAGCTGGACGACCCGGTTAATAAATACCTGCCTGATTTTCCTTACGGCGATATCACTATAAGGCACCTGCTGTCACATACCTCGGGCCTGACGGATTTCCAGATATTTGAAGGGCCGCACCGGGCCGATACCGGTAAAATATTCTCAAACGCCGACATTATACCGGCCATTAAAGCAGATAAACAAGCCATCCTGTTTAAACCCGGCGAAAAATGGAGCTATTCCAATCCCGGTTTTGGCCTGTTAGCGCTGATAGTTGAGAAAGTAAGCGGCATGCCTTTCCAGGATTATATGGCAAAATATGTTTTTAAGCCGGCGGGTATGCAGCACGCCTATATCGCGACTGCTTTATTGCATGTGCCGGATAAAAACCGCACCCGGAACTATGATTATCTTCAATATGAACCTTCCCGGCTAAAGCAGGTGGATTCGATGCCCAACTATAAAATACCCCATTTTATACTGCGCGGCACTATGGGCAACGGCAATATCATCACCACCGCCGAAGATATGCTGCACTTTGACCGTGCACTTTATACGTCGAAACTGGTGAAATCCGAAACGCTGCAGGAGGCTTTTATCCCTTATAAACTAAACAATGGCAGCTACGACATTAGCGGCTGGAACCCTAAAGTAAAAGTGATTTTTGGGCTGGGCTGGGAAATACTGGCCGATACCTCAAAAGGGAAGATCGTTTTTCACAACGGTGGCAGCCCTGGAGCCGTAACCACTTTTTGGAGAAATATCACCAGGGACGAGACTGTGATCATACTGGACAATGAAATGCACCGCGAAGTACGCTCAGCCGGAATCGATATATTAAGGCTGCTCGATGGAGAGGATGTAATTCCTCAAAAACGGTCGCTGGCGCAGGTTTACGCCATCGCTTTGTTTAAAAAAGGACCTGACTACGCAGCAGCCCGTTATAACGAGTTGAAAGATGATACAGCGCATTTTTACATGAGCGAGGATGCCTTGAACGACCTGGGACTGCATTTGCTGTATGACGGACATTGCACTGAGGCACTCGAAGCGCTAAAACTTAATACTATTTTGTACCCGGCGAGCTGGAATGTATACGACAGCTTTGGCGAAGCGCTGGCTTTGGCGGGAAAAAAGGAAGAAGCGATTGCCATGTATCAGAAGTCGGTAAAGATGAATGGTGGGAATGATGGTGGCAAACAGGCGCTGAAAAGACTAATGTCACAATAGGTGAACGCGCAGCGTCAGAAAATAATACTTAATGAGTACGAATAAACTTTAACAATTAACCCGCAAAAAGACTGATAAAATAATACCAGGCTTCTTGCTCAAAATCAATAAAAAATGGAAACCAATTACATTAAAATTAGCATTACACTGGCAGCGATCATCCTGACATCGCTTACAGTTAAAGCACAAACCAGTGTTCAGGATAAAGCAACCTATGATGCAGACCGCTATGGCAACTCATATGTGAAGACCAGTAAGGATGGTAAAGACATAGAGATAGTTAATACGCACTGGCACGACAAATATTACGAGATGAAGTTGGTCGCTGGAAAAATGACCAGTTTTTCCGTCGACGGTGAAAAAATACCTTCGACGGATTGGGGAAAATACACGGAAGTGATCGCCGAAATAAAGGCGCAAATAAAACGGGATAAGGAACAGGCTAAACGCGACGAGGCACAAGCAAAAATTGACCAGGAGCAAGCATCGCGGGACCGGGTAGAGGCAAAGCGGGATATGGAACAGGCGGCGAAAGACCAGGAACAGGCAAAGCACGAACAGGAGCAAGCCGTTCAGGACCAGCTACAGGCGCGGCGTGACCAGGAGCAGGCTAAAAAAGATCAGGAACAGGCTGTTCAGGATCAGGAACAAGCAAAAAGGGACCAGGAGCAGGCCGTGCGCGACCAGGAACAAGCCAAGCGCGACCAGGAACAAGCCGCGGAAGATGAACGGTTGATGAAGCAGATGCTGGAAGACCTGGTGAGCGACAAGATCGTTCCGGATGAAAAAAGCGTGCGCGAGATTACCTTAAATGCTGACGGAATGACGGTTAACGGTGTAAAGCAACCGGACTCGGTTTATCAAAAATATAAAGCAAAATATAACCGATTCGCACTGGGTAATTTTACATACGGAAATGACTCTGACAGTTACCATGGAATTCACATGGGCCGAAAGGACCAACGCTGACCAAAAAAGCGCAGTATGTAGCTGTTCATCAGCATCATGAAATTTAAATAAACCGGGCCGGGTGTTGACTATTAAGCCAATATCCGGCTTTTTATTAAGTAATAGGAAAATTTTTCGCGAAAATGTAACCTTGCCAGTTAACCCGCCGTAAAAACTCCCATAATTTGATAAATTATATTTTCTGATAAATTAATTGATAAGTCAAGAGTTAAAACGTCATGTATCACAAGCTAATCACATTCAAAGCTGACCTTTACAATGTATTTGTTGAAGGCAATGCAAACAGCATTCAAATGGGAAGGGTGTTTTTAGTACTTGCCCTGCCGGTGATGACTGTTTTTGTCATAGGGCTGCATTCCATCAAGTATTGAGGAAGCATGAATTTTCGGTTATGGGCAGCACCAATGGCTTTTACAGCCGCGCCGGCAAATAACGGTTCGGCAAGTTTTCGCTATCTCTTCTGATCAAAAGGATTGTTCGCCATCAAACCGCTATCCCTCTTACTAAATAAACCTGTATAGGTAAAATTGGTATAAGGGTTATAAAAAAGCTGCCACGCGTCAATTTTGCTTTCGTTGATACTCCAATATTGATAGCTTAAAAATTGATAATGGTTAATGTATTTCATCATATTTAGCGGAAAGGCCTGTTCGGTGAAATACAAATTGAAGCCCGGTTTTTTTAGCGCCTGTCCAATGGACCGGCTACTGTGTGAATACGGTAACTGTGCCTCCGCAATTTTGGTTGATACATGGTTGTTGATTTTCCCTCCCCGCAAATTTTCTTTTTTTAGGCCATTATCGGTTGGAAAATACCTGGCGCACTGAATCAGCACAAAAGCAGCGCATACAAAAAACAGGAAGTAAAGTATAAGTTGTTTCATAGTAGCGTTTTATAGGTAGTGAACGCAAAAAATGCTTAAAAAGCAAAATCTTATCCAAATGTAAAAAAAATTAATAACAGATAGCTGCGTTTTCTACCATTTTTACATACGTAGTTTTACGTATTTTTTTGCCCCCGCTAATTAAACCGAAACTAACTGGTTTGGTTTTAAAAAACTCCTCAATTGCTTTTTAAGCCTTAAATTGAATTACTTCGTCATAGGCATTTCAAAAATCTACTACTTTTGCAGCCATATATTTATATGACAAGTTCACTAAAAGGCAAATTCGACAGTATTATTTTTGACCTTGACGGTACGCTTTGGGATAGCACCGGCAATGTTGCCGAGGCCTGGCAGGAAGCCATTGCAAAGGTGGATTATGTGAACGAAGTATTAACGCGGGAGAAAATACGGTCGATAACCGGCCTGGCATATAATGTGATATTCGACACACTGTTTTCTTACCTTGATACAGAAAAACGTGCAGAGTTGATGAAGCTCTGCGCCAAAAGTGAGCTGGAGACGCTATACACAAAGGGAGGCGAGCTCTATCCCTCGCTTGATGAAACGCTGGGTTACCTGGCCAACAGTTACAAACTTTTTATTGTAAGCAATTGTCAGAGCGGATATATCGAAGTGTTTTTAAAATTAAGCAATGTTGGGCACTATTTTTCAGGTCACCAATGTTACGGTACAAAAGGCAACCCCAAAGCTGAAAATATTAAGGACATTCTCAACGACTATAAATTAGATGCCCCGGTTTATATCGGCGACACCAGGGGCGACTATGATTCGGCAACCAAAGCCGGGGTGCCTTTCATTTTTGCCGATTATGGTTTTGGCAATGTTGAAGGCGGACAGCTGGCGACAATCAGCACATTTGCTGAGCTGACCGAACTGTTGTAAAAACCAATTAGCGTTTTGTCGGGACAACTAACTTCGAAAGAAAAATGTTAGTTTTATCGGGACAAACTTTATTAACTAACGCAGGTTATGCTTTTTCCTGAGGACTTTCTCCATTATATTTGGAAATTCAGGCTTTTCGATCGCGCTGATTTAAGAACGACCGACAACGAAGCGCTGGAAATATATTCGGCCGGGATGCACAATTCCGACTCCGGGCCTGATTTCCAAAACGCACGGATCAGGATAGGGGAAACCACCTGGGCGGGGAACGTTGAAGTGCACTTGTCCTCGTCTGACTGGAAAAAGCATGGACATACGACCGACAATTCGTACGAAAACGTTATTCTGCATGTGGTTTACCGGGATGACCTACCGTTAGTTCTTCCCAACGGTCGAAAAGTACCTACACTTGAGCTGCAAAACCGTATTCCTGACGAGTTATACAGCCGCTATCATAAACTGATCTTCGGCAGTCAAACGGTTATTCCATGCGAGGCAAGCATAGGTTCGGTTGACAGCCTAACGCTGCATAACTGGCTCACCCGGGTTTTGATTGAACGGATGGAAAAGAAGTCGGCGGCAGTTATCTCGGCACTTGAACTAAATCGCGGCGACTGGGAAGAAACTTTTTACCAGTTCCTGGCTGCAAACTTTGGGTTTAAAACCAATGCAGTTCCTTTTGAATTGCTTGCAAAGTCGCTGCCACAAAATATCCTTGCAAAACACAAAAACAATGCGGCCCAAATAGAAGCACTGCTGTTTGGACAGGCGGGTTTTTTATCTGGGAAGTTTACAGATGAGTATCCTCAAAAATTGAAAACAGAATACGAATTTCTGCAAAAGAAGTATAAACTGGTGCCGGTTGAGAATCATTTGTGGAAGTTTATGCGCCTTAGGCCGGCTAATTTCCCAACCATCCGGATCGCCCAGTTCGCGGCGCTGGTGGTCCGCTCGAATCACCTGTTTTCGAAACTATTGGAGATAAAGGACGTAAAAGCCCTGCAAGGTATGTTTACGGAGATCAGGGTTAACCCGTATTGGGAAAATCACTATAAGTTTGATACGGAATCAGCGCCTTCGACCAAAAATTTAGGACAGGACTCTGTTAATATTTTATTGCTTAACACATTGGCATTATTTTTATTCAGTTATGGCAGGCATAACCAAATTCAGCATTATATTAACCGGAGTTTAGCTTTGCTTGAAATTTTACCGCATGAGAATAATAAAATTGTGACGGATTTTACTAACTTAGGGGTAAAAATTAAAACGGCGTTTGAATCACAGGCTTTGCTCGAATTAAAAAATAGCTATTGTAATTATAAGAAATGCCTTCAATGCGGCGTTGGTAACAAGATTTTAAAGCTGACATAACATGTTGCAAAGGATCATTACATTTTTTGAACGCTACTCGTTCGGTGTTTGCACCTACCTCGGTGAAAAATTCAATATCTCTATCAACAAGATCAGGCTGTTTTTTATTTATTCGTCGTTCCTGGCAGTGGGATTTCCATTGGTATTTTACATTTTTGCCGGGATAGTACTTGACATCCGGAATTACGTACGCAGGGTACACACCCGGTTAACTGATCTGTAAATTCAGAGATTCATCCTTATTTCTAAAGGAATTTCAACTTTTTTTCGACTATTTATTTACTGTTGACATAGGGCTGTCACTGGCTGTTGTTTACTTTGATCAACAAATAAAACAAAAGCCATGAATGTAATCCCACTGTTAGTAAAAGAAATGGAGCAGGAAGCTCAAACCACCCGCAAAATGCTTGCGCGCGTACCCAATGACAAGTATGATTGGAAACCGCACGAAAAAAGTATGACCGTAAAACGACTGGCCACCCACATTGCCGAATTGCCTAATTGGGTTAAAATGGCCTTTACTACCACTGAACTTGATTTTGCAAGGACAGAATATAAGGTAGAAGAAATCAGCAACACTGATGAACTGCTTGCTTATTTTGAACGTTGTTATGCAAGCGGACTTGCATCGCTAAAGCAGGCAACCGAAACCGACCTGCTGCCTGAATGGACGCTAAGGAACGGTGAACAAATCATCCAGGTGATGACCAGGTACGAGCTGGTGCGGGTTGCATTTTGCCAAACAGTACACCACAGGGCACAGTTGGGTGTTTTTCTGCGCTTGCTGGACATCCCGATACCGGGCAGCTACGGGCCAAGCGCCGATGAACAAAACTTTTAATACATAATCAAAAACACATTCGAAACTTTAAAAATTTCGAAAGTGTTTTTTGGTTTAACTAATTTTAGATGATGAAAACGATCAAATTAAATCTTTCCGCAGGCGAAAAGCTGCAGTTGAGAAAAAACGGCCTTAGTGCGGGCAGGCTGGGCGAATTTGCCCCTGATGAAATAGCCGTTTTATTAAACTCCGGTATACAAAGAGCAAGGGAAATATATGCCATGATAGCTTTTCAGGCTATACCATCTATTGGGCCAAAGTTCGCTGGCGATTTGATATCGATGGGTTATTATAGCATTGAAGACCTTTTTGACAAAGATGCTCCGGCCCTTTTTAATGAACTGGAACGCAAACAAGGTTTTTGGACCGATGCCTGTGTGGAAGACCAGTTTTGACTGGTTGTTGACTATGCACGGCATGGGAACACCAATAGGAACTGGTGGGACTTTACTCCGGCGCGGAAAATATACCGTGCTGAAAACGGCTATCCTGCAGACCGGCCGGTTACCGCATGGACAGACGTTGCCGCCGTGACCATATAAACTCGCAACAAGCTGGGGTTAAATTAGTTTTCCTTCTATTAAAATGATCTTTTCGACCGACTCGTTTTTCTGGCCGAGGCAAGCCAGCCGGCGAGGGTCATTTGCATAGCTTTTAAAACCGGCCTCGCTTTTAAAGCTCACCAGGTGGATTTCATAAGGCAATTCCTGTGAATTTTCTATAAAGTTCTCTTTTACGGGCCTCACACGGTAAATCAAGTCACCGTTATGGTCCCTTAACAAAGGGAGGACGTTATCCTCGAAAGTATGGAATATGGATTCTTTGCCGGGTTTTATAAAAATCAGCTGGGTGTAATAAATCATTATCTTAAAATTGTTTATTTGCCGACCAGAGTAAACTAAGTAGTCAGGGTGACAAAGGGAGGCTAAAATAAAAAGTGGAACCTTTGTGTTCCTCGCTTTTAACGCCGATTTTACCTTTGTGCCTTTGAATAATCTCGCTCGATAGATACAAACCTATGCCGAAACCAGAAATGTTTTTCATTTTTTCGTTTTCGACGCGATAAAAGCGTTGAAAAAGTTTTTGCTGGTCTTTTGCCTTTATGCCTATTCCCTCGTCTATTACGGCTACCTCAACTAAATTGCCCTTTTTTTTGCTAACCACCAGTATTTTGCTGCCTTTAGCCGAATATTTAATAGCATTGCTCAAAAAGTTGCCGATTACCTGGCTTATTTTTCCTCTGTCGGCAGCGACGGTTAATTTATCTCCCGGCGAAAACGATATCAGGTGATAAGCACCGGACGGACCGATCTCGGCAATACTTTCCTCAATCAGTTTATTGATCTCAAACTCTTGTATTTTCAACGTAAGCTTGCCGGGCTCGAGTTTTGAAAGATCAAGAAAACCGTGGATCAGGTCAGTCATCCGGTTCACCTGGTAGTTAGCCTTTGAAAGTGCATTTTCAACAAAACTGTCGCCCGACGCTTCCAGTTTTTTTGAAAGTAATTGAAGGTAGGCTTTCAGTGATGTCAGCGGGGTTTTTAGCTCGTGGCTGGCCATCGCTATAAAATCATTTTTCCTGATCTCGTCCCTTTTACTTTCGGTGATATCGAGCATAGTACCCAGGATGGATGACGGTCGCTTCTTATCGTCGTATATTACTATTCCCTGTGTTCTTACCCAGTGCAATGAGCCATCGGGCCAGTGTACCCTTACTTCGTACGCATATTTACCGCTCACAAGCGCTTCATGATAGGCTTTCACAACAATGTTTTGCATATCATCCGCGTTAACCTGCGATCGCACATCAGCCAACGTTAGCGAAGCATCAGATTGATGGCCAAATATTTCGGCAATCCGAGGCGAATAGACAAAATGCAGATCTATTATCCCTAACTCCCAGGTACCAAATGCCGCGGCTTCGGCGGCCATGCGCAAACGGTTTTCATTTGCTATTGCAGCTTCTTTCGCTTTTACCTCGCCGGTAATGTCGACAACGGTATTTAAAATATAGGCAACCTCGTTTATGCCATCTGAAATTGGGGTATTCCAACAGGACCAGTATCGCACTTCAGTTTTTTTTGTCCCGGGATTAACAACATCGTACCGGTAGGTTGGGACTTCAATTTTTTGCCCGGTCTCCATCACCCTGGTGAATATTTTTCTGGCAGCGGTCTCCTCATCAAAATCTTTATCATCCGGAAAAACCTCAAAAAAACCTTTGCCCACTATTTCTTCCCTTTTGCTTGATGTTATTTCGAGGTAGCTGTCACTTGCAGCCAGGATGGTAAAACGCGGCCCGTCGGTCTTCACCAATAACGAACCTGGCGATTTTTCAAAAATGATCTGAAAAATCTGTTCGGTTAACGGTGGGATGCCGACGGAATTCATAAGTAGTGGCTTATTGCGCTTAAGTTAAAAGTACGGAATTTTATTTTGAAATCTTTCCGCGCAAATTCTATCATATCGCTTTTTTAAAAACCTTTAATCAACATTCTTGTTGCGATAAAGTTCAAACTTTTTAATGGAACAATTGCACAAACTATTTAACTTCAACCAAACCATTTTGCATGGACAAAAAAACTGAACTTGCCGCTAAAATTAAAGGGTTTTGGCGAGTACTCGGGCCTGGCCTTGTTACCGGCGCTGCCGACGATGACCCATCGGGCATAGCCACTTACTCGCAAACCGGTGCGCAATTTGGGTACGGGCAACTTTGGACCGCCCTTTGGATGCTGCCGTTGATGACTTGCGTGCAGGAAGCTTGTGCCCGCATAGGCTTAGTAACGGGAAAGGGAATTACCACCATTGTGAAAGAGCGTTACAGCAAAGGAGTTTTATATGGGGTGGTTGGGCTGGTGGTTGTGGCCAATACCATAAATATTGGCGCCGACCTGGGCGCGATGGCAGCGGCAGCTCAATTATTGGTTCACGCTTCGTTTATTTTGTTAACCTTATTATTTACCAGCATTATCCTGGTGCTCGAAGTATTTACAAACTACAAAGTTTATTCAAAAATATTGAAGTGGCTGGCCGTTACTTTGATGGCCTATCCTATTACGTTATTTATTGTAAAACAACCATGGGGCACTATTTTGAGGGCTACAGTGGTTCCGCATTTCGAGTTTTCGTTTGCATTCCTTTTCATTATTACCGGTGTTTTAGGCACCACTATTTCACCTTATATGTTTTTTTGGGAAGCATCACAGGAAGTTGAAGAAGACGACGAAAAACACCTGTTAACAGAAGGTAAACCATTGATCAGCTGGATGAGTGTGCATAAAATGCGTTTGGATAACACATTTGGAATGATCTTTTCGGAGTTTGCAACATGGAGCATTATTGTGGTTGGGGCAACCGTTTTGCATGGCAGTCATGTGACCAATATTAACACCGCAGCCGATGCTGCTAGGGCGCTGGAGCCACTGGTGCATAGTTTTCCGCATGCAGGGTTTTTGGCCAAGCTTATATTTTCGTTTGGTATTATTTGCCTTGGGTTATTGGCTATCCCTGTGCTTTCGGGCTCCGCTGCCTATACAGTAGCCGAATCTTTAAGCTGGAAAGCCAGTCTCAATTTGAAATTCGGCAAAGCGAAAGGTTTTTACATTATCATCATAGCCGCGACCGTTGTCGGGCTGCTGCTGAACTTTATTGGCGTCGACCCGGTGAAGGCCTTGGTTTATGCAGCTGTTTTAAATGGGGTCGCCGCAGTGCCGCTTATATTTTTGATCCTTAAAATTTCAGCCGATGAAAAAATAATGGGGGAATTTAAAAGCATGTGGCTTTCAAAAAGTATACTTTGGGTAACCTTTATTGCAATGGGCGCTGCGGCTGTGGCGATGTTTTTTACGATCGGAAAATGATCTTGACCGAGTCGTCACGAAACTAATTGACCTAAATGGTGAAACATTGAAGGCGATTTATTTGTTTATAAAAGGTAAACAATTATAGATCAATAATTTAATTCACCATGAAAACACAAGTCTTAATGCGCCTGGCGTTTCCCATTCTTATTGTCTTAGCAGGTATAACCGGTTGTCATTCCGGCTCAAAAGATAGCACAACTATTGCCGACTCCGCTAATCAGCAGCAAGTCGCCAAAACTGATTCAGCTGCCAAAGCGCAGGTTACTCAATCGGATTCAACCTTAAAAGCGAATAAAAAACTGGGTGAGGATGCGTCAAAATTCCTGGTTAAGAGCTATGAAGCCGGGATGTATGAAATACAACTGTCGCAACTGGCGGCGACCAATGGGCTGGATGCAGACGTGAAAAGCCTTGCTGCCAGTTTGGTTACTGCGCACACTGCTATTAATTCGAAAATCAGCGCAATAGCAGCGAGCGCTAATTTCGTATTGCCGGTTGCTATTGACGCCGGTCACCAAAAAGATTTGCAGGACATGGGTAAATTAACCGGCGCCGATTTCGATAAAAAATACATCAATGCTATTGTGGACGGACATGAGGCGGCTGTGAGCAGTTATAAGGACGCCTATAAAAATTTGAGCCCGGGTGATACCAAAACATTTGCTGCTGAAACACTACCGAAAATCCAGGATCATTTGGCAATGGCAAAAAAAGTGCAGGACAGAATAAAATAGACCTTTTAAATGGTTACAAAGCCGGAGGCAATGAAACTAATTTTCCACTTTGGCCAGATGGCTTCGAGGTCATCGCGGTCGAAATGAAAGTTTTTTACAAGCTCCTCTTTTGCGCCGGAAACGGCGTAGTCTTTCTGCATGCTTTTCAGGAAATAATATTGTGCGCCACGGATGATAAAAAGTCCCAGTTTATAGTCGCGCCGGGTAACCGCGCAATAGCTTTCTTCGGGAAATGGCAGCTCCGGGTTTTTACCCTGGCTGTACTCCAGATAATATTTGCAGATGGGGAAACGGTGATGGAAAACCCTGAGCACCGGTATTGCTTTCAATGATTCGTCCGGTGTTTCGTCAGTGGCGTTGCCGCCGCTTTCAATAATCTTTTCGTCAAAAACCTCCGATAAGGCGTATTCAAACTCCGCCAGTTCGATCATGAAATCGGGCCAGGTTTCTTTTTGTTCCTGCGTTGCATCCGGGCGTGTTTGCTGCAAAAAAGCCGGAAATTTTGCGCCCAGGGTGTTAAGTGTATAACTTTCGGAAGGGTATGCTTCCAGGTATTGATCGGCGAATGATTCGAACAATTCGTCGCCCAATGCATAGGCGAGTGCGCGAAACTGGTTTTGCATACACGCCCTTAAGCGCGCAACATAGCTGTGACGGTAAATATTAATATGGGCAACCGCGCTGAGCCGCTCCGAAGCGTTCACTACGTCCTCCGCAGTCCTATTGCCGCCGGCAACCGGCACGCGGTCAATAATGACGCTTTGGAGCCATTTTTGTAGTTGCACCAGGGAAAATGTCTCTGTTTCGGATGGAATCATTTCATCGTTCGGGCTATTACAAAATCATATCGTTCACTAAAAAAGCTACCGGGTTGGATATGGCGGTTTCCCGGTATGCCGGTCCGCCAGTGTCATCGCTATAAATGGGAATGCTGTTCATATATTGTTTCGCCTTCAGCAATTCGGCGTGATAGCCCTCAAAGTCCGGAATATTGCTGTCCCATTCCAGTAGGGTGGCCACGCCACCGGTCATTTTCCAGGCCAGCGAAAACAGTTTCCAAACGTCCTGTACTACATGTCTGTCGTGTGTATCTATAATGTAGTCGCCGCAATGCTGGTGACCGGCAATGTGCATTTGCACGATCCGGTTGTGCGGCAGCTGGTGAATGTACAATATAGGGTCGAAATCATTGTTGAAACTCGATACAAAAACATTATTAACGTCGAGCAGCAGCCCGCAGCCTGTTTCCTCCGTCATATACCGTAGAAACTCCCATTCGGGAATGGTGGAATGTTTGAAGGTAAGATAGGTGCTCGGGTTTTCAAAAATTACCGGACGTTGCAGAATGTCCTGGATGATACTGATCCGATAGCAAATATGTTTTAACGATTCGTCATTCAACGCGACGGGCAGCAGGTCGTGGGTGTTCAGGCCGTTAACGCCGGTCCAGCAAAGATGATCGCTTATCCATAAAGGTTTAACCTCATCGGCAAGTTCTTTTAGCTTACGCAAATAGAGCGGGTTGATCGGGTCAGTACTGCCAATGGAGAGTGATACCCCATGCATAACTACCGGGTAGCGTTCCGCAATTTGCCGTAATATGTGACGCGGCCTGCCACCCGAATCCATAAAGTTTTCGGATATTATTTCGAACCAATCCACTTTTGGATTATGTTCGAGAATGTAATCGAAATGCTTGCTTCTTAAACCCAGGCCCAGCCCGGGATTTGGCAGCGCCTTTACCAAATTGGCGTACGTGTCTTTTGTGTCGATCATTGCTCAACTATTTATGGTGTTCAGCCAATCCCTTTTGCTTGCCTTCAAAAGGGACAATAATGACGGACATTGGCAACCCCTAAATATCGCCAAAGCCCGGGCCAAACCTGCTTTTTTAATTACCAAAACAACACCGGCCACGGGTTGGGAAACGCGACCGGATCAACCAACTAATCTTCTTCTTTTTTGCCTTCGCAAAGGAGTTTTGCATTGTCTTCGGGCTTGTTGAACCCGAACGAACAGCTTTTATTGCCACTATTCCCGCATGAATCATAAGAGCCTAAAATCGAAATGAGCCATGCCTGCGGAGGGCCGCATTTAAACGGCGCATCGCCATAATTACGCTGCGCTTTTTCCATTCGCGCCACAAATAATTTGCGTGCCTGCAGCCAAACGCTTTTACCCTGGTCGGGCCCGAACGTTTGGAAACGCTCGGCCTGTATGGGCACGGCGCAGCTGCCCTGCCCGGCGCATTCGTTACTTCCGGGGTTGGCCTGTGATTTGGCGTCGCCATAAAGCCCGCAGCCGCCCTGCCCCCGGCAGTTATTAAGTGTTTGGCAGTTGTGGCGGCCGGCGGTGGCGCAATAGCCGGTACCAGCACAGTTGTTTGCTCCGGTACGGTCGTGCCCTTTACAGGCGTTTAAACCCATACAAACGTGCAACTCCATAGGCACGGCGCTGCTAGCGGGCGCAGTGGGGCCTGTCGGCGCCGGCGTCGGCTGTGGCGCACCGCAAAGAGAAACGTCTGGTGTATAATTGATGTTAGCCATTTTATGTTGATAATTTGGTCAGTTCATTACTAAAATATTCCTTCCACTTGCAGCGGCACATCGGGAAGATCCAATATTCTTTGCTGCAGGTAGCTGATGGTTGGATATGCCTGTACTGCGATGTTGTAAAGGTCGATCAGCTGCGACTTTGGACTTGATACCAGCCCGAACGGATAATCCTCGAACGTTGGCGCAGCCGTCAGCAGGTTGCCTTCCTGATCCTTGTAGGTGAGGCCCTGTATATCGCCGCAAAGCGAATTGAGGATGAATATCATTGACTTATGTACGCCGAACATAAACGTTTCGTACTGGGTATTGCCGGTTTGCTGGTAGCAGTTCTCAACCATCACAAAAAGATAAGTGTACACCCCGTTGATCAGGTCTGAAACAGCCGCGATTTGTTTTGGATAATGGGCTGTTGAAGGATTTACGGGGAAATTTACGACGAAAAACTGGCTGATATCGATCGGCCCTATGCCAAGTTCATCAAATTGGCTCTGGATGTCTTTGTATTGGCAATATATCTGCGCAAATTTTTCAAAGTGGCACAACTCCGTCCTGGTTGGGTTGTCATAATCTTCCGGTATAATCTTACTGCAATCCACGGTCATATCTGGTCCAAAACCCTGCGCCCCTTCGTTACCTTCGCCCTGGTCGATGATGATCGTTATTGCGTCGAGCGCTGATTGGCGATCTTTAACAACAATCAGATCGCCGCTGTTATCCGCATTAGTGAACTTTGGCTGGTGCTTTTTGTCGTAAAAAACCGTATCGATGGTATTGGAAGTATAAAAATTACGGCCCGGCGCCAATTGTGAGGCGCGTGGGTTATAATACAGTTCGTTATTATTAATACAATCGATGATCATTTTATAAAACTGCCCTATCGTTTTATAAGGGATAGGGGCCTTAAGCAGCCTTGCGTCAGGCAGTGGGTGGGGGCTTTCTATCTTGAGGAAAGTTAGCAGTTGAGGCAGTGAAAATTTGGCCCTGTCGATATAAAATGGCGGCTCATGGCCGGGCAGGCATGCAGGCCAAACGCTGGGCGATTTTCCGACCAGGTCGGGCGGGCCGGCCAGTGCCTGTTTGAGGTTGGAAGATAAAGCCATGTGCAGCATTTCCTCAATCGCCACGCTCATGATCAGCGCCCCGGCCTTATTGGCGTAAACCATTATGGCGGCCGAAAGATCGAGCGCAGTGGCGGTGGCATCCTTAAGCGACAGCCCGGTTTTCACCAGTTCCTGGGCCAGCATACCGCTGATCGTATCTTGGTCGGGCGAACGGTTGATTGAATAATAAGTGTACAAGTAAACCGGAATGGTTGCTATCTCTATCTCAATGGCCTGTTGTATAGCCTGCCCCAGGTTTTCGGGGGTAACTTCAGCGTCCTGGGTAAAAAAAAAGCCGTGTTGCATAAGCTTAGGTTTACAATTGGTTAGCAAAACCCGAGGAATTACCTTCGGGCAAATAAATGTAATAATTGGAAAGATAAGTTTGTATTATATTACACCAACTGCATGATTGTATATACGAATTGAGCTTTTGGCAACCATTCCGGCCTGTCCGGTCAGGAAATTTGTTGCGACATACACAAGTTGTCGCCAATGCCAACCCGGACGTTTTAATCAAATTATTATTATTTTTGGCCCATTATTCACTTAAAGTATTACAATGAAACGATCGCTACTTATTTTTTTCTTTTTATGCCTATCCGCAGCAGTCTTTGCGCAAACCCCCGCCAAAAAGGACACCACTAAAATTTGGACCATACATGGCCAGAATACCTTGTTAATTGCTCAAAGCTCGTTCAGCAACTGGGCTGCGGGCGGCGTAAATGCTTTTGCAGGCAACGTGGTATTTGATTATGATTTCGATTATAAAAAAGGCGACTGGAGCTGGGACAACAAAGCTATAGTCGGCTACGGCTTGAGCGACCAGACCGGCTTAGGCTGGCGCAAGAATGACGACCGCCTGATCCTGAATAGTTTACTCGGTTACAAGGCGGCTAAATATTGGTTATACACTTTTTATGCCAACTTTCAAACCCAGTTCACCAATGGCTATTCGTACGATGCCAATAATAACAAAACCTTGTTATCCACCTTTTTTGCACCTGCTTATTTAACATTCGGACCAGGTTTTGCCTATAAGCAATCGGATAATTTCAGGATCAACCTTTCTCCATTGGCTGCGCGTATCACTATTGTTGAAAATGACTCGCTGGCAAATGCCGGCGCTTACGGCGTAACGCCGGGCAGCCACTCGCTGTTTGAGTTTGGCGCTTCGCTGGATGCTTATTACAAGGTAAACCTGGATAAGAATATCGCGTTTGAAAACATCCTGAAACTGTATTCAAACTATATAAGCCAACCAGGCAATATTTATGCAGACTACGCAGCCAACCTGTATATGAAGGTAAATAAACTGGTTACCGTAAACGCAGGTGTTGAATTGGTTAACGACCCGAATGCGCAAATACCAATTTCGTCGAGCGGTGTGGTGAGCAACCATTCGGTGCTGCAGGTTAAGCAAATTTTTGGCGCCGGACTCACTTACAAGTTTTAACTCACTACTATTTATCAATAGTTAATTAGATCAACCACTTTTTAATAAATATTAACTCATGAATTATAAAAAAAGTCATGAGTTAATATTTATTTTTTGGCATCTTTTTTCCACCACTCGCCATAGTCCAAACGGCTGATTTTCTGTCACTTTTTTTGTAACAATTCCTTTAAAAATGAAACCGGGAAAAAACAATTTCGGCTGATTTTTATTATTAGGATTTAAAAATAATTCCCCCGGATTTTAATATGCAGGGGTGTTATGATTGTAAACACTGATAATACTTAATTACTTTATCATCATATGACAAAGGAAGTTAAAACAGAAAAAAGACGGCCGGAGTTCAAACAACTGGCAAAAACACCGACAGGTATCGCGGGTCTTGATGAACTCACCGGCGGTGGCATCCCGGCGGGCAGGCCTACGCTGATATGTGGCGAAGCGGGCTGCGGGAAAACGCTTTTTGGCATTGAATTTATTGTAAAGGGCGCGACTGATTACCACGAAGCCGGTGTTTTGGTGGCCTTTGAAGAAAAGGCTGAAGAACTGGCTACCAACGTTTCGTCGCTGGGTTTCGATCTTGATAAACTGCAAAAGGATAAATTACTTAAGATAGATTACGTGCATATCGACCGCAGCGAGATTGAGGAAACCGGGGAATATGACCTGGATGGTTTATTTATACGCATAGGGCACGCGATAGACAGTATTGGTGCAAAGCGTATCGTGCTGGACACGATCGAGAATCTTTTTGCCGGCCTGAGCAACCAGGCGATATTGCGTGCGGAGTTACGCCGGCTTTTTCAATGGCTGAAAACTAAAGGCGTTACTGCCATGATCACCGGCGAAAAGGGTGAGGGGCCAGGACTGACAAGGCAAGGTTTGGAAGAATATGTGTCGGACTGTGTGATCCTGCTGGATCACCGCGTAACTGACCAAATTTCAACAAGAAGGCTTAGGGTGATCAAATATCGCGGTTCGATGCATGGCACTAATGAATATCCTTTCATGATTGATGAGGATGGTATTTCGGTTTTGCCGGTTACTGCCCTGAAATTAAACAAGGAAGCTTCAGCCGAACGCGTTTCTTCCGGCATGCCGTCACTTGACAAAATGCTCGGCGGCAAAGGTTTTTACAAAGGCAGCAGTATTCTGGTATCAGGTACTGCCGGTACCGGGAAAACCAGTTTTGCCTCGTGTTTTGCTGCTGAAACTTGCAGAAAAGGCGACCGGTGTCTTTATTTCGCCTTTGAGGAATCGCCAAACCAGATCATTCGAAACATGACCTCCATCGACATGAACCTTCAAAAATATGTCGACAAAGGATTGCTGAAATTTCACGCCTCACGCCCGTCTCTATATGGATTGGAGCAACATTTAGTGGCAATGCACAAAATGATCAGGCAGTTTAAACCAACCGTAGTCGTTTTTGACCCGATCACTAACCTGATAACGGTTGGTTCTGTACGGGATGTAAAATCAATGCTTACCCGGCTGATCGATTTCCTGCTGGATGCGCAGATCACGGTTATGTTTACCGCGCTGTCGCTAAATACCATCGTAAATGAACAAACTGATGAGGGCGTATCCTCATTGGTTGATACCTGGATAATGGTGCGGGATATAGAGTTTAACGGCGAACGCAACCGCGGACTTTATATTATGAAATCTCGCGGTATGAGTCACTCGAACCAGGTGCGGGAATTTGTTATCACCGACAAAGGCATCGACCTGGTAGATGTTTACCTGGGCCCGCAGGGCGTTTTAACCGGCTCGGCAAGGGAGGCGCAGAAATTGCAGGAACTGACGAACCAGGTTTTGCATAAAAATGCGCTGACCATGAAAGACAGGGAGCTTGACAGGAAACGGCAGGTACTGGAATCGAAAATCGCAAACCTCAAAAGTGAATTTGAGACAACTGAAGACGAGTTGAACAAAGTATACACAGAAGAAGAATTAATAAAAAAAGTAACCGAGGAAAATCGCCTTGAGCTGCTTAAACGGCGGAGGGGTGAATAAAACCGGTTTGATAATGCAATGAATGAACTAATGGAAACAAATCATGCCAAATATGAGTTGAGATTATATGTGGCAGGGAAGACGGCAAAATCGGCTACGGCATTTGCTAACCTTAAGCGTTATTGTGAAGAACATTTAAAAGGGCAATATGTTATTGAGGTTATTGATTTGCTGGTAAAGCCCCAATTGGCAGAAGGAGATCAGATTTTTGCGATACCTACACTTGTGCGAAAGGTACCGGAGCCCATACGAAAGATTATAGGTGACCTTTCAAACGAGGAAAAAGTGCTGGTTGGATTAGATATACGGCCGGTAATTAAGAACTAATAATGACGGAGCAACCAAATTCGCCATTTGATAATGACGACATAACCGACGGCGAGTACCGGTTGCGTTTATATGTAACAGGAGCTACCCCAAATTCGGCGCGGGCCATTGTTAACCTGAAGGAGTTTTGCGAAACCCACCTGAAGGGTAATTATGAGCTCGAAATTATAGATGTTTACCAGCAGCCCCTTACGGCGGAGGCCGACCAGGTGATAGCCATACCTATGTTGATCAAATTGGCTCCTATGCCGCAGCGCAGGCTGATCGGCGATATGTCGGACAAGGATAAAATATTCAAGGGGTTGAATTTAGCTGCCGGAGAATAATATGAAACGGGCAAAATTAAAAAACAGCGAATTAGAAGCATTAAATAACGAGCTGAGGATAAAACTGGAGGAGGCGACTGATGCTATTGAAGCGATCAGAACCGGGCAGGTTGATGCTTTAGTAGTAAACAATGGCGACGGGCACCAGTTATATACCCTTAAAACAGCAGACCAAACCTACAGGGTTTTTATTGAAAAAATGAACGAAGGCGCGGTAACCACCAACCGCGAAGGCCTGATACTTTATAGCAACAGCAAATTTGCCGATATGGTAAATATGCCGCTGGCGAAGGTGATCGGTTTGACATTTACTGATTTTATTAGGCCCTCGGAGGCAGCTAAATTTGATCAATTGATCGACGACGCATGGGAGAATGACTGCAAAGAGGAAATAGAGCTGGTACGATCAAACGGCGATTGCTTTTGCTGCCTTTTGTCGTGCAACACGCTGGAGTTGGATGAGGGCCTTGCGCTTAGCCTGATCCTGACTGATCTTACCATACTTAAAGCAACGGAAAACCAACTGAAGATAAAAAACCTGCAATTGGCTGCAGCGCATATGGCCACCGAGCAGTTAAATAACCAGCTGGAGGATACCGTTCGTGACAGGACACAGGAGCTTTACCTGAGCCGGGAGCATTTTAAATACCTGGCGAATAATATTCCGCAAATGACCTGGACTAACCTGCCAAATGGCGAGCCCGATTATTATAACCAGCAGTGGTATGCCTATACAGGGCTTGATTTTGAGGAAAGCAGGAAAGGCGGATGGGCAAAGGTTCTGCATCCTGATGATTTGAAGCTAACCAACGAGCGGTATTTTAACGCGTTAAAAACCGGCGGCGTATTTGAAATAGAAAACAGGTATAAAAGGGCATCGGACGGTGCTTACCGCTGGCATCTGAATCGTGCCGTGCCCCTCAAAAATGAAGAAGGCGAGATCGTTTTTTGGGTAGGGACGGCAACGGACATCGAAGACCAGAAAAAAGAAATGGAAAAACGCGATGAGTTTATCGGCATAGCAAGCCACGAGCTTAAAACGCCGTTAACCAGTTTGAAAGGATACCTGCAGCTTATCAACAATACAAAAAAGGAAGAAATTTCGCCAAAGGTGAAGCAATACGTGGAGAAAGCCAATAAAGCGCTTGGCAAACTGCAATCGCTCATCAATGACCTGCTCGACGTAAGTAAAATACAAGCCGGTAAACTGGAATACGCCTTTACGACGATCGATATATCAGACCTGATCAGGGCGTGCATTGAAAATGCCGAGCACATCTACCCGGAAAATACTTTTGAAAACCAGGATGGCAGGGAATTTTTGGTGAACGGAAATTTAGAGCGGCTTGAACAAGTTTTGATGAACATGATCAGCAACGCGGTGAAGTATTCGCATCAAAACAAAAACATTATCATCCGCACCGAGCAGCGGGGGTCGGTGGTTAGGGTTTCTGTGATCGATTTTGGCATCGGCATGACGGACGAACAGAAGGAACATATTTTTGAGCGCTTTTACCGTGTTGAGGATAAAAAATACCTCACCAGCGGCCTGGGCATGGGCCTGTATATTTCTGCCGAGATCGTCCACAATCACAAAGGCCGGATCGGCGTGGAAAGCGAGCCGGAAAAAGGATCGACGTTTTATTTTGAATTACCGCTTTTGGAGCATAAAGCGGTAAGCTTAAAGCAAAAAGCACGAGACTAGAGCGGAATACGTAAAGCTTTATGCTTTTACCTTTCAGCTTTCCGCTTATTTCCCATTCGTCACCAAAAACCGCCCGGTCGTCAAAATTCTTTCCGCAATAAATATTGTTGGGGTTCTTTTGTGTTAAAAAACGAAAGATATGGAGACCCCGCAACGTGAAACCTACCTCGACTGGTTAAGAATCCTCTCCATTGTTGGTGTATTGTTTTTCCATAGCGCTATGCCCTATGTGTCCGAAGACTGGTGGCATATCAAAAACCGAGAAACCAGTAACCTGTTGATGGAATCGAATCATTTTATGCATTTGTTCCGCATGCCGCTGCTGTTTTTTATTTCGGGCACGGTAAGTTATTACATGATGCAGCGGCGCAGCAGCCTTAGCTTTATCGGCTTAAGGTTCCGCAGGCTATTTATCCCGCTGCTGGTGGGGATGTTTATTATTGTCCCGCCGCAGATCTATATGGAACGGTTAACCCATGCCTATACCGGTAATTACTGGCAATTTTATAAAACGGTTTTCAATTTTGTGCCTTACCCCAAGGGCAGCTTTAGCTGGCACCACCTTTGGTTTATTGCGTACTTGTTTTTGTATGATATTTTGTTTGCACCGCTGTTTGCCTGGATGGCCTCGCCAAAAAGCATCGCTTTAAAACAAAAACTGGCCTTGCTTGCCCAAGGCAGATGGATATACCTGCTGATGCTGCCCGGCATTATATGGTATGGATCGCTGGCCAATAAGCTACCGGAAACCAACGACCTGGTGCACGATGGTTGCTACTTTGTTTACTGGCTGTTTTTCCTGCTGGCCGGGTTTATTTGCATCACCCAGCCTTTATTAATGGACAGCTTAGAGCGTAACAGGCGGTTTGCATTGCGGATCGCATTTTTGAGCCTGCTGTTATTGAATTATATGCGGTGGAACAAGATAGAACCCGGCTATTCGGAGTGGCCGTTTGGTGGGACATCTTTTTCAGGTTTGTTTCTTGCTTTGCAAGCCACAGTTGGCTGGAGCTGGGTTTTGGCACTGGTAGGTTACGGCAAAAAATACTTGAACCGGAAAGCTAAAGTACTGGACTATTTGAACCAGGCGGTTTATCCTTTTTACATATTGCACCAAACTGTCATCGTTATACTTGTTTACTATATCGTTCAAACCCAAAACGAAAGCATCCTGTCAAAATATATTTATACCGTTGGAATTACGTTTTTTGTAACGATGGGTATTTATCACTTGCTGGTGAGGCCCTATGCGCTAACCAGGTTTTTGTTTGGTATGAAGCCAAAAGCATTAATAAAGCCGGCGCAACAGCCCGAACCTGCGAAGATTGATCAGGGTGTTTTGCTTTCGGCCTGAATTTGATAATTTTAAATGATGAAATTCTTCAGAAAATATATTTTTCCGCCGCTCTACGGCCTCATCACTTACTTTACGGTAAGGCTGCTGCATGACACAGAAATAAGATTGCCTTTTTGGCAACGAAGCTGGCAGCAAAACAGTATCGAATTGGTGCTGAGCATGCTGGTGGGTTATGTTGGCGTTTACCTTTTTGAACGGCTGTTTAAATACTTCGACAGGCACCGGACGCCGCGATTCAGCTATTGGAACGTTGCCCGTGAATTGGCAATAATGGTTGGCGCAAACCTGGTGCTGATGAATATCGTTTTTACACCGTGGGTAATCTTCATCAACGGGAAATTGTATATGAACGACTTTGCCGACATATGTACTATCCCTGCGCTTTATGCCGTTGTTTATTATGGTATAGCACGCGCACGAAAGTATATGGTTGCTTATGTTGATAACCGCGTATTGTTGGAAAAAGTAACCAACGATCATTTGCAAACCGAGTTGAAATTTTTAAAATCGCAATACCACCCGCATTTTTTGTTCAATGCGTTGAATACCATTTATTTCCAGATGGATGAGGATTTGCCGGGGGCAAAGAAAAGTATCGAGAAATTTTCGGAACTGCTGCGTTACCAATTGTACGACCAGCAGCAGCAAGTGCTGGTGATGAACGAAATGGAATATTTGCAAAACTTCATCGACCTGCAAAAGGTGCGCAGCAGCGAAAAGCTTAAAATGAAAGTTGAACTGGACAATGGCTTGAACGGGCAAATGGTTTACCCGCTGTTGTTTTTGCCGCTGGTGGAGAACGCTTTTAAGTTTATTGGCGGCGAATACAAGCTAAACATCAGCGCAGCGGTGGAAGGCAAACAGATAGCCTTT